>MTLD01002064.1_pt1 | contig 12532 bp, 13 predicted proteins | sample 1982471 | NCBI WGS metagenome assembly MTLD01 (sample SAMN05712604, study PRJNA340218) | biofilm metagenome | isolation source: sample SPM anode biofilm adapted to -50 mV | place: USA | collected 2012-02-03
AAGATGCTCAGAGAGTTGAGCCCCTGAAATATGGGTGCGGAATCATATTCAATTGTCTTAAATTAGTTGAAACCGGTCTGCTGCCAACGTACCGGTTCAGCGGCGACAGCACGCCATCCGCCGAACCGGTTGTTAGCAGACCGTTTTTTTGCCGACCTGCTGGAAAGTCACGCCGACGCTACACTCAGGCGAGGTCGAAGCGGTCAAGATTCATTACCTTGTCCCACGCCGCTACAAAGTCGTGCAGGAACTTCTCTTGGGAGTCCCCGCTGCCGTAGACTTCCGCCAGGGCCCGGAGCTGGGAGTTGGAGCCGAAGATGAGATCGACACGGGTGGCGGTCCACTTGAGTTTGCCAGTCGTGCGATCACGCCCCTCGAACAGGTCGTCGTCGGCTTCCGAGGCCGCCTTCCAGGTGGTGTCCATGTCGAGCAGATTCATGAAGAAGTCATTGCTGAGCGTCTCCGGCCGCCCGGTAAAGACGCCGTGCCGGGACTGTCCGAAGTTGGCATTCAGGACGCGCAAGCCGCCAATGAGCACCGTCATCTCAGGGGCGGTCAGCGTCAGCAATTGGGCCCGGTCAACCAACAGCTCCTCTGCCGACACGGTGTATTTGGTCTTGAGGTAGTTACGGAACCCGTCCGCAATGGGCTCAAGTACGGCGAAAGACTCCAGGTCGGTTTGTTCCTGGGACGCATCCGTGCGCCCCGGCGCAAAGGGAACGGTCACAGCGTGGCCGGCATTTTTCGCCGCCTGTTCGACGCCTGCGCATCCGCCCAGGACAATCAAGTCGGCGAGGGAAACCATCTTCCCGCCCGACTGGGCGCTGTTGAATTCCTTTTGGATTCCCTCAAGGGCCTGCAGCACGATCTGTAGTTGGGCCGGTTGGTTGACTTCCCAATCCTTCTGGGGTGCGAGACGGATGCGGCCGCCGTTGGCCCCGCCACGCTTGTCGGAGCCGCGGAACGTGGACGCCGACGCCCAGGCGGTCGAGACCAGCTGGGAGACGGACAGCCCCGAAGCGAGTATCCTGCCCTTAAGGGTGGCGATGTCCTGCCCGTCAATCAATTTATGGGTGACTGCGGGGACCGGGTCCTGCCAGATGAGGTCTTCCCCAGGGACCAGCGGGCCGAGGTAGCGGGAGCGGGGCCCCATGTCGCGATGGGTCAGCTTGAACCACGCCCTGGCAAAGGCGTCCGCGAATTTCTCGGGGTTCTGCTGATAGTAACGTGCGATCGGCTCGTAGATCGGGTCGAAGCGCAGGGAGAGGTCTGCCGTGGTCATCATGGGCCGATGCTTCTTCGACGGGTCGTGGGCGTCAACCACCATGTCCTCATCTTCCACATCCTTGGCCAGCCACTGATTCGCGCCGGCCGGACTCTTGACCAGCTCCCACTCGTATTTGAACAGCACCTTCAGATAACCCATGTCCCAGGTGGTCGGATGTGGTTTCCAGGCCCCCTCGATGCCGCTGCCGATGGTATCGCCCCCTTTGCCGCTGCCGAAGCTGCTACTCCAGCCCAGTCCCTGCTCCTCGATAGGGGCGGCTTCAGGCTCAGGCCCCACGTGTGTCGCAGGGCCCGCGCCGTGGCACTTGCCGAAGGTGTGTCCGCCGGCAACCAGCGCAACAGTCTCTTCGTCGTTCATGGCCATGCGGGCGAAGGTCTCCCGAACATCACGGCCCGAGGCGACCGGGTCCGGGTTGCCGTCCGGCCCTTCAGGGTTCACGTAGATCAGGCCCATCTGCACGGCGGCGAGGGGATTTTCCAGATCCCGGTCACCGGAGTAGCGGCTCTTGGGTTTGTCGCTCGTAGCCAGCCATTCCTCTTCGCCCCCCCAGTAGACGTCTTCTTCGGGCTCCCAGATATCCTCGCGCCCGCCGCCGAAGCCAAACGTCTTGAAGCCCATGGACTCCAGGGCGCAGTTGCCGGCCAGGATCATCAGGTCGGCCCAGGAGACTTTCCTGCCGTATTTCTGCTTGATCGGCCAGAGCAAGCGGCGCGCCTTGTCGAGGTTGACGTTGTCGGGCCAGCTGTTGAGAGGTGCAAAACGCTGGTTGCCGGACCCTGCGCCGCCACGGCCGTCGCCGGTGCGGTAGGTCCCTGCGCTGTGCCACGCCATCCGGATGAAGAGCGGTCCGTAATGGCCGTAGTCGGCCGGCCACCACTCCCGGGAGTCGGTCATCAGCGCATAGAGATCCTTCTTCAGGGCCTCCAGGTCGAGTTTCCTGAATTCATCGGCGTATTTGAACTCCGCGCCCATCGGGTTGATCAAATTAGAATTCTGATGAAGGATCTTGAGGTTCAACTGTTTCGGCCACCAGTCCCGGTTCGAGGTGCCACTCATGGCCGTAGGTTTATCGACTCTGCCCGTTACCGGGCATTTGTTATCTTTATCCATCTCTGTTCTCCTTTCCTTTCAGGGATTGGCTTTGCATAGATGCTTCGAAATCAGGCAAATTCAATCATTTACCTTTAAAGTCAGCATCATAATCCGATGCTGAGCCTTTCCCGGCTCAACAGAACGTATACCAGCAGTGTAGTCGCTTCTGGTCAAAGTACAAGTAGGGGCTGAAAAACGCGAGGCCCCAATGCGCACACCGAAAGTAAAATGGCCGATTTCCTGAAGGAATCGGCCATCGCAGCAAAGCCCTGAAAAGGGTCAGTTCAGGCCGCCTTGGCGAAGAAAGCGTCATACATTCCTGGCCGGTACTTTCCGGGCTCTGCCCGGAAGGCGATCCCCAGGCGGTTCCAGCCGTTGATGGCCACGATCGCAAGGGTGAGAAAGGACAGCTCGCGGTCAGTGAACTGTTGCCGCGCTTCCTCGTAGACCTCGTCCGGGACGTGGCCGTTGGTGACCAGGGTAACGGCTTCGGTCCAGGCCAGCGCAGCCCGTTCCCGGGCGCTGTAAAAGGGTGCCTCGCGCCAGGCGTCCAGCTCATAGAGCCGCTGCTCTGTTTCTCCCCTGGCCCGCGCATCCTGAGAATGCATGTCGATGCAGTATGCGCAGCCATTGATCTGAGATGTGCGAAGTTTTACCAGGTCGATCAGTGATTCTTCCAACCCGCCGGTGTGTACCCGCCGCTCCAAAATCATCATGGCATTTAACACTTCCGGCGCTGCCTTAGCGTATTCGATTCTCATGATTACACTCCTTCTCCCTCCTTACCGCAGTTCCTGCTTATTCATTATAGTACCGGACAGGGCAAATGGTTCCGTTTTTCTTCCTGGGAAAAAAGTGAATGAATTCATTGAACACCTATCATGCTGTTGGACTCAAGGATCTTCAGGGCAAGCTTCTTTGCCCCCTGCATGACCGTATCTTCATCCAAAGCAAGAAGCTTCCTGTTCTGCATGACAATCTTTCCGTCAATGATCGCGGTTTCCACATCCGTTCCGTTTGCGGCATACACAAGCTGTGAGTAAACGTTGTAGAGCGGAATCAGGTGTGGGCTGTTCAGGTCAATAATGATCAGGTCGGCCCGCTTCCCTTCTTCCAACGAACCGATGCGCTTTTCCAGCCCCAAAGCCTTCGCGCCGCCGATGGTGGCTGCTTTGACCGTGTCGCGGGCACTCATGGCTGTGGGATCAAGCCGTGACACCTTTTGGAGCACAATTCACGTTTCGACTGCCGAACATCAATAACAAGATAAAAACAACGTTCAACACTTTCATCTCGTACGGCCTCCTGCCTGACGGTGATACCCACTACGGTTCATGGTTTTGTTTTCTTTGCCAGTTCTGCCGCAGCTGCCCGTCCCGCCACACGGCCAGTTAGTATGGACGCTCCCAGGAAAGTCCCCTCAAGGGAAGCTTTACCATTGACACCAGCGAGACCGGTCAGTTCCCCTGCGGCATACAGGCCGGGGATCGGTCGTCCCGAGGCATCAAGAACCCGACAGGATCGATCGATAGAAACGCCCCCCATGCTCTTGCGCGCCAGCGGGTAGAACTGTACGGCATAGAATGGCGCCCGCTCGATTCTGCTAGGAGTAGACCAGGGGGTCCGGCAGCAGTTTATACGTCCAAAATCGATGTCGCTGCCAGAGGTCACCATGGCATTCCAGCGATTTACGGTCTCGTTAAGTGCCTGTGGTGGAAGTCCCGCAGCTGCAGCCAACTCTGCTATAGTTGATGCCGATTTTACGAACTGGTTGGTTTGATTATTGAACAGTCCTTCTTCGATTGACTCCCGACTCCAGCCGGAGACAAAAAAGTTTTTGCGGGCCGTACTGTCAAATACCGCCCAGTATGTGTCGCCCGGCTGTTTGAGCAATTCGGGGAATGTCACCTTCGTATCATTAGATTCGTTTACGAAACGTCGTCCTGCTCTGTTGACCCAGATCGATTGCTGACTGAAAGCGTTTAATCCTCGCGAGCCGGTGATATCGGAGGGACTTTGCAGCCCGGTGGAATAATTCCATTGATACTGCATGTTGGACAATCGGGCGCCTGCGGCCTGGGCTATTTCATGGCCTGAGCCCGTGGCGTTTATTCCGGCGCCTATCAGGATCTTTTCCGGAAGCGGCTGTTTATCAGGCCAATAACTTTGCACCAACTTCATATTGCCCTGAAAGCCTCCCGTCGCCAGTATCACGACCGGCGCACGATAATCGATAGACACCTTATCTTTGAGCCGCTCTGTCCGGATGCCTGTAATATGCCCGCTTTTTTCCTTGATCAACGAAAGGGCCTTATGCCCGTAGAAAAACTTCACCGTGCTGCCTTGCTTGCAGGCCTGATAGATCGGCTCGACCAGCCCCCTCCCCTTGCCGATGACTCTATGCCAGCGCGGCACGCTATTTCCGGGCATAAGGACGGGGCTCTTCTCAAAATCGACCCCCAGCCCCATAAGCCAGTCGTAGATTTCATGGCGAGATTCGTTTGTGTAATAGCGCACCCATTCTAGATCAGGACCGGGACCGCTCGGGTCACTACCATAGGTCATGAAGTCTTTAAAGGCGAGCTGCGGGGAATCAATGATGCCGGCATTCGCCTGTTCCGGTGTGCCTACGATGCAGAGGCCCCCCTCGCTCATCGTTGCAGTCCCGCCATAGAGAGGCTGCATCTCAATGACGGCAACATCAAAGCCTTTCCGCGCCAACTCCCAGGTAGCAGAAAGTCCCGCGATGCCGGCACCGACCACTACGACATCATGGCGTTGTTCTTTTTCTGCTGCCAGAATTACGGTCGGCGGAACCATGACCAGAATGATGGTAAAGAACAGTACCTGTATGATGATCTTGTTAGCCACCTTTTGAAGTATTGCCGTATCAAGCATTTGTGAGCTATCCCTTCGACCGGTAGAGTTATTTGCTGAACATCATGGGGTTTTGAAGCCAAAAGAGTGGCACTGCAGGCAATAATTCTCTGATTTGGTGTGCTGATGATGACAGAAATTGCAATCGAGTTCCGCCCCGTAGTGCGGAGAGAAATGAGGATTTCTCGGTTTGACGCCTTTCGTCTTTTCCGCAAGCTTTGCCGTGCTGCCATGACAGGCAAGGCATCGTTCCATGGTCGGAACTTCCAGTTCATGGGCCTTTCCATGGCATTGTTCACAGGTGATGTTTGCCAGCAGATGATAGTGGCTTCCCGGCAGTTTTTCCCGTATATCGCTCTTTTCTTTGGTATGACACATTTTACACGATTGAAGATCCATGAATTTGGTATCCGGATGCGTCTGCGGTAATACCTTGACTTCCCCATGACACCCGGAGCACTCGCCCCCACTATATCTTGCCTGTTCTTTTTGGGCTGCACTGCAGGGCTGGCTGAATACGACAGCCGTCATGACACACAACAAAACCCTTGCCGACATCATTATGCAGCTCCCTTTTGTGGCGCGGACGCTTTTCATAGGAGAAAAAGCTATTGATTCGCAAAATATTCCGCCGTGGTCCTGACGGGTTTGATCCCGACCGAAATGGTCGAACCGTCCACATTCCTGCCGATCATGGCTGCCATGTAAAGCCTCCTTAGTAATTGGCAATTATGTTCTGCATTGCAGGGCTCAGTTGCTTGACGAGCTCGGCGTTGTACGCATGGGAAGTTATGTCTGCGCGCACCGCGTCGGTGGCGCCGAATATCCGTGCCGAGGCGATTGCATATCCGCGTGATTTATCCGCTGGGGACCCCGGCGCAACGGCTGGATCGACATTGGTGATCTTGATTGAAATGGTATTGTCAGTGTTGCGGTAGATATCAAAGGTTCGGAACTGCTGCGGGAAATCCAGGAGTGCAGAGGTTTCGACCTCCCAGAAGCTGTGCGTTGGGTCGCCTGCAACTGCCTGGGGGGTAACGACATTGCGGTGATAATGTCCCGAGATCCACAGGATCAGATTTTCGTAGTTGTGAAGAATCGGCATCAGTGTCGCCTCTGTAAAGCCGGGCGCCCGGAAAAAGGGGAAGTTTGCCGTGTTGGTGTCGCTTATCTGCGGGTTGATCGGGACATGGGCCGCGATGATCATGAGCTTGTTTTCGTCCTGCCCTTTCTGCAGTTCGTTTTTGAGCCAGTCCAGACGCTTCTGGTCGAGACAGCCTAAGGCATAATTTGGCTGATCTGCTCCCTTGCAGGTGTCGTCCAGGACGATGATTTTGATCGGTATGCCGGCTTTTGGCTCAAAGCTGTAAGAAGCAAAGTCGTTATCCAGGTTTGTCTGGGTGAAGCCGTGCCCGATCGGGTTCGAAGCAGTTACAAAAAATTCCTTCATCCAATTGAGACTTGACGATTCAGGGGTGGCAAGAGCCCGTCGGTCAGGATCGGCGACCACGGTCGGCGGAGTGGCAAAGTTTTCCTGCGGGCCGGACAATATTACCCTTCCCAACGGATCGGAACCATCGATCACCCCCATATACGGACCGCTTCGGTATACGCCACCGGCTGATGGCGGACCGAGCTCCATATTGAGCACCGTAGTGCCAATGTGCGCAAGCCGTGTTTTTTCGTTTTCATATGAAGATCCCATCCAGAATTGGTCGTGGTTGCCGATCACCTGATACCAGAGTATCGTCTTATCAAGACCAGCTGCCTTGAATGGCTTCTGATAATCGATGGAGTCGGCTCCGAGATGAGCCCCCGAACTCGGGTTAATGACCTTGCCGTCAAGGATATCGATATACCAGCGCAGCTCGTTATACTGAGAGTTGTTGATGGCGTCACCGAGAAAGATACCGAAATCGAAAGGCGACTTTTTGTGCAGTGCGTTGACGGTCTGGACGGCAGCGTCGAGGACCTGGGGTGTCGAGAGCAGGGTAGACGACCAGGCCGACGACATGCCGGCGGAGGTTGCGCCATATTGCGCGCTCCAGCCCAAATAAAGAGGCTGGGCCGGGGATTCCTTGTCGGCAATGTGGGTGTCGGTCATGGCAAAAAAAGACAGCAAGCGGGTGGCATTGGGCGCGCCGTTATAAGCCGGCGCTAGTTCGGTCCGTTTAATCGAAGCCAGCCCTGGACCGGTATGCCAGGCGCTGTAGCCGAACTGCCAGTAGAGATGCACATCCGCTGGATTGATCTGCGGTGTATCCGCCGGCAGCCCTATGGGAAGGATCTGCTGCTGGGCTGTGGTAAAAACTTCCTTGGCGATTGGCCATTGCGCAACTGGCGGAGGATTGGAGTCGCCCCCTCCACATGCCGCCAGCTGCAATTGGATTGCCATGGCAAGAAGTACGCTTAACGCCCTGAAATGCAGATGACACCTCTTCGTTACCATGATTCTCCCCCATAAATCTAAGTTACCGAGTGGGAGCCCTTTGACAGCCCGCTAAAGAGATGCCCGCTGCCCAAACCTGCACGGCTTGATGAGGGTAGGCAGGAGCAATTCTGCCCTCTACTCTACCCTTCTATCTTCCTTGAATAATGCACCCCTGGTTGAGCGTTCGAGTAAGTGTGCCTTTTCGTGGCGCATGGGGTTCGGTATTACTGTTTACGGAGCTCAAGGCCCTGGGTAAAACAACTCCGTTCTGGTGTAAACAGCGTAATCCGATGTTATGGAAACCTCTTCGGATCCTCCGGTAATGAACACCGCTCCATAGTCCAGCAGGGTCGCAGTATGCGTATAGAGCTGGTAGTTTAACGGGCCGGTCTGGGTCCATCGTCCGGTTGTAGGATCGTAGAACTCTGTGGTTCCTGTCCCAGTCCCCCCACCTACAACAAGCACCCTCCCGTCTGGCAGTAAGGTTGCCGTGTGTTGACTGCGGTTGTAATTCAAAGAACCTGTTTGGGTCCATGTGCCGGTTGCAGGATCAAAGAGCTCTGCACTGGCATAAAGATCAAACGATTCCGCAGCCTGCCCCCCCCCGCAACGAGCACTTTCCCGTCATGCAGTAATGTTGCCGTGAAATTCATACGTCCGAAATTCAAAGAACCGGTTTGGGTCCATTTGCCGGCAGCAGGATTGTAGATCTCTGCGCTGGCATTCGTGTTATATTTGTCTTCTCCTCCCGCAACAAGCACCCTCCCGTCTTGCAGTAATGTTGCTGTATGACCAACGCGGTCATACTGACGTTGTTGCGAGCAGGGTATAGGTAATCGTGTGATTGCCGCCGGCAGTGGTCACGCAGACAAGCTTACCATCGGTGACATTCCATGTGCCGCTGAAGGTCGACGTACCAATCGTTGTGCTCCAGGTGCCGTCGGCATTGAAGGCGAGTGTTCCCGTGGAACCAGCGCTGGAATACGCAAAGGTTTTGCCGGATACCTGACTGGCAGTAAATGTCCCTGTCTAGGTGCTTCCACTACAGCCCGCCAACAGCAGTACCGCAAAGCTCAAAATCACAAAGACCAAGCGACTGAACTGCAACATGCTTTTCATGGTAGTGCTCCTTATTCCGTGTGGTAACGGTTCTGCCCTTATGCGGCAAGGCATGCCAGCGCCAAAACGCTTCATGAAACAGTCGTCATCACTACCATCAGGAGGACGACTTGAGGTAGTGCATGGCCATCTTTTACGTGCCCAAATATTTGGCGACGCGATTCTCGGCATTTGCGCGAAGATTGTAGTAGTAAAACAGGTAATCAAAACTGTGGTACACACCGCTGGGAAATCCGGGACTTAACGCATGCAAAAAAGCCTCATCGGCAGTGCTGCAAATCACCGCGCCTTTGTCCAAACTGACAGTGGCATCTGCATATTGAGGGACCTGACTAAGAACACCCGCTACCGGCATGAATGACCCCAGCCCCTGCGAAGTGAGCGCGGGGGTTTCGCCCCTTGTCCAGGTAATCGGATTTATGGCAATGGCGCCATCCAGAACAAGCGGATTGGCTCCTTTGGCAACAGTTGGCGATTGTGTGTTGTAGGATATTATTACCCCGGTGTCATCCGGCCCCGTTGCAAATTTCAGATGCGGATTTTTCGCGAGGTACGCATCGGTAACTGAGTAGCCGACGACGTAGGCAGCGATCATCCGGTCATATACGGCCGGGTTTGCCTTCATGTAATCGGCCAGAATGTTCAGCATGACCATTGATCCTTGAGAATGACTCGCCAGTATGAATGGGCGACCGTTGTTAAAATGCTTTATGTAGTAGTCGAAGGCAGCCACGGCATCAATTGTCGGAGCGCCGGCAATAACCTGATCCCGTTCGGCCGGGGTCGGCTGCGTCAGGATATACAAGGCATCAGCCTGCCGGTAGTAGGGCGCGTAAATATTCCCCACGGTTTCAAAGACGGTGGCTGTCCGAGCAAAGGCGGCATTTGAGCCCTGCAACATGGAGGCGTTGTCAATCTCGTTGATGTTCGGATCGCTTGGGCTGACCTTCTGCCAGGCAGTTTGGTAGAGGTAGAATACGTCCACTGCCTTGGTTGTCGCAGGTAACGACAACCAGTGTGTTGACTGTGAATAATCGGTGGCCACGGGAGTGTTCGGAGCGTTATTGTCGCTCCCACACCCGGCAACAACCAGACAAGCCAAAAGAACTGCGACTAACACTGCAAAAAATCTGATCTTCATGTGATCCTCCTGTTATTTTTTGATTCCCTGTATGCGGCATGTATCTGCATAACGTAAGCGGAGGGCCTGCACGACACAGCCCAGGATTGATGCTGGCTGCAAGGGCGCTAATCCGCTTCAGCTTCAGTTCGACAAAAACCGCAGCTCGGTGGGGGACAGACTGTAGCCTTGCTGCACACATTCCGCTTCGAGGGAATCACCCACGTCGCGGCGGAAACGCCCATCGGTAATCAGTCGTCCCAGTACTCGCTCAACCGCATCTTGTGACATTGCTACCTCCGGCCCCGGACGATCTGTCCTAAACGGGACAGATTTGTCCCTTGTGAAGACCACTACACAATAGTGACAGGCGAGTTTTGTGCCAGCTAAAAATAATGTCTTATTTAAAAGTGTTACAGGAATGTGGCGAGGGGGGCTTGTCCCGGGCCGGACAAGTTGTCCGAAACAGGACAGCTGAGGGAGAAGAGAGTGGTTGCTTGTCAGGCGGCTTTAAAAACTCAGGTTGTTCAAAAATAGTCAGATCGTCGCACCCATGAAACCGGTTCTACGTTCGATGTTCAACGTTCTAAGTTTTCAGTCTCAACCCTGAACCTTGAACTTTGAACCGCTTCGAGGACGGCGGCGAGATGGCTGCATGTCCTCGCGGCGTTCGCGCAGGGACGGAATGGTGATCGGGAAGATATTCAGCGCAAAGGATACCCAAAGGATATAAAATTCAAGACAAAAGAAAGGCACCTACAAGAAACCTTGTAAGTGCCTGAATTTTTGGCTCCCCAACCCGGACTCGAACCAGGGACAAGGTGGTTAACAGCCACCTGCTCTACCGACTGAGCTATTGGGGAATGAAGAAATGATCTTTTAACACAGACCGTCAAGCAGGTCAATATTTTTATCTCGCTGGCCTACACTTTCATGGTGCAGCGCAATTTGTATCTGCACTGGAATCCGTAACGATTTGAGTTATAATGACATACTCAAATTTCAAAGGAGAATAATCATATGGATATAACGATCTCGTTTCCTGGGGGAAGCAAGGTGAATGCTAAAATCAACGGTATGGTCATCCCTACGGACCAACCGTTGGAAGAAGGTGGTGAGGGAACGGCACCGAGCCCCTTTGATTATTTTCTCGCCTCTCTCGGCACCTGCGCCGGGATTTATACCCTCAGTTTCTGCCAGCAGCGCGGCATTGCAACCGATGGCCTGGCGCTTACCCAGCACATGGAATTCGTCGATATTGAAGGAGGAAAAAGGAGGCTGACCAAGGTTGTCATGGAGATTACCCTGCCACCTCTTTTCCCGGAGAAATATCGCAATGCCATCACAAAGGCGGCCGGGCTCTGCACCGTGAAAAAGGTGCTCATGGACCCGCCGGAATTCGAAATCACGGCCCGAATGCCGTAATAACCCGGATTGCCGGATGCCACGGATAATCAGTTGACAGCATATATCCCAAGGATTTAATATATTCAAAATTACGAATATATGTAGCGAGGTGGTTTATGCCTATTTTTGAATTCAGTTGCCAGGCGTGTGGCTTGCGCTTTGAAAAGCTGACAAAAATCGGAGAAGAGCACAATATCAAATGCCCTGCCTGCGATTCCGGCGAGGTAAAGAAGGAGTTTTCGATCTTCTCTTCCGCCGGATCAGCCACATCATCCGGAAACGCCTGTTTCAGCGGTGGCTGAAGGATGCCTTGACGCCGGTCGGCGTCATTCGGTTTTCAAAGTCAAGTCGTTCACTGCTGCCAAACCAGCCAATATTGGAGTTGCACATGGAATTCATCATCTATTCGGTCCTGTTCCTGATTGCATGGTTCGCTTTCCAGATATTCATTTTGCCCCGCCTGGGCCTTCCCACCTGAACTTCCAACTCATGCGACCTCGGGGACCGGGGCCTTAAAACCGATCAAAACGTATCAAAACCGGATAGCGCCCAAGACGAAGCCAGCCATCATGATATTGACGGTTAATCATAGACAACCGCGACTATTCCTGCCCGAAACGTAACTGTTTAAATTCGGGCGAAAACGAAACAAACACAAAAGGCGTTCGGCCTCAAGATTACCTCACTATTACTGGGATTTTGAATCTTAAATCCCAAAAAATATCTCCTGAGTAGAATTAATCTCCCGCTTTGGCGTCTCAACAATCCCCTCTCCCTGAGGAAGAGGACTAGGGTGAGGTGGTAACGTTGACATATATGGCACAGCTGCCAACTCATACGGCCTTCGGCCACCTTCTCCTTTAGGCCCGTTTTGGGTCCCTAGGGAGAAGGGACTGCTAGCCGGAGATCAGTACTAAATCAAAAAATATCTTGACCAATTCTCCATGGGCAAATATTATGTGAATAGGCATTCACAAGAGGTCATGATATTGGAAAAGAAAAGCACGCGCATACGAAAAGAAGAAATCGTCCAGGCTGCCCTTGAAGTTGTCGGCAAAAAAGGAGTCCGGGCGCTAACTATTGCAGCCATCGCCGAAACTGCCGGAATGAGCGAGGCCAACATCTACCGGCACTTTGGCGGCAAAGACGAGATCTATTCCGCCCTGGCGGACTTTATCGGCAGCGCGGTCATGGGCAA
>MTLD01000254.1_pt1 | contig 12518 bp, 10 predicted proteins | sample 1982471 | NCBI WGS metagenome assembly MTLD01 (sample SAMN05712604, study PRJNA340218) | biofilm metagenome | isolation source: sample SPM anode biofilm adapted to -50 mV | place: USA | collected 2012-02-03
GGAGCGGCTCGCGCAAAGCGAGGCGCGCTACTCCCGCGCCGTGCGGGGCACCAGCGACGGGCTGTGGGACTGGGACCTGGAAAGCGGCGACTACTACTATTCCCCGCGCTGGAAGGAGCTCCTTGGTTTTGCCGACGACGAGCTCGTGAACGAGGCGGATACCTTCTTTTCGCGGCTGCACCCCGATGAGGTCGCGATGGTGCAGGACGCACTCGACGCGCACTTTGCCGGGCGCCGCCCCTTCGACCTTGAGCTCAGGCTGCGGACCCGGGAGGAGGTCTACCTGAAGGTGCGCTGCCGCGGGCAGGCGGAGTGGAACACCGACGGGGAGGCCGTGCGTCTCTCCGGAGCGATCACCGACATCACCGAGCGGCAGCAGATGGAGGAGCAGCTGCGCCAGTCCCAGAAGATGGAGGCGGTGGGGCAGCTGGCCGGCGGGGTCGCCCATGATTTCAACAACGTGCTCACCGTCATCGCAGGCTACGCAAACATCCTCAAGATGGACCTGCCGGCGGACAGCAGTCATCTGGAGCTGGTCGAGCAGATCGCGGTGGCGAGCGAGCGCGCCGCCCAGCTTACCCGGGGCCTTCTGGCCTTCAGCCGGAAACAGGCGATGGCGCCGCAGCAGACCGATATCGGCGACATAGTGCGCAGGGTCGAGCAGTTCCTCGTGCGGGTCATCGGGGAGGACATCCAGCTTAAAACGGACCTGCTTCCGGAGCGACTCCCGGTCTTCGTCGATCTGGGGCAGATCGAGCAGGTGCTGATCAACCTTGCCGCCAACGCGCGCGACGCCATGCCGCGCGGGGGGACCTTCACCATCGCCACCGGCCTCCAGGAGGCGGGTGCGGGACCTGCCGGGGCTTCCGGGCCTCATGCCGTCATCATCGTCTCCGATACCGGGAAGGGGATGGACACAGAGACCAGGAACAGGATCTTCGAGCCCTTCTTCACGACGAAGGAGGTGGGGAAGGGGACCGGTCTCGGCATGGCCATCGTCTACGGCATCATCCAGCAGCACAAGGGAAGCATCCGCGTAAGCAGCGCCCCGGGACACGGGACCACCTTGACCATCGAGCTCCCCCTGGCCACAGTGGAGACTTCGCTGGGGCCTGACCGGGCCGTGCCGTTCGAGCCGCCGAGCGGTACGGAGACCATCCTCGTGGCCGAGGACGACCCGAACGTGCGAACCCTGGTGGAAATGGTGCTGACCAAGCACGGGTACCAGGTGATCCTCGCGGACGACGGACAGGAGGTCGTCGACCGGTTCGCCCTGCACCAAAACGGCATCGGCCTCGTGCTCATGGACATCATCATGCCGCGCAAAAACGGCATAGACGCGTTCGACGAGATCAGGAAGGTGCGCCCGGACGCGAAGGTGCTGTTCACTTCCGGTTACACGGCAGACTTCATCCAGAGCCGCGGCATGCAGGAGGGGGTCGAACTGATCATGAAACCGGTACAGCCTTTGGAACTGCTGCGCAGAGTCAGGGAGGTGCTCGAGCGTTAAATCACCCAGTCGGATAAGCTTCTCTAAAATTAAAATTATTTATTCTTATTTTTTTCGCCCTCCGTATCGGTTCATTCTTCCTCTGCCCGCCATCATTAATTTTCCTACAACTCTTTGATTCTAGGGGGATTACCCTAGCCTCACGAGGCGCCTTGCGGCGTCTTTTTTTATTCAATTTATCGAATAATACGATTTCCATTTGGAATGGTTGCTGCTGAATTAGGGTAAACCGCCTAGTGGGAGTTATCCGGTTTTCCTACAAGCCGGGGGTACGCGCTCATTAAGAGCTCGGAAAGACGGAGGTTTGACGGGTATGGTCCCACCCGGAAGAGCCTGGCGGTGGCAAGGGACTATTTCGAAGCTGAGTGGTTTACCCCAATGGGTGGGCGTTTTCCCTCAGCACTACACAAGGAGGTAGTAAAGATGAGAAAGTTGTTCGCAGTACTCACCTGCCTCGCCATGCTTCTGGCACTCTCCGTGCCGGCAGCCCTGGCAGGCAAACCGGTGGGCGACACTACAGCGCCGACCACCACCGCTTCACCGCTTGGCGGCACCTTCACCAGTGCCGTCACCGTGACCCTCTCCGTGAACGAGACGGCCACCACCTATTACACCACTGATGGTTCCACCCCGAGCACCGGCTCCACCGTGTACAGCGCACCGCTCAACTTCGGTGCCACGACCACGTTGAAGTACTTCTCCAAGGACAGTGCCGGCAACACGGAGGCGGTGAAGACCCAGACCTACACCATTTCCACCGGTGGCGGCACCTCCACCCACGCCACCCTCACCTGGACCGGCTACGGCATGTGTGTTACCTGCCACACGAGCCAAGCCCAGGCGATGTACCAGGGCGTGCACTACCAGTGGAAGGGGAACGCCTCGAAAATGACCACCGGCCCCTCCACCCAAGGAAAGATAGACGCCACCGACGGCTCCTCGGCACTGAACTCCTACTGCATCAACATCCAGGGCAACTGGGGCCCCTGCGGCGCCTGCCACGCCGGCACCGGTGCAAAGCCGGTCGCAACCAGCAACCCGACCACCGCGCAACTCGGCTCCATCGACTGCCTCATGTGCCATGCCGACGCCACCAACGCGCCCTACAGCCGCGTGCGTAACGCAACCACCGGCCTCTTCGAGCCGGCGGCAGGGCTCAACATGAACATCGTCGTACAGAAGGCCGGCCAGAAGCCGACCCGCAAAAACTGCCTCGGCTGCCATGCGAAGGCAGGCGGCGGCGACGCGGTCAAGCGCGGCGACATCGCCCTCGCCTCCGGCACCACCGCGGATGTCCTCTACGACGCACACATGGCAACGGCCGGCGGCAACATCCAGTGCCAGGGGTGCCACACCTTCACCGCACACAAGGTTTCCGGCCGCGGCTCCGACCTGCGCCCGACCGACAGCACCGTAGCCATCAACTGTTCCACGAGCACCTGTCACCCGACCAAGACCAACATGAGCACGGGTCACACCACCTACGACACGAGCCATCACGTTGGGCGCGTTGCGTGCCAGAGCTGCCACATCCCCAAATACGCCAAGAACGCGAACGACACCGCCGCTACCGAGGCGACCGAGATGCATCGCGACTGGCAGCACAACGAATGGAACGCGACCCTGAACCGTTACGAGCCGCTGCCCACCAAGGCCAACGACCAGAAACCCAGGTACGCGTTCTGGAACGGCACCACCTGGGGCAACAACGCCTTCGACGCAGCCGTGCTGGACCCTGCTACCGGCGCCTACAAGGTATCCCGTCCGGTCGGCTCCCTGACCGACGCGAACTCTAAGCTGTACCCGTTCAAGTACAAGACCGCTACCCAGGCGCTCGCCAACGGCAAGATCGTCGCTCTGTCCACCGCGACCTTCTTCGCTACCGGCGACTTCAACCAGTCCGTACTTGACGGCCTTGCCTACATGGGTATGAGTGGTGCTCCCTACACCGTAGTGAACACCGACGAGTACCAGGTGCTGAATCACCAGGTTGCACCCGCAGCCGGCAACGCGCTTGCCTGCGCCGCCTGCCATCCGGACACCACCGCGACCCAGATGAAGCTCGTTACCGACTTCGGCTACGGCCTGAAAGCCGCGACCTCCATCGTCTGCTCGCAGTGCCACCGCGCGAAGACCCCCGGCGACTACACCCGTATCCACAGCCATGTGGTCGGTAAGGGCTTCGACTGCTCCTGGTGCCACAACTTCTCCCGCCCGGAGCGCGGCCTGACCATGCCCTAACGGCGGTAGAAGTAAATGTTGTAACTTTGGGGGCGGCCTTCGGGCCGCCCCTTCCTCATGAACGCTCTCGGCCGTAGTTGTTTCCGGGGCCGGAGCGCTTCCCATCGGAATCGAGCCTCACATCCTTATGCAGGTAAAGCAGGATTTCAGAGGTGATGGAATGCAGATTCCCGAATAGTGCGATGCCGGGATGGAATGGTTAATGCTTTCTTATGCTGCGATTAAATTTTTTTCACGTTCAATGTTTGTCCGCCCGCATTGAAATCCGGTCGTAATCACGCGTGATTTCTCAAGAACACGTGGTGGCGCCGCTCGGTACTGCGGGTCCTGGCGAGTCCACGAGCTGGGGGGGATTACCCAACGGGTGGGACATTTCACCCAGCCACAGCCAAAAGGAGGAGGCAACGAAATGATGAGAAAATTGTTCGCAGTACTCACCTGTCTGGCCATGGTGTTGGCCCTGTCCGTCCCGATCGCCCTGGCCGGCAAACCGGTGGCCGACAAGACCGCGCCGACCACCACCGCTTCACCGTTGGGCGGCACCTTCACCAGCGCCGTTACCGTGACCCTCTCGATCAACGAGGCGGCCACCACGTACTACACGACGGACGGCTCCACCCCGGGCACAGGCTCCACCGTGTACAGCGCGCCGCTCACCTTCAGCGCCACCACCACGCTGAAGTACTTCTCCAAGGATACCGCCGGTAACCTGGAGGCAGTGAAGTCGCAGACCTACACCATCTCCGGCGGCGGGACCTCTACCCACGCCACCCTGACCTGGACCGGCTACGCCATGTGCTCCACCTGCCACTCAAGCCAGGCCCAGGCGATGTACCAGGGCGTGCATTACCAGTGGAAGGGCTCCGCGGCTGAAATGACCACCGGCCCGGCCACCCAGGGCAAGATCGACGCTACCGACGGCTCCTCCGCACTGAACGCCTACTGCATCAACATTCAGGGCAACTGGGGCCCCTGCGGCGCCTGCCACGCGGGTACCGGCGCGAAACCGGTCGCGACCGCCAACCCGAGCGCCGCGCAGCTTGCCTCCATCGACTGCCTCATGTGCCACGCCGACGCCACCAACGCTCCCTACAGCCGCGTGCGTAACGCCACCACCGGCCTCTTCGAGCCGGCCGCCGGTCTCAACATGAACCTCGTGGTCCAGAAGGCGGGCCAGAAGCCGACCCGCAAGAACTGCCTCGGCTGCCACGCGAAAGCGGGCGGCGGCGACGCCGTGAAGCGCGGCGACATCGCTCTTGCTTCCGGCACCACCTCCGACGTCATTTACGACACCCACATGGCGATGGGCAACGGCGGCAACATCCAGTGCCAGGGGTGCCACACCTTCACCGGGCACCGCGTCTCCGGCCGCGGTTCCGACCTCAGGCCCGAGGACAGCACCGTCGAGATGAACTGCTCCACGAGCACCTGTCACCCGACCAAGAGCACCGCAACCGGTCACACCACCGCCGACGTCAACCGCCACGTGACCCGCATCGCCTGCCAGACCTGCCACATCAACAAGTACGCCAAGAACGCGAACGACACCGCCGCCACCGAGGCGACCGAAACCCACCGCAACTGGCAGGTGGCCGAGTGGAACGCGACCCTGAACCGCTACGAGCCGATGCCGACCAAGGCCAACGACCTGGCCCCCAAGTACGCCTTCTGGAACGGCACCTCCTGGGGTAACAACGCGTTCAACGCCGCGGTCCTCGATGCAGCCACCGGCGCATACCAGATCTCCCGCCCGGTCGGCGCCATCAGCGACCCGGTCGGCACCAAGCTCTACCCGTTCAAGTACAAGACCGCGAGCCAGGCGCTTGCCAACGGCAAGGTGGTGACCCTCTCCACCGCCACCTTCTTCGCCACCGGCAACTACGACCAGGCCGTGAAGGACGGCATGGTGTACATGGGCCTTCCGAGCACCACCGCTTACAGCACCGTCACCACGGACGAGCTGCAGGCGCTGAACCACCAGGTTCCGCCGGCGACCGGCAACGTCCTCGCCTGCGCGTCCTGCCACCCGAACGCCACGGCCACCCAGCTGAAGCTGATCGACAACCTGGGCTACGGTCTCAAGGCGGCGCAGTCCGTCGTCTGCTCGCAGTGCCACAACGTGAAGTCCCCGCGTGACTACGTGAGCATGCACAACCACGTCAACGTGAAAGGGTACGACTGCTCGCTGTGCCACAACTTCTCCCGCCCCGAGCGCGGCCTGAAGATGACGCCCAACTAACCGCCCGTGCAACTTTGAGTGGCGCCGCCGGCTCTGCATTACCTCGCAGTAAGTGCGTGGGCGTGCTCAGCTGAACATGGCGAAAGAGGCTAGCAAGATCCAAATGTCGAATGTTCAAGAGACATCTCAGCACGGTGGGTGCCCAAGCGGGCGCCCACCCCTTTTGTTCGCAATCCTGCTGCCGGATATGCTCGCGTTCGCATCCGGCAGCAACAACCATATGCGTTGCATTAACTGCAATCCGAATAACCGTGAAATTGGAGGGAAAGATGGTTCGCTTCGCCACACGTATGCTTCTTGTCATTGCGCTGGTCTTGGTCTTTGCGGGGGCACCGCCTCATGCGGCAGGCGCGGAACCTGGTAAGTATCTGGTTGAGATCGCCGACGTCGGCAAAAGCCGGGACCTGGCCGCGTCGCTCAAGCAGAAGGGATTCACCGCCTCGGTACCCGCGAAAAACATCTGGGTGGTCGATCCGCAGAGCAACGGCGCCGTCTGGATCGGCAAGAACGTTCCGCTCGACATGTTGCGTGTTGTCATCCCCGAGGCGATCAAGTCCAACCCGTATCTGAAGTACTTCTACGTTGTCGGCGACCGCGGGGAGAAGCCGCCTCAGTCGGTGGACGACACGGTACACGTCGGGGGTAGCATCGAGGCAGCCCTCGTTAAGAAGCTGAACGTGATCGACCAGAAGGAGATGCTTTCCGCGCTCGATAAAGCGTCCGACCTCGCCGCGTTGCACCAGTATCTCCACGAGAAGAACAAGCCGGTAAAGGATGAGAAGGAGAAGGCCTCGCCCTAGATCCCCTTCGTCCCGCACGTACCTTCGCCCAAAAGAGACCGCCTTCCGCATGCCGGGGGCGGTTTTATTGTTTCCCGGGGCGCTCCCATCGATGGTCTGGCGGCGGCTCTGCTTGACGCTGATCTCGACGGCAGGTAGACTTGGCGGGTTCAATGATTTCAGCACGATGGTCGTTCCGCCTCTCGCGGTTACGACCTCGGCTCTTCAGGGGGGAGTGTGGAAAAGAAAGAATGGTCGCCCGCGACACTGCTTGAGACTTCCGGAAGCTACTGGAGCACCTGTACCCTACACGCCGGCGTGAAGCTGAACGTATTCACGCCCTTGTCCGCCGCGCCGTCATCCGCCCTCAGGCTTGCCGAAGGGATCGGCTGCGACGGCCGCGGTCTCGCCATGCTGCTCGACGCCCTCGCGGCGCTGGGGCTTCTCGAAAAGAGGGGAGGGGAGTATCTCGCGACCCCCTTCGCGGCGAAGTTCCTGTCCCGGACCTCACCCGATTACCTAGGGCACATCATCATGCATCACCATCACCTGGTGAACGGCTGGAGCCAGCTCGATGAAGCGGTGCAGACCGGCCATCCCGTGCGCGAGCGCGTCTCCCACGAGGACGCGGAGAGCGCAAGGGAAAGCTTCCTGATGGGGATGTTCAACTTAGCCCAGATGATCGCGCCGAAGATCGTGCCGCAGATCGATCTCAGCGGGCGCAGACGCCTGATGGACCTGGGCGGTGGTCCCGGCACCTACGCGATACATTTCTGCCGTCAAAACCCGGGCCTTGACGCCGTCATCTGCGATCTTCCGACCACGCGCAGTTTCGCCGAGCAGACGGTCGCCCGCTTCGACCTCTCCGACCGCATCGGCTTCATCGCCGTCGATTTCGAGCAGGACGAACTGCCTGGCGGCTTCGACGTCGCCTGGCTTTCCCATGTGCTGCACGGCATCGGCCCTGATGCCTGCAAGAGCGTCCTTAAAAAGGCGGTCGCAGCACTCGAACCGGGAGGGATGATCCTGGTCCAGGAGTTCATCCTCGACGACACGAAAGACGCCCCGCTTTTCCCGGCGCTCTTCTCGCTGAACATGCTGCTCGGCACTCCGGACGGGCAGTCCTACAGTGAGAGCGAGCTTTTCGGGATGCTCGAATCGGCTGGTGCCAAGGGGATCCGCCGCCTTCCCATCGAGCTTCCCAACGGCGCCGGCGTAGTCGCCGGTATCGTGCCCTGACCGGCCTGCAAACCGGGGGGCAATGTGGTGTATTGGTGGAGACGGGGTGACGTCCCGAATGGAGGGTGTATGGAAGAAAAGAAACCTTCAGCCGCCGGAACAAATCTGGTACTGCCGCTTTTCGCCGTTGCTTTAGCGGCCTGCGCTTTCCTGCTCTTATTCTCATCGGGGCCTGGCTCCAGGCTGCACCTGTGGAACTTCAGGACCGGGTTCAACATGATAAAGGCCGCCGGCTACATCGGTTTCGGCTGCGCCGTGCTCGCTTTGGCGTCCACAGTCGTATCGGTCCGGCGGCGACACTTCAAGGGGATCTTCATCTCCTTGCTGGCCCTCATCGTGGCGTTGTTCGCCTTCGCCATTCCGCTTTACTGGAATGTCCAGGCACAAAGCTACCCGCGCATTCACGACATCAGCACCGATCTCAGCAATCCGCCTCATTTCGTGGCGATCAGCAGCGCGCGCGGGGCGGGTGTCCGTTACGGCGGGATGGACGTGGCGACGCAGCAACTTAAGGCGTATCCCGATCTTAAGACTGTGATTCTCTCCATGCCTGCGAGCGAGGCCTACAAAAGGGCGCTGCTGACCGCCCGTGAGCTGAAGTGGAAGGTTGTGGCCGAGCGTCCGGCGGAGGGAGTCATCGAGGCGACCGACACGACACGCTGGTTCGGTTTCAAGGACGACATCGCGATAAGGATCGTGCCGGCCGGTGACCGTTCACTGCTCGACGTCCGTTCCGTGTCCAGGGTCGGTATCAGCGACGTCGGGACCAACGCGAAGAGGATCCGGGCGTTCCTGGCGAAGATGGTTCCCGGACGCACTTAGCGGCACCGGCATTTGAAGAAAAGCGCCATCAAGACGATGGCGGGAGAGTGCACGTGAAGTTGACTGGAAGAGATTGGTTGATGGTGGCGGCGGGGCTCGGACTGGTCGCCGCCCTGTCCGTTGGAGTCGGTAAAGGTAAGGGGAAAGCAGTCCCGCTGGATGAGCGCCATAAACCGCTTTACGTCGCGGTGAAGGGTGGGCAGAGTCAGCCTGAGACCGAGGCTCTCTGCGCCACCTGTCATGGCCAGAGCTCGAAACCGCTACCGAGAAACCACCCGCCAAAGGAGCAGTGTCTGATCTGTCATCCTATGCTGAGTAACTGAGTCGTGACCCGCTTCGTCTAGTTCTCCGAATCGGCAAGGACCTCCTCGCCGTATTTCCCCGGATGGTATCCCCCCTTGTTGGTTGACATCCTGCTTCTCTCGACCCTGATCGGCCTTACCTTGCCGTCTTTCACCTGCATCGAGTACTCGATGTCGGTGTCGGCGTCGCCGTAATAGATCCGCGCACCGGTTTTCTCCAGGTACGGGGTCTTCGACCGCTCGTTGGTGCAAAAGACTTGCGAGCTGAGCGTGAACAGCCTGTTCATGCGCTTCTGGATCACCTCCGCATCGTCGTCATAACAATTTCTCTTGGTGATAAAGACGATGGTATCGCCGCGACGCTTGTGCATCGCGATCAGCTCCTCACCTGCCTTCTTCTTCATGCTGAACTTGTCGAGGTACTGGTTCAGGTCCTTGCGAAACTGCGGGTTCGCCAGATAGTCGGCACCGTAGCGGTTGGTGCCGTTCGGCCCCTCCCCGTTGTTGGCGCCGTAGTAGTAGGCGGGGGTGGAAAAGAGCACCGTGTCGTCGATGTCGAACCCGGCGACGATGGGAGCGGCAGGCAGGCTTTTTTCCAGTGCCTCCAGGGTGACATAGCGCATAGTTGCCGCGCCCGCGCTGCTGCCGAGAGCGCTGAACAGTGCAAACGACACCATTGCCGCTTTGATTCTTCTCATTGCAGGTCTCCTTGTCGTGCCATGTCGCCGGATACTTGCCTTGTGCTTAAGGCTGGTGCTATGGCAATTAAAAGGCGTCGTGTTGCGGACTTGCCAGGCACCTCACGAGGTTGAGGTAGATCCTGGTGAACGTGTCCGCCTCGTCCGTGCAAAGTGTCTCCAGGTCGCGTGCGATGGTCTCACGGTCTGCCGATATGTAAAAGGCTCGGCGGTACTCGGTGAGAGGCAGTACGTGCGTAAAGGTTCCGGCTATCGTAGAAGCTCTGCTGAGTTCGGATACTGTGCTGAAGAAAGGAAAACAGACGAAAACCTTTAGCTCCCGGCGCTTGGCAAGTTCCCTGATGCGTAGGTCGTACGGTGTCTCCGGCGGGAAAGCGTGCTCTGCCATCTGGAGGAACCTCGCCATACTTCTCTTGTTGACGAAGTAGGAGTTGGCGCCGGCAAACTCCCATGACCCTATGTCGATAAAGGACAGGGAATCTGTGGCAGACAGTTCCAGATATCTTTCGCGCAGGTACTTGAAGAGGTAGAGGTCCGGAGGCAGGAATATGTCCGTCATCAGAAGATCCCACTCCTCATCCTGCTTGAGTTCAAGGAACTTCTCGAAGACCCGCGCGATGCCGGGATGCAGCACGGCGTCGTCTTCGAGGATGTGGAGGTGTCGGCCGCCTGCCATCTGTCCTTTGATAACGCTCAGGTGACTGAGTGTGCACCCCAAAGCGGCCGAACCGGCAATGGCGTCGGGGCCGTATGTGATTGAACGGCCGTCGATGGCTGGGAAACGCTGATAGCTGCCGGCAAGGCCGCTCTCCTTCAAACGTTGCTCCAGGCTTTCCCTTCTTTGCACGGCGCGGTCCAGATTGATGTAGAAGCCGTTGTACATACTTCAGTCCTGTATCAGTTCATCCGGGGCCATGCTTCTTTATGCCCCTGGCTTATCGGCCGCACAGTACGGTCTTGATGGTGTCGTAGATTTCTCTTGCTTCGTAGGGTTTTTTGAGAACAGCCTTCGCGCCGACTTTTAGCACGGCCTGCGTGTCGCTGGCGCAGTCGGAGGCGCTGCTGGTCAGGATGTTCGCACCACGGTCGATGGCGATGATCTCACGCGTGGCGTCGATGCCGTTTTTCTCAGGCATATATACGTCCATGATGGTGATGTGAGGGCGGTGGGTGAGGTATTGCCGTACCGCCTGCCTGCCGTCTGTCGCCTCCCCAACCACGGTGAAGCCGATTCTTTCTAGCGTCTCCCGTAGCGAGTCGCGGAAAAAGGACTCGTCGTCAACTATAAGTATCCGTACGTCTTTCAAAGCCATGGCATGTGCCTCCGTTCTGGACAATTGAAAACCGCAATATTTATATGTAGCAAGACTGGCGCAGCGGATCATAGCACCTGGGTTAATGTGGAACAACGAAAAAGTTCAAAGAGAGTACTTCTGTGACCACTGCCGTCTTAATCAAGAACTCATCCCCGTCGCGGGACGACTCATTCTGCCGCTATTTTGAGCGGGTCGCATAATGCGAAGTCAGCCTCCACGTCAAGCCAAGTCATCCAAACCTAACCAGTGGTTCGCCACAAAAACGTTCTTTCTGCTGTTTCACCGGGACGTCACTCGTACCGCCCCCTCCCTTTACGAGGAGGGGGATGGTGGGTGGGTGAAGCTGCAAATAGCAGAAATGATGGCACCTTCCCAAACCCAGTTCACCCTCTTGCAAAGACAGGGGAGAGCCGCGGCTTCGAAATGCAGGTGCGCGCAGCTGCCCGCATACCGAAGTCCCGCGTGCATCTGGCACAGCTCCTGCTGATGGCTTGCTCAGACTGCGGCTGACGCAGCTTCCCGGGCAACGACGCCCGTCACGCTTTGAAAAGGGGGCGCGTGTCCCCCGGAAGGAGGCGACATGGGTGAAGAAGTGAAGGTCCGTATCGGCGATACAACCCTGCGCGACGGCGAGCAGACCGCGGGTGTGGTGTTCAGCGCACGGGAGAAGATCGCCATCGCCCGGCATCTGGACGCCATGGGGGTCCACGAACTGGAATGCGGCATTCCGGCGATGGGGGAAGAGGAGAGGGCGTCGATCAGGGCTCTCGTAGAGCTGGGTCTGTCGGCGCGGCTCATCACCTGGAACCGCGCGGTGATCCCGGACATCGAGGCGAGCCTTGCCTGCGGCGTCGAAGCAGTCGACATCTCCCTCTCCGTCTCGGACATCATGATTGAGCACAAGATCAACAAATCGAGGGAGTGGGTGAAGGAGCAGTTGAAACGGGCTCTCGAATTCGCGAAGGCGAATGGGCTCTACGTCTGCGTGGGGGGAGAGGATGCAAGCCGCGCCGACGGCGACTTCCTCATAGAAGTTCTCACCATGGCCCGTGAACATGGCGCCGACCGCTTCCGCTTCTGCGACACCCTGGGGGTCCTTGAACCATTCGGGATGTACGAGAAGGTGGCGCGGCTCACCGCAGCGGTGCCGGAGCTTGAAATCGAGGTGCACACCCACAACGACCTGGGGCTCGCCACGGCGAACGCCCTGGCTGGGGTGAGGGGAGGGGCGCGCAGCATCAGCACCACAGTGAACGGTCTCGGAGAGCGGGCGGGCAACGCCGCTCTCGAAGAGGTGGTGATGGCGCTCAAGGTCGCCTGCGGCATAGACGTCGGTATCGACACGAGACGCTTCCGTGGCGTCTCGCGGCTT
>MTLD01006028.1_pt1 | contig 12437 bp, 7 predicted proteins | sample 1982471 | NCBI WGS metagenome assembly MTLD01 (sample SAMN05712604, study PRJNA340218) | biofilm metagenome | isolation source: sample SPM anode biofilm adapted to -50 mV | place: USA | collected 2012-02-03
TTATAGTATCCCTCAAGCTCATATTCGAATTCAGGTTCCATTATGAAGTTTTTGGTTCTTGCGATGACCTTTGTAGGATCGTTTAAGTCAAGCATAACTGCTCCAACTCTGTAATATCCGTTACCACCATTTTCAACACCGTGATAAAGCAGAAACCACCCATTTTCGGTTTTAATTGGAGGAGTACTGCCTCCAACCTTCTCTTCCCAACCTCCTACTTTTCCTTCAATAAGCACTTTACTGGGTTCTGACCAGTCAAGCAGATCATCGGAAAATCTTATCCATACTGCAGGATAGTGAGGTCCGAATTTTTCACCGGTCCACTCCTTAGGCCTGTGCAGCATAACAAATTTATTGTTAATTTTTTCCGGAAACAAGATAACATCCCTGTCATCAAGCCCCGATTGAGTAATTCGGCCAAGTCTAATCCAATTTTTAAAATCCTTAGTCATAGCAAGCGCCGAATTGGCTAAATTATTTTTTAAAAATCTGGGTGCATTTTCTCCAACTTCCGGAGTTAAAACCTCATCGTGCCGGAATTTCCAGTACTGTCCCGGAGGATAAGGTCTAAATGCATATGTTACATAATAATAATCATCGAATTTAACTATCCTGGCATCTTCTGTACATCCTGAATCAGGTCCCTCAGGACTAGGCCCAAAACAAGGGTAGTCCATCTCCCTTTTAAAATTAAACCCATCGGTACTAGTAGCAAGACCAAATCTTATCACGTGACCTTCATCGTCTCCCGCCGCTCTGTACAAAAGATAAAATATTCCGTCTTCGTACCAAGCCCCAGGATTACATACTACTAAATTTTCCCATCTATTTGATTCAAGTGGCTTGAGTACAGGATTCCCACTAAATTTTTTAAGTTTCATTATTAAAGTTTCATTTGAATTTATTACCAAAAAATCACCAACATTGCTACGAATGTGGCAAGTAGAACATATGATACAAATCTGTAATTTTTATAGAATGGTATTCCTTTAAGAGACAATGTGTCCTGACGAAATACCTCTTTGTTCCAAACAAGATCCTTTACCTTTTCATCCGATGGAGCAGGTGTCAACAGAGTATATATAACCATCACCAATACACTGAATGCCATATATATAGGAACGGTATTCAAAAAATGTATTGGTCCGAAAATTGATTCTCCGGTATGAATTTTAACAACCATATTAACCAGACCGGGAATAGCTCCTGCAATCATTCCATAAAAGGCGGCATTTGCATTTATTCGTTTCCAGAATAACCCCAGTAAAAAAGCAGATACAATAGGAGGAGCAAGCATCGATAACATTTCTTGATAATACTTTACAAGCGAGCTGAATTTTGTGCCTATTTGAGGAGCCCATAAAACAGCGATGACAAGAACTAATATTGATACAATTCTGCCTACTCTAACCTGAGTTTTTGCAGATGCATCTTTTTTAAATGCTTTATAGAAATCCATCGTAAACAGTGTCGCAACAGAATTCAATAAACCACTCAGAGATGACGTAAGAGCAGCAATAAGTGCAGCCAAAAGAAATCCGACAACACCTACCGGTAGCATATTTATAACCAAAGATGGATATACCATATCTGATTTTGCAAGATCGGGGTAAAAATCTCTGGCCATCACACCCGGAATAATTATTATAAAAAGAGTAAGAAGAGTAAGAAAACCTACCATCAAAACACCTTTTCTCCCATCATCGAGAGTTTTGGCTGTAAGAACCCTTTGAACCAATTGTTGATTATTTGTCCAAAAAAAGAATCCTAAAATAGGTATCCCCAGAATCATCCCCAACCATGGAACAGACGGGTCATTCATAGGTCTAACCAGTTTCATCATGACATCATTATTTTTCATCATATCGAGGATGTAAGTGGTACCCCCTTTTAGTGAAATAATTACTGTAAGACAAATGGCACCTGCTGTTAACACTATCCCCTGAATAAGATCCACTCTAATGGCAGATGACAACCCTCCAGGAATAGTGTAAGCAGCAACTACAAGTGCGAAAATTACTATGAATACTTCCAGAGAGATCTCAGGAAACACCAGCTTCATTACAAGTGCTGCAGCGTACAATGCACCTGCGGCATCAAGGAAAATGTTAATAATTATTGTAATTGCAGAAAAATAATATCTGCTCTTGGCATCATATCTTTTCCCTAAAAATTCAGGAATTGTATAAACTCCTGATTTTATATAGAAAGGTAAAATAAACCATACGAAAACCAGCATCACCAATATTGCCATAAAACTGTAGTTAAAGACACCTATTCCGGTAGAATAGGCATCGCCGCTTTGCCCAATAAGCGTAGACGAGGAAATACTGGCAGCAAACATTGAGAAACCGACTACAGGCCAACTAATCGATCTGCTGGCAAGAAAATAACCTTCGGTAGTGTTACTTTTTCTGTATTTTAACCCTAATAAAACAATGAAGGCAAAATAGGCAATAATAACAATTATGTCAATTATACTAAGTGTTCCGGCTATCATATTTTGATATATTTAATTATTAACAATTACATTTAGAAAAGACTTTGTTTGCAGGAAAATTTCGAAATGCCTGCTCAAATGAACAGGCATAACTAATCCACCTATCAATCAAATTAACCTAAACTAAATATCTGAAACTACACATTTACCTAACAAGGCTTACACAATAACGCCAAGGATTTGCAATAATTGCATCGTAGGAGTTATATATCCAGTTCCAACTGTTGATATATAAGCCTAAAGTTTTAACGTTAAAAATGAGTGTATTGTTTGTAAATGTATAACCTTTTGTATTGTTTGGTTTGTACAAAAACGGAACATCTCTTCTAAATGTTGATGATATAATAAGATTTCCGTTTGCATCCTTGATAAGATATTCATCTGTAACGACATTGTGCTCCCATTTTCCACCACTCTTAGGTATAAGTCTGTAAATTCTGGCAGCATTGTCGGTTCCATTTTTCCACATAAAGTCACCATATTTACCATCCGGGCCCGCATTATTGATAATATTTCCATATGAATTACCCGATTCTGTAAATCCGGTTTGTTCAAATGTATAAGTATTATCCATTTCACAGCTAGGTTTGTTATCTAAGAATTCAGAAACAAGATTTCCTAAGTTTACCCAGGCATCACCTCCGTAGGCTCCACCGTCACATCCACCATAGACCATCATTGCAGATAGTTTCCATGTGCCTTTTATTGGTTCTGCAAACGGAATCATATTAATTGTCCATTCAAGCTGAGTACCGTTGGCTCCGGTAATAATTACCTTTGCCTGATTATTTGCATTATCAAAATCAAGTATATCTCCTGTTTTGGCATCTGCAGTTGCACCCCATGATGGTACGAGTGATGTTAATTTTATCTTTTTAGATCCTGTAGCATCGAGATTATATTTAAATGAGACTGTAGCTGTCTCTCCACTTCTCGAAATTGTGGCAAGTCCAATCTGATTTTCAAATTTAATCTCGGTAATGTTCCTTTCTTTATTCCATTTACCCTCATTTACAGTTTTCAGCATATCTTTTTGGCACGAAGTGAGGATAATTGCGAAAAGAACAGAAAATACCATTATTATATTTATCTTTTTCATATCTGTTCAGTTTGAATATTATTGTAAATTCGGATTAAGGTCAATTTCTCTTTGAGGCAAAGGGAAGAAAGCCAGTTGAGCATCTGTAACCGAAGATAGATCGGTATCTGCCCTGTTGTAGCATTTTTTACCCTGTACTTTTGTACGAACAAGATTGAATCTTCTCAAATCTTCCAATCTCTTATGTTCAAAACATAATTCAAAAGCTCTCTCCTGTAGTATTGCAAGTCTGAAAGCATTATCATCTGCAAATTCCGAAGCCTGATACTGTTTCCCGTTTACTCTGGCAGTAACTCTGTTAAGCCATGTCAACCCTTCGTTTTTACCTAATGCCTCAGCATAGACCAACATAATCTCAGAAAATCTTATCAAATATGATGGAACGCTTGTTCTTTCTGTGCCGTTTGCATCAACATCGAGATATTTAGATGTAAATATAAAATGGGTCAGATTCTGAGGAATCATTGATTCGGCAGTGTATGTAGTTCCGGATTTTTTATAATATGCAGTTTGGAAAAAAGTTAATCTTTTATCTATAGCGCTTGCAGTTTCCATATCTGCTCTCAGTTTATCGGTGGCAACACAAACAGACCAACCATCACAAGTAATCCCATAACTTCCGTCTACAGGGCTTTTTACATAATATGCCGCACCTCCGTTACCAGGTAGAAAATACCTTGGAATTTTTGAATAATCACCCTCTGTTGAACTACCTTCGCGATAGTGAGACAAAAGGAAAATCTGCTCAGGACCATCTTGCTTATTGCAATTATAAACATTATAAATATTTGGATCTAAGTAGTATACAGTTTGTTCCGGATTGTCAACTACTTTTTTAGCCCATTTTGCTGCTTCGGTATAATATTGAGCAACATTTACCGATGCCATATCTTTATATTGAAGAGCCTGGTGCTCTTTTGCAGATGCGAGGAAAAGATAGGTCTTTGCGAGCATCGACCATGCAGCTACTTTATCTGCACATCCGGGAGAGCGATTAATTGAAAGAAGTCCTTCCGCATGGGTCAAATCATTTAAAATTTGTCCGTAAACTTCATCAAGATCTTTTGCAAGTTTTGGAAATGATTCAGTTGTAGTAAGTTTCATAGGAACTCTTCCATACATCCATGCAAGTTGATAGTAGGCATAAGCCCTTAAGAAATAGGCCTCGCCAAGAATACGATCTTTTGATGCCTGAGCAAAAGTAGCTCCCGGAACATTTTCTATAACATCGCAGGCAGAGTTGATTGTACGATACAATGTTTTATAGAAGTTCATTATCCAGATGTTGTTTGGGAGAGCACTAATCTGCCACTCTGTAATTTCAGGATATGGCTGATCGTCCATTCTGTTGTTATACGCAATATCGGTAGTCATATCACCGAAATAAATTAACATTATACTGTAATCTATATCGCATAGAGATCTATATGAAGATAGCAGCACCGATTGAGCTCCGGTTTCATTGGAAAACATATTTTCCTTTGAATAAATTCCGTAAGGATTCTCTTTAAGATCACAAGAGCTTACAAGACACATAAAGAGAATTAATACTGATATAATATTTCTTTTCATTTTAGTTCGTAATTAAAATTTTAAGTTCAATCCTAGTGTTATTAATCTATATCCTGGAAGACCACCCCAATAGATACCGTCAAGTCCAGTTTTTTGAGGATCATAACCGGTAAACTTGCTTAAAGTGAACAAGTTTGTAGCATTAAGCGTTATTTTGGCACCTTTAATTACATATTTACTTGTTTTGAAGTTAAGATTATAAGATAGATTAACATTCTGTAGTTTTAAATATGAACCGTCTTCAACCCAAAAGTCTGAGAATCTGTATTCATAACGAGATTCACGCAAACTTGGAAATTTATTTGTAGGATTGTCCTGTGTCCATCTTAAAGGCATAGTGCTTGGAGTCCCGAATTTTTGAGTATTAATGATATCATTTCCGAATGAACCATTGAAGAATAATTCAGCTTCAAAATTTTTCCAAGCAAAATTTACCGAGAGACTGGCAAGAAAATCCGGATTTGGATCACCAATAATAGTTTTGTCGCCATCGTCAACAACACCACTATTATCGAAGTCCACATATTTTATTTCACCCGGTTTTGCTAGATCACCCGAAAGACCTGCTTCCAAACCTTCGGCAAGAGTTTGAATAATACCGTTTGTTTTGAATCCATAAAAAACATTTACAGGTTTACCTATAGCCAGAATATTCAACCCTGTCTCACGAAATCCCGAAGGAACCGATCCCCAGTACTGGTACTGCATATTATCTTTAGGATCAACATTGAATCCAACACTCTCCACATCACCAAGACTTACAAGTTTGTTTCTGTTTACCGATATAATTGCAGTTGCAGATACTTTTAAAGCACTTTTACTTGTTATATCACCACTTAAAGTCAATTCAAAACCTCTGTTCAATACAGTACCTCCATTAATTTTTTTGCGATCGAATGCCGAAGAAGGCGGCAGATATCCATCCCTGAGCAAATTGTCGGTACGTTTGTAATATGCATCGAGAGTCATTCTCACTCTACTGTCCAACATTGCCATATCTATACCAAAGTTGGCTTGAGTTGTAGTTTCCCAACGTAAAGTAGGAGAACCCAATCCTTCAAAAATTCTGATTCTTCCGTTTGGACCTGTCCATGCAGATACAAACCCCTGACCTATTGCATTAACCCATTCACCATTATAATAATACAACTGTTGGCCATATCTCGGCAAAGTTTGATATGCAGATATACCCTGATTACCACTTGTACCATAGCTAAGTCTGAACTTAAGTTCATCGAAATTATAAATATCCCTGACAAATCTTTCATTATGTGCCTTCCAGCTAATTGCTCCCGAAGGGAAGAAGGCATATTTATTATCATCTCCGAATTTCGAAGAACCATCGACACGAGCTGTAATTGTGAACAAATATTTATCCATCAAAGAGTAATTTGTTCTAAACATTCCAGATACTAATTCCGATTCCGATAAAGAGTTTGATACTCTCATTTTTTCGGGACTTCCCGAAGATAGATTTTCATTACCCAATGCAGAGTTAATAAAATCTTCGGCTGTTAGTGCTGAACTGCGACCGGTAGAATACTCATAAGAGTAACCGGCCATAATATTTAAATTATGAATTTCATTAAATGTTTTGTTAAAAGTAAGGTATGCATCAACAGCAGCATTTTGACCTGTCCAGTTTGATATCTTACCATAACCATTTCTCAGATTACCTTCCGAAGTATAAATTGCCGGCTGGAAATAATCATTTATAGAGTTTCCATATTTATAGCTTGTTTGACCGGTAAATTTCAACCAGCTGGTAATCTCAGCTTCGAGTCCCAACATTGTAATACTGTCAAATCCATTTGAATAATTATAACTGTTATCAGAAACTGCAATTGGATGAGAGTAGTCTACACTGTTAAGCATATAATAGGAACCATCTTCATTGTAAGCAGGAAAAATTGGATTTCTAAGCCACAATGAATTATTATATCGGTAGTCCCTGGAAAGTATTTCATTGAATTTAACAGTTATAGCTTTGTTAACTTTGTGCTGTATAGAGAAATTAATGTTACCCTTACGATAATCATCTCTAATTGATTTTCCCTGTTCTGTCAAATATGAAATACCCAAATTGAATTGAGTTTTTGCACTCGAACTACTAATATTTACACTCATATTATTTGTAACAGGAGTCGACCTGTAAACCAAATCCTCCCATGCGGTATTATAATTCCAAACGCCGGTAGCAATATCTCCGAGCGAAGGATAATAAATGCCCGAAGCATCGGTCTTACCAATATAGCGAGGATTAAGACCTGCATTAATCGAAGCTTCATTACTCAACTGAGCCATAAGAAGCATATCATACCATCTGTTTAGTTTTGAAGTGAGTTGATTAAATGTAGTTTGATTGCTCACAGTAACCGTTGTGGTACCATCGGCAGCTCTCTTTGTTGTAACTATTATTACACCATTTGCACCCCTTGAACCATAAATTGCAGACGCAGACGCATCCTTTAATATATCCACTCTTTCAATTTCGTCAGGAGAGATTTGTTTAAGACCTCCTGCACTTCCAAGCGGAAATCCGTCAACTACCAAAAGAGGAGAGTTATCGGAATAAATTGAGCTACCGCCCCTGATTCTGATTGTGGCACCTCCTCCCGGAGAGTAGTCATTCACGACCTGCACACCAGCCACACGACCTTGTAATGTTTTTTCAAACGAGGGCGAAGGTTGGAGATTTACAACATCCTGTTTTACAGAAGCAACAGATCCGGTTAAATCGGACTTTTTAATACTTCCATATCCCAGAACCACTACCTGATTTAAGAAAGTGGCATCTTCCTTTAGGACAAAGTCGATTTTTACAGAATTTGAAATAACAACTCTTTGAGTAAGAAAACCAAGTGATTGGCAAACAAGCGTTTGACCCTTGGTAACTGAAACCGAGTAATTTCCCGAAGCATCGGAATTGACTCCGATAGTTGTTCCTTGTACGAAAATATTCGCACCTGTGACAGGCTCCCCTTTTTCGTCCTTTACACTACCGGTCACCTTTATGTTCTGAGCAAAGGAAGTAATACTCATAAATAAAAGTAAACATAGACTTAGTCTGAATTTTGTCATTGTTCAAGTTTTTAGTTAATAATTAGTCTTTACAGTGTAAAGATATTTCTCAGTATGTGATTTTATTTATTATAATCAGTTAATTTTTGATAATATTTTGACAATATTTTGTAATTATTTTGTATTTGCCTGATTTTCTGATATATTATACTAAATGATTTTCAAAAGCAAACTTGTATTATTTTGAACTTATTTGTAAGATTCTGCTCATTTATTATTTTATCTCAATTTTATCGGGCATTGAATACATTGCCGGAAGATCCTTTTCAAACTTTAGAGATTTTGTACCGTACATTTTTATAAAGTCGGTCGCAGAATTATCTCCCGGATAAGGCCCGAATGCATGTGATTCACTTTCGTTTCTCCACATTACCACCATTGAACAATAAACTCCTTTTGTCGGTTCCGAAATCTGTTTTGTCCAATAATCAGATGCTCTTCCGGAAGCAACTCCGGTTTCTGTAACACCTGCCGGTTTTTTCATTTTAGAAGAGAGGGCAGATAAATATGACAAATTGGATTTAAATGCAGCAGTATTCGTTCCGTGATAACAATCCATACCCAGAATATCCACATAATCATCTCCCGGCCATCTGAACTTAAGCCTGTCAGTTGTTCCCGAACCATAATCCATGTCTAACTGCGGAGAAATAACATAAAGAAGATTGTGCACTCCTTTTGTATCTCTTAAATAATTAACTATAAACCTCCAGAAACCAATAAACTCAGCATCAGTCGTAGCAGTACTTCCCCACCAACTCCAAGTTTGAGTATGCTCGTGAAGAGGACGGAAGATAACAGGTATAAGCTTACCATTATCATCTCTCAAAGAGGTAAGGAATATGGCAATATTATCGAGCCATGTTTTGTACATAATATTAATAGAGCTTCCATCGGTTAAAATTTTATCAACAACCTTAGTATTATCCCATGCATCACCACCAGTTAAAGGATTTGGCTGGTGCCAGCATAACATTATAACCCCTCCCCTTACATAACATTGTTTAATTAGAGTTCTGAGCCGTTCCACCGGAATTTTACTTAAATTCTCACTTCCTCCCTTTTCAATTCCGGACAAATCTGCACTAAAAACAGCAGGGTAATCTCCGCAGAGTGATTTCACGTCGCTGGCCCCGTCGACATCTCTCCATCCCACACCGTATGCAGGATAGTCGTGATGACCGAACATAGGCGCAATTTTTTGAATATTCCACAAATTTGCATAGAGAGCCTTGGTTTCCGAGGTTGCATTTTTATCGACAATTGTAAGGGTTGTTATTGTCGGAGTTACGACAGGGGGTATATTATCGCTTTTACTGCAGGACGTAATCATCGCTATGAATAACAGCAGCGAAGGCAATTCAATCTTTATTTTCATAATAGTTCAGGAAGTTATGGTTTGTAGAATCAGTCAAGATCCGAGATTACAACAAATGTATTAGGATTTATATCAAGCCTTAATTTATGTTTTGCCTTTATACCAGTTTTGTCGGGTTTAGGCGGCATATTGGCAAAGAGATTATTATTCCCCTCTTCGTATCGGAATAACTTAGCATTTGTAAGTTCTACGGGCAGATTAATATCTAAATTTTGTCTTATGCCCGAAATATTCAATACAGCGATCGTAAGTTTGCTATCTGATATAGATGCTACAATCTTTAAATCTTTAATATCAGGAATATCAACCGAAAGAATATTGCAACCGGAAGGAAAATATCTGCATATAAGAGACCATGAAAAGTACCAAGGTCTTAAGTTCTCCTCTTGCGGCATTCCCCACACTTTTTTCCCAAATATATTCCACATCCCCCATATCTTAACATTATGAATATTCCCCTTGTCTCCAAACGAGTGAGTATCGTCCAACATCCACGGGCAAACACCTGAACCTCCATTATTCATTACCTCCATTGCAAGTAGCGACATATCAAGACCATATTGAAAATCATATACCATCATATTACAATCTGCCCCCTCCTTACTTGTAATAAGAGGTGTCTTTTTAAGCCTTTCCAGATGTATTTTGTTACGTACTGAATCTTCTGGTCTCCATGTTTTGTAACCTGCTTCACCCAAGACAAGCTTCTTCCCTTTAGGAACTTCACTGAGTACCTCTTTTAACATTTTTGCAAAAACGCCGGTACTTACCTGATGAAAACCCGGATAAGCATGAATTTCATATATTCCGGCCAAAGAATCAATGTTTTTTGCAGTCAGTGCAACTCTGTCAGCTGTAGACATGTCATATTTTGAATTTTTATAATCCAGTACTACATCTCCGGCGGCAAGTTTAATATGACGAGCAAGTTGCGGATATAATGCTATCTCTTGGCGAAACAAATCTACAAGTTTGAGATAATCATTAAAGTTCCCGTCATATACCGACCAGTAACCATCCGGCTCATTAGTAGGTATATAATATTTAATACAAGTATATCCACATTCGATTACAAGGTAATTAATGTAATTTACAGCCATTTTAACCCATTTTTTATCGAGTTTAAGCTCACGACGAGGCGGATTGAACTCTCCGAACATAACAGTAATATTGTTTTTCTGACAATATGATAACAACGTTTTTAACGACTCAACATTTCTCTCTTTATCATATTCCTGAGTATTTGGATTGAAATATCTGAAAGGACTACTTATCATACACCTTACTAAAGACATCTTCATAAAATCGGTTCTTTCAAAGACTTTATTCCACATTTCCGGTGTCATAGGAGCACCCCACATATCAGCTTCACAATAAGGGTCCCATTCGGCACCATTACCTAAGTAATCGGCATTAATAATATTGTTAGAAATTTTAACTTCAATAAGGTTCTTTGAACAAGAACTCAATATAACGAGAGTGATAATTGAGAGTAATAATTTTTTCATTTTATATACTATTGGAGTAGTGTAAAATTATACCAATAGAATCAAATATTTTTAATGATTTCCGTTTATTTTTGACAATTTTTTGAACAAAAAAACAATTATTTTTGTATTAACCTGTATTTATGTTATTTACAAATTTTTTTACTAATATATTTTTGAAGCATATATTATGTATTTTTATATATATTATTAAATTTGCTGATAAATAAACAACGATTATGTCAAAGATTCACTCAGAAATAACAAATCTCAACCCGGAAGATATGTTTTTGCTGGCAAACCATAAGCCTGCAAAATTCGACTATCCAATACATTTTCATTCCGATTACGAGATAAACCTTGTAATGAATATATCAGGTAAAAGAATAATTGGCGATTCAGTAGAAAACTTCAGAAATTTTGATTTGGTTCTTACAGGCAGTAATCTCCCACACGCTTGGAAAGCACCATTCGACAAGAATAACCATATAATTAATATAAAATTTCAAGCTGAGATTATTGAATCATGGATATTGGGAAAGAGACTTTTCCTTCCAATCAGAGAAATGCTTGAACGATCTTCCAGAGGAATACTTTTTTCGGAAGAGACAATCTCATCGATGAAGGACCGATTTTTAAAACTAAGCAAATCTCAGGGGTTCTCAACAGCACTTGACTTTTTGTCAATTTTGTATGATTTGTCGACCTCACAAAAGCAAAGAGTACTTGCCAGCACCAACTACAGCTCACTGTCAATAGTTAAAACATCTCAAAGCAGACGAATAAATACTATCTGCCAGTATATTAACCAGAACTACCACAGAGAGATAACATTAAAAGAGATTGGAGAATTGGTAAATATGTCGGAATCGGCAATTAGTCACTTTTTCAAAAAAAGAACTACCCGCAATTTTATCACATATATAAACGATGTAAGAATTGGAAACGCCTCAAGATTGCTCGAAGAGACTACCCGAAGTATTTCAGATATTGCATACTCTTGCGGCTTCAACAATCTATCCAACTTCAACCACACTTTTAAGAAATATCGAAACCAGACTCCTCGTGAATACAGAAACGACATACAAAATGCCGTAACTAAATATTAAATTTTAACTAAAATAAAAAGAGCTCTCTGATTATCAGATAGCTCTTTATTTTTGTGGAGAATAAGGGAGTCGAACCCTTGACCCCTTGCTTGCAAAGCAAGTGCTCTAGCCAACTGAGCTAATCCCCCGGGATTTTGTCAAGTAGTCTCGAGCGGAGTTGAACCGCTGACCCCTACATTATCAGTGTAGTGCTCTAACCAACTGAGCTACG
>MTLD01004242.1_pt1 | contig 12431 bp, 6 predicted proteins | sample 1982471 | NCBI WGS metagenome assembly MTLD01 (sample SAMN05712604, study PRJNA340218) | biofilm metagenome | isolation source: sample SPM anode biofilm adapted to -50 mV | place: USA | collected 2012-02-03
TGCCGCCATATTTGGATTCGAAGCCCCCCTTGTATAACTGAACATCTTTTACAGCATTTGAGTTAAATGCGCTGTAGAAACCGTGCAGATGGTCTACGTAGTAAACGGTAAAACCATCGTAAATGATGAGGTTTTGGTCGGGAGTACCTCCTCTGACGTACATTCCGGAACTATTTTCGTTTGAGGCACTTACTCCGGGCATTAACTGAAAACCTCGCATTATATCCTTTTCACCTACATTTGGAAGCACTTTAAGTGCAATTGGTGACATCTTCATTTTATGTTCTCCGGTGAATTGCTGAAGGGCTTTATCATCTTTTCTGCCGACAATAAATACTGCTGCAATATCCTGAGTCTGAGGCTCTAATTCAATTAATAGTGAATTGTTCTCTTTAGATGGTTCCAGACTAATTGTTTTGGTTCGGAATCCGAGGTAAGTAACAACTATGGTTGATGTATCTGCCGGCACTTTTTCCAAAATGAAATGACCGTTAGGATCGGTGGAGACTCCGTGTTTGGTGCTTGCGATATGAACTGTTGCATATGGAATTCTCTCTCCGGTGCTTACATCTATGACCTCTCCAACAAGTGTGAAATTCTTCTTTATTGGATTGAGCCTCTCTTTCAATTTCTTATTAGCCAGAGAATTATCAATATTCTCGACATATTTGGATTTAATAAGACTGTCGAGGTGACTCTTATCTCTTCCAATATAGATGTATCCGTCTTCGCCCACAAGATGCTCCATTTTCCATGAGTTGCCAAACATTTTCAACATTCCGTATATGGTCTTCTCCTCCATTGGATTTACAGATGTGTGGTACTTATGCATATAGTTTGTATCGTACACGAACCTGATGTTTAAATCGCTACCGATTCTTGTAAGAATCTCGTCCAGATAGCCTCTGTAGTCCTTTGGAATTCTCAAATTACCAACTTTTTGGGCAGATAAAACTGTTGTTATAAAGATAAAAGTGAGTAAGAGAGAATATTTTTTGATAAATCTCATAATTAATTGATAAAATATTTTAGTCACTAATGATTTTGAATTGTGAAGCTATAGAATATGGATTAAAATATTTTTTATAATATGCCGAACAGGATATTTCATCGACGGAAACCCGATTCTCATCTATTTTTCAATTGTCACCTTAACTTAGTTGAGGTGTTTTAGAAACATATATTGTAGTTATCTTATAAGTTAATAAATTTTGAATTGTTATATTTGTTAGCAAACTATGGCATATGAAAAAACTTCTTTTGATGGCTTTAGTATTTCTATTGGGAAATACGGCCTTTGCTCAGAAAAATCTGCTTAAGAATGTTTCTAATTATGGAATATTCGAAGGGAACATCGAATCTCTGACTCCTCCAATTACAGTTTCTAATAAAGTATTGAGTAAAGAGGAGGGTATTTCCGAAAAATTGGAAATTCAATCGTTCCAAAAAGGTGAAAACAAAAGTGAAATTAATATTCTTGTTGAGGTAAAGAAGTATATTACAAATCCTCTTGATCAAAACCCTATGCTTGCACTTTTTAAGGCCCAGAGAACGCTTGACCGTAAATTGTCGCTTGCAAGTATTGCGTTTATAGATTTGGAGGGAGATGCAAAAGATGCGATGACCAATTCGGAGAAGGGCAGAACATTCTATCAACTTAATATCGATCCCGAAGAAAAAACAGATTATCGTGTTAAGCAAGGTGGTGCAAAGATGAAAAAAAGAGAATTCGGAATGAATCTCGATGCGATGTTTAATTTCCAAAACTCGTTGCTTAAGGGTAATTTTCATGATGCCCAGGCAAAGTGGGATTTAGGTAAAGAGTTAAGAGACTTCTACTATGCTGCAGCGGGTAACGTATATATTAAAGTAGAAGTTTATGCTCATAGAGCAACTCCCGAAAATATGCCCGACGCAAAAAAAATTGCATATGCAATACTTGCTAAGTTGCCTCAGGATAAGGCTTTTACAGGCCCGGCAAATATTGAGGTTTATCCAAAGATGAGTGATGTAGGTGAGGCAACCGACAGAGGTTTAATTCCTGCAAGTGACCTGCTTCCTGCGAAGATAATTTATAAAACAGGACAACCGGGCGTACAGACGAAATTCAGTCTTATGATAAATGCTCCGGGCGAACTTCGAAACGACGATCAAAAAGGGAAAGTGATTTCTGTTACAACCGATGCTGCCGGAGATGCAGTTGCATGGTATTACTATACCGACGCAAAAGTTTTAAAAGAACCTCTCGAAGTGCAGATTGTTGCTGAGGTAGGGGATAAGAGTTGTAAAGCTTATGTAAACGTAGGTCTTGGTCTTGCCTTCGACCGCATTGATGAGGTACCGGAACAAGTTTATGAATATTCACCCGAGAAGCCCTATGGCTTTGCTCTTAGTGTGAAAAGTCTTTTCTTTCCCGATCTTAATTTGGTACAATATATTTACAATGCACACGAAAGTAAGATATGGGGGACAAAGCAGATTGGTGTGGATTTGGTCTGCAAATGGGTAAATAAGCCTGACGAGGCTCCAATTGATGATTTTTATGTAGGAACGACAAGTATATTATCGACTTACCTTGGTAGAAATACAAATTTCTTATCGGCCAACAGGCAGCCTATGCAGTATTACACTAAATTTTCTTATCCGGCCGTTGTCCTTAAATCTAAAGGAACTCACATTTATCAGATGGTTGCTGAGATAGCGGTTGTAGATGGAAGTTCAACAAACAGACCTCTTATTGCTTTTATGAAAGAGAAGATGCTACCTACCGATGCCTTTATTCCGCTTTCGGCCGATTATCCTGAGACTTGGTTTAAGAGTTTTGCTTGTTGTCTTGCGTCCGTGGATACCGATCAAAAATGGTTTTTGCTTGAAGCGGCCAAGCTTATTCCAACATATGGTTTACTGGCAGATGCTCCCACTACTGCGTCCTCTTTTGTTTGCGGGATGCTAAACGGCGATTACGAAAAGAGTGTTTTAGACCTTGCATGTTGGCTGGGAGGGCAATATATTGATAATCTTATGGAGGCCGATGTGTTTAATAAACTTAACCGCACAAAGCAAAATGCTGTTTTGTCGGCTAAAACAACTTATTTAGGGTTGGATGTTTATAAACAGAATACAGAGCTTGAACAACTGAGAGCGAAACAAAAAGATTTAATAAAAAAATAGATATGGATACAGAGTTAAATGAGCACAACAAGAATGATTACCCTCCAATGCATACTGCGGAGCATATTCTGAATCAAACTATGATTCGAATGTTTGGATGTAACCGTTCAAAAAACAGTCATATCGAAAAGAAAAAGAGCAAGTGTGATTATTTTCTGGGGCAAGAACCATCTGCTCAACAAATTGCAGAAATTGAAGAGAGAGTAAATGAGGTGATTGGCCGCAACTTAGATGTATCTGCCACTCTTGTAAGCAGGGATAATGTTCCGGATTTCATAGATTTAAGCAAATTACCCGATAACGCAAGCCACACTCTTAGGCTTGTATATGTTGGTGATTATGATGCTTGTGCCTGTATTGGGGATCACGTAGTTAATACCGGTGAGATTGGAAAATTCAGAATAATAAGCAGCGATTATGAAAATGGCAGATTACGATTGAGGTTTAAGCTAGAAGATTGTCCTTATTCTGAGCCTATGAAATAATTCAAAAACATATACGATAATCTTATGAATATTAAAATTTCGGTTGTATTTATTCTTACAATGTTTTGTGGGATAAATCTTTATAGCCAAAACACCAAGGCCGATACTACATTTGTAGATACTAAAACTTCATCCAGAACTTTTAGGGATTGGAATTGATGAAGGAACTGCAATTATTGTAAGGGGTAATCAGTTTGAAGTTACAGGCAGAAGTTATGTAGCTGTATATGATGGTACTTTTTGGTCACGTGATGGAAATCAGATAAAGAATAATCCGGCAAGTAATGTATTCTATTTTTTGAAGAAGGGAGACAAATACGACCTTCTAAACCGAAAAGTTGTTCAATAGATTTTTAAAATACAAAAATTCAAAACAACAAATAACCCACACGAATCATTAACCTAACAAATACTAAAAAACGTGAAATAGCTATTCTCTTTGCCAAATGGTTACTTGTTGTTTTGAATAATTGATTATTTAATACCTTTTTTATTTTGTTCCAACACCTTTATTTATAGATAATATTAAGTAGTTAATTTTATCTTTTGTCTCTTCTGTTTTAGCTTTTGACAGGCATTTTCTCAGATTAGCTTTTAAATCCAACAAATGTCTGTAATATACCGATGAAAGATTTTGATCTGTTAGATATTTAATATCAACTAATGTTTCAAATCCTGATTTCTCCATTCCTGTATTCAATTTAGTTGAACTATTTGAAAATGATTCGGAATCGGCGAATTCTGTTCTCAACTCTTTTGAGTAACATCTTTCAAGCAAGTCGTTATAAGACATTAAATTGCTATTGTCGGCAATTTGAAAAGCATTCTTGTTCTTAGTTTTTGCGCTTATTACATTTGGCAGATTTGAACTGTTCAACAGTTGTTGGGTAAGAGTAAACAAAGTTGAAACCTGAGCTTCGGTAGGATCTATTCCTTTACTCAAATTTTTCAATGAAAAACTTGTTATATCGTTTAACATCTCATCGATAGTATATGGGTCGGCACTTTTATTCTGAGCAAATGCTACCATAGGAATCCTCTGAAAAACTATTCTGGTGAGATTGTTTGCAAGATACTTTGAAAAAGATGGGTTAAGACCCGACATTATTAGTAGGTCTTTGTTATCGATCCAAGCAAGATTATCGGCCTGTTCAAGCATATAGAGAAGACTCTGTTTTTGTATCTTCTTGTCTACAGGTACGTAAGTAGGCATTTTATCACCTTCATATTTTTGATTTATTTCTATACCTCCAATATTAACCATGAGGCTTCGATAATAATCATAAATTTTCAGATATATAAAATCGATAAATAATTCTCTGTATGAGTCGTCCACAATATCCTTATTTACCCACTTTGTGCAATTTTCGCTGACATATTTTAAAGTATTCAAACCATATTGAGCAGCTTTGATTTTGTCGTTTCCAAGATCTTCAACAACAGAACGAGGATCGAAATAGGCACTCCAGTTTTGCTCTTTTCCGTAGAAAAAGCGAGGATCGCCTGATTTATCCTTAATCAGTTTTTTTAAAGCAAGTTCCTCTTTTTGAGGAGTTTTTGCTCCAAAAATTGGTTCATACAACCATTTGATTGCATAAAAATCGTAAACGCCCAATTGATCGGCAGTAATTTTAACCCCCTTTTCTACATCGCCCGGTTGAGCAATATAGTTATACCGGATTTGATCCATTACCGAAGATGTAATACCCTCCCTCTTAGTGAAAGTTGGTGAACGAAGTGAATCGGTTGGCATCCAAGAAGAAGCTGCAAGATTCGCTGTTAAGCCTAAACAAAAGCCCATTTCGCGAGTCATAGCCATCTCTATAGAAGAACACATCAAATCTTCCGGCAGCTCATAGCTCCTTACTCCCGGTTCAACTGCAGCTGTTTGGTAAATTCGCTCTCTTTGGAGTGTAATTGGAGAATCTCGGTAAAACAAGATAGAAGTACTTAAAATCTCACCGGTTCTGGGGTCTACATTTATTTGATGTGAAATGTTTCTGGAAGGTGTCTGCGCATATTTAACACAGTTATATGCAATATTGCTAGCATTGAATTTTGGATTTTGAGATTTTGTCGGATAATCATAAACTTTAATAACATCTTTAAATCCAATTTTTTCAAATGCTTCGTTCCATTTTGTCAAACCTTTTTTAATTGCCTCTCTCCATGCAGGAATAAATAATGTATCTACATAAAATACAATTGGTTTGCCGGATTCAATTCTCCATCTGTTTGCCATGTAACTAATTTGAGAACCCTGTTCTTTACTGTTAAATTTTTCAAATTCAGTAACACCTGTTCCGATTCTGTAATCGGCCAGTCTGTATTTGAAAGATACCTCAGGCAATAGACTTAATGTTGTTCTGAGATCTACAGTAAGATACTCCTGTCCGCCCGATTCCATACCAAGAAAATATGTCTTAAAGGTATAAGTCATATTGCTTATAATTGCAATATTATCGTCGTATGACTCAATGTCTTTAAGGGCAGATAAATCTTTGCTGAAAGAGGAGACTTTTTGTATGAATCCACCAAAGGAGGAGGCATTAAGACTTCCGATATATTTGCTTCCTGATACAAAAAATGGTGTTGCATCGAAAACAACCGCAGTGCTATCATTATTGAATGCAAGAATAGGACTTGAGCTGAGAATCGAAGGCAGTGAACTTCTATTTACGGCATCCTGAATTCCTTTGTCGTCGGAATCTACTATTTTAGGAGCAGGTACAAGACGTATCTGCACAAGTGAATCTGTTTTGGTAAAACAAATTTGAGTTGGTCTCGATGTTCTTTGACCTACATATCCAAGACTCATATCGCTTACATTATCAACGACAGAGCTCATAAGAAAGCTCCTGCCGATAACATTTACAGGTAATTCAAAGTACACTTTACCATCTACATTGTGTAGAGTGATTACTCCTACAGTCGTTTTTACATTTTTTTTCTTATCGAATAACTTCTCATATCGAGAAAGTTTTTTTACGGAATCCGATTTTACCGCATTTTGGGTTTTTTCTTGAGCAATAACTGCAGTAGCTATGCAAACGAAAAGCGTCGATATAAATATTTTCTTTATCATATTAATGCCAGGATTTGCTAGTCTACTTTTAAAGCAGAGTTGATTTTCTTTAATAAAAGTTCATAGTGAAGTTTGTCCTCTTTACTCACACGTGCATGCTTAAGTGATTCGAGCAATTTTTTAACCTTTATTACATACTTATAGTAGTTACTTTCTGTGTTAAAGACGATTGCGAATTTTGTTGATGGAACACCGTTGGCCGATACCGGTTGGTATTCCATTGCATTTTCGGTACGCATTTGTTTGGAGAATCTCTCTTGACTATCTTCTTGTTTCAATATCTCGAACAAAGAAGTATTATTAATTTCCGATATACCCGAACCTGTAATTAATTTCGAAATATTGCCGGAATTCATTACAGTATTAAGATATTCAGTTTGCATAAATCTCTCGATCTTAGTGAGGTTCTTTCTTTTTATAGAAGATTGCCATACAAAATTGAATACATCATCAGAACATTCGAAGAAATCATACGGGTTTTTCGATACCATCGATGAAAGAACAACTTTTGAAGGAGATGCTATTACTGCTTTTGCCAATACAGTTTGTAAAAGATTTTTTGCAGATCCCATAACGGTGAGGTTCTTCATAAGTTCGTCATTTTCCAGCCAATCGAGATTATTAATTTGGTTCATAATAAACTCGAGCGATCTTTTTTGCTTCTCTCTCTCTACGCTTTCAAATGGCACCATTTTATCGCTTACTTTTACCTGATTGAGATAGATACCTCCAACATTAGCGAAAATGTGATTAATATACCTTATGTACTGGTAAACTATTCCGTCATAAATTTCTCCTCTGTATGAAAAGTCCTCATCATCGGCACCTACCCATTCATTAAGGTGATTAATAAGGTATTGTAAGTTTTTAATACCATATTCCGATGCTTTTATTGCATCATCGCCCAAATCTTCGGTTTGAGAACGTGGATCTAACGGATAAGAGAGTTGAATTCCGTATCGGTATATTGGATCTTTGATGGCCTTACTTACCATGTTCGATAATGTATCTGCCTCTTCCTGTGGATTCTTGGCATTGGGATAATATGTATAGTTCCATTTGATTAGAAACTTATCGTATTCTCCAAATCTTGGAGGAGTTAGTTTTACTCCTCTCTCTTTATCACCTGGTTGAGCTACATAGTTGAATCGAGCATAATCCATTATGGATGTGGTTGTTCCTGTTTTGTTAGTAAAAGTTGGTGAGCGAAGTGAATCGACAGGTATAACGCTTGATGCACTCATATTATGCATAAAACCGAGACAGTGACCTACTTCGTGGGAAACTACATATCTTATTCCGTCACCTAATATTCCCTCCGGTATGTTTTTGGTTTGCAGATCCTTGTTTGCAGGTGAAATCTGCACAAACATCCAGTTATTTAGGAGCTTGATTATGTCGTGATATACATAAACCGATGCGTTGATAATCTCTCCCGACCTCGGATCGACCCAAGACGGTCCCATTGCATTCTCTATACCTATAGGGGCATATCTGACACAAGAATATTTAATGTTGTCCGGATCGAATTCGGGGTCATCAAGAGGAAAATCAACTGCTTTAATTACATTTTTAAAGCCTATCTGCTCGAAAAGTTCGTTCCATTGCTCAATACTTTCCTTGATGTATGGAATCCATTTTTCGGGGAAATTGTTATCTACGTAAAATATTATTTGATTTTTTGGTTCGACTAATTTACCCTCTTTCCATGCTTGTAAATCTTTTGGTTCAATATTCCATCTATTTGCATAATAGATGGTCTTCGATGCCTGTTCTTTCTCTCCGAAGAGATATTTTCCGGTATTGAATACAGCAACTCTATAGTCGGCAAGTCTTGGCTTAACGGGTACCTCTTTTAACAGAACTATAGAACGGGTAACTACTGCAGTAAAAGGTGCATCCTTTACAACCTGCTTGTTTGTTCTGGGTTCGGTAAGGTTGTATGTATAGCTCAATGTGCTTCTAACTACAATATTGTCGCTAAATGCCTTAAAGTCACCAAGAAAAGATTTATCTTGCTGGAATGATTCGGTTCTTGTAAAACCGTTAAACATTGTGTATTGGCTGTATTTGTCGAAAGGAGAAAGATCTTTGTTCTCTCCTGCAAAAAAGCTTGTCATATCTACTACAACAGCAGAACTGTCTTTTGAATATGCTTCTATTTTCATGCTTTTCATTACAGAGCCTATGTTGCTCTTCTCAATTGCCTTTGCTATATTGGAATTCATATTGTCTGTTACAACATCGCAGTTGACTCTTCTTAATTGAATATTCTCTCCCGATTTTGTAAACACAATCTGAATAGGATCCGTTTTACCTCCAACAATACCGTTAGCATTGTCGCTTGTCTGGGTTGTTGTGGAAGCTAAAAGCATCTCCTTGCCCAACATTTTTAATGGAATTTCAAAGTAAATTTTTTCTTTTACTTTATGAAGAATGAACATTCCACTTGCGGTTTCGTGCTTCTCTTTAAATAGTTTATCATAGGCATTTACAGAGTCTTTTTTTACAGCTGTCTTCTCTGTTTCAGTCGTCTTTTTACTTTTACTTACCGGTAAATTTTTAGAGACTGCTTGAAGCCCGCAAGCGAACATCATTAAGGCACATAGTACGTAGATCTTTCTCATTAATATTAATTTTTACTGTCCTTGAATTGTAAAATCAAGTATTTTACCAAATCCTGAATATTTTTTGGCAGATGCCGAATTTAGGTCACCAGTTCCTGGAGTACCTTGTGGAACTAAGTAAACCTGACCTTCGAACTCTCCCTTTTTAGTTGCAACAATTACTGCTTTGGTGTTTAATGCAAGTGGTGCTTCGTAAATTGGGCCAGATGTTGCATTAAATTCTTTTCTGTTAAGACGGTATCTGCCCTGAACAAACAGCTTAGCCTTAACAATTTGCTCTCCCGATGGAGCTGTATATTTTTCGCTATATGAAACAATTCCTCCACCAAAGTTTACAGCGTAAATTTTGGTTGAAGTTGCCACATACATAATAGGGTCGAACATGCAGAAGAATACAGAGACTGCCGAATTCAATATCGGAGTCAAATCTGCAGGCAGGTCAACCTTTAATTTTGGTGCAGATGGAATTGTATTATAGTTGACATCGGAATAGGAGAATGAGATTGAATAAAGCTCATAATTGTTTGTTGTTGTATTTTTTAGCAACATAGTTGGGGTTACTCCATCTACAGAAACATCGCCTGCAATCATTCGTCTGCCAGGAAGGTTTGTAGGGTCGAATACTCCCTGAGTAGTATATTCTGCTCCCGATGCTGGTGTTGTAAAGGTCATAGCAATATCATGGAATTTGCCGGTATTATTATTATACCAAAAAGCATACGGACCAGAACCTGAAGAATTATCTGCAACTGCAATTGCATTGTCAACATAGTTCACTCCCGAAGCTGGTAGTGCAAATGCGGTAATTCCCTGATTATTGGCAAACAGGTATGCAATATTGTTGGCAACAAGCATCCATGTTGCGTTATTTATAGTATAAAATGCCTGAGGGTCAAATGTAGATGTCTTACCGGGGAATATTTGTTCGGCAGTTTTATATACTGTATAATCCTCACAGTTATACATCTTTATATCCTTATTGTCGAATATTGTTGTTAAAATATTTTTTGTAAGGATAGCACTAGGTTTATGGAGTGAGTAAGAAATGTTCTTAACAAGAGCAGGGAAAGAAGTTCCTGTAGTAGTTTTCCAAATCTCATATTTAATATTAACTCCACGAGTGTAAGAGGTTGTAATATCATTATCCATTATCAATGAGAGGTCGGAGTTTATGCCGTCTTTAGTATCGGCTACTACAATACCCTCCCTGAATGAACTGCTAACATAAAGAGGCCAGCTTTTTTGATATTCTACTCCATGTTTTTCATCTCTTGCAGTAAAAATAAGGGTATAGGCAGCCGAAAGAATCTGATTCTTAATTGTTGTAGTTAATTCTTTGGTATTACCGATAACTACAAAATTGGTAGAACCTGGAGTCTGATTGATTTCCCATTTATAAGATACATCTGCAAGATTTGTATTACCCTCCATTGTTACAGTAGGATTATAGGTAACATCTTCGAGGTATTCAACTCTAAGGATAGAAGGCATAGAAGGCGCATCAATAACAATATCATTGAATTTATTGGTATCCAATCCCGATTTATCTACAAAGCAGCTGTTTAGAAGCAGTGCAGACAGCAACAAAATTGTCGATTTTAATATATTTTTTTTCATCATGGTCTGATTTTAATTATTAAGGAACATACACTGCTCCGGTGGTTCTTGGTTGAATATCTTTACCGTTGTCAATACCGGCATTATGTTTTAATCTAACGCCTCCGTGAGCAGCAGCATATGCATCTAAATATGCTTTAAGTTTTTGAGCATAAAGATCGGTGTAGTATACTCCGTAAATTGCACTTGTACCTGTACCTGGATCGGCATAACCGCTGGAGTAAGTCGGCCAATAGGTTGTAGGCCACCCCAATGCGTCCAATATGGCTTTGTGTGCATTAGGACTATAATATGTAATTGATGTGCTGGTTTTAGATAATGGAGTTAAAATTATACAATTATATGTACGAATATATGATGATGTGCTTGTAAACATTGCAAGCATATTGCTCCAGGTAAGAACACCTTTTTTATATTCGTTAGAACCAACTTTTAAATCGTCTGAATCTTTCAATTTAATAGTCACTTTAACTGCAGAGTTATCTAAAGCTACATCCCTGTTTAATTGAAAGCGGATTCTTCCGTATTGTTTACCCGCAGGTATTAATGCATCTACTATGCTGTACTGAGTGCTTAATGCTGTAGTAGAATCTGCAATTATTTCATATCCCACAACTCTGTCTCTACTTACAGAATCGCCAGATACTCTTACAGGGAAATCGACGATATATGTATCCTGAGAGAGAGGGATGTTTATAAATGACTCATTCACATAATATATTTTATCGCCACTATTGTATCCCTTGTAAGTCATAGCATCGCCTGCACCCGGGAACATGACACCACTCTCGTTGATGTCGAATACCATTATTTCGTCCTTTTTACATCCCGCCAAAGAGAGGATGAAGAGGAACAAAAGCAAAAATTTTATATTGTTTTTCATAACTTTCTTTTATTATATTACTGGTTCCTACCCATTTGTACTTCGGTTGAAGGATATGGTAAAACATATTCAGCATCTGTTGCTGTTTGACTGTAGCCGGGGATATTTTCTAGTCCCAAACGTTTATATAAGAAGAACATTGCACCTTCGCAATAATACTCCTTAGTATACTCTTTTATGATTTCATTCATTACTGCACTTGAGCTGAGATTTGTAAGGTCGGTAGTAATTCCGCGTTTTTGTCTTACAGTATTTAAAAGAGTGAGAGCATTTGTAATATCCGGGGTTGATTGTTTAACATAGCACTCAGAGGCAATATAATAGGCCTCAGGAATACGAATGAGTGGGATATAATTTTTGGTAGTGGTTGTAGTTGTACTTCCATAATACTTAAGTGGAGTATAGGCATTTTTGCCTGCATATATCATAGAGTTTTGAATAAATAACTTAGAGAATCGATAATCGGTACTTCCAATTCCGTCGGCTTCGTATACACTAACCATCCTGTCACTTGAAACATATTGAGCCTTAATGTCGCTGGCTTCGATAATCTGTAATTTAAA
>MTLD01001625.1_pt4 | contig 12400 bp, 11 predicted proteins | sample 1982471 | NCBI WGS metagenome assembly MTLD01 (sample SAMN05712604, study PRJNA340218) | biofilm metagenome | isolation source: sample SPM anode biofilm adapted to -50 mV | place: USA | collected 2012-02-03
CCTGTACACCGACCCGTCCTCGTCGCGGCCGCCGATGGCCGCCATCAGCGCCGCCCACCGCTCCGCCAGCATCCCGTCCCTCCTCAAAGACTACGCGCTCCTTCTAGCTTGCGCCGCACCCGCAAAACAATGCGGCAAAATGACGGTAGAAGTCCTGGTCGATGCTTTCCGGTTCGATTGCGACCACCACCCGAAAATATTTTCCCATATTCTAGCATAAATATATTGACACATACCCGTCGCAGTGGTATTTTTAAAACAAACGTTTTAAACAATCATTTGTTTCACGAGGTGACTACCATGGAAAAAGACACCCGCCTCAAGCTGATCGAAGCCGCCGCCCCCCTTTTCGCCCAAAAGAGCTTCGCCGCCGTATCGGTCCGCGAGCTCGCCCAGGCGGCCGGCGCCAACATCGCTGCCATCTCCTACCACTTCGGCGGCAAGGAGGGCCTCTATCACGCCATGCTTGAATACCAATTCGAGCCGATCGCCGAAGCCTTGGCCCGCATAAAATCCATGCCGCCCCTGCCGCCGGCCGAGCGCCTCAGCCTCTACGCCTCGCTGATTTCCGGCGTCCACCACCGCCGCCCTTACCTGCTCCGCCTCATGCACAGCGAGCTCACCAGCCCCACCAGCGGCCTCGAGGCGGTCGTCAAGAAATACATTCCGCAGATATACGCCTTCCTCCATCAGGCGCTCGAAGAAGGCGTGGCCGCCGGCGACTTCCGGCCCGACCTCGACATCGACCTAGCCTGCATCTCGCTGGCCGGCATCCTCAACTTCTATTTCATCGTCAAGCCCCTCGCCCTGCAGCTGCTGCCCGTCCCCGACGTCAGCGACGAAAAGTACGTTTCCCAGGCGTTCGCCATTTATCTTAACGGTATCAGGAGGCGAGATCATGAATAAGCGGCTTGTCATTGTCGGCGCCGTCATCCTAATCGCCCTTACCGCCATCGCTGCCTACAAGCTCTACTTCGCCCGCGAGGACGGCATCACCGCCACCGGCACCATCGAAGTCACCCGGGCCGACGTCATGCCCAAGGTCAACGGCTACCTCAGCGAACTCAAGCTCCAGGCCGGCGACACCGTCAAGGCCGGCCAGGTCGTGGCCCGCATCTCCCGCACCGATCTTGAGGCCCAGTTGCTGCGCGACGAAGCCGCCCTCGTCAAGGCCAAGGTCCAGCTCACCGACCTCGAGAAAGGCGCCCGCAGCCAGGAAGTGCAGGCGGCCTACGCCAGCCTGGCCTCGGCCCAGTCGGTGTACGCCAAGGCCAAGACCGACCTTGACCGCTACAAGGCCCTCTACCGCGACGGCGCCATCGCCGCCCAACAGCTCGACGCCGCCCAGTCGGGCTACGACGTCGCGGCCAGCTCGCTGGCCGCCGCCCAGGCCCAGCTCAGCCTCGTCCAGGAGGGCAACCGCCCCGACACCATCGAAGCCCAGCGGCTGGAGGTCAAGCGCTCACAGGCCATCGTCGACGCCAGCCGTGCCCTGCTGGCCGACACCGTCGTCACCGTCCCCATCGACGGCGTCGTGCTGACGAAAAACTTCGAGAACGGCGAATACATCAACCCCGGCTCGGCCCTCGCCACCGTCGGCGACATGAACGACTGCTGGGTCAAGGTCTACGTCTCCTCCACCCAACTCGGCCTCATCAAGGTCGGCCAGCCGGCGGACGTCAAGGTCGACTCCTTCCCCGGTCGCACCTTCCGCGGCACCATAAAGGAAATCAGCCAGAACGCCGAATTCACCCCCCGCCAGAGCATCACCCAGCGAGAGCGCTCCAACCTCGTATTCTACGTCAAGGTCCGGGTCGACAACGCCGACGGCGTCCTCAAGCCCGGCATGCCGGCGGATGTGATCATAAAATGATCGCCCTCGAAAATATCGTCAAGAGGTACGGGGCCACCCTCGCGGTCGACGGCGTGTCACTGACGGTGGAGCAGGGGGAAATCTTCGGCCTCGTCGGTCCGGACGGCGCCGGCAAGACGTCGATCATCCGCATGCTCATCGGCGTGCTTTCCCCCACCGCCGGCACCCTCAGCGTGCTGGGGGCGGCCAACCCCGAGGCCGTCAAGGACAAACTCGGCTATGTGCCCCAAAAATTCAGCCTGTACGCCGACCTCACCGTTATGGAGAACATCCGCATCTTCGGCTCCCTCTACGGCGAGGGCGCGGCCGAAATCAACAAACGGGCCACCGCCATCCTCGGCTTTACCAACCTGCTGCCCTTCAAGGACCGCCTGGCCGACAACCTCTCCGGCGGCATGAAACAAAAGCTGGCGCTGGCCGCCGGCCTCATGCACCGGCCGCAGATCTACTTTCTCGACGAGCCCACCACCGGCGTCGACCCCGTCTCGCGCCGCGAGTTCTGGCAGATGCTCTACAACCTCAACCGGGAAGGCACCACCGTTTTCGTCTCCACCCCCTACATGGACGAAGCCGAGCTCTGCACCCGCGTCGCCTTCATGCACAACGGCCGCATCGTCGCCTGCGACTCGCCCCGCGGCCTGCGCCGGGCCTACCCCCATAAGGTGCTGGAGCTCGCCACCGCCGAGAAAAACGTCAAACAGCTGCTGGCTGGCTGCCGGCTCATCGACATCAACCCCTTCGGCGACAAATACCACCTCGTGGCCGACGACGCCGCGTCTGCCGCGGCCGAGGTCGGCAGCGCCCTGGCCGCCGCCGGCGTCCCCGTAGCGTCGCTGGCCGAGATCCCCCCCACCCTCGAGGACGTCTTTGTCGCCCTGGCAAGCGAGGTGGCCTGACATGTACGCTGTCGAAACGGATAGCCTCACCCGTAAATTCGGCGACTTCACCGCCGTCAACAATGTCTCCCTGCGCATCCGCCAGGGCAGCATCTACGGCTTCCTAGGCCCAAACGGCTCGGGCAAAACGACCGTCATCCGCATGCTCTGCGGCCTGCTCGCTCCCACCGCCGGCGGCGGCCGCGTCCTCGGCCTCGACATCGCCGCCGACAGCGAGACCATCAAACACAAGATCGGCTACATGTCGCAAAAATTCAGCCTTTACGACGACCTGACCGTCATCGAGAACCTCGCCTTCTACGCCGGCATGTACAGCCTGCCGCCCGGGAAGGAACAAGAACGCATCGCCGCCATGCTGGCCCTCGCCGGCCTGGAGAAGCGCCGCGACGAACTGGTAGCCAACCTCTCCGGCGGCTGGAAACAGCGCCTGGCCCTCGGCTGCTCCATCCTCCACAACCCGCCCATCCTCTTCCTCGACGAACCGACCGGCGGCGTAGACCCCAAATCCCGCCGCCTCTTCTGGGACATCATCTACGACCTCTCCCGCCATGGCACCACCGTCATGGTCACCACCCACTTCATGGACGAAGCCGAGCACTGCGACGAGATCGGCTTTATCTTCGAAGGCACCCTTCTCACCAGCGACTCGCCCACCAACCTCAAAAAAAGCCTCCCCGGTTCGCTGCTCGCCATCCCCACCCCAACGCCGATGGAGCTGCTGTCCGAGCTCGAGGCCGGCGACCGTCCCTACCTCGACATCTACCCCTTCGGCGCCAGCCTTCACGTCCTGGCGGCGCCCGAGGCGGCCGACCGCTTCGCCGCCTACCAGCCGGCCGTCATCCCGCCCTCGCTGGAGGACGTCTTCGTCTACCTCGTCAAATCCCACCGCAAGGAGGCGGTAGCATGAGACGCCTCAGGGCCCTGCTCATAAAAGAATTCATTCAGATGCGGCGCGACCGGCTGACCTTCGCCATGATGATCGGCCTGCCCATCGTCCAGCTGCTGCTCTTCGGCTTCGCCATCAACACCGACGTCAAGCACCTGCCCACCGCCGTCTACGACCAGTCGATGCAGCAGGACAGCCGCGACTTCCTGTCCGCCCTCACCGCCAGCGAATACTTCGACATCACCGAGATCGCCAAAAGCCACGAAGAGATCAACGCCGCCGTCGAATCCGGCCGCACCAAGGTCGGCATCGTCATCCCCCCCGACTTTGCCGAGAACCTCAAGCACGGCCGCAGCGCCGCCGTCCAGGTCATCGTCGACGCCTCCGACTCCATGGCCGCCTCCTCGGCCATCAGCGCCGCCCAGCTCGTCGGACAGATGAAATCGCAGGAAATCATGCTGAAAAAGCTGCAGGGAGTGTCGGGCAAAAAGGTCGACCTGCCCCTCGACGTGCGCATCCGCCCCTGGTACAACCCCGACTTCGTCACCGCCTTCTACATGGTCCCCGGCATCCTCGGCGTCGTCCTCACCATGACCATGGTCATGATAACCTCCATGGCCATCGTCCGCGAGCGCGAGCGCGGCACCCTTGAGCAGCTCATCGTCACGCCGGTGAAAACCTGGGAACTCATGCTCGGCAAAATCATCCCCTACATCTTCGTCGGCTACGTTCAGGCCACCGTCGCCCTGCTCGTCGGCATCGTCGTCTTCGACCTACCGGTGCGCGGCAGCCTCGGCCTTCTCTACCTGCTCACCTCCTGGTTCATCATCGCCTCGCTGGCCCTCGGCATCCTCATCTCCACCATTACCAAGACCCAGATGCAGGCCATGCAGATGTCCTTCTTCGTCTTTTTGCCGAGCGTTATGCTCTCCGGCTTCATGTTCCCCCGCGAGGCCATGCCCCAGTTCTTCTACTGGCTCGGCACCCTCCTGCCCCTTACCTTCTTCCTCCAGATACTGCGCGGCATCATCCTCAAGGGCGTCGGCATGAGTGTCCTATGGACCCAGATCCTCGCCCTGACGATTTTCATCACGGTGGTGCTGACGATCGCCATCAAGAAATTCCAAAAGAAGATAGCATAAACAAAAGGCCCTCCCGGTACCAAAACCGGAAGGGCCTTTTCTCATAGCTTCCTTATTATCTCCGCCGTCATCGCCGTCGTCGTCGCGCTGCCCCCCAGGTCGGGCGTCACCACCCGGCCCTCGGCCAGCACCGCCTCCAGCGCGGCGCGGATGCGAGCCGCCGTAGCCGCCTCGCCGAGATAGTCCAGCATCATCACCGCCGACAGCAGCAGCGCGGCCGGGTTAGCGGCGTTTTTGCCGGCGATGTCCGGCGCCGTGCCATGCACCGCCTCGAAGATCGCCCCCGTCGCGCCGACGTTCGCCGCCGGCACCAGCCCCAAACCACCCACCAGGCCGGCGCACAGGTCGGAAATTATATCCCCGTACAGGTTGGGGGCCAGCAGCACGTCGTATTGCTCGGGCCGCAGCACCAGCTGCATGCACAGATTGTCGACGATCACCTCGTCGAAGCGGATCGCGGGATATAGCCGGGCCACCTCGCGGGCGGCGGCCAGGAAAAGCCCGTCACTCAGCTTCATGATATTGGCCTTGTGGACGGCGGTCACCCGCTTGCGCCCATGCTTTTCGGCGTAGCCGAACGCGGCCTTGGCGATGCGCACCGACGCCTCCCGGGTGATGATCTTGACCGCCTCGGCGGCGCCCTGTCCCACGCGATGCTCCACGCCGGCGTAAAGGTCCTCGGTGTTCTCGCGGAAGATCACCAGGTCGACGCTCTCGAAACGGCTCCTCACCCCCGGCAGCGTCTTGACCGGCCGCAGATTGCAGTACAGGTCGAAGGCCTGCCGCAGCGCCACGTTCACGCTGCGGTACCCTTCGCCTATCTGGGTGGTCAGCGGCCCCTTGAGAGCCACCTTGTTGGCCCGGATGCTGTCCAGCGTCTTCGCCGGCAGCGGGTCGCCGCAGCGTTCGAGCCCCGTCTGGCCCGCATAGGCCACCTCCCACGCCACCGGGGCGCCGGCGGCGGCGAAGACTTCCCGCACGGCGGCGCTGATTTCCGACCCGATGCCGTCGCCGGGGATGAGCGTCACCTTATGCATGGCTGTCGCCTCCCTGCCCGGCCATGTTCAGCAGCCCGCCGGCGAGAATCGCCTGCCGCTCGCGCGGCGTCACCTCGAGCTTCAGAACAACGGTGCGCCCGGCTACCGTCTGCGCGGCGATCGCCTCGCCGGCCTCGATCTGGCCGGTAAGCCCCTCGACCGTCAGCATATCGCCTGCGGCCAAGGCGTCATAATCGGCCGGGTCGGCGAACAGCAGCGGCAGGATGCCGAAATTGATCAGATTGGCGCGGTGGATGCGGGCGAACGACTTGACAATGACCGCCTTGATGCCGAGGTACAGCGGCACAAGGGCGGCATGCTCCCGGCTCGACCCCTGCCCGTAATTCGTCCCGGCGACGATGATCCCGCCGCCGGCCGCCTTCGCCCGGGCCGGGAAAGCGGCATCGACGCCGGCGAAGCAAAAGTCCGCCAGGTGGGGGATGTTCGAGCGGTACGGCAGCAGCCCGGCATGGGACGGCATAATGTCGTCGGTCGTGATGTTGTCGCCCGCCTTCAGCAGGACGGTCGCCGTCAGCTCGGCCGGCGGCCTGGTCGCCCGCGGAAAGGGCTTGATGTTCGGGCCCCGCGCCACCGTAAGTCCTTCGCCGTCGGACGGCGGGAAAATAAACAGGTTGTCGCCGTCGCTCTTGCCGGCGCTGCCTGTTGCCACGGACGCCGGCGGCTCGCCGCAATGCCGCGGGTCGGTTATCATCCCCGTCAGGGCGCTCACCGCCGCCACCTCCGGGCTGGCCAGATACACGCCGGCGCCGGGCGTCCCGCTGCGGCCGGGGAAATTGCGGTTGAAGGTCCGCAGCGACACCCCGCCCGTGCGCGGCGCCTGCCCCATGCCGATGCACGGTCCGCAGGCGCATTCCAGGATGCGGGCCCCGGCCCTGATCAGCGTGCCGAGGTCGCCGCTGTCGGCCAACATGGCCAGCACCTGGCGCGAGCCGGGAGCAATCGCCAGCGATACGTTCGGGGCGACCCGCTTGCCCTCGAGAATCCTCGCCACCTTATGTAGATCGCTGTACGAAGAATTCGTGCAGCTGCCGATCGCCACCTGGTCGAGCCGTGTGCCCGCCGCCGCGATCACCGGCACGACGTTGTCCGGGCTGTGGGGCTGGGCGACAAGCGGCTCCAGCTTGCCAAGATCGATCGTCACCACCTCGTCGTAAACGGCGTCCGGGTCGGCGGCCAGCGGTACCCATTCACAACCGCGCCCCTGAGCGACCATAAACTCCTGCGTCGCCGCATCGCTGGGGAAAATCGACGTCGTCGCCCCCAGCTCGGCGCCCATGTTGGTTATCGTCGCCCGTTCAGGGACGCTCAGCGTCTCCGCTCCCGGCCCGCCGTACTCGAAGACGCGCCCCACTCCGCCCTTCACCGACAGGCGGCGCAGCAGCTCGAGGACGACATCCTTGGCCGCCACCCACGGCGGCAGCTCGCCGACCAGCTCCACCCGGCAGACCTTCGGCATGGTCAGATGATAGGAGCCGCCGGCCATAGCCACGGCCACATCCAGGCCGCCGGCGCCGATCGCCAGCATGCCGATGCCGCCGGCGGTCGGCGTATGGCTGTCCGAACCGAGCAGCGTCCAGCCCGGCCGGCCGAACCTCTCCAGGTGGACCTGATGGCAGATGCCGTTGCCGGGCTTGGAGAATACCACCCCGTGCTTGGCGGCCACCGTCTCGATGTAGCGGTGATCGTCGGCGTTCTCGAAGCCGCACTGCAGGGTATTGTGGTCGACGTAAGCCACCGACAGCTTCGTCCTGACCCGCGGCACATCCATCGCTTCCAGTTGCAGGTAGGCCATCGTCCCGGTCGAATCCTGGGTCAGCGTCTGGTCGATGCGGACGGCGATCTCCGTGTCCGGCTCGGGCGAGCCGTCGGCGAGATGCGCGGCGAGAATCTTGGCGGTCAGCGTTTTGCCCATTACATATCCTCCGTTTTAGCTTAGAAAACTCGATTTCGCCAAGCCTCTTGGGCGGCCGAAAGAGTTCCATCCATGGCTCTTTCGGCACTAGCCCCCTCCATGGGGCGTCGCAGGCGAAGCCATAGCTGCACTTATGTCTATCAGAAAGATTATGCTTTTCTGATAGACGAAAAAAAATAACAACCGCTCATTCAAGACGGACGGCAGACGGAAACATCGTCCGCGACGCCGTTGTCGCAGCTTGAAAAGCAGTCGTAATGTCAGGGAAGCGGATACTCCGTATGAAATACGTTCCGCAAGCTGCGGCGAACCCTTCAGGCACCGCCGGCCGTGCTCAGTGTTCGGTGCTCTGGGCCTGCTCCGACGGCTCGATGCGCTTGAGTTCTTCCAGCACCAGTTCGAGATCGACGCGGCTGCCTTTCGATGTATACACGTATTTCAGCTCCCATCAATACATTAATTTTTGGGTACATTATAACACCCTTTGTAAAGAAATACTAGTGGGTCATTGAATATTTTTCATTTTTTTTGAAAATGTTACTGTTGTCTTTCCTATTAAATATAATTGTTTATCTCTATGTTACGTTCGGAATTTTCTGCCAAAGCCCGAACCCCCGGAAAATTTGGTGTTTCCTGGACTTGTGCGGGACAAAATAGTGTATTACAATATACATGGTCGACAGACGCAAGGAGGGATGCTATTTGTCAAAGGAGATGGATTTTTCTCCCGCAACTGATGCGTCTTTACGCAACAAAGTATTTAAATATATCAAGTCGCAGATCATCAACGGGGGTTACGGCCCGGGGGAAACCTTGCTGGAATCCAAGCTGGCCGACGAGCTCGGCGTCAGCCGCACGCCGATTCGCGAAGCCATCCGTCTGCTGGAGATGGAAGGGCTCGTCGAGACCACCACGAAAAAAGGGACTACCGTCCTGGGGATTTCCCAGCAGGACGTCGAAGACATTTACACTATCCGTCAGCTGATCGAAGGGCTGGCAGCCCGCTGGGCGGCCGAGCGGCTGACCCCCGCCGAACTGAAAGAACTGCAGAAGACCTACGAACTGATGGAATTCTACGCTCAGCGGCACGAGGTCGAAGAAATCGCCGAGCTGGACAACAAATTCCACCAGATGATCTACGAGGCGGCCGGCAGCAAGATCCTCTACCTCACGCTCCGCAACCTGCACCAGTACGTGCAGATCGCCCGCCGCAAATCCCTCGGCATGGCGAACCGCCTGCCCCTCACCCTTGCCGAGCACCACGCCATCATCCGTGCCTTCGAGGCCAAGGATGCGGACGCCGCCGAAAAAGCGATGACCGAACATGTCCGCAAGGCGTACCTCAACATCCACCGCAAGGTGTTGACCGACGACCAGGACAAACAATAACGCTATGAAAAAGACAGTCATCATATGATGACTGTTCAGGCTGTCGGCAAAGTATTGTCGGCAGCCTTATTTTATGCCTCAAAAACCGCAGTAGCAAGGGTTTACGGTATAATAGAAGCATAAGACAAGCGCGGGAGCGATGAGCATGCTGAAAAAGAAAGAACCGCATGGCAACCAACCAGGTCGAATTTGTGCCTGGATATAAAACAAGAGGGTAGTCGAGATTCACTCTCGACTACCCTCTTGTTTTATGTCCCTTTCACCCTGGAAGTTTTTTTGTCTGAAAGAGGGTTAGCGTTTTTCGGCGACAATGTAGCGGACAATGTGGATGTGGGGGCCTTCGGCGCCGTGATCCTCGCGGTCCTCGGCCAGGCCGGTCTCGCGGACGGCGAACAGGGCGAAGTGGTCGCGAAGGTCCTGGTCGGTGAAGTAATGGACCGGCCGGCCCGGCTTGCTCTCGAAGGTGTTCTCTTCGACCTGCCGGCCTTGGCCGAACGATTTTTCCCTGTCGGAGAAGACGGCGAAGTAGGCGAGGCCGCCCTGGCGGAGGGTACTATGGCAGCGTTCGAGGAAGAGGGCGCGTTCGGGGCGGCGGAAGAGGTGGAGGACGTTGAAGCAGTAGACGGCGTCGTAGGCCGCGGGGGCAAGCGGCGCGGCGAGCGCGGAGGCGCAGATGAAGACGGTACGGGGGTCGTGGGCGCGGGCGAGGGCGACGGCCGCAGGGGAGATTTCGATGCCGTCGACCTCAAGGCCGGCGTCGGCGAAGAGCTTGGTGTTGCGGCCGTAGCCGGCGCCGGGGACGAGAATCTTGCTGTCGCCGCGGGCGCGAAAGAGGGCGAGGGCGCTGACGGCGGTGGTGCTGGGGGCATGGCCCCAGATCATGCTTTCGCCGGCAAAGCGGCCGTCCCAATAGCCTTGCATGTGGTCGAGGTAATCGGCCATGGCTGGCACCTCTTTTTCGTTTATTCGACGATTTCGGCCAGGGCGGCGATGTCGGCGATCCTGACGCTGGAGCGAAAGAAGTCGATCAGGCCCTCGTCGCGCATCCGGCCCATCTCCCGCGACAGGGCGGTGCGGGATACGTTGAGGAAGTCGGCCATGTCGTTGCGTTTGAGCGGCAGGACGAAGGTCTTTTTGCCGATTTGCTTGTGCTGCTCGAGGAGGTAGGTGGCGATTTTGGCGCGCATGCTTTTGATGGTGAGGTATTCGACCTTGCGGTTAAGCATGAGCGCTTTTTCGGATACGATCAGCAGCATGTTGCGGACCAGGAGGTGGTGGCCGTCGCAGGCCTGGGGGCAGGTGCCGGTGATCTTCTGCGGCGGCAGGAAGGCGACGGTACACTCGCTCTGGGCGAAGACGGACGCCGGCCAGGTTTTGCGGGCCGAAAAGGCGATCATCTCGCCGAACATGTCGCCGGCGGCCAGAGTGGTTAGCACCGAACGCGTGCCGGCGACGTTCTCCTTGATGACGGCCGCCTCGCCGGCGAGGAGGATGCCAAGGCCGGTGAACGGCTCGCCTTCGGCGGTGATGAAGCTGTTCTTGGCGGCGGTCGTTATTTTGGGCTGGAGGCAGCCGAGCATGGCGGCGAGCGTGGCGGCTTCGATGCCGGCGAACAGCGGACAGCCGGCCAGGATGGCGGTTTTGTCGTTTTTCATGGCACACCCCGTATTTTTGGTAGCCACGGCTACCGATTTCCTGTCTTAATTTTATTACAATGAACTTGGAAAATACAAGAACCAATATATAGAGGAGTGATCGACATGCTCAGGAAGATGGTCCAGATAGACGAGGAGAAGTGCAACGGCTGCGGGCTGTGCGTCAACGCCTGCCACGAGGGCGCGCTGCAGATGGTCAACGGCAAGGCGAAGCTGGTGTCCGATTCGTACTGCGACGGCCTGGGGGCCTGCCTGCCGGAATGCCCGGCAGGGGCGATCGCCATCGTGGAACGCGAGGCCGCCCCGTTCGACGAGGAAGCGGTGAAGAAGCACCTCGCCGCCAAAAAAGCCCCGGCGGCAGCGCCGCTGGCGTGCGGCTGCCCGGGAACGCACGCCCGGACAATCGCCAGGGAGGCCGGCGAGAGCCGCGCCGAACGCGTGGCAGTCGGCTCGCAGCTGCGCCAGTGGCCGTGCCAGCTGAAGCTCGTGCCGGCGAGCGCCCCGTATTTCGACGGTGCCCACCTGCTGGTGGCGGCCGATTGCACGGCATTCGCCTACGCCAACCTGCACGCCGACTTCATGGTGGGCAAGATCACCGTGATCGGCTGCCCGAAGCTGGACGGCGTCAATTACGCCGAAAAGCTGACGGAGATCCTGCGGACGCACGACATCAAGAGCGTGACCGTGCTGCGGATGGAGGTGCCCTGCTGCGGCGGCCTGGCGTACGCGGTTAGGGAGGCCTTAGCCGCGAGCGGCAAAATCATCCCCTGGCGGGTCGTCGTCATCGGCACCGACGGCGACATCCGCGAGGATAGCATATAGACCCCGGAAGATAAGACAAAAACAAAAAAAATGGAGGTATTTCAGATGGGTAACATGTTTTGCTTCCAGTGCGAACAGACGGCGGGCGGCAAGGGCTGCACCATGAGCGGCGTGTGCGGCAAGAAACCCGAGGTCGCCAACAAACAGGATGAACTGACCGGCGCCCTGATCGGCCTGGCCCGCGCGGCGGCCGGCAAGGCGCCCGGCAAAACGGCCGACAAGCTGATGATGCAGGGGCTGTTCACCACCGTGACTAACGTGAACTTCGACCCGGCCCGCATCGACGCGCTGGTCGCCGCCGTACGGGCGGAGAAAGCGCAGCTCAACGCGGCCGCCCAGGACTTCCCGGCCGCCGACCTGTGGACCGGCAACGAGGACATCGTGTCGCTGCGGTCGACACTGCTGCTCGGCCTGCGCGGCATGGCGGCCTACGCCTGGCACGCCGCGGTGCTCGGCAAAGAGGACCCCGAAGTCACCGCCTGGTTCTACAAGGGCATGAAGGCGCTGGGCGAGGACCATAGCGCCGAGGAATGGCTGAGCCTGCTGATGGAGTTCGGTCAGGCCAACCTCAAGTGCATGGCTATCTTGGATGAGGCCAACACTTCGGCGTACGGCCACCCCGTGCCGACCGTCGTACCCACCCTGGTGGAGAAGGGCCCGTTCATCGTCATCACCGGCCACGACCTGCACGACCTGAAACAGCTGCTGGAGCAGACGGCCGGCAAAGGGATCAATATCTACACCCACGGCGAGATGCTGCCGGCCCA
>MTLD01001471.1_pt4 | contig 12355 bp, 11 predicted proteins | sample 1982471 | NCBI WGS metagenome assembly MTLD01 (sample SAMN05712604, study PRJNA340218) | biofilm metagenome | isolation source: sample SPM anode biofilm adapted to -50 mV | place: USA | collected 2012-02-03
CAGTCCGGCCCGTTTGTTTTTGCAAAATAGTTCTGATATCCGCCAGAACTTCTCCCAGATCACCTGATGACCATCTTCTCCACCGTGAGCACCCCGCCCTGAATTGTCAGTTTGCCACGCAGGATCGTATAGCCGCCGTTGCTGCTGTAATCCTCGCAGTAACCGCCTTTGAGGGTTACATCCTTAGCCTGTGTGCAGACCAGATCACCGGCAAAGTCGGTTGCCCAGGCCTTGATGGTGCCGGAGTTTGATATTTTGTCATAGGCGGCCTGCAGGGTGGCGTGATAACTGGCTGTGTCTCCGATCCGTGCCTTATGGGGAGTGTCAAATTCAAATCTGGTGGTTACGCCGCTGTCAGCATTCATGGTGAGGGTGCAGCCGTTGCCGCTGACAAAATCACAACCGCTCCATTCCGTGAAATAGGAAAATTCAGCCGGAGAAGCGCTGAGGCTGACCAAAGTACCGATATCAAACTTCGCAGAACCGGCCATGCCGTACGAAAATCCGACCGTCCCACAGGATCGTATTCCCGAACCGGTAACAACACCGGTCCCGCTGCCAAGAAAGCTGAATGTCAGGTTTCCCTGTTGCGGGAGATCTCCATAGAAAATGCGGGCAATAACCGGCAAACTGAGCCGATCGGCCGAGTCCAGAGCCGTCACCTCCAGAATATTGTGTCCCGGCAGAAGTGGCGTATAAGTACCGCTCCAGCTTGTTTGCGCGTCCAGACCAACAAGCTTCTTCCGGTTGACCCAGATTGCGGTTCCGGGCGGTTTGGTCCCGGCCAGGGCAATTGATGATGAGCAGGCATACACCGGCAGCGCGTTGAGAGTCGGCGGGAGCGGCGCGGACGGATCGCTCAATCCGGCGGCATAGCGGTAAGCGATCTCTTCGCCAACCAGGGCGCGTTTGTAGATTGCCACCTCGTCGAGGAGACCGTTGAACTGGGCGCCACCGGCATTTAACCTGCCAATAGTAAAGACCTGGCCTGCTGTTGCGGGAGCAGTGATCGCCCAGGAGTTCTGCTCTGCCCCGTCAACATACAGTCTGACAATATTTGTCGAAGATCCTTCGTAAACAACGGAAAGCAGATGCCACTTACCATCTGAAACAATGGAAGTGCCACTTATATTTCCTTCACCACCTCCAACCGCTGCTTTGCCGCCGCTAACCAGCAACCGGAAACCCGGCGAGGGTGGATTTGTACTGCTGGCGCCATAATGGAATATGGCCTGCTCACCACTGGCGTTCACTGTGTTTATCCATACCAGAATCGTGCGTGCAGTACTCCCCTGCGGAAATCCGGTCGTGGTTCCCTGGACATAATCATCAACACCATCAAAATAGGCCGAAATATTCCCCGGACCTGACGTACTGCTGAAAGCGACGCCATTGTACGGAACGCCATGATTGCCGTTGCCCGATGTATCCCACCAATAGCCATCCAGATGCCAGAACCCGGCCAAATCCGGATCGGCCAGCATTTCCGGTTGAATGGCAACGGAAACCGGCTTCATCATAAAACTGGGTGGCAGAGAAACGCTGACCGGACGACTGTCCAGCTCTCCGGCCATCCCGGTCGGCAAGGCGACACTGACCGGCCTTGCGCCCAACGGGCCATACATGCCGGTCGGAATTGCCACGGATACAGGCGGCGAAATGGTATTTGCCAGAAGCGGCGCAGCACGATTGCAGGATATGAACAACAAAAGCAGGGCAACCGGCCTGCCAATCCCCGTTAAAACAGATCGAATATCAGGTTTCATAATTGCCTCGATATCTGCAACTAAAGCAGAGCCGGAATCTCCCTGCCGGATACGGTTATGTAGGTAACGCTGGATTTCCCGCCCAGACTGGCCGCCACCCGCACCCGTTCCACCTTTTCACCGGCGATGTAGAAATCCTTGATGTTCATGGCGGCCAGCTCATAGGTGACCGTGGCCGTTATCAGGGATGGATAGGCGGCTGTGATATTCAGCGGAATGTTTGCCGTGGACGCCGTATCCGTGCCGCTCAATGTTCCGGCGGCAAAGGTGCCAGCCCCCGAGGCAGGCAGCGCCGTGACCGTCACAGTCTGGCCAACCGGTATATTGACGGCGCTGACCGTTACGGTTACCGGATTTTTGATATTGAAGGGAAGAATCACATCCGGGTCGCCGAAAGTCCCTCTCGGCACACCCGTTACGCTGACCCCGCCAACGGCGGTGATCTTCAGGGATGGCATATCGGTCGGCTCCACCGCATAGGGATAGCCGAGCGAAGGCGGTGGTGTGGTGGTTCCCGTACGCAGAAGAGTGGCAGCCTCGATGCGGATACGCCCGACTGATCCGGTGCCTCCATAAAAATTGTAACCTCGTCCGCCTGTACCGCCAACGGCTGACAGCGTTCCGTTACCGGAAATTGTGTTGGCCAGCAGGCGGATAGATCCTCCCGAACCGCCACCACCGCCACCACCACAATTTGCGCAACCGACAACTGGCGACGAACCTTTACCTCCGTCAGCTACAATGATGCCATTAATTGCTATAGCACCTGAGGATGCGACCACTAACGACCCGCCACCGCCGCCACCATCGCCACTGCCATACAGGGTTGTTCCACCACCACCACCGCCTCCTGAGCCACCAATGGCTGGAAATATCTTTTCATTGCCATAAACGATGCCGCCACTGCCGCCAGGAGCTGACACCTCAGTCGTACCTCCTGTCCCACCGGCCAAGAAATAGCCAGCCCCACCGCCATTTCCACCACCAAAAGAAGCGTTTGTCCTTGCCGCACCACCTCTGCCCCCCCCTGGTCCTCCACCATTCTTGCCGCTCTGATAGGCAAGACCTCCTTGAGCACCATCAAAACCACCCGGCCCACCGGCACCGGGTACCGAGTTGCTGGCATCGCCACCATTAAGATTTATCGTGCCGTTGATGGTCACATCACCGGTGGCGAGAATGGTGACCGGCGGGTTCCGGACATTTATTGGAAAGGTCACCACTATGTTGGCGGGGATCGTGACCGTGGTGAAGTTGAACACCCCGCTTTCGGGAATCTGCAGCACGGTGTTGAAAGACGGCGCAAAGGCCCCGTCCGCGCCGGTGCTGCCGCTGACAAAGGCGGCCAGAGCGGCTGACGGGAATATGGACAGCATCAGCAGCAAAATGACCATAATCTGTTTTTTGTGAGATTTCATTATCGTTACCTCCCGTATTTTTCTGTACGTTTATCGCCACTGACATTTGTTGATCTACTTTGAACGCAAAAAGAGCGCAAATCTGGACACAGCTGTCATGTAATCCTTAAAAGATGGCGTGTAATACAGGGGAAGGTAGTTTGGAGGAAATCAGAGCAGTTGAATCAGCTCCACATAGTCAGCATGGGGAAGAGACGGGTTCAAAAATGCCCGTCATTGCATTGGCCATCAATTAAAAACCCAACACAATTAATCACAACTAATGCAATTTTTGCACCTTTAGCGCAACACACTGATTTAGCAAGCCTTGAACATTAAGGCATGGCCGTATGTAAAGAAACCTGTCACTTTATTAGTGGTTAAATGGAAATTTTGGAAGAATATCCGACGGTTAGATACGAAGCAAAAAGGTGGAAGGTGCTATCGGTCATGCACCGGTGTTGGTTTCCATGGTGCGCCTCAACAAAACGGCAACGCCTCCGATCGTCAACGACAGGATGATCACGCAAAAGGCGATGATTGTGCGCTTCATGGTGGTAAGGGATTTTTGCAGAAGTTCCTCTGACAGTCCAATATCCAGCGTACCAAGCACTTTCTGCTCGCCGGAATGGAAGTGGCAGGAAGCGGTTGAACAGTCAGTTTCGTTGTAGATCGGGGCGGTTATGGCCAGCACATGCTTGCCACGTTCATTGATAAATCGCCGGGCCTGCTCCATTCGCCCCATTCTTGTAGCGACAACCGGACCGGCGTGGCAGACGACACATCCGGCTGAATTTTTATCGACAAAATGACGGACTTCTTCATGTTTAGAAGAAAACATGATCAACCCTTTTTTGTTGAAAATCCGCACATGCTCCACACTCTCCCGCTCTCCGATATTGCTGATGATATTGGCAAGAGTTACCCGGTCGTCCTTGAGCATTGCATATCTGGCAGACTTGACGATGGTGTCGGCCAGGTCGATTTCGTGCTGTATGGTGTCGTTGATCATGTTGGTTTTGATCACCGAATACAAAAAAACACTGCTGGCTACCACGACGCAAAAGACCAGCATCGAAACAGAAGCCACACTATTTTTTGAAGCGCCCACGCTCATTTCAATGCACCTTCACATTTGTTTGAAACCTTTACAGCGCAATTGTACCACACTGTGTTACAATTACTTAACCTTTCAGCAAATTGGTGTATTATTTTCAAGCATTTGCCACTGTAACCAGACGACATCATATCCATGCACAGCGTTAAGCGCATATTTTGAAATTATTGCTAAAAAGCGAAACTCCACCTTTGTATTTCCCTGAAGCGTAGTCGAGGCTAAAAGGGGTGGACCGATGATCCTCAGCATTGAAATTGTTCTGGGCACGTCCCTGCTATACATTCTGGTCCTCTTTCTGGTCGCCTACTATGCGGACAAAATGCAGGGTGCGGGACGGAGCATCATTTCAAATCCCCTCATTTACTCTCTGTCAATCGGCGTCTATGCCACCACCTGGACCTATTACGGAAGCGTCGGCAGGGCCGCTACGACCGGAATAGATTATCTCCTGATCTACCTCGGTCCAACAATCACAACATTCTCCTGGTGGTTTGTGCTGCGCAAAATCATCAGAATCAGCAAGAAAAACAACATCACCTCAATTGCCGACTTCATCAGCTGCCGTTACGGAAAATCAGAGATGCTTGGCGCGCTGGTCACCAGCATCGCCATTGTGGGGATCATGCCCTATATTGCTCTGCAGTTGCAGGCGGTTTCCTCCACGTTCAACATCATATGCGGTTATCCCTACATGCAGCTTCCTTTCATGCCCGGCGCTTCACCAATCTCAATACAGACCAGCTTTTTGGCAGCACTGTTTTTCAGTATTTTCGGGGTCATATTCGGAGCCAGGAATCTGGTTTCCTCAGAACGTCATGAAGGTCTTGTAGCTGCGGTTGCCGTAGAATCAATCGTAAAACTGGTGGCTTTCTTGGCGATCGGCCTGTTTATCACCTATGGCCTTTTTAACGGTTTCAGCGATATTTTCGTGCAGATGAAAGCAAAGCAGCCAACCTTTGATTATCTGGTGACTCTTAAAGATAAAGGGTTCAGCCCAAATATGAACTGGTTCTCCACGCTCTGGTTTTCCATGGGGGCGATAATACTCCTGCCTCGCCAATTTCATGTTGCGGTTATAGAAAACTCGAACGAAGAGCACATCAAAACAGCGATGTGGTTTTTCCCGGCGTATCTGTTTCTGATCAACCTTTTTGTAATTCCGATAGCTTTTGGCGGCATCATCTACAGCGACGGTATCATTGGCGCCGATTATTTTGTATTGAATCTGCCATTGCAAAGCGGCCACCCCTGGCTGGCGCTTCTTGCCTTTCTGGGTGGTTTTTCTGCCGCAGCCGGCATGGTAATAGTCGAATCGGTGGCCATCGCCACAATGTTTCTGAACTACCTGGTCATGCCGATAATTATCAGATTAAAACCGAGAGACTGGTTTCCTGTTTTGTTGCTGAATCTGAAAAGAGTCGGAATATTTCTGGTCGTTTTTCTTGGTTATATCTACCAAAGCATCGTCGGTGAAAGCTATATGCTGGTTAATATCGGCCTGATATCTTTCGCGGCCGTAAGCCAGTTCGGACCGGCGCTTTTCGGCGGCATTTACTGGCGCAGAGGCAACATGACAGGGGCAGTAACCGGTATTTTACTCGGATTTCTCCTCTGGTTTTACACTCTGCTGATTCCGTCTCTGATAAATTCGGGATGGTGGCAGACCGATCTTCTTACGAAGGGGCTGTTTGGCATTGCACTACTTAAACCGACAGAGTTGTTTGGGTTAACCGGGCTGGATATCTGGTCACATACTTTTTTCTGGAGCATATTTTTCAACATTTCGGGATATATGATCTGCTCGATTCTGTTCAGTCAAAGCAGGCGGGAAGAAGAACAGGCCAAAAAGTTTGTAGACATATTCATTCCGGCCTCCACCAGCCAAAGGGAAGCCAGACGCCTTACCAAACCGGTAAAAATCCAACAGCTGGTCAACCTGCTATCCAAGTTCATCGGAGAAAAACAGGCTGTTGCCGCCTTCCAGAAACAGCTGCGAGATACATCTGGGAAAGAAAACGACGGGGTGTCGGATTTTGAACTGCCAAATCTCAAACTTTCTGCGGAAAGGGCTCTGGCCGGATCGGTTGGCGCAGCCGCAGCGGGCGCCATTATCGAGAGTTTTCTGTCTGGCCAGGGTTCACGAATGGAACCGGTTTACGACGTATTCAGCACCGTTCGTACGTCACTGGCGGAAAGCAAAGAGAACCTGTCGGTCAGGCTGCGCGCATCGGAAATAATGAATCAGACCCTTGATTTGCAGATTATCATGGACGAGCTGCTTGAGTTGATTTGTAGAGAGTTCAAGTTCGACCTTGCAATAATCAGGCTCCAGGACGAGCAGAAAATGCTGACCGTGCGCAGTTACAAAAGTATCAATTACAGTTCCCTTACCGAAAAGGATTTGTCACCGGACATCTCTACCTACGCCGGGGAGAGCTTTATCAACAACCGCATCGAGGTTGTAAATGACACGCGGCTCATGACCCGGATTCACTCCAGGGAACTGATGGAGAACGAAGAGATCAGTTGTTTTGCCCACATCCCGATCGCGCGGGCCGGCAAGCCACCGATCGGGATTTTGTCGCTCTTTTCTAAAAATCTGATAGGCGTTTTTACCGGGGAGTTTTTGAGTCTGCTCTCCAGCCTGACCGGACAACTGGCCCAGGCTGTGACAATCGTTTCGGAGATGGAGGCCCGCGAACGCGAGAGAATCGAAAAGGAGCTGGCGCTTCTTGAAAATGCCCGGATTGCCCGTGATATGGAGATTGCGAGGCAAATCCAGGCTTCCCTGCTTCCCTCAGCTCTGCCGGAACTGTCTGGAATTCTCTTTGACGGAATCTGTATTCCGGCAGCTCACGTCGGAGGGGATTATTACGATTTTTTCCTGCGTGGAGATCATATCATCGATATCGTCATAGCGGATGTTTCCGGACACAGCGTAGGAGCCGCCCTGATTATGTCCGAAACCCGCAGCGTGCTGCGTGCAAGGGTTTATTCCGCGACAACCGCTCCGGATGTGCTGTCGCTGTTAAACGAACTGCTTTACAACGACCTGACCAGGGCCGAACTGTTCATTACCATGTTTTACATCAAGTACAATACCGCCAGCCACCAGCTCACTTTTGCAAATGCCGGTCACAACCGCCCGCTGCTCTTCCGTGTGCGGGACAGGTCATGCATCGAACTGGATGCCGAAGGGCTGATTCTGGGCGTGAAAAAAGGGGTGGCATTTGAGGAGAAAAGCATCCTGGTGCAGACAGGTGACATACTTCTGCTCTACACCGATGGAATCACTGAAGCTGAAAACGATTGCGGCGATTTTTTCGGTGTTGAGCGCCTCTCCGAAACCCTGGCAAAAAAACACGCAGAACCTCCCCATGAGCTGATCCATTCCGTACTCGAATCCGTTGCGGCATTCCGTGGAGCACAGCTTTTGAGGGATGACATATCAATGGTTGTCCTGAAAATAACTTAGGTTATCATTCCCGCCGTCTGCGACTCAGTTTATCGTTACAACACCCCCAGAGTTCCAACTTTGGCGGTGATATCCGCCAGAATTTGAATCGCCTTGGCCGCCTTGTTTACCAAATCAGCGACTTCCTGAAGTTTTGCAGTTTCCTTCTTGATTTGTTGTGCCACAGCCTCAAGCCTGGTGCCAGCCGTATGCATGGCATCAATTTTTTCGTCGATCGCTTCCATAATCAGCGTGTCTTCCTGATTTTCCAGGTCAACAGTCAGCTCCTCCAGCAAGCCACGCTGTTTTTTAGTCAAACCTTGAATGGAGCGAGCTTCAACCGCCGATTTTTTTGCCTCACGAACTCTCTGAAGTACGGCCAACCGTTCTGTATTTGCCATGGCTTTTCTCCTTTATTTAATGATCATCAACGTGACTCCGTCAGCTATTTCGCCTCGATTTTTTTCCTCAGACCATTGGCCGCGTTGACCTCGTCAACTAGCGTATTGACCTGTTCGATGGAGCTTTTGAGCCACTGAGGCTTTGTTACATTCTGTGCCAGGGCGCGATGGGCTGCCCGATAGGTTTCCGCCGCCTGAATTGCTTTTAACGCCAGCCTGATAGTATTATCGACTCCGGCCAGACTGTCAGCGGTCAGCACGGCCGCTTCGAGTTGCTGCTGTTGCTCCAGTTCTCCAGCTGACTCTGCGGCTCTCCGGTAACCATCCTTCAGATCGGCCGCCACGTTTCGAATCAGGTCAAGCTGCTCAGGCACTGCGCCACCGGCGGTTATGGTCAGCTTGAGATTCTGTAAATCCGCAGGGGCGAGATAGGTGGCAAGCAGCTTCTCCACTTCACCAATCATGGTTTCCACGACCGGATCAGCCGCAGTTACCGCTTTTTTGAGGGCTTCAGCCTGTTCGTGCCGGATATAGATTCCGCCTATTCCCCGCACCCCGGCTGCTACCAGGGCGCCGAACCCATTCAGGTTTGTTCCCCGCAATCCGTTGTAGCTGGAAATCCCCTTATCGACCGAGCGGCCAAGTTTCTCCGTGCTTCCCTGGAGATCATTGGTGTAGTTATCGGCGGTAAGTTTAACGAGAAGTTCGGCATAATCCCTGAGAATGCCCAGGGCACTGTCCGCCGCCGCAGCTCTTATCTCCATCTCGCGACGAATGTTGACGGCCCCCTCCACCTGCCGCAACGAAGCATCACCGCTGGCAAAGGTAATCACTTCGATCAGTTTTTGTTTTGCCCGGAGGTCGGCATGGCTTCGAATCACAGTGCCTGGAAATGCGCTATAGTCCTTGGCCGCCACGGCGAATGTTGCTACCTCCTTAACCTGCGATTTTGTGAGTACGGCACTGCATCCCTGAAAAAAGAATACAGTTGCGGCAAACGGAACAAGCCCCCATCTGAAAAACGTTGAATGATTCATAAGATCGCTCCTTCCTGAAAGGATACCAATATGGTCTTTTGCTAAGATTCATCTTACTATTAACAGATGTCAATGCATATTTTACGCAATTATGAATAATTCAACCTATCTGCGGCGAGCGGTCTTGCTTGGACTCATTGAAAGGAACTTTCTTTGTGCGAGGGAGTGCGACTCAATTTGCAGAATGCGAGCTGTTGAGGCCTGATGGCAGAAAACATGAGCTATACAACTGTCAGGCGCAGGTAGCTAACGCTAACATCCGCGCCTGACAACAACTATTACGTCAATCAAGTTTCGGTTTTGGAGTGGTTCCGGTCGGGGCTGGCAAGATGGGATATTCAACCATTGGCTGTACTCCGGTCGCCGCCATCAGGAACCCCACGATTTTTTCCACTTCATCCTTGTTAAGCGCATCACCCAGTTGTGCCGCCCCCATCACCTGAACCGCCTCTTTCAGACTCCAGACCTTTCCGGAATGGAAATATGGCGGTGAAAGATCAATATTCCTCAGTGACGGCGACTTGAACACATGTTCATCGGACTTTGATTGAGTTATTTTGTAGCGCCCGACATCTCCGGCCATTATTTCAGCCCTGGGTTTTTCAACTAAACCGAATGGGAAATATGCTTCTCCCCCCATGTTGATTCCGCCGTGACACCCTACGCAGCCTTTATCCATAAAGAGTCTCAACCCGTCTTTTTGAGTGACTGTGATCGCACTGTTGTTTCCTCTCAGATATTGGTCAAAAGGGGCATCAGGCGTGATCAAGGTCGCCTCGAAAGCTTCAATTGCATCGGCCAGATTGTCGAAAGTCACCGGATCAGCCTGGTCTGGAAAGGCTTTTTTAAAAAGAGTTATGTATTCGTGCATACTTTTGACTGCCTTCATGGTCATCTCAGGTGTGTTGTTCATTTCAACAGAAGCCTGAACCGGACCTTTTGCCTGCTGTTTAAGATCCTCAGCCCTGCCATCCCAGAATTGGGCCATGTTAAAGACCGAGTTCAATACTGTCGGCGCGTTTCTAGGACCCTTTTGCCAGCGATGCCCAACTGAGGTCTCTTGAAAATCAGCTCCGCCCATTCCCACGTTATGACAGGTATTGCAACTGATCAAAGCACTGGATGAGAGCCTTGGCTCAAAATAAAGCATTTTCCCCAGCATGATTTTTTCAGTTGTGAACGATTTGCCTTTAATTTCGGGGATTGTCTTTGGGATCGGCTTAAATCTTTTCTGGGCCTTTTCCATCAGTTCATCAGCGGAAAGAGCCGTCAGCGGTATCAATACCGCAATCAATAGAGAAATTATCGAAACAAGCTGTTTGGCAATTCCCATGATTTTCTCCTCCAGTTTGGTTGTGGTAAATGTTCTTAGGCACAATGTTAAGATCAATATAATTATTTTTCACCCTCACCAACCGGTTCCGTAGACCCGGTACCGAGAAATCCGCGTCCCTGGGCAAAGTAGACGCTGATAGGTTTTTCGTTCCTCAACACATCCAGTACGCTCTGAAACATGGATGACGGCATGTGCATCAGGATTATCCCGCCAGTGTTGGAATCGGCCTCGAAGAACATGCCGGGATCGTTAAATCTGACATATGCAATGACCTTGTTTGATGCATCGAATAGTGAAATTTGTGCCCTGTTAGTCTGATAACCGTCCGGCCCGCCGTAAAATAGAATGTGATAATTTTTTACATCCGCCATGGTGTACCTCCTTTGGGTTTGTAGTGCGGTGGCTCGCCGCAGAAAAATCGTTCGAGGGCAACACAGTTATTACCAGACTTTAGCAACACAACATTAGAGATAGCTTATACAGAAAGCAGCTGCCTTGCAATAAAATATTTTAACTTTTTCAAACAAGTTGCCATTACTGCAAAATAATATCAGATAGTTATGACTTAACCCCCAATAAAGCCACATGAAAAATGCAAAAAAAAAGCGAAGCAGAAAATTCCGCTTCGCCATGCTTTTTAACATTTTTAAAGATAAGACTGGTTAGATTCTACTCCGCACAACGCGTCATGGCACGGAACTTCTTGTAGCGACTCTCCACCAGTTCATCCCCGGAAAGCTTGTTCAGCTCCGCCAGATTTCGTGCAATTGCTTCTTTCATTGCCATGGCAGTTGCTTCGTGGTCACGATGGGCGCCACCAACCGGTTCCTTGATAATTTCGTCTATGACACCCAGCTTGATAATATCCTTGGCTGTCGGTTTGAGAGCCTCGGCGGCCTGGGCGCCTTTGGTGCCGTCCGACCAGAGAATCGCAGCACAACCTTCAGGGGAAATAACGGCATAGACAGAATGCTCCAGCATCAGGATTTTATCGCCGACAGCGATGGCAAGCGCTCCACCGGAACCGCCTTCACCGGTAATACAGACAATGATCGGAGTACGCAGACTGGCCATCTCACGCAGGTTGCGGGCAATGGCCTCGGCCTGGCCGCGCTCTTCAGCTCCAATGCCAGGATATGCGCCGGGTGTATCTACAAAGGTGATCACCGGAAGCTTGAACTGCTCGGCCATCTGCATCAGACGCAGAGCCTTACGGTATCCCTCCGGGTTGGGCATGCCGAAGTTGCGATAGACCTTCTCTTTGGTATCGCGCCCTTTCTGGTGGCCGATCACCATCACTGGCTGATCGTTGAAACGTGCCAGACCACCGACAATGGCGTGATCATCGCCGAAGTTGCGATCACCATGCAGTTCGACAAACTCTGTGAACATATAATTAATGTAGTCCAGCGTAAACGGACGGTTAATGTGACGCGCCACCTGTGCGGTCTGCCATCGGGACAGATTGGAGAATATGTCAGCCCGCATCTTTTCGACACGTCCTTCAAGAGCGTTGACGTCGGCGGAAATATCCAGGCCGCTACTGGCCAACGCGTTCAATTCCTCGATTTTCTTTTCGAGTTCAACAATCGGTTTTTCAAATTCCAGATAAAACGGAGCAGCCATAATGACACCTCATTCATTATCACCTGCAAGAAGCCAAGCAGATTTAAAGGGAGATAAATTTAACAGGGGTGAACAAGAATGTTTCCAGGACGAGGCACTTATTTAATGCCCTTAATCCTGTTTCCACCTGTAAAACAAGCCCTTTTACCTTTTAGCCACCTTGCGGCGATTTATTATTTTTTATTCTTACTCAAAAGTGGCGGCATTATAGCCGAACAGTC
>MTLD01001063.1_pt1 | contig 12347 bp, 10 predicted proteins | sample 1982471 | NCBI WGS metagenome assembly MTLD01 (sample SAMN05712604, study PRJNA340218) | biofilm metagenome | isolation source: sample SPM anode biofilm adapted to -50 mV | place: USA | collected 2012-02-03
CCAAATCCCCTAGTCACAGCAGTGGCCGGGGGATTTTGCGTCTCCTCCCTGCCGTACCAGAACCCCGGACTCCGACGACGCCCGGCGAAGCCAACCGACTCAATCGCGCTATCGACGACACCAGATGCGAGCCCGAATGGGCCAAAGCCCAATCGCCACCCCGCCTTACCGGGGCAGCCAAACCCTGAACTCCCCACCCTCCGGCCAATGCCGCGATCACTGGGAGATCGTGGATGAGAACGATCATGTGTTGTCTGAGATCAGTCGCGGCTGTGCCGACGGCCACATCGTCTATCCCTGAGCCCGACAACTCGGCAGGCCACGATCACGCGGGGAGGTGACCTCACTTGTCCGGCGACCGGACGTCGCGGGCACGTCCCTGCGATCGCCACGGGTGAGCGCTGGTCGCCGACGTGGCGCAGCCGGTGCGTCCGCCGGCCGGGCCGTGGACGCAATCAGCCAGCCGGTCGGCGGATGATCCTGGCAGCGGCGAGCAGGGCACCTCCGCCGAGCAGGCCGAGCGCAACGGTGGGAGCGAGAACGGCCGGGAGGGGTTGGCCACGCGCCGGAAGAGCAGCGGCGAGCGGCGTCACGGGGGCCATCCACGGTGCGGCTTGGGCGAGGCTCAGGATGGCCAGCGCAACGGTGGCCCAGCCGGGATGTCGGGGCAGGGTGCTGGTGGCGAGAACGCCGAGGGACGCACCGGTGACCGCAACGACCACGAAGGCGACAGCCGAGGCCACGGCCTGCTCGGGGGTGAACCGTGGCAGTTGCGCGCGCAGGACGAACTGGTCGTAGGAGAAGGTGCCGGCCAGGATCACCAGCGGGACGGCCGCCGCGATCGCGGTGGCGGTGAGCCACTTGGCGAGAAGAAGGCGAGTGGCCGAGCCGAGGTGGCTGGTGCTGATGAGTTCCTGGGCAGGATCCTCGCTGCCGCCGGTGGCGTGACCGAGCCACGCGGCGAGGGCGAACTGCGCGAACAGGCTGACGCGGACCGTGTCGATGTTGACCGGTGGCGTCACCCAGATCCAGGCGATCAGGACGATCAGGACGAGGGTGGGAGGGGCCGAGCGCTGGGTCGAGAGCAGGATGGCGAAGACGTGGCGTTCGGCGCCCAGAACCGGCCTCACCGGAGTTCGTCCTGGTCGGCAGGGTTGAGCCGCAGCACCCGGACGTGGGTGGCCAGGGCAGTCTGGAGGAACTGCTCCACCTGGCTGGCGGGCACCAGGTAGCGCGCGCGGCCTCCGGCAGTGGGGACGGGGGTGAGTCGAGTCGTGGGGTGGGTCTGGGCGAGGTCGATCGCGAACAGGTCCTCAGCCGGTGGATCGAAGGACGGCTCGACGGCGCCGAGGCTGCCCGCGTCGAGCCTCAGGGTCCGGCCGACCGAACTCAGGTCGTCGGCGTGGGTTGCGATCAGGAGCGTCGAGCCATCGGCAAGGCGCTCCTGCAGCAGGGTGGCGACCTCGCCTCGGGCGTCGGTGTCGAGCGCCGCGAAAGGCTCGTCCAGCACGATCAGGCCGACCGGCCGCATCAGCGCCTGGGCGAGGACGACCTTGTGCAGGTTGCCCCGGGACAGTGTTCCGAGCGGCGCGCCCAATCCCGGTGTGAGTCCCAGCCGGTCGGTGATCGCCTCCGCCTCTGCCCTCGCCCCCGGTGTCCCGCTGAGCCCGACGAGGTGCTCGAGGTAGGAGCGGGCGGTCATTCGCGCCGGGGGCGTGACGCGGTCCGGGGCGAACCCGAAGCTGCGGCAGGAGCGGTGGACCGTGCCACGGGTGGGGCGGCTGAACCCGCAGGCCAGCCGCAGCAGGGTCGACTTCCCCGAGCCGTTCTCGCCCTGCACCCGGGTCAGCGTGCCAGCCTCGAGGGCGAGCGAGACCTCGTTCAGGACGAGAGGGCCACGGTGTCGGTACTGCTTGGACACCGCGAACATCTCGACCACCCGCGTCACACTCTGCAGATTAGGGCCTGACGCCCGTCCGCCGGGCTCAGCGGTAGCGCAGCCCGTGACCGAACCCGAACAGCGGGTCGGCGGTGTCGAAGGGCACGTCGGGCCGGCTGTCCCGGACGGCGTCCATGCTGCGGGGCAGGTCGAAGGGCAGCGAGCCCTTTGGCTCTGAGGCTCCGAACAGCACGTCCAGCAGGGCGGACGGGCCGGCTCCCCAGTTCGCGGTGATCGCCGCGACGTCGTCGACGAACGGGGTGAGGATGGCCGGACGGTCCAGGAAGATGTCCACGACCGTGGGCACCGCCGCTGCGACGGCTTTGAGGTGCGCGACCTGATCGGCGGGGAAGTCGAGCGAGCCCGCGTGGAAGAAGTTCTCGAACCGCGTCTGCCGCTGTTCGAAGGGAGCCGCGATGCGCAGGACGGCGACGTCGGCGGCCTCGGGGGAGTCGACGACGTCGCCGTAGCCGGCAGCGATCCCGGGCTCGATGCCTTCGACGTACAGCTTGATCCCGCGCGCCAGGGGCAGGGCCTGTGCGGTGTTCGTGATCAGCGTGATCGAGGCCCGTTGCGCGGCCTCCCCGGCGGCACGGAACTCGGCGCAACCCACCGTGGCCCTGGCTACGTCGACGTCCACGTACCGCCTCTCGTCGAACAGGCCGAGGACGAACTTCTCCCGGAGCAGTCGCCGCGCCGAGGCGTCCAGCCGCTCCTCGCTGACTCGCCCGGAGCGGACCAGCTCGACCAGCAACTCCGGGCAGGCCTCGCCACCGAACTGGTCGACGCCGGCGTCCAGGACCTTCACCATTCGCTCGGACGGGTCCAGGTGCTCCACACCCCAGGCGCGCGCGGGGAACGGCTCGCCCATCACCTCGGCGTCGTTGATCAGCCCCCAGTCGGTGCACACGATGCCGTCGAAGCCGTACCGCTCGCGCAGCAGGCCGGTGATCACGCTCTTGTTGAAGCCGAAGCCGACCTCCTCGTGCTCGGTGCCGACGGGCATGCCGTAGTAGGGCATGATCTGGCTGGTTCCGGCCTCGAAGGCCGCCTCGAAGGGCTTCAGGTGCAGGGCGAACTCCCCGCCCGGATACACCTGCTCGCGTCCGTAGGCGAAGTGGGGATCCTCCCCGTCGCGCTGCGGCCCGCCGCCGGGGAAGTGCTTGGTCATGGTCGCCACGGACTCGTGCCCCAGCTCGGCGCCCTGGAAGCCCCGGATGTAGGCGGCCCCAAGCCTGCTGGTCAGTTCGGCGTCCTCGCCGAAGGTCTGCAGCTGGCGGGCCCACCGCGGCTCCGTGCACAGATCGACCTGGGGGTGCAGGGCCACCCGGATCCCGACGGCGGTGTACTCCCTGCGGGCGATGTCGCCGAACTGCTCGACCAGCGCCTCGTCCCTGGTCGCGGCCAGCCCCAGGGTCTCGGGCCAGATCGAGAAGGCGCCGGCCAGCAGCGCCGCCAGCGGGTTGTCGCTGTAGGAGTGGCGGGGATCGGTCGACAGCGTCACCGGAATGCCCAATCGGGTGGACGCGGCCAGCTCCTGGAGCCGGTTGTGCCATTCGGCCATGGCCTCGGCGGTCGGCGCGCCCGCCAGGATGTTGAAGTGGCTCATCAGCCGGCCGCGGACGTACTCCTCGGTGCCGGGCAGGCCGAAGGCGTCGTCCCCGTCGCTGAGCGTGCCGTCGGGGTTCATCGCGATCATGGTCTGGAAGAACAGGCCGGCCTTCTCTTCCAGGGTCATCTGACCCAGCAGGTTCTCCACCCTGGCCTCGATCGGCAGGCTCGCGTCGGTGTAGGTCCGATCGATGTCGGTCATTGCCACTGCACTCCCTTGACTCGATGGCGAGGCGCCTCGCCTGGCAGCACGCTACCTCAACCCTGAACGGGTGGTAACTGAAACCGGCACGATCGGTAACAGTAGGATCAGGCGTCGGAGGAGGACCATGAGCGTGGGCGGTCGGGCAGAGTCGAGCGAGCGGACCCGCGAACTGATCATCGAGGCGGCCACGAGCCGGTTCGCTGCGCGCGGCTACCGTGCCACCTCGCTGCGCGAGATCGCCACGGCCGCGGGGATCAGCCATCCGGGACTGCTTCGCCACTTCACGAGCAAGGCCGATCTGCTCGGGGTCGTCGTTGACCGGCTCAGCCAGCCCGTGATCGCCGAGGGCGGTGAGGACGCACCGCGCCTGCAGTGGTTCGTCGACGCGGCCCGGCGCAATGCAGCGACTCCCGGCTACGTGGAGCTGTTCAGCGGGCTGCTCGGCGTCGGCGTCGGCGCGTCCAGTCCGGTCCACGCCGCCCTGGCCGCGCGCTACGCAGGGGTGCGCACCGCCATTGCCACGGTCCTGGCGGGCGCGGGAGCGCAGCCGGACCCCTCCGCCGAGGCGGCCCGTCTTGCGGCTGCGTGGGACGGCCTGCAGCTGATCTCCCTGTACGTGCCGGTGGTGAGCGTTCCCGACGCCCTCGCGGCCGGCCTGGCCGCCCTCGGTGGCGAGGTGGATGCGGCACTCCCGGTTGCGCGGATCGCGCCGTCCGAACCGTCCGAACCGATCGGGACGCCCGCGGGCTACTCGGCGGGACGGCGCCGCCGCGACCAGATCCTCGAGGCGGCCACGTCCGCCTTTGCGCACGCCGGCTTCCACGGCGCCAGCCTGCGGGAGATCGCCGAACTGGCCGACGTGAGCACCTCGGCGTTGCTGCACCACTTCTCGTCGAAGCGGGAGTTGCTGCTCGCCGTGCTGCAGCGCAGGGACGCCGACGCCGCCGCGCTGGCGGGCACGCCCTCCGGCACCGATCCAGTCACTCGCCTGCGCCGCGCCGTCGAGGTGGCTCGCAGGAACCAGTCGGAGCAGGCGGGGCTGGTCGAGCTGTACGTGACGCTGTGCGCGGAGGCCGCGGCCCCCGATCACCCCGCCCACGGCTACTTCGAACGCCGGTTCCGCAACACGATCAACGCGTTCGGCAGCGCGTTCGCCGCGGTGGCCGCGGACGGTGGGCTCGCGGAGGGCAGGGACCCGTGGCCGGAGGGGCTGTGGTGGGTGGCCCTGTGGGATGGGCTGCAATTCCAGTGGAGCTTCGACCACGACCAGGTGGACGTCGCGGCGCTGCTGCAGGCTCACCTGGATCGGGTGCTGTCGCCGGCGCAGTGACGGCGGCAGTCAATCGCTGCCGTGCGCCTCGTGGCTGACCAGGGCAAGCTGCAACTCCAGCCGCGTCTGCGGGTCGTCGAGGGCGTCGCCGAACAGCACTCGGAGCTGGTTGACCCGGTAGGCGACCGTCTGCGGATGGATCGACAGCTCTGCGGCGACCTGCTGCCGCTGACCCCAGTGCCTCAGCCAGGACGCCAGGGTCGCGGTGAGCCGTTCGCGTTGGGCCGGACGCACCGAGCCGAGCGGCTCGAGGGCCAGCTCGCGGAGGGTCTCGGCGACCTCCGGTGCACCGCGGGTGAGCAGGAGCGGGAGTTGGTCCACCGCGTGGACCGGCCTTTCGCCGGTCTCGGGAACGAGCAGCGCGCACACCAGGGAGCGCCGGGCGTCCGTGGGAGGCACGGATGGACCGATTCGCAGCGCCGCGCCGGCGCCGTCGAGCGCCTGGGCCAGGTGGTGGACGGCGTGGGGGAGAGCGGACGTCGCGTCCAGCACGGCCACGGCGACGTCCTCGCGCTCCAGCACGAAGCCCTGACCGGCCAGGGCCGCTCGTGCCTGGGTGATCCGCTCCGCCGGGAGGATCGCCACGGCGACCTCCGCAGGCACGGTCCAGCCGACCTGGTGGGCGACCGCACGGATGGCGTCCTCGTCACCCGCGAACAGGGCGTCAGCCAGCCTGCGCAGCCTGCGCTCGCGCTCGCCGGCGTGGGTGGTCACCTCGTGGGCGTAGCCCTCCGTGCTCTCCGACTGCAACGCGTCGCTGAGGGTGAAGACGGCTTCCCCGAGCGCGAGTTGGGCCTCGGGGGACGGGTCGAGGTCGGCCAGCGCGCGGGCGACCTCCGTGTAGAGCACCCGGGTGCCGATCCGGTACGCCGCGAGCAGGTCCTCCAGGCCACGACCCTCGCGGGCCTCGCCCGCGCCGAGCTCGCGGAACTGGGCGCGCTCCGGCGCGGTCAGCGGGGGTTCGGTGGTGCCGATCAGGCGGACGAAGCGCACCAGCACCGTGCGCGTGGCATGACCCAGGTCGGCGCGCACCTTCGCGTCGCCGACCCGCTGCGCCCATTCGGGCCCGGAGTCGATCAGCCGCAAGATGTCCGCCTGCAGTCGGTCGACCTCGGGGGCGATGGTGGCGGCGAGCTCCTGCGGAAGGCGGCCCCAGGGCACACCGGGCGTAGAAACTGTCACAGCGAAATAGTATTCACAGCCTGCTTTCTGTCCAGGGGTCAAAGAACTGTCAGCCAGTGATGATGGAGAATGTCGGCATGGAATTCGCCGCCAGTCGTGAGCACGTCCTGTCCATGTGTCGCACCATGCTGGATCGGGGGTTCCTGAAGGCCACCGAGGGCAACGTGTCCGTCCGTGTTCCGGGGCGTGAGCTCTACGCGGTGACGCCCAGCAACTACGGCTACGAAAAGATGCGGGCGGCGGACATCTGCGTCCTCGACTTCGACGGGAAGGTCGTCGCCGTCGAGGGGGCCTCCGAGCTCGCCCCGTCCGTGGAGGCGGGGATGCACGCGACGATCTACCGCGAACGGCCCGACGTCCACGCCATCGTGCACACTCACCAGCCGTTCGCCTCGGCGCTGTCGTACCTGCGCAAACCGATCCCCGCGCTGTCGGACGAGCAGAGCCGCTTCCTCGGTGGCGAGGTGCCGATCGTCGACTACGCGCCGGCCGGCACCAGCTTCCTGGCCAGCAACATGCGCAAGAAGCTGGGCTCTGGCGGCAATGCGTTCATCCTCGCCAACCATGGCGTCGTGGTCCTCGGCACCGATCCCGAGCGCGCGGTGTTCGCGATGGGGCTGCTCGAGAAGGTCTCGATCGCGTACCTGATGGCGCTGGTCACCGAACCCGACAAGGTCTACACGGTGCCGGCGCCGATCCGTGAGATCGCGATCTCGAAGCTCCGCTCCGAGCAGAAGCGGATCGCCGAGCAGGTGACGAAGTCCATTCCTGCCGAGCCCGTCGGGCCTGCCCCACTGCCCAGCGCGGACGCGGTCGCAGCGCGGGTTTCCGCAGGCTCGACCAGCGGTTCGAGCCCGGCGATCGACGCGAACCCGACGGACGCGCGGAGCGACCTGCCGGACGCGGCCACGCTCGGCTACGCCATCACGACCTACCCGGACGTCCCCGACGTCTACCGGCGTCTGGATGCGCTCGTCGACCAGCCCGTCCGTGCGCCCCGGCACGACGCGATGCTGGAAGTGCTGGAGCACTTCGAGACGAGGTGCGCGGGCAGCAGGAAGATCACCGACCGCGCGAAGAAGCGGATCCCCGGCGGCGTCCAGCACAACCTCGCCTTCAACTACCCGTTCCCGCTCGCGATCACGAAGGCGGAGGGTGCCCACCTGACCGACGTGGACGGCAACACCTACATCGACTTCCTGCAGGCCGGCGCCCCGACGATCCTGGGCAGCAACTACGCGCCCGTCCGCGAGCGGGTGGAAGAACTCGTCCGCGAGTCCGGTCCGGTCACCGGGTTGTTCCACAAGGCCGAACTGGAACTTGCCGAGCTCATCCACCACTTCATGCCGAGCATCGAGGTGTACCGGTCCCTGGGCTCCGGAACCGAGGGCGTGATGGCCGCCGTGCGCGGCGCCCGTGCGTTCACGGGCAAGCCGATGGTGATCAAGATGGGCGGCGCCTACCACGGCTGGTCGGACACGATGGTGGTCGGGCTCCGTGTGCCCGGCACCTGGCGGATGAACGCCAAGGGCATCCCGCTCGGCGCGACCGCGGACACCCGTGAGGTGTTCCCCGAGTCGCTGGGCGAACTGAAGCGCAAGCTGATCGAGAACCGGCTGCGCGGCGGCACGGCCGCGGTGATCGTCGAGCCCGTCGGGCCCGAGAGCGGGACGCGTCCGGTGCCCCACGACTACAACGAGAAGATCCGCGAGCTCTGCGACGAGTTCAAGGCCCTGTTGATCTTCGACGAGGTCGTCACCGGTTTCCGCCTCGGCATGGGCGGGGCGCAGGGCTACTTCGGCGTCCGGCCCGACCTGACCGTCCTCGGCAAGGCGGTCTCGGGCGGGTACCCGATGGCCGGTGGCGTCGGAGGCCGCGCCGACATCATGGCCGTTTTCGGGTCCGGCCTGGACGGCAAGGCCGGCGCGCACGTCCAGGTTGGCGGGACGCTCTCGGCGAACCCGTTGTCGTGTGCGGCCGGGGTGTTCGCGATCGAGGAGATGGCCCGCACCAACGCTCCGGTGATCGCCGGGAGCGCAGGGGACCGGCTCGCCGAGGGGCTGCGGCGGCTGGTGGCCAAGCACGGCCTGCCTTACGTGGTGTACAACCAGGGTTCGATCGTGCATCTTGAGTCGACGGGAGTGATGATGCTCTCGATGCGCAATCCCGCCAAGCTGCTGAAGGAGAACGGCATTCGCAAGACGGTGATGGAACAGATGGGCGCCGTCTACGCCGCCCACGGCATCATCACGCTCGCCGGCTCCCGGCTGTATACGTCGATGGCCTGCACCGATGCCGTCATCGACGACGCCCTCGAGCGGTTCGATCAGTCGTTCGCCCTGGTTGAGGGGGCCTAGGCGTGGGAGTTGGCCCGGGGGCGGTGAGTTCACCCGGCGCGATCGCGCCGCAGGTGCTCGCGGCTGACCTGGGCACGTCGGGGATGAAGCTGGCCCTGGTCGGCGCGGACGGCCGGCTGGTCGGCTGGGAGAGCGAACCGGTCGACCTGGCCATCCTGCCGGGCGGCGGAGCCGAGCAGGCCCCAGCGCAGTGGTGGGAGGCGTTCGGACGCTGCGCCGCACGCCTCGCGGCAAAGCACCCCGAGCACTATGCGGCCGTGACCACGGTGTGCTGCTCCACGCAGGGCGAGGGCACGATTCCCGTGGACGCGAACGGCGAGGCCCTGACCGACTGCGTGCTCTGGATGGACATGCGCGGTGCGCCGAACCTGCGCCGCCAGTTCGGTGGGCGCCCGGCCATCAGCGGCTTGGCTGCCTCCCGCTATGCGACCTGGATCCGGCTCACCGGCGGCGCCCCGTCCCCGACCGGCAAGGACCCGGCCGCGCACATGCTGTGGGTGCGGGACGAACTGCCCGAGGTGTACGAGCGCACCGCGGTGTTCCTGAACGTGCTCGACTACCTGAACCTGCGGCTGACCGGACGGGCCGTGGCCACGGTCGACTCGATCCTGACCAGTTGGGTGACCGACAACCGGAACCCCGGACGGGTCGCCTACGACGCGGGCCTGGTCGCGGGCAGCGGGATCGACGCCGACAAGCTGCCCGAGATCGTCGCCTGCACCGACGTGATCGGCACGCTCACCGGTGCTGCCGCCGAACACCTGGGCCTGCCCGCGTCGGTGCAGGTCGTGGCCGGAGCGATCGACGTCACGGCGGCGGCGATCGGCGCGGGGACGGTGGCGAACGGCGACTGTCACCTGTACCTGGGCACGTCGTCGTGGATCGCGGGGCACGTGCCGGCGAAGAAGACCGATGTGGTGCACAGCATTGCGTCCGTGCCGTGCGCGTTGCCCGACCGGTACCTGATGATCGCCCTGCAGGCCACCGCCGGGGGCAACCTCGACTGGCTGCGCGACAACGTGGTGGGTGCGGGCGACCCGCTGGTGGCTGCCGACCTGAGGGGCGAGTTCTTCGCGGCGTCCGACCAGATCGTGCCGACGGTGCCCGCCGGGTCGAACGGGGTGATCTACACGCCGTGGATCTACGGCGAGCGTGCCCCGGTGGACGACCTGGCCCTGCGTGCAGGGCTGTTCAACGTCTCGCTGCACAACACCCGCGCCGACCTGCTCCGGGCCGTGTTCGAGGGCATCGCCCTGAACACGCGGTGGCTGCTGCGTCCGGTGAACCGCTTCCTGCCCGCACCGGTGACCTCGATCCGCCTGGTCGGAGGGGGAGCCCGGTCAGACTCGTGGACGCAGATCCTCGCCGATGTGCTCGGCGTGCCGGTGCACCGGGTGGCTCAACCGGTGGCAGCCAACGCCCGTGGCGCCGGGCTGATCGGTGCCATCGGCGTGGGCGCGATCACCGCCTCCGATGTTCCGGGCCTGGTCGAGATTGCGGACGTGCACGATCCGAACCCCAGCGTGCGAGCGGTCTACGACGAGGCGTTCGGCACCTTCGTCGACCTCCACCGCCGGCTGGCGCCGCTGTACCGGAAGATCGCGAAGCGGGGCTGACCACCTGCCGGCTACCCCGGGTTCGGGCCGTCCAGTGGTCTGTTGAGGTCGGGCGCCGAGGATCGAGCTGGCCGGGCCGACGGGCGATACGAGACCCGTCGTCAGGATGTTGAAGGCCCCAAGCGGCTGTGTGGGGCATCTGGCCGCGAGGGCTCTTTGAGTTCCACGAAGATCGTGTGGGTCGGGGTATCACCGATGTTGGTCCCCGCATGTTCTTGAGCGTCCAGCCATCGGGCCTCGAAGGCAGGCAACTCCACATCCATCTCCGTGTCGCCGGAGCGGAGCCGGCGTCGGAAGGTGCTCAACGTAACCATCACGCTGTCAGGGTGCGAGTGTGGTTGGGTGGCGTCACCGGGCCCGTCGATGTACTCCAGGACCCGCACGCGGTCGTTCTCGAAGAGCAAGTGATACAGGTCGGGATTGGTGGCGATCGGGTCATCCATGGCGCTCCAATCGGTGCTGGGCGACGACGTCGCCTGAGCAGTACTCTGCGCCCCTTCCCGTGCCGGAGCAAGGGCACAACTGTTGGGGTTCAGAACATCCGCATCTGTGCTATCCGAACAGGCTCCACCCGTGGGACAGCCCGGCGGTGAGCAGGAGGAGCGCGATGGACAGCCTCCCTCCGCCGCCGTCGCGTCCGAAGGAGACGAACATCGGACGCGCGATCTGGCGAATGCAGGATGGGCCCAATGCGGTGTCCCTTGGCTTGGCTCCTGTGCTGGCTTCGACGTGGAGGGACGGCGGTGCTCGGTAGCGTTGCAGACGGTGCGGGTCTGGATGTCATGATCGGGCCGGAGTGGACACTACTGGGGCATGGACAACGACAACGCGACGGCGGGTGAGGTTGATTTTCCGGACTGGCTCCCCCGGCGTGCGGTTATCGAGCCACCAGGACAGGGTTGTTGCGATGGCCGCCAGCAGGCACGTGACGACGGTGAAGTAGCCGGAGCCCGGCGGGGCGTCCCAGTTGGCGTCGCTGAAAGCGATCGCGACGATGTACTCGGCGATCTGGTGAAACAGGCCGGTCGAGGTCGCAGCGAGAACCACGATCGCGGATCTGGCCAGCAGACGCTCCGCGACCCCGGCCGCCGCGATAGCGACCAGGGCGAGCAGCGCTGACACTTCGATCAGAACCGCCAGTGCGCGACCGAGTTCGTCGTCGGCGGTTTCGGGAGTGAGCGACATCACGGCGGAGTCGATGACCAGGGCGATCCCCAGGAGTACCGGGAGTGCGGCGGTCAGCGTGACGATCCTCGGGAGCCGCAGGGCAGGCAACAGCACCAGCCAGGCGGCGGCCAGCAGAAGCCCGGCCGTGGCGCCCAGGGAACCCATCAGTGTCCAGCCCGAGCCGGGCTGGGGCAGGACGAACATCGGCGCGCGGTCCATCGCGGCAAGGCACTCGGCGGTGAACTCCGACTCGTACCGGTAACCGCGCAGGATGCTGCCATTGAGCATGCTCCCTGCGCACGGCCGCCAGTAGAGCATGACGGCGGCCGCCTCAAGGGCGGCGCCAGCCGCGATCAGGGCCGCAGACAGCAGCCACAGCTTCGACCTTCCCCTCACGCAACGAGCGTAGGTACCGCCCGTCCGAGACGCGAGGGTGGCAACCGTACGAACCTCGCCGGCCACCTGCAGAACCGAGGCGGACCGGCTCACACCGAGCCAGACCACCCGGTCACGAACCAGAGAGCAAGACAGCCGCTCACTCCGCGACGGTTCGGGGGCGCCGTCAGTTGAGCTCAAGATCAAGTTCGACGAGGTAACCGTTGAAGCGCAGGTCGCGGTGGACATCTTCGGTGCCGTCGACACGCTCTGCTGGCCTGATTTCGGCTGTGCCCTGGAGGGGGTAGAGCCCGTCGCCCCCGGGTCCGGGGGCGTAGCGGCTGTAGGCGCACCGGATGCTTCGTACCCTCCCCTTCCTGGCCACGGCGTTCCCGTCCAGCTCGTGGTGGTCTTCTTGATGGGTGACTTGAACGGCAAGATCGACTCCGATGGCGGCCTCAATCCAATCCACCTCTGGTTCCTCGGTCAGGTTCCACTCGACGCGATCGTTGACTGAGAAGGGCTGGCCGCAGCACTCCATCTGCCAAGCGGAGTACCAGACGAG
>MTLD01000045.1_pt1 | contig 12322 bp, 10 predicted proteins | sample 1982471 | NCBI WGS metagenome assembly MTLD01 (sample SAMN05712604, study PRJNA340218) | biofilm metagenome | isolation source: sample SPM anode biofilm adapted to -50 mV | place: USA | collected 2012-02-03
CAGTCAGTCAATGCTTAACTGATCGGCATTAGGCAGAGATGCCGGCTTTCTTTTATCAAAAACGGAATCAATGTAACTTCAGGCGTGGACGCAAAATACGGTTCAGCTGACCAACCAGCATAATCAAGCCAGTTTTCACATAACCATACAGCGCGACCTGATGCATACGGTACAGAGAGATATACATCATGCGCGCAATGCGGCCCTCGATCATCATCGAGCCACGCATCAGGTTACCCATTAAACTACCAACGGTAGAGAAATTACTCAGGGAAACCAGTGAGCCGTAATCAACATACTGATAAGGTTTCAGTTCACCACCATTGATCTGCGCCAGAATATTCTTCATGCACTGAGTAGCCATCTGGTGAGCAGACTGCGCACGAGGCGGAACCAGCTTGCCATCTTCCATCGCACAGGCAGCACAGTCACCGATCGCGTAGATATGATCATCCACTGTAGTCTGCAAAGTACCTTTTACAACCAACTGGTTTGCACGGTTAGTTTCCAGGCCACCGATTTCTTTCATGAAATCAGGTGCTTTCACACCCGCTGCCCATACCATCAGGTCAGCTTCAATCAGCTCGCCGTCTTTAGTCATCAGGCCTTTATCAGTCGCTTCGCTGACAAAAGTTGCAGTTCGGATATCTACACCCAGCTCTGTCAATTCATGATGAGCTGCAGCAGAAATACGCTCCGGCAACGCAGGCAGAATACGGGGACCGGCTTCAACAACGGTCACATTCAGGCTGCGGCGGGACAGGTTTTTATAACCGTATGCGGTCAGCTCTTCTACCGCATTATATAGTTCAGCAGAAAGTTCGATGCCGGTCGCACCAGCACCAACGATAGCAATCTTGATGTTACCATCCTGAGGAATATCAGTATTACTGGTAGTACGGGAGCCCGCAAAACGCAGGAATTTATCCATCAGAATATTATGGAAACGGAACGCCTGGTCCGGACTATCCAGGAAAATACAATTGTCACGAACACCTGGAGTATTGAAATCATTAGAAACAGAACCCAGTGCAATCACCAGATAGTCATATTCGATTTCACGTTCACCTAAAACTTCTTCGCCCTTCTCACCATAAATAGGTGCCAGAACAACACGTTTTTCCTGACGCTTGATATCTGTCAATGTGCCTAACTGGAATTCAAATGCATTGTGGCGTGCCTGAGATTGATAGCTCAATGCATCAACCCCTGCGTCCAGCGAGCCGGCAGCTACTTCGTGCAGTAATGGTTTCCATAAATGGGTACGGTTACGATCAACCAGAGTGATCTGAGCCTTACCATTTTTACCCAATTTACGTCCCAAACGAGTGGCCAGCTCCAGGCCACCGGCTCCACCGCCAATAATGACAATTTTGGTCATACCAGAAATACCTTTTTCATTACTTATGTTAAGGATGCGTTATACGTCCTCAAGAATCACTTGCTTAAGCCAGCATCTTTAAATGCTTTGATTTGTTGCAAGTGAGCTGACAGATCCTTGAATTTATGGGTTTGTTTCTCGTCCCATATAATGTCGTAATAATCTTTCAATGTATCTGCAATGTATCTATTATCCATGACTTCATCGTTAACAGAAAGGATACAAATGCACTTTCCTGCATTTTTTTTACGGAATTCAGTTACACATTTAGTCGCAATATCTGTGTATTCTTCCGGTCTTTCAATTTTGCCCTGCATATTCTTTTCAGGAAAAAGATTGGGATTAATCAGTACTTGCCGGATACCACATAAAAAGCCGATACGCTCACTCCAGTATCCCCCCAGACCCACGCCACAAATCAGCGGAGCCGGATCATCTGATGTCGTGATATGGCGATGTACGTCTTTCAATAAATCACTCATATCCTGACGGGGATGGATAGTGCTGTAACTCACCAGGCGGACATCAGGATCGATAAAACGGAGTTGCATTATTTTTTCAAAATTACCAGGACTGGTAGCATCAAAACCGTGCAGATAAATAATCATGATGGATCCCTCAATCAACAACCTTGTCAGGGATCCACCATAGCAGGTCTTGCGTTAAGCAGTCACTGCCAAGCCCCGAAAGGCTGCTTAAGATCAAAATATGATGTTAATTAACAAACTCTTCGGTAAAAATCCGTACTCTGTTCTGTGTATTTTTCCAGCGGGATGTTGATATTAGCCGAGACCAGTCACCACTATTTGTGCTGAGTAATGATTCTGCCCTGCTTGCTGGCGGGTTTTGCAACCCATCCAGAATAGCCACTGCACCAGCTCTGTTATTACAGGCCAGCAACATATCACAGCCCGCATTAAGCGCAGCCTGAGCACGCTCCGGGTATCCGCCGGCGACAGCAGCCCCTTCCATCGTCAGGTCATCACTGAAAATTACACCATTGAACCCGTATTTCCCGCGTAATACGTCCTGTAACCAGAAGCGCGAGAATCCGGCCGGTTGATCATCCAATTCGGTGTAAATGACATGCGCAGGCATAATTGCATCTAACTTACCGGCAGGGATCAGCTGTCTGAATGGCACCAGATCAGTTGCTTCAATCTCTTCCCATGACCGGCTATCCCGGGGACTTTCCAAATGTGAATCAGCTCTGACACTGCCATGACCAGGAAAATGTTTACCTGTCGCCTTCATGCCAGCCTGATGCATTCCATCAACAAAAGCAGAAGCAAGCTGGATAACCTGTTCCGGATCGCTGCTGAAGCTACGATCACCAATCACATTACTGCCCCGTTCCAAATCCAGTACAGGGGCAAAACTCAGATCAATATCATGTGCCAGTAATTCTGCTGCCATCAGCCAACCACATTCTGTCGCTAAGTCTGTCGCCTGATTACCGGCTCTGTGCAGTGCTCCCATTGGTGGAATCCGTGAAAATCCATCCTTGAAACGCTGAACCCGCCCGCCTTCATGATCAACCGCGATCAGCAATGGTTTGGCCGCTGCCTGACGGATAGCCTTTACCAACATAGATAATTGTGACCGGTCATGATAATTACGGGCGAATAATATCACCCCACCCACAGTCGGATGTCTCAGTATTTCCCGTTCTTCTGCATCCAGTTCACAACCCTGAACATCTAACATCAAAGGACCCATTACATCCCCGCTTATAATTAAGACATGATTTATTGTGACTATTCTATATATAGGCAGACAGGAAGTGTTACCATTTGCTGCATCAGAATGATTTACTTCTGATGATGTTTTCTTTAGTTTTCATATGCGTAATGATTATAGAATTTATACAAGGAGAGTAAGCCATGGCCACACTGGATGAGATCCGCCAGTCCATAAATGAGATTGACACCCAGTTGCTCGCTCTTTTTGCCAAACGCCGCGCAATCAGTCTTGAAGTAGCAAAAAACAAACTATCCAGCCAACGTCCAATCCGTGATCAACACCGTGAACAGGAATTGCTGGCCTATCTGACACAAGTGGGTCGCCCGATGGGGCTTTCAGCACACTTTATTCAGCGTGTATTTCAGCTGATCATTGAAGATTCTGTTTTGATTCAGCAGGATTTTATCCAGCAACAACAAAACCCGGAAATAAAAGAAACCGGAACCAGTGTTGCTTACTTAGGGCCTTTAGGCTCGTATTCCAGCCTCGCTGCCCGCAAATTTCTGGGACGTCAGTTGTCAGAAGTCCGGGAAGTTGGCTGCAGCAGTTTTAACCAGGTTTTTCAGGAAGTAGAAAGTGGCGCCTGCAGCTATGGCGTATTGCCGATTGAAAATCTGACTTCAGGTTCGATCAATGAAGTTTATGACCTGATGCAGCAAACCAGCTTATCTATTGTTGCCGAGCTAACCTACCCTATCGATCATTGTCTGTTGACTGCGGTTGATACTGATATTGCTGATATCGAAGTTATTTACGGGCATCCACAGCCCATCACACAATCATCTCATTACCTCGATAACCATCCGCATATCCGTAAAGTATTTTGTGACTCATCATCAGCGGCGATGCTGAAAGTAAAAGAATTAGCCTCACCGAATGCAGCCGCTATCGGCAGTGCTGAAGGCGGTGAAATTTACGGTTTAATTAAATTAACCAATGGATTGGCTAATCAGCCTGAGAACTGTACCCGATTCTGGGTTGTAGCCCGGGATCCTGTGCGTGTATCACCATTGGTGCCGGCAAAAACGACTTTTATTATGTCGACAACACAGAAAACCGGCTCATTAGTTGAAGCATTACTGATATTACGTAATCACAATATCAATATGACGAAACTGGAATCCCGTCCGATTCCCGGAAATCCGTGGGAAGAAATGTTTTATGTCGATGTGGCCGCTAATCTTGAAAGTGATGAAATGCAGGCAGCTATTAATGAACTACAAGCTTCAATCCGGTACATAAAAATCCTGGGATGTTACCCCAGTGAAGATGTTCATCCGGTTAATAGCCCGACAGCAGAATAAGAAAAAGCCCCGGATTTTCCGGGGCTTTTTCTTATATATCCACAATATATTTACGCCATTTTAGACAGATATTGGGTCGCAGCCTGATATGGTAAAAGCTTACTATTCATTAATTTACATACAGATGACTGTCTCAGCGATTTATCTGCATCTAATTGGATAGCCTGACTAATTACAATACAAAGCGACGCGTTACTACCTGGCGAAATAATCATCACATCACCATATGTGAATTCTGTTACTACAGAGAACACTTCACCAAGTTCAGGCTCACCAGACAGCATATCAACATCCCGATAATACCAACTCTGACTCACTAATGGTCTGGTGTATTTCGCGGCAGCAACAGCGTTCAGCACAATCTGAACTCTTTCTGGATCAGTAAACGGAAATTCTCCGAGACATTCCAGAAAATGAAAATACAGAGACGAATCGTCTAAAGAAAAATGCTCGGTGAATGCTTGTTTCTGCGCCAGCTGTTTTGGCGGAACAGCCACAACAAATTGCATATCATCCGTCAAATCAAGTAGAAGAGATTGACGCTGCTCATCAAATACCCAGCGCCAATTTTCATCAGGAAGTAATATCATCCGTTTGCTCTCTATCCCGTTTTTTTCTTTTATAAAACAAACTGGAATATTTTTCAAACTGACAATGATATTTTCTGCAAATATCAGATGTTATTTACAATATTCTTTACTAAATCAGGTCCGTGATAAATAAAACCGGAATAAATTTGCACCAGCTGAGCACCTGCCTGCATTTTTTCTCTGGCAGCCATCGCAGAATCAATACCACCTACACCAATAATCGGAATTTGCCCTTTCAGATATTCGTGCAGTGAACGGATGATTTCTGTGCTCTTACTTTGCAGTGGGCGACCACTCAAACCACCGGCCTCAGCAGCATGCGGCATATCGTGGATCAACTCGCGATCCAGCGTAGTATTGGTTGCGATTACACCATCAATACCATAACGCAGCAATGACTCAGCAACCTGCTTTAATTCTTCCTGAGATAAGTCAGGAGCAATTTTAACTGCCACCGGAACATACTTATTATGTTTCGCTGCCAGCTCTTTTTGACGCTCTTTAAGAGCCTTCAATAAATCATCCAGAGCCTCGCCATACTGTAACTGACGCAGATTCGGTGTATTAGGTGATGAAATATTAACCGCAATATATCCGGCATAGGCATAGACCTTATCCATACAGATCAGGTAATCATCCTTACCATTTTCGATAGGAGTGTCTTTGTTTTTACCGATATTAATACCCAGGATCCCTTTATAATGGCTTTTTTTGACATTCTCGATCAGATTGTCTACGCCTTTATTATTGAATCCCATCCGGTTAATAATTCCCTGAGCAGGAATAACACGGAAAATCCGGGGCTTATCATTTCCCGGTTGCGGACGTGGCGTTACAGTACCAACTTCAATAAAACCAAATCCCATAGCCCCAAACGCATCAATCGCATCACCATCTTTATCCAGACCTGCGGCCAGACCTACAGGGTTATCAAATTTGAGCCCCATAACTTCAACCGGGCGAGAAGGCAGTTTATTACGGAAAAACAACTCAAATGGAGTGCCACCCATCCATGCCAGCTGATGGATACTCAATTCATGAGCAACTTCAGGATCAAGTTTAAACAGAAAATGGCGGGCTAACGGATAATAAAACATCAAGGTCCTCTCTCGAATGCGTTGGGGTCTCAGGCATTTGCTCTTTTACCGGGTATTTTAGCCGGAAATGCGAGCCCGCGCATCTTTATGCAATTTGTATAAAAGATATAAATAATCTCCGAACATCAGCTGAAGATATTTCCGGGGAAAATGTATCCATAATGATATGAAAGCAGGCGTGAAAATTCACGCCTGCACTATTTTACTGCGCCAGAGCGCGGGATACTTTTTCATACAAGTCACGGGATAAATCAGCCCGCTCAGATAGCCGCTGCAATTCCTGTCGCATCAACGATTGACGTACAGGGTCAAAACGTTTGAACTGCAGCAACGGCGTAATCAGGCGCGATGCCACCTGCGGATTACTATGATTCAACTCATCCAGTATTTCTCTGAGGAAAGTATATCCAGAGCCATCAATTGCATGGAAACGGTACGGATTAGCCGCACTAAATGTCCCTATTAACGCACGCAACCGGTTCGGATTCTGCATGCTGAAAGAAGGATGCGTGAGCAATGATTTCACAACTCTTAGACAATCAGCCGCTGGGGATGTAGCCTGCAAACGGAACCAATTATCCATTACCAGCCCATCATGCTGCCATTTAGCTTCAAATTCCGTCATCATTTTCTGCAGAACAGGTAATTCGCCCTGCTTTGCCGCCTGCATCGCAGCCAGCACATCAGTCATATTATCTGCAGTCTGATAGTGCGCAGCGATAATATTCCGATCGGTGTCATCCCCATGCAAAGCGAGGTATGTGAGACAGACAGCCACCAGATCACGTTTTGCTATTTCCTGCTGAGTCAGCTGATAACTCGCCGATTTATTCTGCTGATATGTTTCAAGGAATGCTTCATGCAGTTGTGTTGCCACTCTCTGTTCAATGAAACATTTAACTTTGTGGATAGCATCAATATCAATTTCATCAAATAATTCAGCCATGCTGCTTTCTGACGGCATCCGCAAGATTTCAGCGATGAGTGATTTATCCAGCTCCGGATCGCGCAAAATTCCCATCAGCGCATTCAGCAATCCCTGAGGAAGCTCAAGTTCCTGCTGGTTGTGAATATGTTCAACATTAAGACGGATATATTTATTCAGCAGAGTCTGTGCTGCATCCCAACGAGTGAAAGCACTTTTTGAATGTTGCAATAAAACCAGCAGATCCTGATCATCATATGCAAATTCCAGTTTTACCGGCGCAGAAAAATCCTGCAGCAGAGCAACAACAGGTTTTTCAGTGATCCCGGTGAACTCAAATGATTGCTGATCACTGCATATATTTAATATCTGATCATGCTGATCACCAAGATATCCACCCTTCTGATCATACAAAGCCACACTTAGCGGAATATGCAAAGCAGACTTCTCATTCTGACCAGCCGTAGCGGGAGTATACTGTTTAACATGCAACGTGTATTTTTGACTACCGGCATCAAATTCATCAGTTACTGTCAGGATTGGTGTTCCTGACTGAGCATACCAGCGCCGGAATAGAGTCAGATCAACGCCTGATGCATCCTGCATTGCCTGAATAAAATCATCACAGGTCACAGCCTGCCCGTCATGACGGGCAATATACAGTTGCATCCCGTCCTGGAATCGTTTTTCCCCCAGAATGGTATGTAACATCCGGATCACTTCAGACCCTTTTTCATACACCGTCAGGGTGTAAAAATTGTTCATTTCCATCACGACATCCGGACGAATCGGATGAGACATCGGACCTGCATCTTCCGCAAATTGGGGGCCACGGATGATTTTGACGTTTCTGATACGATTAATCGCTCTGGAACCCAGATCAGATGAAAATTCCTGATCCCGGAACACGGTAAGCCCTTCTTTCAGGCTGAGCTGAAACCAATCCCGGCAAGTGATCCGATTGCCAGTCCAGTTATGAAAATATTCATGACCGATCACCCGTTCAATATCAAAGTAATCGGTATCAGTTGCAGATTCCGGATTTGCGAGAACAAATTTGGCATTGAAGACATTAAGCCCTTTGTTCTCCATCGCACCCATATTGAAGAAATCAACCGCAACGATCATGTAAATATCCAAATCATATTCAAGTCCGAAGCGTTGTTCATCCCATGCCATTGATTTTTTCAGACTCGCCATAGCATGGTGGCTTCGGTTCAGATTTCCTTTATCTACGAATAATTCCAGCGCAACAGTACGGCCACTTTTAGTTTCAAAAGTATCTTTGAGAACATCGAAATCACCCGCTACCAATGCAAACAGATAACATGGTTTAGGAAACGGATCACTCCACTGTACCCAGTGAGTACCGTCCGGATTATCGCCAGCAGCGATACGATTTCCATTTGAAAGCAGAATAGGATAAGTCGTCTTATCAGCCGTTATTCTGGTAGTAAAACGAGCGAGTACATCCGGTCGGTCAAGATAATAAGTAATGCGTCTGAAACCTTCTGCCTCACACTGTGTACAAAAAGCATTTCCTGACTTATATAACCCTTCCAGCGCACTATTTGCCGCCGGATTGATTTCCGTCACAATTTGCAACTCGAATGAGTCAGAAACATCATCAATACATAACTGATTATTTTCAATACGATAAACGGCCGTTTTTTTATCAACCAAAACAGAACGCAAAATTAATTCTTCACCATCAAGTATCAGTGAATTAGTGTGATTTCCCTGACGTTTAACCTGGCTCGTTGCAATGACTTTAGTGCAGTTTTCATCCAGTGAGATATCAAGATCAATCTGATCAATTGTAAAATCGGGCGATTTGTAAGCTAAACGATGTTTTTCCTTTGCTACGACTGCCATGGCGCAACCTCTGATAGAAATCTATTTCATGTCATGAAATCATTATTTACATCAATAGCAAAGTAATTCCTCTTCACTTTTTTACTGTCAGCCAGCATACTGAAGACGGCAGGAAGCATGTTTTATATACACATGTAAGTGTGTATCCGGTGTTTACTATAATTTGTTAAACATCCTTCTTAGTCATAGGCGGAGCAACTCGATTGATTAGTGTATTTCTTGTGGATGATCATGAGCTGGTGCGCACAGGCATTCGCCGCATACTGGAAGACGTTCGTGGTCTTCGGGTAGTCGGAGAAGCCGTGAGTGGCGAGCAGGCAGTCCAATGGTTCAGAGAAAATCAGGCCGATGTTATCCTTATGGATATGAACATGCCCGGAATTGGCGGTCTGGAAGCAACAAAAAAAATACTGCGATTTAATCCCGACATCAAAATTATTGTTTTAACCGTTCAGACTGAAACGCCTTTCCCCCTGAAAGTCATGCAAGCAGGCGCCGTAGGTTATCTGACGAAATGCTCAGCACCGGATGAGATGATCCAGGCTATTCGTGCCGTTAACGCCGGACAACGTTATATTTCCCCGGAAATTGCTCAGCAAATAGCTCTGAGTCAGGTCTGCACACCGACAACAGGCAATCCATTTAAAGCACTATCTGATCGGGAAATGCAAATCACCATGATGATCACCAAAGGTGACAAGGTGCAGGATATTGCAGAAAGTCTCAATTTGAGTCCGAAAACGGTTAACAGTTACAGATACCGGCTTTTTGAAAAGTTAAACATAAGCGGTGATGTTGAATTAACCAGAATGGCTATCCGTTACGGAATTTTGGACGCGGAAACGTTATAAGCATCCAAAGGATAAGCATTGAAAGAGACTATTTTGCCTGAGTTTGATCACCGCAGATTTCTCAAAGTAGTAACAGAGCAGCCCGGTGTTTACCGGATGACAGATAACACGGGCTGTATTATCTATGTTGGGAAAGCCAAGAATCTTAAGAAAAGATTATCTTCCTATTTCCGCACTAATGTTGATAGCGCTAAAACCCGCGCACTGGTCAGCAACATTGCTGACATTCAGGTTACTGTCACCCTCACAGAAACTGAAGCACTGATACTTGAACATAACCTGATCAAGCAGCATCGTCCTAAATACAATATTCTGCTGCGCGATGATAAATCCTATCCTTATATATTTTTATCATCACATCCTCATCCCCGCCTCAGTCTGCATCGTGGTGCCAGAAAACAGAAAGGCGAATATTTTGGTCCCTACCCTAGCGGATACGCTGTAAGGGAAAGTTTGCATGCGATGCAAAAAATATTTCCGATACGGCAATGTGAGGACTCTGTTTACGCGAATCGTTCACGCCCGTGTCTGCTTTATCAACTGAAGCGATGCAGTGGCCCCTGTGTGCCCGGATTAGTCAGCGATGCACAATATACGGAACAGGTTAATCTGGCTCGTATGTTTCTACAGGGAAAGGATCAACAAGTTATTGCACTGTTAGCCAATAAAATGGAACAGGCCAGTACTGAACTGCGTTTTGAGGATGCCGCCAAATTACGCGACCAGATACAGAATATGCGTAAAATTCAGGAACAGCAGTCTGTAAGTGGCAACATCTTTGATGATTTGGATATTATCGGCACAGCAATCCGGAATGGTATTGCCAGTGTGCATGTCCTTTTCATCAGACAAGGAAAAGTCCTTGGCAGCAGGAATTATTTCCCCTCGCTTCCTGCAGACAGTGATATTTCAGAACTGCTTTATGCGTTCGTTCAGCAATTTTATCTTTCTGATATTTCAGGAAAGCAGTTACCTAAAGAGATCATCCTTGATCATGAGTTAGAAGATGAAGATGGCCTTTCTGAAATGCTTAGCCAAATTTCAGGAACCAAAGTAAGAATTACCAGTCGTACACGTAGTGAACGCGCCCGTTATTGCCAGCTTGCCACAACTAACGCAGAAGCCGCTTTAAACAGTAAACTGGCGCATAAAACAACAATTGAGCAGAGATTCCGGCAATTGCAGGAAATACTCAGCCTCAGCAGCCCGATCCAGCGGATGGAATGTTTTGATATTTCACATACTCAGGGTGAGGCAACTGTTGCCTCGTGCGTTGTGTTCGACCGTGAAGGGCCAAGAAACAGCGAATACCGGCTGTATAATATTGATGGTATCACCCCCGGTGATGATTACGCCGCAATGAAGCAGGCATTATTCCGTCGGTTCAGTAAACAACAAGATGCAGAGAAAATCCCGGATATACTGTTTATCGATGGCGGTCTGGGACAATTAAAACAGGCGGAATCTGTGTTATCAGATTTGACACATCTTATTCAGAAGCAGCTACTGCTTATAGGTATAGCTAAAGGCGAATCAAGAAAGCCGGGATTAGAAACCCTGATTTTCGGAAACACGCATGAAGAGATTCATTTACCTGCAGATATGCCTGCATTGCATCTGATACAACACATTCGCGATGAATCTCACCGCTTTGCGATCACGGGTCACCGGCAACGCAGAAATAAAAAAAGAACCGAAAGTCCTCTGGAAAACGTTCCTGGTGTTGGAGCTAAACGCCGACAAGCTTTATTAAAATATCTGGGAGGTATGCAGGAAATAATTCGTGCAACTCCTGATGAATTAGCAAAAGTTCCGGGTATAAGCCCTGCCTTAGCACGGGTCATTTATGATACCTTACATTAAAAATAGTCTGGATCGCTGATCATGCTAAACATACCTAACCTTTTGACACTGTTTCGTCTCGCTCTGATTCCTGTATTTGTTGCGGTTTTCTACTTTCCCGTAGAGTGGAGTTACTTTGCTGCTGCAACATTCTTTGTAGTGGCCGCCATTACCGACTGGTTTGATGGCTATCTGGCCAGAAAGTTAAATCAAAGTACGGCATTTGGTGCATTTCTTGATCCGGTTGCGGATAAAGTTATGGTAGCAACCGCACTTGTGCTTATTGTGGAACATTACAGTTCGGTTTTTATCACCATCCCTGCGGTTATTATGATCGGACGTGAGATCTTGATATCAGCCTTACGGGAATGGATGGCCGAATTAGGAAAGCGCGCATCTGTTGCTGTCGGTCTTGCCGGTAAATGGAAAACCACGATCCAAATGATTTCACTTACCGGGCTGATCTGGCAATACAACATTTGGATGATCTGGTTGTCATATGCTCTGCTCTATATTGCTGTTATTTTGACCTTTTATTCAATGATGCAGTATCTTAAAGCAGCAAAACCAGAGCTACTCAGAACAGCCAAATGATATTTTGCATAAAAAAACACCGAACAAACGCGTTAATATGAAATGATGTTGACTCTGCGTCAGATATATATAGAATTCAACAACATTGAAAGCGGGAATAGCTCAGTTGGTAGAGCATAA
>MTLD01001232.1_pt1 | contig 12308 bp, 7 predicted proteins | sample 1982471 | NCBI WGS metagenome assembly MTLD01 (sample SAMN05712604, study PRJNA340218) | biofilm metagenome | isolation source: sample SPM anode biofilm adapted to -50 mV | place: USA | collected 2012-02-03
CTGCCGGGGTTATAGCCAAAATACAGTTTGCCGGTACTATTCGCCACATTCACGCTGGCGGCAAGGTTTGCGTCCAGCACACCATTAAGATAGATCTTCAGGGCCGCGCCGTCATAGCTGGCCACAACATGGGTCCAGACACCGGTCTGCAGGGCAGTGGCCGATCTCACCTCCGCACTGGCGCTTGTGCCAAGCAGGTAGTAGTGCACCCTGCCATCCGAATCGATGCTAACCAGCTTATCTTCGTTTCCATCCGTCCACTTGTTTATAAGATAGAATGACTTGCCGCTAGCCGGCTTCTCGGCAAGCTTGACCCAGAAGGCAACGGTATGGGCGCCGGAAATATTCAATGACGATGAATGCGGTACCGAGATATTCTGCGCAGGACTGTTAAACGCCTGTCCGGCCTTACCAGGTGCAAATGCATTATCACACACGATACTCAGTACCCCTTGTTTCACATGCCCCGGGTACGGATCACCGCAATTGGTGTTGCTATAGGTGACGCTGCAACTTGATGAGCCGATCTCACAACTACCGCAGTTTACCCAGTAGGGACTCGCCCCGTAAACCGACGTAAATGACGTTATGGTAGACCCTGCGCCGCACGATAAAATTGCGGTTTGATTTTCCGCCACAGTCACCGACTGTGTGTTGTTGATCAGGCCATCATTGCCATTCAAGGTGTCATTGGCATTATTCTCCGCCTGCCACCAGGATACCAGTCCAAGCCCGTTGACATTGATAATGGGATCACCCGCTGCTGCCGTTGTGACGTTAAATACGCCGGATACGGCGCCGATCGTGAGTGTTGCGGAGGTCTGGGTGGCGGCGGTGGCGGACGATGTCAGCCGCACCCTGACCTGACTGTTGACAGCGATGGTGCCTGAGATGTTTGTCCAGTCACCCCAGGTGGCGCCGTTGTCTGTTGAAACTGAATAGTCGCCACCGGTTATCGAGATCACCGTGCGGGCGGTAATACCGGTCACGGTGACCGGGTTTGAGACAATTGCCGCATTCAGCGGCATGTCGGTCCTGGCGGTAAAACTAAAGGCATCAGGCACCATATTGGCGAGCAGACTGACCTCGCTTGCCGACAACGTCCGGTTGTACCACCCCACTTCATCAAGCTGGCCAGTGAAAGGCTCTTCAAAGCCCTCGCTTGCCCTTAGGGGGTTATAGCCCAAACATAAGGGACCGGTACTGTCCGCAACGTCCTGGTTGGCTGCAACGCTTGCATCCAGAACACCGTTAAGATAGATCTTCATGTCCGTGCCGTCATAGGTAGCCACAACATGGGTCCAGACATTGGTCTGCACGGCTGTGGCCGATGTCACCCCCGCACTGGCGCTTGTGCCATACAGAATATAGTGCACCTTGCCGTCCGAATCGATGGCTACCCGCTTGTCTTCGAGCCCACCCGTCCACTTGTTGACGAGATAGAACGACTTGCCGGAGGCTGGGTACGCGGCTGGCTTGACCCAGAAGGCAACGGCATGGGTGCCGAAAATATCCAATGTTGAAGAACTCGGTATCGCGACATACTGGCCAGTACCGTCAAAGCTGAACGCCTGCCCGAGCTTGCCGGGCGCAAACATGGTGCCGCACACGATAGCCAGTTTGCCTTGTTTCGCCTGAAGCGGGTACGGATCACCACAGGCGATGTTGTTGTAGGCGACACTGCAGCTGGATGAGCCAATCTCGCAACTGCCACAGTTTACCCAGTAGGGATCAGCCCCGTAAACCGAGGTAAATGATGTTATGGTAGACCCTGCGCTGCACAATGCGGTTGCGGTTTGATTCTCCGCAACAGTTGCCGTTATCGTGTTGCTGGTGATGCCGTTATTGCTGCCTGCGCTGTCAGTGGCGTCGTTCTCCCCCTTCCACCAGGATACAGGTGGACTGCCCCCTATCCCGCTCAAGGATATGTCTATGTTCGTCATTTTTGCGTCGTTGGAACCAAAATGCAGGGTAGTTGATTTTGTTCCGCCTGATGTGGGACTGAAGGCAACAGAGACCGTACAACTGGCGCCAATCCCCAGTGTTTTCGAACCACTGCAGGTACCGTTGCTTCCGTCACCTGTGTCCAGGACAAACATGCCGCTATCACCACCGGTAACCGCGATATTGCCGAGCAGCAGATCACCCGCAGCTCCATTGTTGCTGATGGTAAAAACCTGGCTGGCTGATGTTGTGTTGGTTGTCACTCTACCAAAATCCTTGATGGTGGGAGCAACAGAAGCAGCCGACTGAACCCACACCCCGTAGCGGACAGGCCAGACAGCAAGTTCATTGGTGTAATACAGACTGCTCACTGAGGGATTAGGCCCCATCCAGATAGCGAAGAAGTCGTATGGGTCGTCAGGGTCAACACTGGACGTCCAGTAGTACGCCAACGCTAAGACACTGTTGTTGAAAACTCCTGTTGCATTAAGGGTAACGCTGGGGGTGCTGCTGATAGAGGAGAGTGTCTGCAGTTCCTCTTTGGTTGGTTGGTGCCAGTTACCGGCAACCGAACCATCGGACAGCCCGCAGGCTCCTGACGCGACATTCCCGCTCCAGGTCCGGGCACTGTACCAAGGAAGAGTATCACCATTTTTTGTAATGCCGCCCAGCGTTGCTTTGCAGTTGGCATCTTTCAGCCACCGCAGTTGGCTTGTGGTATCGAGTACCGTACCGTCACCCAAATCAACAAAGCGCGCTAACGACCAGGCAGTACCACTGTTAAAAAACAGCACCGCGAGTAAAATCATTACAAACCGGTAAATAGGTCGCATAAACGGAGCCCTCCACTGTTGATATCACCCAGTTTCATCTTTTATTTCAAGATCTTGAGCGAAAAAGATGCGTATATATAGATACACCTTTCCGGCCCGGCTTGTCTGTCGTGGCTTGGGTGGTTTTTATGTAGGGGCTGTGTAGGGGATTTTACGGACAGGGATAAGAGGAGAGCGGGAGGTCTTGGGTAGAAGGCGGCACGCTAGCGTTATGACCTGAACGTGACGGCATAGCGGCGCAACGCCTTCATGCCGTCAAGCTTCAGTTTTTCAATAATCCGGCTGTAATAGGTCTCAACCGTGCGCACGCTGATGCCGAACACGGCAGCGATATCGCCGGTTGCTTCGCCGTTGCCGAGTCTTTGCAGGACCTGTTGCTCACGTTCGCTCAGCACAGCGGCATGTTCCGTTTTTACGCCTGCCAGCACGCGGCTGGCAAGACTCTGGGCAGAGCAGGGACTGACGTAACGCCTTCCATCCAGGACAGCAGCCACCGCATCCAGCAGCACATCCGTCGACTCGCGCTTGGCAACATAGCCCAGTGCCCCGGCAGTGAAGGCGCGTTCGATGCTGTCCGGATCTTCGTGCATGGAATAGACCAGCGTTGCCACACCCTGTTGCCTGATCGCCGGGATCAGGGTCAGGCCGCTCTCCTGGCCAAGCGTTATATCCAGCAGCGCCAGGTCAGGCGTGTTCTTTTCCAGGAAAGAGCGCACCGTAGCGCAACTGTCCGCCTCGCCGCAGATCCGATACCCTTCTTCCTCCAGCACCAGGGTCACCCCCTGCCTGACAGCGGGATGATCGTCGATCAGCATGATTCCGGCACAGGTTCCTTTGTCACTCGCCATGGTGTTGCTCCTTTATCACGTCGCAGGCAACCCTGCAGACAACAGCGGTACCGCCACCTTCGCCATCGAGAATCTGCAGGTCGCCGTCGATTATCCGTGCCCGGTGCTGCATGATCCCGGTACCGAGGCCGCCCGGAGACTCTGCTTCAGCGCTCCGTCCGATCCCGTTATCACGCACCTCCAAGACGATGCCGTTGCCGCAGCAATCGAAGCCAACCTGTATCATGCCGGCCTGGGCATGTTTGAGAGCATTGGTAATAGCTTCCTGGGCGATCCTGTGCAACTGAATGATATGCCTGCTGGTACAGTTTTCACAGCGCTGTTTCCGGCTGAACTCGATCGGGATGCCGCTCGACTCCGACAACCGGCGCGCCAGTTCTTCCAGTGAGGGAATGGCGCCGATCGGATCAAGCTCAACCGGCCAGAGACCGCGGGACAGGTTATAGGCGTGATTCACCGCGTCATCCAGCAGCGTTGCTATCGTGGTCAGCTCGGGCTGGACCTCAGCCGATGCCGGCTGTTTCCGCTTGAGCACCGAAAAGCGGAGCCGCGCCGCCGTTAACTGTTGACACAGACCGTCGTGCAGATCATGGCTGATGCGTCTCCGTTCATCCTCACTGATATGGACAATTTCATGTTCAAGCCTGTTTCGTTCGAGCATCTCTGCCTCCTTTTCGCGCCGCATGATCGTGATACGGTCGGCCAGGGCAAAGGAAGTGAGCATCACCTCTAGGATCGAGCCGATCTGCAGGCCGAAGTTGGTCAGCAGGCTCGTGGGAAGCAGATTGTTTGCGGCAAAGACAAAACAGCCGATACCCAGCACACGGAAGCTGCGGGCTGCCACATAATAGCGGGCCGGATGGTAGCCCCTGCGAAAACAGACCGCCCCGGCAGTCAGGGCGAAGATGGATGCGATAGCCGTAATAGCGCCTATGGCGCGTTTCCAGATATCCGGAGGAACGACAAAAAATGCGGGGATGAACAGGACCGCCGCACACAGTAATATTTTGAAGATGCGGTCAATGAGGGGGGCATTGCGGGCGGTATCCAGGAAGTTCCGGCTGAATAGCAGCCCGGCCAGAAGCGCCAGTGCGGTATTCAAAGGGGCATATGTGTTGATCGACGGCCTGTTGCCGCTGACGAATTCGATCAGAAAACCGTTGGAGAAGAAGACGAACAGGGCAAAACAACAGATATCGAGGATATAGAACAGATAGTTCCTGTCGCGCAGGGAAAGAAAAACAAACAGGTTGTAGACGAACATCACCATCATGGCCCCGAAATAGCAGCCATGCACCAGGTTCCTGCGGCTGTCCATGCGTGCAAACGCCTCGGGAGTCCAAAGCGTTAACGGCATCAAGCTCCGCCCCCCGGCATCAATCCGCAGATAGAAGGTTTTATTGGTACCGTCAATAAAAACAGGGAAGACGGGATTGCGGTGCTGGAACTTCCGGATGCTCATGGGCCGCATGGCGCCGGCCTGCATGCGCTCGAAGCCGCCACCTGCGGTCGGGGCGTAGAAATCGAGGTAGTTCGCGAGCGGGAAATTCAGTTCCAGCAGCCCCCGTTTTTCCGCGGCCGCCTCATTGTCGATGGTAAACCTGACCCAGTAGACATGCGAGGTATAGCCGAAGTGCGGAACCGGCCGGGGATCTGGCTTGAACAACGGGGCCGAAGCGGGAGCGCTCACCTCCGTGATCGACAATTGCCCTGTTTTGTCTTCCAGGATGTCGATATGACCGGCCAGCGGATATGATGCGCTAGTGGCGTGGAGGATGAGGGGAGGGGAGGCCGCCGCGGATACAAAGGGCGCGCAGAGAAGGAGGGACAACAGGAAAAGACCCGTAACAACCGCCAGCCATAAATTATGTGCCTTTTCCATAAACATGGCTGTCATGTTAATTAAATGCAGCCGTCAAAGCAAGTGCCCATTAATTACATGGTTGCCGGCGTAAACTTTTAACCGTACGCCCTACCTCCTTTTTAGCGAGGCACTAAAAACAGTTTTTTTCTTGTAATTCTCTGTGTCCTCTGCGGCAAAAGCCTTTTTGGGCTTAGCTCGTATCTGCTACTTCACCACCACCCCGCTTACCTGCAGGCTTCCGTTCTTGATGGTCAGCAGCCCCTTAACCGTTACGCTATCCACCTTGGCTGCGCCGCCAATTACCGTCAGGCTACCGTTCAGGGTGCTGGGCAGGCTGTCCTTTGCACTGAACGCCATATCGTAACCGCCGTTCAGGAGGATATCCTTGCTAAGGCTAAAGGCGCCGTCAAACTGGGCGCCGTAGGCTCGGATCTCTGCACCGGCACCTGCGGCGGTGATCGCCTCGGCAAGGGTTGTGTATGAGCTGCCGGTACTCTGGTTTTTGGCCTGAAACTGCAGGGTATAGCTGAACTGATCAGTGCTGATGGTGGCGCTGGTGCCGCCCGGCGTGGTGACGGTGACATCTGCAATCTGGCCGACCACACCGGCTGGGGAAGTGGCAGTTATCTGCGTGGTCGAGTTGGCTGTGAAGCTGGCTGCATTAGTAGAGGCGAACTTGACGGCGGTTGCACCGCTGAAGCCGGTGCCGCTGATGGCAACCTGAGTTCCCCCGGTAGCAAAGCCGCTGGATGGTGAAACGACACTGATCGCTGGAACAGAATAAATGGCAGTGACGGTCAGCGGAATAGCGGTACTGCCAGCCGCTGTAGTGACCGTCAGGTTGGCGGTTTTAGCGCCGCTTGATGTGGGAACGGCGCTCACCATCACGGTGCAGCTTGCCCCGGCAGCCAGGGTTGGGGTTAGACTGGCACAGGGTGAACTGCCGCCGATGGTCACGCTAAATTGATTGGCATCGGTGCCGTTCAGGGCAATGCCGGAAACAGGCTGCGCGGTTGCAGCGGTATTTTTCAAGGTAAACTGGTGGCCGGACGCAGCAGATCCGATTGACTGGCTGCCAAAATCAACCGTTCCCAAAACAACCAAAGAACCTAATGACCAATACTGTCCACCACGAACAGGCCAGACGTAGAAGCTGGCACCCCTAAGGGTGTAGTTCACGAAGCCACCGCCCATGTCCACGTACCAGGCACAGGGGAACGTGTCGAAGACATAGGTACTGGAGGACCAGTAGTTAGCCTGGACATCGCTAAATCCTGCTGCATTGAGGGTGTCATAACGGTAGTTATCAGGGGCAGCAACCAGAGTTTGCAGTTCATCAATGGTTGGCAGGTGCCAGTCACCGGCTTTCGATCCATCGCTCAAAGCACACGTAGGTGATGCCAGGCTGCTGCTCCAGGCCTGTGCATCGGTCCAATACAGATATCCATCAGCTTTCGCAATCCCTCCAGCGGTATCAGTACAGTTGGCGTTTTGCAGCCAGCGCAGGCTGTTGTTAGTATCCAGCATGGTGCCGTCATTCAGATCTACAAAACGGGGCAGTGACGTAGTAAAGGTACGGTCTTCGCCATAGACCGTACCAGTCACTGTATTCACCGCCTTGACCCGAAAGTGGTAGATGGAGGCAGAAGTAAGAGCGGTGATGACCGCAGTGATGGAGGTTGGGGTGCCGCCGCTGACCGGGCTCGGGCTGGCGGTTGTTGTGCTGCCATAGGCGGTGGTGGAGCCATATTCAAAGCTGACCAGAGCGCTGCTGTAATTGGCATTAACCGTGGCATTAAGGGTGGCACCACTTATGGTAATGGCTGTGGCAGCAGTAGTGGTGGCCGTGGGGGCGACAGCGGCAGTGATGGTGAAACTCTGGGTCTGTTCAACCGGGTTATAGGTTGCGTTACCCGCCTGACTGGCCTTGATGATGCAGCCCCCCTGCGCAGCACCGGTGACGGTTGTGTTGCTGATGCTGCAGATAGCGGGAGTCTGGGAGCTGAAGGTTACATCAAGCACGGAACTGGCCGTTGCGCTGACAACATCATTCCCACCCACTGCAATGGTTGGGGCCGTGCCAAAGGTAAGGGTCTGATCAACCATGGTGTAGATAAATTGATCCGCACTGCTGATTGCACTGGTCCCGCCAAGTATGGTGACGGTGACATCAACCGTGCCGCTGGAAGAGAAAGGGCTAACAGCGGTAATCTGAGTATCGGAATTAACGGTAAAACCGGTGGCTGCGTTATTGCCGAATTTCACCGCAATGGCACTGGCCAGGTTTGTGCCGGTAATGACGACCTGCGTATTTCCGGTTGCCGGGCCGCTGGAGGGGGAGATGACGGTAACGGCGGGAACCGGTGCCAGGCCGGCGCTGCCGGCATTGTAGATGCTCTTGATTTCGGCAGCGGTCAGACCGCGGTTAAACAACTGGATTTCGTCGATCAGGCCGGAGTAGATGCCGCCGTATGATTCCGTAGAGAATTTACCGATCTCCAATGGAGCGGTATTGTCCAGATTCAAGCCACCATCAGCCAGGGTGACATTTTCAATGCCGTCAACATACAGGTGATATTTTCGGGGAGAGACCGTGGCCGGATCTCTGGTCACGGCTATATGGTGCCACATTCCATCAGCAACAGAAACGGTGGATGAGACATTAGTACTACCGGCAATTTCAAAGGTTACCTTGCCGCTGTTGAGAACCAGTGAATACCAGTAACCAGTGGATGCACGCTTGGTCACAAGGCGTTGCCATTCACGGGTATCGGTTGTCTTGATCCAGACTGCAATGGAAAACTCATTTGTCCCGAAATTCAGTTTTGCATTGTCAGGCACGGCAATGGATGCGGTCGAACCGTTCAAACTGAATGCCTGACCAACCTTTCCAGCGGCATAGGCCATGCTTGAAGTTGCTGTTCCGTCAAGACCGCCAGCAGCGTCAATGCCGCCACCTTCACCCCGCCACCAACTAACCAGCCCCGATGGCGGCGCAATGGGGGCCGCCCAGACGGCATACAGAGTGACAGGCGTGGCAACAAAAAAGGTTGCACCGGTCTGGTAGCTGGTGCCGCTGCCATCGGCCGTCGTGTTCCAGCCGTTAAAGGCGTAACCGGTTTTTGCCAGTGCGCCGCTGTTATCCAGAACCGTGGCCGTTGCATTAAACGCATAGGCAGTAGTATCGCTTGGCGCACTGCCGCTGCTGTTGCCATTGCCGTTATAGGTGACGGTAAGGGGTAGAATGGTGGCGGTCAGCGGAATGTTTGCACTGCCGTCAGTTGTGGTAATGGTCAGGTTGGCACTGTTACTGCCGAGGGTTGTGGTCTTGGCACTGACCATTACCGTACAGCTTGCCCCGGCAACCAGGGTTGGAGTCAGGCTGCTACAGGGTGAACTGCCACCGGTGGCCAGGGCAAACTGGGTGGGATTGGTCCCCCCCAGCGCCATTGACGTAACTGACTGCGTGGTCGTGCCTCTGTTTTTCAGGGTAAATTGATGGCCGGGTAAAACAGAGCCAACAGGCAGGCTGCCAAAATCAACTGCCCCCAAAACAACCAAAGAACCCAATGACCAGAACTGTCCGGCACGAACAGGCCAAACGTAGTAGTAGCTGCCCTTAACAGGCTGTTGAAATTCAAGTAGCTGTTTTTGCTGATTTATGATACATTTCTGTGCATAATATCTCGTAATTATTGAGGAAAGTTATGCGCGGACCAGACAGTCGAACTGAAGCTCTTTTTGCGTATGTGACCCCTGAATCCTTTGTTCCCAAGCATCATCCCCTGCGTGCCATACGCACCATGGCTGATGAAGCCCTGAAGGGGATGGACAAGATCTTTGACAGCATGTACGCCACTACCGGCAGAGACTCGATTCCACCGGAGAAGCTTCTGAAAGCGCAACTGCTGATGATTCTTTATTCCATCCGCAGCAATCGCCAGTTGGTAGAGCAGATTCACTACAACTTCCTTTACCGCTGGTTCCTCGGCATGGGCCTGGAAGAGCAGGTTTGGGATCATTCCAGCTTTAGCAAGAACCAGGAACGCCTGATCGGTTCCGATGTCGCCGTCGAGTTTCTGTCTCGCATCCTTGCCCAGGCAGAACGGAAGCATCTGTTGTCTCGTGAGCACTTCACCGTTGATGGAACCCTCATCGAAGCATGGGCCTCCATCAAGAGCTTCAAACCCAAGGATGGCCCGCCATCGGCCGGCGGCGGGAGAAACAGCGACGTTGATTTCAAAGGCCAGAAGCTCAAGAACGACACCCATGGTTCCGTCACTGATCCCGATGCCCGGCTCTATCGCAAGGGCAAGAACAAAGAGTCAAAGCTCTGCTACCAGGGGCACACCCTGATGGAGAATCGCAGTGGCCTGATCGTAAGGACGAAGGTTACCACGGCATCCGGCACCGCAGAGCGTGAAGCGGCAGCAGCTATGGTCAAGCAACTGCCCCGAACGACCAGACGTATCACCTTGGGCGGTGACAAGAACTACGACACCAAGGACTTCGTTAAGGAGCTTCGCAGCCTCAGGGTTACGCCGCACGTGGCTCAGAACGACACCAACCGGAAATCGGCCATTGACGGCAGGACAACCAAGCATCCGAACTACTCCATCAGCCAGCGGATCAGAAAGCGGATCGAAGAAGGCTTTGGCTGGATGAAGACCATCGGCCGATTACGCAAGACCATGTACCGAGGCATTGAGAAGATTGCCTGGCAACTTGACCTTCATGCCGCCGCCTACAACCTGGTCCGCATGAAAAACCTGGGCCTTGGTGCCACCTGATCTGGAAAAATGCCAGCAGGAAGCACGGAAAACGTCGTCAAATTGAGTTGAAAAAGAACAGAAAACCAGGAATCACACCAGACAAACCAATAAAGCAAACTCAAAAAAACGCTCTGAAGATCGAACCGGCATCAAATAAGGCCGAAATTCAACGGCCTGTTAAGGTCGTAGTCCACGTAGCCGCTGCTCATGTTCACGGCCCAGACGAGGTTGTCTATGCCGTACACGCCGGTACTGGAAGACCAGTAGTAGTTAGCCTGGACGTTAGTAAACCCGAATGCATTGAGCGTGTAATAGCGCCAGTCGGCATCGGTAAAAATACGTAACTCATCTATGGTTGGCAGGTGCCAGTCGCCGACAGCCGAACCATCACTCAAGCCGCACAGGCCGGTAGTCAGGTTATTGCTCCAGGTCTGTGCATTATCCCAAACCAGATATCCAGTGGCCTTGACAATCCCACCTGCCGGATCAGTGCAATTGGCATTTTTCAACCACCTTAAACTGCTGACGGTATCAACTACTGTTCCGTCGTCCAGGTCAACTAAACGGTTTGACCAGGCCGGGCTGCTTTGGAAACACAGCGTCATCAGCAGCATTACTGCCATTAGATTAAATCGTCTCATGTAAGAACCGCCCTTCATGGTGTTGCGTAGAGGTTAGTGACAGTTCTTTACAGTGACATAGAGAACGCGAAATTAGATATAAAACACTGAGCAACGGAGAAAAAATAAAGAGTGGTGTGGGGGTGGGGGAGAAAAACCTCCGGCTACCCGATTGGGCTGCTTTTATATCTCTCAATTTCTGAGAGGTGACGTTTAAAGGGACAAACTACCTTTTAAATTTCCCCGAAAAAGAAGCCTGGCCCTTTTCCGTCCTGGGTTTGCCCATGAATGCTACACGCCTGATGGAATCTTGGAAGCCATCATCTTCCTCCGGTCAATCCTGGGTCCGTCAACAATGAACGTTCCGTCGCCGACAGCGTGCACCATACTCTTTACTTTGCGTGTGGTATCGAGGTACGCGGCAACAGCCTCCAGCACGACGATGTTGTGTTTCGTGACAATGTCGACAACCTTGCATTCAATGTTGGCGAGGCACTCCTTGATCAAGGGCGGCCTGACGACTTTACCCTGCACGGGCGTGAGATTGAACTTTGCAAACTTGTCGGTGTCTGCCCCGGAGCACGTCCCTATGCCGACCACCGTATCGAGCATGTCAACCGTAGGAATGGCAATGACACACTCCTTATTCTTCCGCAGCGCCGAATAGGAGTGATTTCATTCACCCGTGGCGATGGCGAGTATTGGGGTGAAATCCAACACCATCGTCCAGGAGATCGTCATGATGTTGTCTTTCTGCCCATCATGGGTCGTCACGAGGACAACAGGCCCCGGTTCCATCAGTGTAAAGGCTTTGCTCAGCTTCAATTTTCGCATGAGAGCACCTGATGATATTCCTGGTCAGATGGTTAAGTCAAGCTAGCCCGCCCTCTGTCATAGGTCAGGCCTCTGGGGTCAGACCTCCAAGTTGATAAGACCAATGTCACAAGACGCACCGGAGCGTCGACGACCGCGTGTCGCTGCAAGCTGGAATCACGGTCGATACAAATCATTAAGGAAAAATAGGTGGGTATCCGTGTTGAATAGTATCGGATCATTTACGGCGATCTCTTTGATACCCGCAACCTCAAACAATTTACCAAATAATGGTATTTTAACTAAGTTAATGTTCCTCTTTCTATACTTGACCCCATTATCTAAATCTTCAGCCCAGCCTAAACATACTCTGTTGATGTCTTTAAAAAGTTTATTATAAATAGTAGCTTTTTTTCTAGGAGTAAGCTCTCTTAACTCAAGGTCCAGTGAGTTGCAATATTCTCTGAACTTTATGGCATTCTTCGATCTTCTGATTTCATTGATAGCTGTAATAATAGGAAGGCCGTTCTTTCTTGCAAAATAGAAAACATGCTCAACTAAAGGTGGCACGGTTATATCGATATTATTACTCCGGCAATTAAACACAGCAATTA
>MTLD01001446.1_pt2 | contig 12263 bp, 9 predicted proteins | sample 1982471 | NCBI WGS metagenome assembly MTLD01 (sample SAMN05712604, study PRJNA340218) | biofilm metagenome | isolation source: sample SPM anode biofilm adapted to -50 mV | place: USA | collected 2012-02-03
CCGCCGCTTCCGGGGCGCGGGCGGCGGCAGGGTCCCGCCCAGGGCTCGCGCCACGCGGGCGGTGGCGAGCTCGTCGCCCACGGTGACCCGCGCCGCATCGACGGCTGGCAGCCGCCGCACCTTCAGCCCCGCGGCTTCCAGGGGGCCGGCGGGATCCGGAGACAGCTGGAGGAAGTTGGCCTCGCTGGGGACGGCGCGGTGGGTGGGCAGGGCGGCGGCAAGGCGCTCCCGGCGCTCCGGCAGGGCCCGCACCACGGCCTCGAAATCGGCCGCGAAGTCCAGGGCCACCTCCAGGGCCTCCAGACTGGCCGCCGGGATCGAATAGGGGAGCTGCAGGGTGGCCAGCTTCCCCACCAGGGCCGGGTCGCCCACCAGGTAGCCCAGGCGCCAGGCGGCGGAGGCCAGGGCCTTGCTGAAGGTGCGCAGCAGGAGGACGTTCGGGTAGCGGTCCACGGCCAGGCGGTGGGTGGCGGAAGCGAATTCGGCGTAGGCCTCGTCCAGCACCACCAGGGGCGGCCGGGGTCGGGCTGCGGCCGCCTCCAGCAGGGGTTCCAGTTCCGCGGGCGGGATCCAGGCGCCCGTGGGGTTGTTGGGCAGGGTGAGCCAGAGCTGGCGGCAGTCCAGGGCCGCGAACCAGGGCGCGAGCGGGAGGCCCCCGCCCACGGGCACCGCGCGCACCCGGCCGCCGTGGCGGCGGGCCAGCAGCGGGTAGAGGCTGAAGCCGGGATCGGGCACCGCCACCGTGTCCCCGGGCTCGAGGCCGGCCATGGCGACCAGGTCCAGCAGGGCGCCGGATGCGGGACCCAGCAGCAGGCCGCCCTCGGGCGCGCCCATCCGCTGCCGGAGCCGTTCGGTGAGTTCTACCTGGCGCTCGGGATACTGGTGGAAGGGGAGCCGCGCCAACCGCTCCATGAGGGCGGCCCGGGCGGCAGGGGGCCAGTCGGCAGGGGCCTCGTTCATGTGGAGGCGGACACCGCCCTCCGGTTCCAGGGGACGCCGGTAGGCGGGCAGGTCGTTCAGGTCAGGTCGGAGGAGGGTCATGGGGGACTCGAAATCAGGGTAGGCGAAGGCGAGGCTTCCGGGGATCACGGAGCGGCGGGGGCGCGGGATGAAAAAAACCGCGCCCTAGGGGTGGTGATGGCGGAGGGCGGCGCTGCGACCGTGATGGGGCAGGCCTTCGGCCTCCGCCAGCCGGGTCACCCAGGGGGCCATGGCTCGGGCATCCGCCGGGGCCAGGGCCAGGAGGCTCTGCCGCTTGAGGAAGGTGGCCACACCCAGGGGGCTGGTGTACCGGGCGGTGCGCCCGGTGGGCAGCACATGGTTGGGGCCGGCGCCGTAGTCCCCGAAGGCCTCGGCACTGGAGCCGCCCAGGAAGAGGGCGCCCGCCGAGGTGAGGTGCGGGGCCCAGGTCTCCGGATCGCGCACGCAGAGCTCCAGGTGTTCCGGGGCCCAGGTCTGGGCCAGGGCGATGGCGAGGTCGCGGTCCGCGCGCACCAGCCGGCCGTGACGGGCGAGGCTCTGGGCGAGGATCTCCCGGCGGGGTGAGGCCTCGGCCCGGACCTCAAGTTCGCGGCCCACGGCCTCCAGGAGGCGCCGGTCGGCGCTGACGAGGACGGCGGCGGCATCGGGATCATGCTCGGCCTGGGCCAGCAGGTCCTCCGCCAGCCAGGCCGGGTCGGCGCTGTCATCGGCCAGCACCAGGAGTTCCGTGGGGCCGGCCAGGGCGTCGATGCCGCAGACGCCCAGGAGCTGACGCTTGGCCTCGGCCACGAAGCGGTTGCCGGGACCGGCCACCAGGTCCACGGCAGGCTCGCCGAAGGCCAGCCAGCCCAGGGCCTGGGCGCCGCCCATGGGCAGCAATTCCTCCAAGCCCAGCTCCGCGGCGCAGGCCAGCACCAGGGGATCGACCCCCCAGGCGCCGGGCAGGGTGGCTTGGGGCCGGGGAGGGGTCACGCCCACGATGCGGCCCACCCCCGCCACCTGGGCCGGGATGACGGTCATGGCCAAGGTGGAGGGGTAGAAGGCCCGGCCTCCGGGAATGTAGACGCCCGCGGCGCCGAGGGGACACCAGCGCTCGCCCACGGTGCCGCCGCCGGGAAGCGACAGCTCCAGATCCTGGAGGCAGGCCCGCTGGCCCTCGGCGAAGCGGCGGACGTTCGCGATCAGCTCCCGCAGGGCGGCCATGAGCTCGGGGCGTTCCCGGTCGAGGCGGGCCTTTGCCTCCGCCAGGGCCGCCGCGGGGATGCGGAGGTCGGCGGGGTCGAGATGCACGCCGTCCAGGCGCCCGGTCCAGTCCAGGACCGCGTCGAGGCCGCGGAAGCGCACGTCGGCCAGGATGGTCGCCACCGTCCGCCGCGTCTCCTCCTCCGTTTCGCCGCTCCGCGCCAGGGAGGCCACCCACCGGGGCAGCTCCGCCCGGTCCGTCAGGTCAGCAATGGAGATGAAGTAACACCTGTGCACCTCTCGGGTGAAGGATCAGCTTGCCAGCGCGGACTGCGTCCCGCAACCCGGAATCAGGCGGGCAGCGCCACGGCGGCGGAAGGCTGGAAGAAGAAGCGGACGTTGGCCGGGACGGCCTCCTCGACCCACTCCCAGCATCCGGGATCGGCCAGGATGGCCTGGGCCAGCCCCACATGGAGGGCGTGGCCAGCGGCATGGGCCTCCACGAGGCCGAGCAGGGGCGCGCCCAGGAGGGCCAGATCGCCTACCAGGTCGAGCATCTTGTGGCGGACGGCTTCGTCCTCGAAGCGGAGGGACTCGTTGAGGGGGCCCTCGCTCCCGAAGACCACGGCGTTGTCGAGGCTGCCCCCCAGGGCCAGGCCCCGGGCGCGCATGGCCTCGATCTCCTGGGCCAGGCAGAAGGTGCGGGCGGCGCCCAGCTCCCGGCGGTACTTCTCGGGGGTCAGGCTCAGCTCCCGGCTCTGGCGGCCGAGGGCCGGCACGGGAAAATCAATGGTGTAGCGCAGGCGCAGGCCATCGAAGGGAGAGACGCGGATCCAGCGGTTCCCGTTCCGCACTTCCACGGGCCGGGTGACCTTCAGGAACCGGCGGTGGCCGTCGAGCCCCTTCACGCCCGCCTGCAGGAGGGCCTCCACCCAGGGGCCGGCGCTGCCGTCCAGGATGGGCAGCTCCTCGGCATCCACCTCGATGCGGAGGTGTTCGATCTCCAGGCCCATCAGGGCGGAGAGGAGGTGTTCGATGGTCTGGAGGCGCACGCCATCCTTCACCAGGGTGGTGGACAGCACCAGATCGCCGGCCAGATCCGCCTTCACAGGGATCTCGGTGCCGGTGGGGAGGTGGACGAAACACAGGCCGGTGGGGGCGTCCACGGGCAGCAGCCGCACCGTGCAGGGGCGGTTGCCGTGCAGGCCGCGGCCCGAGATCGTGATCTCGCGGCCAAGGGTCTGGGGCTGGGTGCTGCGGGGCATGGTTCGACCTCGCAGGCGTATAAGCCATTCTTGTGCCGTTTTGCTATCCAAATCATTTCATGATTTGGATGGAATCGGAGAGGGCCTGGATGTGGGTTCCTCCACCACACACCGTGGTCGGGGGATCAGCGGGGCAGGGCCCGCTCCCAGTCCTCGGGGGTGGTGAGCTTCAGGTTCGAACTGGGGCTTGGGATGAGCTTCACGACGAGGCCCAGGCGCTCGAGGAGGGAGACGTCGTCGGTGCCGACGAAGCCGGATTCCGCCGCGGCCCGGAAGGCCTGGCGCCAGGTGGCCAGGCGGGCGATCTGGGGAGTCTGGGCCCGGAAGAACTCCTCCCGGGGTTCGGTCCGGAGTACCCGGCCCTCGGCGTCCACCCGCTTCAGGGTGTCGGTGGAGGGCTCGCCGAGGAGGACCCCGTCGTAGCGGTTGAGGGCCTCCAGGGCCTCCCACAGGGGTGTCGCGGGCGGGAAGGGGCGGACGGCATCGTGGATCATCACGGGGGCCAGGGGCTGGTCCGGGAGGGTCTCCAGTGCGGCCCAGACGGACTCCTGCCGCGTGTCTCCGCCCTGGATCACCCAGCAGGGGGCCGGGAAGGTCCAGGATCTGGCCTCGGCGAGGTGGGCCGGGGGCACCGCCAGGGCGATGCCGGCCAGGTGGGGCATGCCCGGGGCCAGGAAGGCCTCGACCGTGGCCCGGAGCAGGGGGCGTCCGCCCCAGTCCCGGAACTGCTTGGGCAGACCGCCGCCCATGCGCAGGCCCCGCCCCCCGGCCGGGATGACCAGGAAGGGGCGCTGGGGGTCAGCGGCGGCGGGTGATGAAGGGTTCGACACCGCGATCCTTTAGGAGTTTGGCGAGCCGCTCGGCGGCCTTCTCGGCGTCCTCCCGGCTGGTGTAGCTGCCCACGCGGACCCGCTTGACCGAGATTCCGCCGCGGGTGACGGCGTCCTGGGTGGTCACGGGCCCGAAGGTGTCCTCCAGCTGGTCCCGGAGGGCATCCACGTTCGCGGGATTCGACAGGGCGGCGACCTGCACCACGTAGGGATCCAGGTGATCGAGGGCGGGATCCAGGGGCGCCGGGGCGCCCAGGGCGTCCACGGTGCGGATCCGGACCCGGGCCGTCCCCTGGTTCGCGAAGCCCAGGTCCTCGGCCCCCTTGCGGGAGAGATCGAGGATGCGGCCCTTGACGAAGGGACCCCGGTCGTTGACGCGGAAGATGCCGTGCTTGCCGTTATCCAGGTTCCGGACTTCCACCAGGCTTCCGAGGGGCAGGGTCCGATGGGCACAGGTCAGCTTGTCGGGATCGAAGATCTCCCCGCTGGCGGTCGGCCGCCCCGAGAACCCATCGTCCTCGCCGCCGTACCAGCTGGCCATGCCCTCCTCGACGAAGTCATGGTCACCGGGCTGCAGGGTGGGACCGCTCAGGCCGGTCCGGCGGGCGGTGAAAGTCTCGGGCGGACGGGTGCAGTGCAGGGTGAAGGCCAGGGAGACCAGCACCGCCACCTGGGGGGCGCCGAGGCGGGTGAGCCGGAGGAAGCCGCCCGTTCCGGGGACCACGGGAACTGGAGGGTCAAAGGCCACGTGGATCTCGTGGATCCAGTACGCAGCGGCCTTGCTCCAGTTGGTGGGGTGGAAGGGGGACAGCATCGGGCTCCAAAAGATCTGGGGGGCCTGATTTAAGGGCACCCCCATATACATAGAAAGTATGATCTTTTTTCGTCCGATTGTAAAGATGCGAGATATGCGATAGCGATATATTAAGCGATCGCAACGCTTATCTGATTCTGGGTTCTATTGGCGGGTGGGAATCTCGGCCACCCGGAAGGCCTTGGGGCGGTTCCCCTCGGCCAGGAAGGGGGCCGGGAGGTGCCTGGCCGCGCGGAGAGCTGCCGCCTCGGACCGGTATTCTCCCAGGAAGACCTGGTAGCAGGTGCGTCCGTCGCGCATGGTCATGGGGAGCAGGAACAGATCCGGCTCCTGCTTCCGCAGGAGGTCCGCCGCGTGCTGGACCGTGGTCCCCTGGCAGGCGATCTCCAGGCGGAGGGTCCATTTCCCTCGGAGGTGCCGCCGTTGGGCCTCGCCCTGGGCCAGGGCGGCCTTCCAGGAACCGGCGGCGATGGTCTTGAACCGCTCCTCCCGGGAGGCGGGGCCGACCGGAGGGGCCTCCTCGCGGACCTTGGGCTTGGCCTCGGGCCTGGTTTCCGGCTTGGGCTCAGGCTTGGGCTCGGGCCGGGTCTCGATCTGGGGTGGGGGTGGGGCCTGGACCGGGGGCGCGATGGGAGGGGGCTTCACGGCCGGAGCCTGCGCGGGGGGAAGGGTTCCCTCCACCTTGGGGGCGGGGGCCGCCTTTCCCCGGGAGCGGTGGAGGAACCGGTAGCCACCCCAGGCCCCGAGGACCAGGACCAGCACCCCACCCAGGGCGAGGACCCGTCGGGAGGGGGGTGCCGGGGGCGGGGCGGGGGGCTCGGGCAGTTCGGTGCTGCCGAAGGCCTCGTGGTGGATGCGGAGGGGCTGTTCCGGGCTGGCCACGGGCACCGGGACCGGTTCCGGCAGTTCCGGAGGTTCTGGAAAGTCCGGAAGGTCGTCCAGTTCCGGGAGGTCGGGCAGTTCGTCGTCGGGGCCCAGCTGGTCGAGGGCCTCGGAGAGGTGCTCCAGGTTGGTGGTGGGGAACTGGCTGGCGTGGATCTCGGAGAAGAGGGAGGGCTGGGGTTCCGGCGGGGCTTCCGGCAGGGTGGGGCTCAGGTCCGGGTGGGCGGGCTCCAGGGCCAGCTCCAGGGCCCGGCGGTCCAGGGGGGGCAGCTCGTGGAGGCGGGCCCAGCCGATCTCCCGGAGGAACAGGGCGAAGGCTCCGAGGCGGAAGGGTTCGACGCCGGATTCCCGGCTCAGTTCCAGGAGGGTCCGGCTGCCGTCCAGGAGGGCGGGAAGCCGGCCAAGGTCCGGAGGCAGGGTCAGCTGCTGGAGGCGGCGGCCCTCCAGGACCACCACCTGGTTCAGGGGACCGAGCTCTTCCAGGACGGCTTCGCGGTTCCGGAGGTTCAGCACCCCCGACAGCAGCATCAGGGGGGTGTCGAAGGGCAGCCGGACCGTGGTGGCGTCCAGCTCCCGGGCCTCGAAAGCGGGGGTGTTCTCGTCATCGGCCATGGCCGCCCAGACCACCCGCTCCACCTGGGCCCGGGCCACGTCCAGGAGATCCCGCTGGGTGATGAAGCCCATCTCGATGAGGTTCTTGCCGATGGACATGCCGGGATTGAGGTTGGCCAGGGCGTAGTCCAGCTGGGCCTGGGTGATCCGCCCCCGCTCCACCAGCAGGTGGGTGAGGCGGTCCAGGGGATGGGTGCTGCCGGCGAAGACTACGTCGCCGTGCTCCAGGAAGACCGTCCGCTGGGGGTCCTGGCCCAGCCGCCAGGGGCCCGTGGCCTTCTGGCGGTGGCGGGCGAACAGATCCTTGAGGGCGGAGAGGCTCATGAGACCGTCCATCGCTCGAGCTTCAGTTTGCCGACCTTCACCAGCAGCGACTGGCCGGGCCGGAGGGCCAGGCGCGCCGAGGCATCGCCGGCCTTCTCGCCGTCCAGGCTCACGGCCCCCTGGGCGATCAGGCGCTCGGCCTCCTTGCGGCTGGCGGCCAGGCCCCGGTCCACTAAGAGGCGCGCCAGGGCCACCTCGCCCTCGGTGGCGGGAACAGCCACCTCCCGGGCATCGGCCTGGCTGCGTTCGGAGAAGCGGCGGATCCAGCGCTCCTCAGCCTCCCGGCCAGCGGAGGCGCCATGGAAGTCCGAGACGATCTGGTGGGCCAGGGCCTTCTTGGCGTCCATGGGATGCCCCTGCTTGAGGGCTTCGATCTCGCCGGGCAGCTTGTCCGTCAGGAGCAGGTACCAGTCCCACATCAGGGTGTCGCTGACGCTCATGGCCTTGCCGAACTGGGTGTCCGGATCTTCCATGAAGCCGATGTAGTTGCCCAGGCTCTTGGACATCTTCTCCACGCCGTCCAGGCCCAGCAGGAGGGGCACGGTCAGCACCACCTGGGGCTTCTGGCCGGAGGCCTCCTGGAGGATGCGCCCCTGCATGAGGTTGAAGAGCTGGTCGTTGCCGCCCAGTTCCACGTCCGCCTGGAGGGCCACGGAGTCGTAGGCCTGGGTAAGGGGGTAGAGCAGCTCGTGCAGGGCGATGGGCTCGCGGGCCTCCATGCGCTTGGCGAAATCGTTCCGCTCGAGCATCTGGGCCACCGTGAACCGGGACGTGAGGCGGATCCAGTCCTCGCCTTTCAATCCGCCCAGCCACTCGCTGTTGAAGCGGATTCTCGTCCTGTCCGGATCAAGGATCTTGAAGACCTGGGCCTTGTAGGTCTCGGCATTGGCCAGGACCTCTTCCCGGGTGAGGGGCGGGCGGGTGGCCTTCTTGCCGGTGGGATCGCCGATGAGGCCGGTGAAGTCGCCGATGAGGAAGGTCACCTCGTGACCCAGCTGCTGGAACTGGGCCATCTTGCGGATCAGCACGCCGTGGCCGAGGTGCAGGTCCGGCGCCGTGGGATCGAAGCCGGCCTTGATGCGGAGGGGCCTGCCCTCCTTGAGTTTCGCTTCGAGCTGCTCCGCCTTGTGGCAGGTCACGGTGCCCTTCAGGAGCAGGGCGAGGGCATCGTTTACTGGATCAGAAGCGGCGGCCATGCCTGCATCTTGGCGGAAAAGGGCCGCCGGCTCAATTGGAGGCTGGGTGGACCTCCACTTCGAGGACGCGGCGGGGCGCCGTGTCCCCGGGCTTCCGGGCGCGGTCGAAGGTCACGGTCACGCTGGGCCCGTCCTTGGGACGCCAGCTCACGCGCAGCTTGCCGCCGAATTGCGAATTGATCTGAATGCCCTGGTGGCCCTGGAGGAGTTCCGGGGTGAGCTCCGGGGCAGGGGGCAGGCCCGGCTGCCAGGCCTTCGCCGCCTCGAGGAAATCGGATTCCTTCGGCCAGGTGGCGGCCAGATCGGGGTTCGCGGCGTACAGGGCCTTGCACCCCTGCTCAGTCCGGAGCTGCTCCACCACGGCCCGGAAATCCTCCCACTCGGGCCGGATGCGGTCGATGGCGAAGCCCAGCACCTGGTTCTTGAACCCATCCGGATCCTTCTTCACGCGGTGGGCCAGGTAGGTGACGCCGCCCACGCAGGTGGCCAGGGCCAGCACGGCCACGACGCCGCAGCCCAGGAGCACCTTGGCCCAGGTGGGCATCCCCACCTTGGTGGGCTTCCCGTATCCGCCGTTGTCCCAGGAGGAATCGGCCATGGCAGGCTCCTAAAGGAGGTTGCTGGCCAGCTCCGCGAGCTTGCTGCGTTCGCCCTTCATGAGGGTGACGTGGCCGGAGATGTCCAGGTGCTTGAAATGATCCGCGAGGAAGCTCAGACCGTTGGTGCTGGCGTCCACGTAGGGGTTGTCGATCTGGTGGGGATCGCCGGTGAAGACCACCTTGGTGCCCTCGCCGGCCCGGGTGAGGATGGTCTTCACCTCGTGGGGCGTGAGGTTCTGGGCCTCGTCCACGATGAGGAACTGGCTGGGGATGCTGCGGCCCCGGATGTAGGTGAGGGGCTCCACGCTGAGGTAGCCGGCCTCCTCCAGCTGGGCCGCGGTCATGGTGGTGCGCCGGCGGGCGTCCATGTTGGCCGCCACGATGAACTCCAGGTTGTCGTAGATGGGCTGCATGTAGGGGCGGAGCTTCTCGCCGATGTCGCCCGGCAGGTAGCCCAGGTCCCGGCCCATGGGCATGACGGGGCGGCTCACCAGCAGCTTGTGGTAGCGCTCGTCGTCCACTACCTGCTGCAGGCCCGCGGCGATGGCGAGGAGGGTCTTGCCGGTGCCGGCCTTGCCGAGCAGCGTGACCACCTGGACGGCGTCATCCAGGAGCAGATCCATGGCGAACTGCTGCTCCCGGTTCCGGGCCTTGATGCCCCAGGGCGGGGCCTCCAGGCGCCGCAGCGGATGGAGCAGGCCGTCGGCGGCCATGAGGCGGCCCAGGGCCGTGTGGCTGGGGTTCGTCCGGTCCACGAGGGTGACGAACTGGTTGGGCTCCATGTGGAGCTCGGGATCGGGCGGCAGGCCCCCGTCGTAAAGGAGATCCACCTGGGGGGGATCCACGTCCCAGGTGCGGTGACCCGTGTAGAGCTCATCCATCTCCACCCGGTCTGTGGTGTAGTCCTCGGCCTGGACGCCGATGGCGTCGGCCTTGATGCGCAGGTTCGTGTCCTTGCTGATGAGGACCACCCGCTCCTTCAGGGTGTGCAGCAGCTCCCGGGCGCAGGCCAGGATCTGGTTGTCCGCCTTGTGCTTGTCCGCGGAGAGGATGCCCAGGTCCAGGCTGTGGGCGGCCACGTCCACCTTGAGGGAGCCGCCCCCCTCCAGGGGCACGCCCCGGCTGAGGCTGCCGTTCACCCGGAGGCGGTCCAGCATCCGGGATACCGTGCGGGCGTTGCGCCCCACTTCGGTCTGGTCCTTCTTGAAGTGATCCACTTCTTCGATGACCACGATGGGGATGACCACATCGTGTTCCTGGAAATGCAGGATGGAATTGGGATCGTGCAGGAGGACGTTCGTATCCAGGACGAACACCTTCTTGCTGGATGGTGGGACCAAGTGACCTCCCGGTTTGGCCGGAGCCTACCACCAAGCGTCCGGCCTTGCACGGCTAGGCTTCTCTCCGCTTCCGATGGGAAGATGGCCCTTCCAACGGAGGCATGTCCGATGAGGTTCGCACCCATGGTCCTCGCACTCAGCACGGCTCTTTCCGCGCAGACGCCGCCCGCCTACCCGCAGACCCGGAAGGATGCGGTGGTGGACGACTATTTCGGCACCAAGGTGCCCGATCCCTATCGCTGGCTGGAGGACGACAACAGCCCGGAGACCAAGGCCTGGGTGGAGGCCCAGAACAAGGTCACCTTCGGCTACCTGGAGCAGATCCCCGAGCGGAAGGCCATCCTCTCCCGGCTCACGAAGCTCTACGACTATGAGAAGTACTCGGCACCCTTCCGGCAGGGCGGGCGCTACTTCTACACCTACAACGCGGGCCTGGAGCCCCAGGCCAAGCTCTACTGGACCCAGGGCCTCAAGGGGGAGCCCAAGGTCCTCCTGGATCCGAACACCCTTTCCAAGGACGGGACCGTGGCCCTCGCGGGCCTGAGCGTCACGCACGACGGCAAGCGCATCGCCTACGCCCTGGCCGAGGCGGGCTCGGACTGGATCACCTGGCACGTCCGCGATGTGGCCAGCGGGAAGGATCTCTCCGACGAGATCCACTGGTCCAAGGCCAGCGGAGCCAGCTGGCGGCGGGATGGCAGCGGCTTCTACTACAGCCGCTACGACGCCCCCAAGCCCGGCGACGCCCTCAAGGGCATCAACCAGAACCACCAGGTGTTCTTCCACAAGCTGGGCACGCCCCAGGCTGACGACCTGCTCGTGTACAAGCGGGCCGACCACCCGGACTGGTACCTGGGCGCCAGCGTGACGGACGACGGCCGCTGGCTCGTCATCAGCGCCGGCAAGGGCACGGATCCGAAGACGAGCCTCTTCATCCAGGATCTCTCGAAGCCCGGTGCGAAGGTCGAGCCGCTGCTCGAGGCCATGGACGCCAACTATTCGGTCATCGGCAATGACAAGGACACGTTCTTCGTCCTGACGGACAAGGATGCCCCCCGCTACCGGCTGGTGGCCATCCGACCCGGCCATGCCCAGCCCGCCCAGTGGAGGACGCTGATCCCAGAGGCGAAGGGGCGCGACGTGCTCGACGGCGTCGCCTTCGTGGGCGGTCAGTTCGTGGCGAACTGGATGCACGACGCCCATACCCGCATCACCTTCCACGACCTGAAGGGGAAGGAGACCGGCGAGCTGAAGCTGCCCGCTCTCGGCACCGCCGCAGGTTTCGGCGGCGAGCGCCGGGATATGGAGGCCTTCTACGCCTTCACCAGCTTCACCTATCCCACCACCATCTACCGCTACGACTTCCGGACCCGGAAGAGCGAGGTGTTCCGGGCCCCGAAGGTGGACTTCAACCCGGCGGCCTACGAGACGAAGCAGGTCTTCTACCCCAGCAAGGACGGCACGAAGATCCCGATGTTCCTGACCTACAAGAAGGGACTGAAGCTCGACGGGATGAACCCGACGCTCCTCTACGGCTACGGCGGCTTCAACATCTCGCTCACCCCCTCCTTCTCCTCCACCCGCGTGGCGTGGCTGGAGATGGGGGGCGTCTACGCCATGGCCAACCTGCGGGGTGGCGGCGAGTACGGCATGGACTGGTACAACGCCGGGCGCCTGCAGAACAAGCAGAACGTCTTCGACGACTTCATCGCCGGGGCCGAGTGGCTGATCCGGGAGAAATACACCAGCACCCCCAAGCTGGCCATCCAGGGCGGGAGCAACGGCGGCCTGCTCATCGGCGCCTGCGAGACCCAGCGGCCTGATCTCTTCGGAGCCTGCCTGCCTGCGGTGGGTGTGATGGACATGCTGCGCTTCCACCTGTTCACCCTGGGCTGGGGCTGGAAGAGCGATTACGGCAGCAGCGAGACGAAGGAGGGCTTCGACACCCTCATCAAGTACAGCCCGCTCCAGAACATCCGGCCCGGCGTGAAGTACCCGCCGACCCTCATCACCACCAGCGACCACGACGACCGGGTGGTGCCCGCCCACAGCTTCAAGTTCGCGGCCACCATGCAGGCGGACCAAGCCGGTCCGGCGCCCATCCTCATCCGCATCGAGACCCGGGCTGGCCACGGGGCCGGCAAGCCCACAGACAAGATCCTGGCCGAGATCGCCGACGAGTACGCCTTCCTGGTGAAGAACCTGCACATGACCGTCCGCTGAGGCGGCCTCCCCGCC
>MTLD01002383.1_pt1 | contig 12254 bp, 7 predicted proteins | sample 1982471 | NCBI WGS metagenome assembly MTLD01 (sample SAMN05712604, study PRJNA340218) | biofilm metagenome | isolation source: sample SPM anode biofilm adapted to -50 mV | place: USA | collected 2012-02-03
GGTTTGGTCCTCTCGAATTTCTTCTTTGCCATTTCACTAAACCTCCTAAATGATGCTTTTCAGTTAGGCACCCTTTACTTTCGTGATGATCGTTTCGGCTATATTCTTCGGCACTTCCTCGTAATGGTCGAATTCCATCGAGTAAACGCCGCGTCCCTGGGTCCGCGAACGGAGGTCGGTGGCGTAGCCGAACATCTCGGCCATCGGCACGAACGCTCTAATGACCTGCGCGCCGGCGCGGGCTTCCATGCCCTCGATGCGGCCGCGGCGCGAGTTCATATCGCCGATCACGTCGCCCATATATTCCTCCGGCACCGTAATCTCGACCTTCATATAAGGCTCGAGCAGCGCAGGGTCGGCCTTGGCGGCGCCGGCCTTGAAACCCATGGAGCCGGCGATCTTGAAGGCCATCTCCGACGAGTCCACGTCATGGTACGAACCGTCGTAGACCGTCACCTTTACATCCACCACCGGGAAGCCGGCCAGGACGCCGCTTTCCAGCGCCTCTTTTACGCCTGCCTCGATGGGGTTGATATATTCTTTGGGGATCACGCCGCCGACGATCTTGCTCTCGAACTCGAAGCCAGCGCCAGGTTGCTGCGGCTGCAGTTCGAGCCAACAGTGGCCATACTGGCCGCGGCCGCCGGACTGGCGGATGAACCTGCCCTCGGCCTTAACCGTTTTCCTGATCGTCTCGCGGTAAGCCACCTGGGGTTTGCCGACGGTGCAGTCCACCTTGAACTCGCGGAGCATGCGGTCGACAATGATCTCCAGATGCAACTCGCCCATCCCCTGGATGATCGTCTGCCCCGTCTCGGGGTCGGTATACATCCGGAAAGTGGGATCCTCCTCGGCCAGCCGGGCGAGGGCCACGCCCATCTTATCCTGGTCGGCCTTGGTCTTGGGCTCCACCGCCACCGAAATAACCGGCTCGGGGAAAACCATCGACTCGAGGATGATAGGCATTTTCTCGTCGCACAGCGTATCGCCGGTCGTCGTATCCTTGAAGCCCACGGCCGCAGCGATATCGCCGGTGTAAACCGACTCGATCTCCTCGCGGTGGTTGGCGTGCATCTGCAGGATGCGGCCGACCCGTTCCTTGCGGCCCTTGGTCGAGTTGAAGACATACGAGCCGGAGTCCAGCTTGCCGGAATACACGCGGAAGAAGGTCAGCCTGCCGACATAAGGGTCGGCCATAATCTTGAAGGCCAGGGCCGAGAACGGCTTGCTGTCGTCGGCCGGACGCTCGTCTTCCGCGCCGGTGTCGGGGTTGAGCCCCTTGATGGCGGGAATGTCGGTCGGGGCCGGCATATAATCGACAACTGCGTCGAGCAGGGGCTGCACGCCCTTGTTCTTGTAGGACGAGCCACACAGCACCGGCGTCATCTTGCAGGCGATCGTCGCCTTGCGGACCCCTTCCTTGATCTCCTCGACCGTCAGCTCTTCGCCTTCCAGGTACTTCATCATCAGCTCGTCGTCGCTCTCGGCGACGGCATCGAGCAGGTTCTGCCGGTACAGTTCCGCCTGTTCCCGGAGATCGTCGGGAATCGCGGTCTCTTCACTCACCTTGCCGAGGTCGTCGGTGTAGACGATCGCCTTCATGTCGATCAAATCGATGATGCCCTTGTAGGTATCCTCGAAGCCGATCGGCAGCTGCACGGGCACCGCGTTGGCGCCCAGGCGGCTCTTCATCATATCCACGACCCGGAAGAAATCGGCGCCGGTGATATCCATCTTATTTACATATGCCATGCGGGGCACACCGTACTTATCGGCCTGCCGCCATACCGTCTCGGACTGGGGTTCGACCCCGCCCTTGGCGCAAAATACGGCGACCGAGCCGTCAAGAACTCTGAGTGAACGCTCCACCTCGACGGTAAAGTCCACGTGTCCTGGTGTGTCGATGATGTTTATCCGATGCCCGTTCCATTGGCACGTCGTAGCTGCGGAGGTAATGGTAATGCCTCTTTCCTGCTCTTGCACCATCCAGTCCATCGTAGCCGCGCCATCATGCACTTCACCGATCTTGTGGACTCTTCCTGTATAGAATAAGATGCGTTCAGTTGTCGTAGTCTTGCCGGCGTCGATATGGGCCATGATGCCGATGTTCCGCGTCTTATCGAGTGGAAACTTTCTGGCCACCATTATCCCTCCTTACTCGGACCGTAAAACAGCCCGGTCCGGAATTACCACCGGTAATGGGCGAACGCCTTGTTGGCTTCCGCCATCTTATGAGTATCTTCGCGCTTTTTAACCGAAGCGCCGGCGTTGTTGGCCGCGTCCATCAGCTCGGCGGCCAGCCGCTCGTGCATGGTCTTCTCGCCGCGGGCGCGGGAGTAGTTGACCAGCCAGCGGATGCCCAGGGACATACGACGGTCGGCACGGACCTCAACAGGCACCTGATAGTTGGCGCCGCCGACGCGGCGGGCGCGCACCTCCAGGACCGGCATGACATTCTTCAGAGCCGTCTCGAACACCTCGAGCGGGTCTTTACCGGTCTTGGAACGCATGATATCAAACGCATCGTAAACGATGCCTTCGGCTACACCTTTTTTGCCCTTCATCATGATCTTGTTGATAAACCGGGTGACAAGCTTGGAATTGTACACCGGATCCGGCAACACGTCACGCTTGGGCACAGGACCCTTTCTTGGCATCATAACCCTCCTTCTTCGAAAACTTGCTTACGGTTAGGCCTTTTTCGGGCGTTTGGCGCCGTACTTGGAGCGGGCCTGGCCGCGTTTGGCAACGCCGGCGGTGTCCAGCGCGCCGCGGATGATGTGATAACGGACGCCCGGCAGATCTTTGACCCTACCGCCCCGGATCAGCACCACCGAGTGCTCCTGAAGGTTATGGCCGATGCCCGGAATGTAGGCGGTCACTTCGATACTGTTGGTAAGACGCACCCTGGCGACCTTACGCAACGCGGAATTAGGCTTTTTCGGGGTAGTCGTGTACACCCTAGTGCACACACCGCGTTTCTGGGGGCACTCCTTCAAAGCGGGAGCCGTGGATTTCTTGCCCAGTTCTTCCCTGCCCTTGCGTACCAATTGACTGATTGTCGGCATAAGTACACCTCCTTCCTCGAAAATGAGATTTAAATAATTTTGCCCCTTGCGGCTTTGGCAAGGGGCAAAACGGTAAACACCTGTCCCTTACTAAACCCTGATGACGGCTACAGCCGCCGCACCGACATCGATGCCGCAGGCCTTACCTAAATCTTCCATGCTTGGCACCATTTCCACCGCCACGCCGGCACGGGTGCAGGCCTCGCGGAGAGGCGCGATTACCCGGACGTCGGCGTCTTCGGCCAAAAAGACCAAGCTGGCCTGGCCCTTTTCAACCGCTTTCGCCGCCTGCTTGGCACCGACGACTTTCTTGGCGTCTTTCAAAGTGCCGATGAGCATTGGCGGTCACCCCTCCTGATAGGCAAAGAAAGCCAATCGCGTGTGGACACCTTAATATAGTAGCATTACTGCCGGCCAGTGTCAAGCGATTTACTGCGGTGCAAACAACAATATTATGCCCACGCTTCCTAGTGTATCATCCATATACTTTGGGATCGCCTAGAAAGTCCATCTGCGGCGTTGTAAGCGACCACATCAATGCTGAAGCATTGTGTGTCTGCTTATGCGAGCGCTCCCTCCAACGTACTTCCAGTACGCCTCCGGTCGCGTTCCCCCGAGCGCATGCCATCCATGGCGCGCCCGGGACTAGGCCCATCCTGGGCCGTCGTCGGTGCGCCTTGCATCTGGAGCCTTCTAGACAATCCCGGCAGTTCATTAAGGTACGAGGTTACGGGTTATTGCGTTACTGAACTGGCGCGCTCTCCGCTTCCGCCTGGGTGGTGGGGAACTTGCGCAGCTTGATGTTGCGGTAGCGGCTCATGCCCGTGCCCGCCGGCACCAGCTTGCCGATGATGACGTTCTCCTTCAGGCCGAGCAGCGGGTCGACCTTGCCCTTGATGGCCGCCTCTGTCAGCACGCGGGTCGTCTCCTGGAAGGACGCCGCCGACAGGAAGGAGTCGGTGGCCAGCGATGCCTTGGTGATGCCCAGCAGGATAGGCCGGGCCACGGACGGTTCGCCGCCCTGCTCGATCACGCGGGCGTTCTCCTCTTCGAAGGTGTTGATGTCGATATACTCGCCAGGCAGCAGCTCGGTGTCGCCCGGCTCCTCGATCTTCACCTTGTGGAGCATCTGACGGACCATGACCTCGATATGCTTGTCGTTGATCTCGACGCCCTGGGATTTATAAACCTTCTGCACCTCGTGGACCAGGTAGCGCTGCGTATCGCGCAGACCGCTCACCCGCAGGATGTCGTGGGGGTTGACCGAGCCCTCGGTGAGGCGGTCGCCGGCTTTGACCGGCATGCCGTCCTTGACGATCATCCTGGCCCCGTAGGGGATCTGGTAAACGCGCTCCTCGCCGACGCCCGGGATGACCGACACGCGGCGGATGCCCTTGACTTCCCTGATCTCGGCCGAGCCGTCCACCTCGGTAATGATCGCCGGACGCTTCGGCTTGCGGGCCTCGAACAGCTCCTCGACGCGCGGCAGACCCTGGGTAATATCCTCGCCGGCCACGCCGCCGGTATGGAAGGTACGCATCGTCAGCTGCGTGCCGGGCTCGCCGATCGACTGGGCGGCGATGATGCCCACCGCCTCGCCGACGTCGACCATGCGGCCGGTGGCAAGGTTGCGGCCGTAGCACTTGATACACACGCCGTACTGCGATTTGCAGGTAAGAACGGAACGGATCAGCACCTGATCGCGGACCTTGGCCACTTTCTCGGCCAGTTCCTCGTTGATCTCCCCGTTCAGGGGGACGACGATCTCGCCGGTTGCCGGGTCGGCGATCTCCTCGGCTGCCACCCGGCCGATGATGCGGTCCTTGAGCGGCTCGATGACGCCAGTGCCCTCGGTTATGGCCTCGACCTCGATGCCCTTGATATTATTGTTGCGCACCTTGACTTCGCGCACATCGCCGGACAGAATCTCGTCGATCAGCTCCTCGGTCAGCGGCACGCCTACGGCTACGACCTCGTCGCCGGCGGAGTTCTTCACCGCCTCGGCGGTGTTCTTGCCCAGCATCTCGCGCAGCATCGACTCGCGCAATATCTCGCGCAGGCGCTCTTCCGGCTCGCCCAGCTGAATAGTCTCCGTCTCGGCGAACTGGCTCACGTCCTCCTCGGTCTCCGTCGGCACGCCGTAAAGCGTGAGGAACAGCACGCCGTGCTCGCCGAAGATCTGCAGGTACTCGTCATCCAGGGGCGTATCGCGGATGGCGATGATCTGGCCGGTCTGGGGGCTGATGACGTCTTCGGCCAGCACGCGCCCCAGCAGAGTGTCGCGCAGGAAAGCGATGGCCGTGGCGCTCGACTGAGCCAGCCGCGCCTTCTCGCGCACGAGGTTGATGCCGATAATATCGCAGTCTTCCTCGCGGACGATGACGTCCTGGGCCACGTCCACCAGGCGACGGGTCAGGTAGCCGGAGTCGGCCGTCCTGAGCGCGGTGTCGGCCAGACCCTTGCGGGCGCCGTGCGTGGAGATGAAGTATTCTAGCACCGTCAGACCTTCGCGGAAATTCGCCTTGATCGGCACGTCGAGAATCCGGCCGGAGGGGTCGGCCATCAGGCCGCGCATCCCCGCCAGCTGGCGGATCTGCTGGATGTTGCCGCGGGCGCCGGACGTCGCCATCATGTAGACCGGGTTGAAACGGTCGAGCGAATCCATCAGCGCGGTCGTCACGTCGTCGGTGGCCTTGCTCCACAGGTCGATAATCTTCTTGTAGCGCTCGTCCTCGGTGATCAAGCCGCGGCGGTACTGCTTGTCGATCATGTCGACCTGGGCCTCGGTCTTGTCGAGGATGGGTTTCTTGTCCTCGGGGATCTTGATATCGGAAATGGCGATCGTGATGCCGGCCCGGCAGGCGAACGAGAAGCCTAGTTTCTTCACGCCGTCGAGCACCCCGGCCGTCTTGCCTGTGCCGTACAGGCGGTAGCATTCGGCGACCAGCTTGCCGAGCGACTTCTTATCCATCAGGATGCCCAAATGCCACTCGCCGTCCTTCTGATAGAAGGAGCGCAGCTCGGGCGGCAGCACCTCGTTGAAAATGATGCGGCCGGCGGTGGTGTTGACCAGCCCGTATTCGGGCAGCCGCACCTTGATCTTGGCCTGGAGATCGAGCTCTTTATGGTAATAGGCCAGCTGGGCCTCGTTGGGGTTGGCGAAGATGAGTCCCTCGCCCTTGCCGCCTTCCTTCTCGATCGTCAGGTAGTACGAGCCGAGAACCATATCCTGAGTAGGCGTGGCGACCGGCTTACCGTCCTTGGTCGACAGAATGTTGTGGGCGCTCAGCATCAGCAGGCGCGCCTCGGCCTGGGCCTCGGCCGACAGCGGCACGTGGACCGCCATCTGGTCGCCGTCGAAGTCGGCGTTGTACGCCGTACACACAAGCGGATGGATCTTGATCGCGCGACCCTCGGACAGCACGGGCTCGAAGGCCTGGATGCCGAGGCGGTGCAGCGTCGGGGCACGGTTTAGCAGCACGGGGTGTTCCTTGATGACCTCTTCGAGGACATCCCACACCTCGGGGCGCACCCGCTCCACCATGCGCTTGGCGCTCTTGATATTGTGGGCGTGGCCGGCGTTGACCAGCTTCTTCATCACGAACGGCTTGAAGAGCTCGAGCGCCATCTCCTTGGGCAGGCCGCACTGATGCAGCTTGAGCTCGGGGCCGACCACGATGACGGAGCGGCCGGAATAGTCGACGCGTTTGCCGAGCAGGTTCTGGCGGAAACGGCCCTGCTTGCCCTTGAGCATGTCGGACAGTGACTTCAGCGGCCTGTTGCCGGGCCCGGTCACGGGCCGGCCGCGTCGGCCGTTGTCGATCAGAGCGTCGACCGCCTCCTGCAGCATGCGCTTCTCGTTGCGGACGATGATATCGGGGGCGCCGAGGTCCAGCAGCCGCTTCAGACGGTTGTTGCGGTTGATGACCCGGCGGTAGAGGTCGTTGAGATCGGACGTGGCGAAGCGGCCGCCGTCGAGCTGGACCATCGGCCTAAGCTCGGGCGGGATGACCGGCACGACGTCGAGAATCATCCACGACGGGTCGTTGCCCGACTTGCGGAACGCCTCGACCACCTCAAGGCGGCGGATGGCGCGGACCTTGCGCTGGCCGCTGACCTCGCGCAGCTCCTGCCGCAACTCGCGGCTGAGCTTCTCGAGGTCAAGCTCCTCCAGCAGCTTCTTGATCGCTTCGGCTCCCATGCCCACCTTGAAGGCACTGCCATACTTATCGCGGTAATCGCGGTACTCGTTCTCGGTTAGGAGCTGCTTCTTCATCAGCGGCGTATCGCCGGGGTCGAGCACGATATACGAAGCGAAATACAGCACCTTCTCCAGAGCGCGGGGCGAGATGTCGAGAATCAGGCCCATGCGGCTGGGGATGCCTTTGAAATACCAGATATGCGACACCGGCGCGGCCAGTTCGATGTGGCCCATTCGGTCGCGGCGCACCTTGGAACGCGTCACCTCGACGCCGCAGCGGTCGCAGACGATGCCTTTATAGCGGATGCGCTTGTACTTGCCGCAGTGGCACTCCCAGTCCCGGGTCGGCCCGAAGATCTTCTCGCAGAAAAGACCTTCGCGCTCGGGTTTAAGGGTGCGGTAGTTAATCGTCTCCGGCTTCTTGACCTCGCCATGGGACCACGTCCGAATCTGATCGGGCGAAGCCAAACCTATGCGCATGGAATCGAAGTTATTTACATCCAACAAGGGCTTATCGCTCCCTTCACCTTCAAGCCTAGCCTACCAGTCAACCGTTACTCGCTTTCTTCCTCTTCGTTGTCGAGCTCATCCAGGTACTCCCTGGGGTTGACCTTCTTCTCCTTCTTTACGTTCGCCGACTTCTTGGCAGCGGCCGCCTTGCGGAGCGGCGATTCGAAATCTTCGTCGCCTTCGCGTGCAGCCCCGGGAGCCTGCATCTCGCCGAGTTCGGCGATGATGTCGAGCTCTTCCTCGATCGGCTCGATGTCGTCGGTCGCTTCGAGCTCGTCGACCATGTCGCCCTCGAAATCGGCCATCTTGCGCTCGTGCGGCAGCGGGCGCGGCCCGTCGTCGCCGATGGACAGCTCCAGCTCCTTGGCCGTCTCGTGGATATCTTCGTCCGACTCGCGGATAAGTATCTCCTGCGCATCCTCCGACAGCACCTTGACGTCGAGACCGATGCTCTGCAGCTCCTTGATGAGAACCTTGAACGATTCGGGGACGCCGGGTTCGGGAACGTTCTCGCCCTTGACGATGGCCTCGTACGTCTTGACGCGGCCGACCACGTCGTCGGACTTGACGGTAAGCAGTTCCTGGAGGGTATAAGCCGAACCGTACGCCTCCAGCGCCCACACCTCCATCTCGCCGAAGCGCTGGCCGCCGAACTGCGCCTTGCCGCCCAGCGGCTGCTGGGTGACGAGCGAATACGGGCCGGTGGAGCGGGCGTGAATCTTATCGTCGACGAGGTGGGCCAGCTTCAGCATATACACGAAGCCGACCGTTACATGATTGTCGAACGGCTCGCCGGTGCGGCCGTCAAAAAGCTGCGTCTTGCCGTCTTCCGGCAGGCCGGCCATATGCAGCGTCCGGAAGACCTCTTCCTCGGTCGCGCCGTCGAAAACGGGCGTGGCCATATGAACCCCGGCCTTATCGGGCTTGAGGGTTCCCCATTTATCGTAGTTGTAATCGACATCGCGCAGACGCTGTTCGATACCCGGGTCCATGTCCTTAACCTGCATGCCCAGCATCGCCGCCGCCCAGCCGAGGTGAGTCTCCAGCACCTGGCCGATATTCATACGCGACGGGACCCCGAGCGGGTTAAGGACGATTTGGATAGGTGTGCCGTCGGGCAGGAAAGGCATATCCTCTTCGGGCAGGATACGGGAAACGACGCCCTTGTTGCCGTGGCGGCCCGCCATCTTGTCACCCTCGGAAATCTTGCGCTTCTGAGCGATATACACCCGCACGAGCTGGTTGACGCCAGGCGGCAGCTCATCGCCGTTCTCCCGGCTAAACACCTTCACGTCGACAATCTTGCCGGCCTCACCGTGCGGCACACGCAGCGAAGTATCCCGCACCTCGCGAGCCTTCTCGCCGAAAATGGCGCGCAACAGGCGCTCTTCGGCCGTCAGCTCCGTCTCGCCCTTGGGCGTGACCTTGCCGACGAGGATATCGCCGGGGCGCACCTCGGCGCCGACACGGATGATGCCGCGGTCGTCGAGGTCACGCAGCACCTCTTCGGCCACGTTGGGGATATCGCGGGTGATCTCCTCCGGCCCCAGCTTGGTATCGCGGGCGTCGCACTCGTACTCTTCTATATGAATGGAAGTGAACACATCGTCCTTCACCAGTTTCTCGCTCAGCAGGATGGCGTCCTCGTAGTTGTAGCCCTCCCACGGCATGAACGCCACCAACACATTATAACCCAAAGCCAGTTCGCCATAGTCTGTCGACGGCCCGTCGGCCAGCACCTGCCCTTTTTCGATCCGCTCGCCATGGAAGACGACCGGCTTCTGGTTCATGCACGTCCCCTGGTTGGAGCGGATATACTTGAGCAGCTTATAGGTATCCGCCGCCCCATTGTCGGTGCGGATGCGAATATCGTTGGCCGTCACCCTCTCCACCGTGCCGGCGTTCCTGGCCAGCACGACGACCCCGGAATCGCGGGCCGCCTTATACTCCATGCCGGTGCCGACAAGCGGCGCCTGCGTCTTGAGAAGCGGCACGGCCTGGCGCTGCATGTTGGCGCCCATCAAGGCGCGGTTGGCGTCATCGTTTTCCAGGAAGGGGATCATCGCCGTCGCGATCGACACGACCTGCTTCGGCGACACGTCCATCAAGTCCACGTTCTCGGCCGGAACGACCAAGATGTCGTGCTTGTAGCGCACCGTAACGCGCGGCTCCACGAACCAGCCGTCGTCGCCCAGCACCTCGTTGGCCTGGGCAACGATCATCTCGTCTTCCTCGTCGGCCGTCAGGTACAGCACATCTTCGGTCACCTTGCGGGCCTCGCGGTCCACCTTGCGGTACGGCGTCTCGATAAAACCGAACTCATTTATGCGGGCGAACGTCGACAACGAACCGATCAGGCCGATGTTCGGACCTTCCGGCGTCTCGATCGGGCACATGCGGCCGTAGTGGGAGTGGTGGACGTCGCGGACCTCGAACCCGGCCCGCTCGCGGCTCAGGCCGCCGGGGCCCAGGGCCGACAAGCGGCGCTTATGGGTCAGCTCGGCCAACGGGTTTGTCTGGTCCATGAACTGCGACAGCTGGCTGGAACCGAAGAATTCCTTGATGGCCGCCACTACCGGGCGGATATTAATCAGCGCCTGCGGCGTGATTACGTCGATATCCTGGATAGTCATGCGTTCCTTGACCACCCGCTCCATGCGGGACAGGCCGATGCGGAACTGGTTCTGCAGCAGCTCGCCCACCGACCGCAGGCGGCGGTTGCCGAGGTGGTCGATGTCGTCCACATTACCGTGGCCGTCGATCAGGTTGAGCAGGTAGCTCACCGCGGCGATGACGTCTTCCCGGGTAATCGTGCGGTGGGTATAAGGCAGCGCCGGGTTGGCCAGCACCTTGATGACCGAGCCGTCTTTCTGGCGGACCTTGGCCTCGATGAGCTGCTCGCCGGACCAGACGCCGCTCTTCTCGATACGGGCGATCGCCTTGTCGTCGATGACCGTGCCGGCCTCGACGATGATCTCGCCGCTCTCCTTGTCGACGAGCGGGGCATCCAGCGTCTTGCCCATCAGGCGGCGGCGCCAGCCCAGCTTCTTCGTCAGCTTGTAGCGGCCGACGGCGGCCAGGTCGTAACGCTTAGCATCGAAAAACAGCGTCTCCAAAAGCTGCGTGGCGTTCTCCACCGTCGGCGGTTCGCCGGGCCGCAGCCGTTTATAAATCTCGACAAGCGCCTCTTCGCGCGAATCGGTATTATCGCGTTCCAGCGTGGCGCGGATGCGGACATCGTCGCCGAAAAGCTCGGCAACCGACGCGCTCGAAGCCCAGCCGAGAGCCCGCACGAGCACCGTCACCGGCAGCTTGCGCGTCCTGTCCACCCGCACCGACACGACATCGTTGGCGTCCGTCTCCAACTCCAGCCACGCGCCGCGGTTGGGGATAACGGTAGCGTTATACAGCCGCTTGCCGCTAGTATCGATCGACTCGCCGTAGTACACGCCCGGCGAGCGGACAAGCTGGCTGACGATGACGCGCTCGGCGCCGTTGATGATAAAAGTGCCGTTATCGGTCATGAGCGGGAAGTCGCCCATAAAGACTTCCTGTTCCTTGATCTCGCCCGTCTCGCGGTTGATCAGGCGCACGCTTACGCGGAGCGGCGCCGAATAAGTAACGTCGCGCTCCTTGCACTCCTCGACCGCGTACTTCGGTTCCCCGAGCACAAAATTTTCGAACGATAGCACCAAGTTCCCGGTGAAATCCTGGATTGGGGAAATGTCGTGGAAAATCTCCTGCAACCCCTCCTTCAGGAACCAGTTATAGGAGTTCTTCTGAATTTCGATGAGATTGGGCATATCCAGTACTTCGTTGATCTTGGCATAGCTGTACCTCATCCTATTGCCCACGGGAACAGGATTGAACATTAAAGCCTTCACCCCTTAGCCCATTTTGACACGGCAACTAAATCAAGCGGCCCATCGACGGCAGGAAACGATAAAATGCGAAAAAGAAGCAAGGTCTACAGATGCTTGCAAAACCTTGCTCTTTTAAACTGATGAAAAGCTCCATCCTCCACTATATTACTATTTCCTGCCAAACGGAAAATTATACCGTCGGCCGCAAAAATTACTACAGGAAATAATGTACCGCATTTTAAGATGATACCATACAGTCAATACCCTGTCAAGTAACAATATCCAAAATTGAGAAAAACATCCTGAAAAAAATGCGGAGGGCACCCTGGGGTGCCCTCCGCCGTGCTGATAAATTTCTTACTTCACTTCGACGGAAGCGCCGGCTTCGGTCAGCTTGGCTTTGAGGGCTTCGGCGTCGGCCTTGGAAATTTTCTCTTTGACAGGCTTGGGGGCGCCGTCGACCAGGTCTTTGGCTTCCTTGAGGCCGAGACCGGTTACTTCGCGCACGACCTTGATGACGTTGATCTTGGCAGCGCCGGCGCCGGTCAGGATGACGTCGAATTCGGTCTGCTCCTCGGCAGCCGGAGCGGCAGCGGCGGCGCCGGCTGCAGG
>MTLD01007731.1_pt2 | contig 12243 bp, 9 predicted proteins | sample 1982471 | NCBI WGS metagenome assembly MTLD01 (sample SAMN05712604, study PRJNA340218) | biofilm metagenome | isolation source: sample SPM anode biofilm adapted to -50 mV | place: USA | collected 2012-02-03
AAATTTTATAATTCTTTTCAGATAAGAATTTTGCAACTCTATTAGCAGTAGATGCAGTGTCATCCCCTCCAACAGTCACTAAAAGTTGAATGTTGTTTTCTACAAAAAAATCGAGATTGAAATTTTCTTCAAAATCAACTTGACTTGGTTTGTATCTACTCATTATCAGAAAAGATCCTCCTTTATTAAAGATAGAATCGGCCAGATTGAAATCTAGTTGAGTAAATTTTGGGTTTTTAGAGAATAATCCTTTGTAACCACCGTGTAGTCCTAACACGCGGAATCCATTAGAAATGAAGGTTTTTGCAATACTGCCAACGACAGTATTCATGCCTGGGGCAGGTCCTCCTCCTGTTAAAATTACGATTGATTTTTCCATTGTATAATTTGTTGAGCGAGCAAATTTAATAATATTTAAAAAATATGTAAATTTGTGAGTTATATATATGAGCAAAAAAAACAAGAATATTCAAAATAGGATTGATGAACTACGTAAGGTTATCGAAGAACATAATATAAATTACTATGTTCTGAATAGTCCTATAATTTCTGATTTTGAATATGATATACTTATTAACGAGTTGGAAACGCTCGAAAAAGCTTATCCACAGTTTTATTCACAAGATTCTCCAACAAATAAAGTCGGAAGTGATTTATCAAACGTATCAAATTATGTTGATATGCCTGACGAGTCTAAAGATGAGTTTGTCAAATTTCCTCACAAGTATCAGATGTTTTCCTTGAGTAATACTTACGATAAAGGTGAATTATCTGCTTTTATTCAGAAAATTACGCTATCTCAAAAAACTCAAGTTAAATTTTCTGCTGAATTGAAATTCGATGGAACAGCAATATCTTTAACATATAAAAATGGAAAATTATTCAGAGCACTTACCAGAGGTGATGGAAATGTCGGAGAAGATGTAACTGATAATGTTAAAAGAATTGATTCACTACCTATAAATCTTATTGGTTCTGATTTTCCCGATGAATTTGAAGTTAGAGGTGAAATTTATATGCCTTGGATTGTTTTCGAAAATATTAATTCGGAAAGACAAGATTCGGGAGATAATTTATTTGCTAATCCAAGGAATGCAGCTGCAGGATCATTAAAATTACTCAATTCCGATAAAGTAGCTGCCAGAGGTCTTGAATGTGTTCTTTATCAATTTATTTCTGATAAGAAGATATCAAACAGTCACTTTGAAACAATTCAGATTATTAAATCATGGGGTTTGCCTGTTTCAAATCACTCAAGATTGTGTAATACGTTAGAGGAGGTAATAGATTATATCGATTATTGGGATGAGGAGAGGAAAAAACTTCCATATGCCACCGATGGTGCTGTAATAAAAGTTGATAATCTTGATATTCAAGCTTCATTAGGTACTACTGCAAAATCTCCAAGATGGGCAACCGCATATAAATTTAAAGCGGAAAGGGTACTTACAAAACTTTTATCGGTTGATTTCCAAGTTGGAAGAACTGGTGCAATAACACCAGTTGCAAATCTTTACCCTGTTTTGTTATCAGGATCTGTTGTAAAGAGAGCCTCTCTTCACAATGCCGACCAAATTTCTCTTCTTGATATTAGATACAACGACTCTGTATTTATAGAAAAAGGCGGAGAAATTATTCCCAAAATAATATCAGTAGATTTATCTGCACGTGAAAAAAACTCAGTTCCTGTTATATTTCCTGAGTATTGCCCTGATTGTGGTACAAAACTTATAAAAGAGGATAATGAATCAAAACATTATTGTCCTAATAGCGAAAATTGTCCTACTCAGATTAAAGCTGCATTTATTCATTTTTGCAGTAGAAAAGCAATGAATATCCTTGCTGGTGAAGCAACAATAAATCAATTATATTCAGCAGACTTAATAAGACATTTATTTGATATATATAATATTAAGAATGAAGATTTATTAAAACTTCCTGGATGGAAATCGCAATCTGTAAAAAGATTTCTTTTAAGTGTGAGCGAGTCAAAATCTATTCCATTTTACAAAGTTCTTTTTGCTCTGGGTATTAGGTATGTTGGTGAGACAACTGCTAAAAATCTTGCTTACCATTTTAAAGATATCGATAGTATTATTGGTGCAAGTTTTGACGAATTATCCGAAGTTGAAGAGGTTGGGCAGATTATAGCTGATTCCGTATTAAAATATTTTTTGTCTCCCGAAAAATTACTTTTAATAGAAAATCTAAAGAAGATTGGTCTTAAATTTTCTATGGAAGAAAAATTAAGTAATTTTAAATCAAACAATTTGCAAGGGAAGACAATCGTTATATCAGGTAATTTTTCAATATCAAGGGAGTCATTAAAAGATTTAATAGAAAGCAATGCAGGCAAAGTTGGTAGTTCTATAACATCAGGGACAAGTTTTTTAGTAGCAGGTGAAAGCCCTGGTCCTGTAAAATTAAAAAAGGCCGAAAGCTTGGGTATTAAAGTAATTAGTGAAAATGAATTGATTCAAATAATCGATAATAAATATAATAATTATAATGAAACTAATTAACGTAAGTAGTAGAATTTTTTATTTAGGTGTTAATGATCGTCGAAAAAACTTGTTTGAAAATAACTGGCCATTACCTAATGGAGTATCATATAACTCATATTTAATCGCAGATAATAAATCGGCGTTAATTGATACGCTTGAGTTTGGATCGAAGGATGATTATTTAGATAACATCTCTGAAATACTTAATGGTAAAAATCTTGATTATTTGATTGTTAATCATATGGAGCCTGATCATTCAAGTATGATTGGAATTCTGTTGAAATTTTATCCGGCCATTAAAATTGTTGGTAATAGTAAGACCTTCAAAATGCTAGAGTCTTATTATAAATTAAAACCAGAAAGCTTTCTTGAAGTTTCAGACGGAGATATTCTTGATTTAGGTCACCATCAGTTAAAATTTGTAATGACTCCCTGGGTGCATTGGCCAGAGACAATGATGACTTATGATATTTCAGACAAAATACTATTTTCCTGTGATGCTTTTGGTACTTTTGGGACATTAGACGGTGCAATATTTGACGATGAGATAAATTTCAACTTCTATGAAGATGAGGCCAGACGTTATTTCTCCAACATTGTCGGAAAGTACTCCAATATGGTTCAAAAAGCGCTTTCAAGACTATCCGGAGTTGAAGTAAAAATTCTTTGTCCCTCTCACGGACCTATTTGGCGAAATAATCCGTCGAAAATAGTGTCACTATACGATAAATGGAGTAGATTTGAATCGGAAGAAGGTGTAGTAATAGCATTTGCGTCAATGTATGGTAATACAGAAAAAATGGCAGATTATGTAGCTAGACTAATTTCTGAAAAAGGAATTAAAAATATTAGGATTTTTGATGTTTCTAAAACACATCCATCTTTTATTATAAGTGAAATTTGGAAGTATAAAAGCGTACTTTTAGGTTCAAGCGCATATAATGCTACAATGCATCCAATGATGGAACATTTATGCAGTGAACTTGAAATAATAAACCCAAAAATGAAGAAATTTGGTCTATTTGGATCCTTCAGTTGGAGTGGCGGTGGTGTAAAATATTTAAAGGCGTTTGCAGAAAAAATGGAATGGTCATTAGTTTCTGAACCTGTTGAATTAATTGGAGCCCCTGATTTAAAAAAAATGGAATCGTTTATACAATTATCGGAGAGGATTATATGAGTTTAGAGAAGGGAATTAAATTTAATATTTCTAAAATTGTAAATGATACAGATACTGCAGCTGCATTTGGATCAGGAGCGCTTAGGGTTTTTTCGACACCTTCAATGATTGCATTAATGGAACAGTGTGCTCACATTTCTGTTAAACAATTCTTGGCAGAAACGGAAGACACAGTAGGTATTGAATTAAATATTAAACACCTGAGGGCTGTAAATGTGGGGAGTACAGTAAATGCAGTCTCAGAATTAATTGATATAGATGGAAAGATTCTAACTTTCTCCGTTTCTGTTATCGATAATAATGGGATAATTGGAGAAGGCTTACATAAAAGAGCAATAATTAACGTTGAAAAATTTTTATCAAAATTAACTTGAGTAAGTTTACTAAAATATTAGGGAATTATCGTAAAGTAATTAATTTTTTAATTATTGATATCTGGCATCTTGAACTTTCCGAATTTAGTAGGTTCAAAGCTAGAGCTATTAAATATTTAAAAGTTTTCATTATGACTATTCGCGGATTTGGAGTGGATAAAGTTGGGATGCAGGCGACCACTTTAAGTTTTTTTTCCGCTATGTCACTAGTTCCTTTTATTGCTGTGATTTTTGCAGTCACAAAAGGCTTTGGATTTTCAGACAAACTTGTGGAACTAATATATACTTATTTTTCAGGCAATGAGGTAATTATAAACTATCTCTTAAAATTTGCAAATAATGTTGTTGCTTCAACCGAAAAAGGAGTTTTTGGTATATTTAGTTTTTTCTTTTTTATTTCAACAGTTTTCGGATTAATGATGAGTGTTGAAAGAACTTTTAATTCAATCTGGAAAACTGGCAATGGAAGATCATTTCATAAGAAAATTATGTACTACTCTCTATTTCTTTTGATATCTCCATTATTAATTTTGTCATTCCTTACCCTTGCAATGTTATATATTAATACTCTAAACTCATTGAGTAACGGGTTAAATGACATAATACCTATAACATCAATTTTTACTTGGCTATCTGTTTATGCTTTGGTATCATTTGTGTTTACATTAATGTATAAATTTATTCCAAACACAAAAGTGAGCTTTTTTGCATCATTTAATGCTGCTCTAATAGTTGCTGCAGCGTTCGTGTTGATTCAATTGTTATATCTGGAGACTCAAATAATGGTCTCTGGATTAAACGCGGTATATGGTGTATTTGCAGCCGTACCACTATTTCTTGTATGGATGAATATTAGTTGGACAATTATTCTGTTTGGTGCTGAACTTTCTCACGCTTTTCAGAATGTAGATAATTATAAATTAAAATATGAATAAGAATCTGAGCAGTAGAGCATCTGATTTTATTGATGATGCATACCTACATTCGTTAATTAACGATACTGTAGAAGACAAAGAAAAAGTACGTACAATTTTTAGAAAAAGCAAAAGTAAACAAGCTCTTTCTGTTGAAGAGACTGCTCATCTGCTTTCAATAAAATCTAAAGATTTACTTGAAGAGTTATTTGAAACAGCTCGGGAACTTAAAAGATCGGTATATGGAAATAGAATAGTATTATTTGCTCCATTATATATTGGTAATCAATGTACTAATAATTGTTTATATTGTGGTTTCCGGAGTAGTTTAAAAGATGCAGTTAGAAAAACTCTGACACATTCAGAGTTAGTATCTGAGGTTGAATCTCTTGAAAATGAGGGGCATAAAAGACTTATCTTGGTATTTGGTGAACACCCAATATATAGTCCAGAATTTATAGCCGAATCTGTTAAAACTTGTTATAGTGTTAAAACAGGTAATGGTGAAATAAGAAGGGTCAATATTAATGCTGCTCCTCTTGATGTAGAGGGGTTCAGAATTGTAAAAAATTCTGGTATAGGTACATATCAGGTTTTTCAAGAAACCTATCATAAGGAGACTTATGCAAAATATCATCCGGGTCCAGGTACAAAGAGCAACTATATGTGGCGTTTGAATTCTATGGAACGTGCATTCGAAGGTGGCATTGATGATATGGGAATAGGTGCTTTATTTGGTTTGTATGACTGGAGGTTTGAAGTTCTGGGGTTGGTCTCACACGCAATCAGACTTCAGGAAATCTGTGGTGTTGGACCACACACAATAAGTTTCCCAAGAGTTAAGCCAGCTTTAGGAATGAATATCGATCTGCCATACGAAGTAAGTGATGATCATTTTAAACAACTGGTTGCTGTTCTGAGACTTGCTGTTCCATATACAGGTCTAATAATGACAGCCAGAGAAAGTGCAGACATTAGAGACGCTGTTATTGAGTTTGGAGTTTCCCAAATTGATGCCGGTACAAGACTGGAAATTGGTGGTTATCAAGATAAAAATACTGAACAACATCTGGAAAAAGAACAATTTGAAATTGCGGATTCAAGAGACCTTGATTTAGTCATTCAATGGTTGTTAAGTAAAAATTTCATTCCTAGTTTTTGTACTTCTTGTTACAGAGTTGGAAGAACAGGTGAACATTTTATGGAATTTGCTATTCCCGGGTTCATTGGGAACTTCTGTACTCCTAATGCAATGCTTACCTTGTCTGAATATCTCGAAGATTATGCATCTGCCGAAACTAAAAAAGAGGGATATTTGTTAATAGAAAGAGAGTTGGAAAAAATTAGCAACGAGAAGAGAAAATCGGAATTGAAGGAGAAAATTTCTCTAATTAAAACTGGTAAAAGAGACCTACTATATTGATTATGTTTACAGAAAAAGATAGGGAGCTGATAGATAGAGAATTCGAAGAACTGAGAATTTTTAGTCTTAAAAGATGTTCGAATCAGGAGGAGTATGAGACTGTTCTTAAGGCTTTTGAATATGCCGATGCCGCGCATTATGGTATAAGAAGAAAGTCAGGGGATCCCTATATATTGCATCCAATTGCAGTAGCAAAAATTGTTGTTAAAGAAATAGGACTAGGATATAAATCTATAGTTACCGCTCTTCTTCATGATATTGTTGAAGACACAGAATATACAATTGAAGATATTGAACGACTATTTGGACCTAAGATTGCGTCTCTTGTAGATGGATTGACAAAAATTAAGAGTGCATTTAATTCAAATACTTCGAGTCAAGCTGAAAATTTTAAAAGAATAATACTCACATTAAATGATGATGTAAGGGTTATCCTGATTAAACTTGCCGACAGACTGCATAATCTTAGAACAATTGAGTTTATGCCTCAATATAAAAAAGATAAAATCTTAAGTGAGACAATGTACATTTACATTCCACTTGCGCATAGATTAGGTCTTTACAGTATTAAGTCTGAAATGGAGAATATTTGGCTATTGCATACATTGCCTGCAAAATACGAAGAGATTCAGAATAAAATTAATGAATCTATAGTAGAAAAAGGTATGGCAATCGATCAGTTCATTGAACCAATTTCTCAAAGTCTCACTAATGCGGGTATTAAATTCACAATATCTAAAAGAACAAAGACCCCCTACTCCATTTGGATGAAAATGGAAAAAAAGGCAATCCCTTTTGAGCAGATATATGATTTATACGCAGTTAGAATTATTTTTGAGCCAAATGAAAACTCACCTGAAAGGATTCAATGTTGGCACATATATTCTTTAATAACTGAAATTTATCTGTCAAAAACCGACAGAATTCGCGACTGGGTTAGTACTCCAAAAAATAATGGATATGAAGCTTTGCATTGTACCGTTATGGGTCAGCAAGGTAATTGGGTAGAAGTGCAGATTCGTTCGCACAGAATGGATGATGTTGCAGAAAGAGGTGTTGCTGCTCATTGGAGTTATAAGGGCTCAAATACGCTCGAAAACGAGATGGACAGATGGCTAAATCTTGTAAGAGAAGTATTGGAAAATCCCGATGTTAATGCTTTGGAATTTTTAGACAACTTCCATTCAGGTCTTCTATCTCCTGAAATATATATTTTCACTCCAAAAGGTGAATCAAGAGCTTTACCTAAAGGATCTACCGCTCTTGACTTTGCTTACTCTATTCATTCTCAAATAGGTAATCAGGCAATTGCGGCAAAAGCCAATTATAAACTTGTTCCTTTAAGCTATGAGCTGAGAAATGGAGACCAGATTGAAATTATAACAGCTGAATCTCAAAAACCTCAAAGAGAATGGCTCCATTTTATTAAGACGCCTAAAGCTAAGGCAATTATAATGGAGGCATTAAAATCTGAAATTAAAGGGAATCAACATCAGGGCCAAAAAATTCTGGACGATAAACTTAAGACAATGGGAATAAAACCCCAGTCAAAAATTTATAAAAAACTTGCAGATGCTTATGGTTTAAACAACAGGGAGGAACTCTTCAGTAAAATTGCTGCACTGCTTATTGATCTATCTGATTTGGAGAAGAATCTTAAAAAGAATAGTTCTAGTAAATTTGTGAAATATTGGGGTTTACAGTTTTTTGGTACTCAGAAAGTAGCACAAGAGGAAGTTTTAGGAAAAATTGATAAGAAAAAAGATTATTTGTTAAAGGAAAACCCCTTAGATAAGACTCTTTCATATACAGTTTCTACCTGTTGTAATCCAATCCCTGGTGACAGAGTGATTGGTTTTTTAAATGATAAACAAGAAGTAGTTGTACATAAAAGCAATTGCCCGGAGGCTATTCTCCTTGCATCCAGAGAAGGCGAAAAAATTGTGAAGGCTAAGTGGAGCAAGCATACGGTTCTCTCTTTTTTAGCCAGAATCTATATGAGGGGAATCGACAGGATTGGAGTTGTTAATGATGTATCTCAATATATTACACTTGTTTTAAGCGTAAATATCAGAAAAATTCTTATTGAAACTCATGACGGAATTTTTGAAGGATATGTAGATTTATATGTTCACAGTACCGAAGATTTGGACAAACTTGTTAATAATCTTGCTAAAGTAAAGGGCATGGAATATGTTACAAGAACAGAAATAAATGAAGAACAAAATTGATAAGCTATGAAATATTTAAAGTATATATTAATTCTCCCTTTGTTTTATCTGATTTTCTTTCCATCATGTGCTAACACGTCGATGCCTCCAACCGGAGGTCCAAAAGATACCATTCCCCCTGTAATTTTAAAAGTTGAACCAGATTCAGGAAATATAAATTTTCCTTTAACTGATGGTAAAATTTCTATTAAATTTGATGAATATGTAGTCTTAAGCGATGCTTCAAAAAATATTTTTCTATCCCCTCCTCTTTCAAAAAAACCTGAAAGTAAGATTAGAGGTAAAGGGATTGTAGTTGATTTTCCGGTTAAACTTGACAGCGGAATAACCTATACTCTGGAATTTGGAAATTCAATTACAGATAATAATGAGGGGAATATTTATCCGGGGTATTCATATCCATTTTCTACAGGTAAAGTAGTTGATTCAATGGTAGTTTCAGGAAGAGTTTTTGATTATCAGACACTGCTTCCAGTAGATAATATTATTGTTGCATTTTATGAAAATCTATCAGATTCGGCAATTTATAAAATGTATCCTTCAAAAATTGCAAAATCTGATAAATGGGGATATTTTACGGTAAAAAACCTTAAGAAAATTGCTTATAAAGTATATGCTTACGGAGACATTAACGATAATTTTAAATTTGATCCCGAAAACGAGAAAATTGCATTTATTGACTCATTGGTTATACCTTCAAAAGTTATGAAGAAAGGTATGCCTGAACTAAAATATGTTAAAGAAAAGGACACTATTGGATCTTTATCAAAACCTTCTCAATTATATTTATACTTGTTTAAAGAACCTACTGTAAAACAATATATTAAAAATGATGGTAGACCAGAACTAAAAAAGTTCTTTTTAACTTTTGCATCACCAAATGTTGTTATTGACAGTATTAAATTTGAAGGGATGGCTCCATTGAATTTTATTGAACAATACAACGAAGTCAGGGACAGTCTCATTTTATGGGTAAGAGATACAAGTATTATATTAAAGGATACTGTTAATATGATTGTTAAATATCACAAAACAGACTCGCTGACTAAATATTTTTTAAGTTCCGATACTATACAGATGATTGCGCCAAGAGTGCCAAAAATTGATCCTAAACTGGCAAAACGTTCAAATTTTGGGTTACAGGAGAATACAATTCGAAAAAATTTGTTGGTATATAAATCTTTTGAGGCACTTCCCGATATGGTAGAACAAATTGGATACTCAATTGTTTTTCCGGCACCATTAATTGGAATTGATAATTCAAAAATAAAATACGAGTTTGTAACTCCTAAGGGTCAAACAGGTAAAGAAGATTTTATATTATCTAGAAGCGAGACAGATAGTTGTACTTATCATTTAAAAAATGTTTCTGCTATGAAAAAAGGGTTTGAATATAAATTGACTTTTTATAATGGTGCATTTAAGGATATTTATAAGAACACAAATGATTCTGTTATGAAATCTGTCATTTTACCAAATGATGAAAAACTCAGTAAGATAAATTTAGAATTAGTTGGAGCAGATGCGTCTTACATTGTTGACCTAACAAATAATGCTAGAAATAAAGTATTTAGAACGCTCAAAACAGATAAAGACGGTACACTCGTATTTCCTTATGTTATTCCTGGTGATTACTCAATAAGAATCACTAAAGATGAGAATAAAAATGGTCTAATAGATTCTGGTAGTTTATCGGATAAAAAACAACCAGAAAAAGTGCGTTTATATTTATTGCCAAATGGAAATTCAGTAATTAAAATTCCTGAATCAACTGAATTAACCCAAAAAATTGATCTAAAATCTCTTTTCAAATGAAAAAAATTATTCTTCTCTCTTTTTTATTGATTTCATTAAATTTAGCAGGACAAAATAATGTTGTCAGTTTGATTGGTATCAAAGGAGCATATAATTTGAGCGGAGTTACATTTAATCCTATAGAAGAGAGTGCGAGATCAATTACGACAATAAAGAATTACTCAATTTCTTATATCTATTTTCATAACTTATGGAATAGAATGCCATATTTTGGGTTCCAAGCAGAATTGTTCTTTCAGGAACAAGGTTATATTCTTAATGATGAGAGGATTATTTCAAAAGAGGTAATTCTTCCGTTAACCAGTAAATTTCATATTGATTTTTGGAAAATGAGACTTTTAATGAATGCGGGTGGATTCGTAGGATATAGAACATCAAAATCTTCTGGTTTTGAAGCTACTGATTTCAGATACGATTTTGGGTTTCAAGGCGGAGGAGGAATTGCATATATATTAAAACCATTTGAAATCCATTTTGAAGCAAATTACCAACACTCCCTTGCATACTTGTATGATCCCCAAAAGAATAGTGAGACTAAGCTTTATTATTCTCATCCCCATCAATTGTTGTTGAGTATAGCTGTATATTTCCAATTATTTAGCAAATGAAAATTATTCTTGTAAAAATTGGGAATGTTACTATTGGAGGTTCGAATCCAATTGCCATTCAGTCTATGTGTAATACAGCCACAACCGATGTTGAATCATCTGTAAGGCAGTGTGTTGATTTATATGAAAATGGAGCCGACATAATACGTCTGACAACGCAGGGAATAAAAGAGGTTAATTCATTAAAAGAGATCAAACGAATTTTAAGAACAAAAAATATTAATACTCCACTTGTAGCAGATATCCATTTTTCACCAGATGTAGCTATTGAAGCAGCGAAAATTGCTGATAAAGTACGTATAAATCCTGGTAATTTTTCTAAAGACCCTTCGATTGCAAGAGAAAAATATGCTCAATTAATTGAAGTCTGCAAAGTTCACGGAACTGCTATCAGAATTGGGATTAACCACGGTTCATTAGACCCTTTGATTGTGGAAAAATATGGCAATACTGCATATGGTATGATGAAATCTGCCATTGAATGGATAAATCTTTCTAATGAATTGAAATTTGACCAGATTGTTATTTCTCTAAAAGCGAGTAACACTTTAGTTATGTCAGAATCGTATAAATTATTGTACGCAGAAATGGAGAAAATTGGATTAATTTTTCCGCTTCATCTTGGAGTGACTGAAGCAGGTAATTCAGATGAAGGAAGAATTAAATCTGCTGTTGGAATTTCGTCCCTCTTATCTCTTGGAATTGGCAATACACTAAGGGTTTCGTTAACTGAGAACCCCGTGAATGAAGTTATCGTTGCAAAACAAATTTTAAGCTATTTTAATAAAAGATATCCAAAAAATAATTCAAGTAACAACTTTGTTATGGATGTTTCGGACTGGGATGAATTTATTATTGATGCTTCCTGTGAAATTGGGCCACTCCTATTGGATAAAAAAATTGATGACTTTACAATTATACTTAAAAATAAAAATATAATTTCATCTGAAAAACTGGACGAATTTAAAGAAATGTTGCTGCAGGCATCCAGACGAAAATTTTCCAGACCTGAGTATATTGCTTGTCCGGGCTGTGGAAGAACATTATTTAATCTTGAAAAGGTTTTTAATGAAGTAAAAAGAAGAACATCTCATCTTAAGGGGCTTAATATTGCTGTAATGGGTTGCGTAGTTAATGGACCCGGTGAAATGGCAGATGCTGATTATGGTTATGTAGGTGAAGGAAAAGGTAAAG
>MTLD01000266.1_pt2 | contig 12221 bp, 13 predicted proteins | sample 1982471 | NCBI WGS metagenome assembly MTLD01 (sample SAMN05712604, study PRJNA340218) | biofilm metagenome | isolation source: sample SPM anode biofilm adapted to -50 mV | place: USA | collected 2012-02-03
GGCCGGCCATTGGGGCCGGCCGCTGCTGATATGGAGATTTACGGAACCGCAGACATGAAACATTCGTTTCAACTGTTCATTTCGTTACACGTCGCATTCCTTAAGCCAGCGCCACAGGGTCGTCCGGCTGATTCCCAGCTTGGCCGCCGCCTTGGTGTAGTGGTAGTCGACCTCCTGAAGGACCTTGACCAGCATCGCTCTGTTCAGCTTGCCCCTGGCCTGTCCGCCTGGCGGCGGCGGAGCGCCGTGCTTTGCGGCCGCTCCCGCGAATCCGGGCGGCAGGGCATCCACCCCCTGATGAAACGCGGTCCGGACTTCGTCCTCGCTGATAGTCTCGTTGCTGCCGATGACGGTCAGCCGTTCGGCGATATTCATCAGCTCGCGGACATTGCCCGGCCAGGCGTAGTCGCCGAGCAGTCTCCGGACGCGGGGAGCGGTACGTTTCGGCGGCTTGCGGAACCGCGAACAGTAGACGCGCAAAAAGTGGTCGAACAGCAGCGGCACGTCCCCCGCCCTCTCCCGCAGGGGAGGAACGTTCAATTTAAGGATATCCAGCCGGTAATACAGGTCGGGGCGGAAGGACCCCTCCCGCATCATTTCGCCCAGGCTGCGGTTGGTGGCGGCGATGACCCGCACATCGATGGGTATGATCCGGCGGTCGCCGAGCCGCATGATTTCCCGTTCCTGCAAAACCCGCAGCAGCCGCCCCTGCATTTTTATCGAGATTTCCGACACCTCGTCGAGAAAGATCGTCCCCCGGTGGGCGAGCTCGAACAGGCCGGCCTTGCCCTCCTTTGCCGCGCCGGTGAACGCGCCCCCCACATAACCGAACAGTTCGCTCTCCAGCAGGTTTTCCGGCAGGGCCGCGCAGTTGAAGGCGACGAACGGCCCGGGCGCCCTGTCGCTGGCGTTGTGGATGCTCTGCGCGAACATCTCCTTCCCCGAACCCGTTTCGCCGACGATCAGCACGTTGGAGTCCACCTTGCAATATTCCTTGGCGACGGTGATCGCCCGTTTGATCGCTTCGCTTTCGCCGAGGATATCGGCGAAGTTGAGTTTGGCGCTGTGGCCGCGGTGATAAATCTTCTGCCGGATTTTGCCTTCCAGCTCCTGGATGCTCAGCACCGGCTGGAAGGTCGCGATGGCGCCCACCGTCTGCTCCTTTACGATGATGGGTGCGGTGTTTATCACCACTTGGCGACCGCCGAGCGTTTTGATCTCGCCGATTTCCGCCGTCCCGGTGGTCAGCACCCTTCCCAGCCGCAATTCGGGCAGGATACTGTCGGCCGGCTTGGCCTCCAGCCTGCCCGCCAGGCCGGTTATATTAACGGCCGCCGCGTTGACCAGGTTGATATCGCCTTTTTCGCTGACGGCCACGATGCCTTCCGTGGAGTAGTCCATCAGCGTGCGGAACCTTTCGCTCCGCTCCTGCTCCTGCCGCCGGATAAGATAAACGCGCTTCGCTTCGCTGAGAACCTGATAGATGGCCTCCCGCCCCGATTTGATGAACACCGACTGCATGCCGAGCTGCCCGGCCACCCTCGTGGCCACCAGGCCGCCGCAGATGACGTCGATGCCGTCGCGCTTCAGGGCTTCCAGGTTTTTCTGCATATCGTCCTCGCTCTCGACGATGGTCGTGATGGCGTCGAGGCCGGTTATCTCCTTTATGCTGCGGGCGCCGTACACCATGTCCTCGGAGCCGACGATGGCGATTTTGGTGGACCCCAGCCGGTCCCGGCACTCCAGCACGGCGCGGATAACGTCGTACCCGCTGACCGGCAGCTTGATGACCGGGATATCGCCCATATGCTTCTGCGCGACGGAGGCGGTTATGCCGCGGGCTACGACGACGTCGGTCTTGATCTTCCTGTACTCGATGCGCCGCGGCACCCCGTCGACGACGATGAGCTCGATCGTCCAGCCGCCGTCGTTCTGCTCGGCGAACACCTCCTGTATCTCGCGGCAAATTTCCGGGTAAGGGACCATGAAAGTGATCTTCGCCATTCTCCACATCCTCCGAGGCGGCCGAAATAATTGCGGCAGTCTTGCGGAATTCGTCATTCGTGCAGGAAAATACGGGCATTTTTCTTAATTATAGCATATGCTCGGAATATTCTAACCGTTTTAGCGCCGTTTTTTCAGGAATAACCTGTTGCATTTGTAACAATGCCCCTGTTTCGTGAACAACTGAAACAATATGTTACAGCGAAACACCCCAGCCGGCGCCCCCGCGGTTGAGCGTAGGCTTTTTTTCTTTTTTCTGAATTACGGCACGATTCATGCATAACAGGGAGGTTGTTCATCTGTGAGCACAGTATCTCATCCAGGGAGGCCAATCATGACAAAACCGGTATTGGGACTCCTGCTCGGCGACGCGGCGGGCATCGGGCCGGAAATCGTCGCCAAGCTCTGCACCAAAGACACTCTGTTTCGCACCTGCCGGCCGGTTGTCATCGGCGACCTGCGGGTCATGAAAAAGGGCCAGCAAATCGCCGGCGTCAGCTTTCCCCTGCAGGTCATCGACGCCGTGGCGGCGGCCACCTGGCGGGACGGCGTCCCCTTCCTCGATCAGGGCGATCTCAACCCCGAGTCCGTCGAACCGGGCCGGCTCAGCCCCCTGTCCGGCCGCGTGGCCGGCGACATGCTGCTGACGGCGCTCGGCCTTTGCCGGCAGGGCGTCCTCGACGGGTTCGCGTATGCCCCGCTGAACAAGGCGGCCCTGCGGGCCGGCGGGCACCAGTTCGCGGACGAGCAGCATCTGATGGCCCATCATCTGCGCTGGACCGACCCGTGCGGGGAGATGAACGTCCTCCGCAATCTGTGGACCTCGCGCGTCACCAGCCATATCCCCCTGTCGGCGGTAGCGGCCAACCTGAGTGTGGAAAACATCGTCCGCGCCATCCGCCTGGCCGACCAAACGCTGCGCAGGGTCGGTTTCGACAAGCCCAGGATAGCGGTCGCCGCCCTCAATCCGCACGCCGGCGAGTCCGGTCTGTGCGGCACGGAGGAGGTCGTCGTCATCACCCCCGCCATCGAGCTGGCCAGGCAGGACGGCATCGACGCCCGCGGGCCTTTCCCGTCGGACACGGTATTCATCAACGCCGGCAACGGCGACTACGACGCGGTCGTGACCATGTACCACGACCAGGGCCAGATAGCCATGAAGATAATGGGCTTCCAGTTCGGCGTCACGGTGGCCGCCGGACTTCCTTACCCGATTACCACCCCGGCTCACGGCACCGCTTTCGACATCGCCGGCAAAGGGTCGGCAATACCGGACGCACTGGAACAGGCGGTGCTGGTGGCCGCGAAGATGGCGAAGCGGCGGTGCTGAGATAATAGGGCAAGACCCGGATTCCGCAGAAGCGGCAACGTGGCAAAAATGGAGGGGATAAACTTGGATGCCGATCGGATTATTGCTCTCGCCTGTGGTTTGGTGGGCGCGTTCTGGGCGTTCAACGGCTGGTTCGAGTACGGTTTTTGGATAAACAAAGGGCCGGGGCCCGGCTTTCTGCCGGTGATATTCGGGACGTTGACGTGCATTTTCTGCGCCGTCAGGCTGCTGAGGGCCGATAAAAAAGCCGAGCCTGTCGACAAAAACGCCCTGCTGCCTATCATGGCGATAATCGCCTTCACGGCGTGCATCTACATCATCGGATTCCTGGCCTCGTCCTTCCTGTTCATCGTCGGCTGGCTCATCAACCAAGGCCGCTATTCGTACAGGTTCTCCATCATCCTGGCGGCCATCGTCGTCTTCTCCGTGTGGGGAATATTCGAATACTGGCTGCAGGTGCCGTTTCCCAGCGGCATGATCAAGCTATAGACAGGGAGGTAAGCTGATGGAATCGATCTACACCCACCTGATGAACGGATTCGCCATCGCCATGACCGGCGACAACCTCACGGCCGCGGTGTCCGGCGCGGTAATGGGCATGTTTATCGGCGCCCTGCCGGGCATCGGCGCCGTCATGGGCGTCGCCCTCCTGCTGCCGTTGACCTTCAAGATGGATCCGACGACAGCGATCATCATGCTGGCTGCCTTGTACTACTCGACGATGTACGCCGGCTCGTTCACCGCCATCCTCATAAACATCCCCGGCGACCCGCCGGCCGTAATGACTACGATGGACGGCTATCAGCTGACCCTCAGGGGCAAAGCCGGCAAAGCCCTGGCGGTTTCCAACTGGTCCTCGTTCGTCGCCGGCTTCATCGGCGTCGTCCTCCTGACCTTCATGGGACCCATCCTCGCCGATGTAGGGCTGGCTTTCGGCCCGGCCGAGATGACCGCGGTGATACTGCTGGCAATGACGGCGATCGGCTGGCTGCTCGGCGACGACCCGCTCAAAGGCCTGCTTTCCACCTTCCTGGGCATCCTGCTCGCGACCGTCGGCCTCGACCTGGCCGTCGGCCGGCCGCGCTTCGCGTTCGGCGTGAACGAGCTGCTGAACGGCATCGATTTCATCCCGCTCGTCATCGGTCTGCTGGGCGTGAACGAGATCATCCAGATGGCGCTGCATAAAGATGGCTACAAGCTGAAAACCAGCGAAAAACTCTCCCTGAAAAGCAACTACCTGAGCTTCCGGGAAATGAAGCAGATTTTCCGCCCGACGATGGTCAGCAGCTTCCTCGGCACTTTCGTCGGCTGCGTGCCGGGCGCCGGGACGACGACGGCCTCCTTCCTGAGCTATGTCCTCGAAAAACGGACCGGCAAGAATAAGGAGAATATGGGCAAAGGAGCGCTGGAAGGCGTCGCCGCCCCCGAGGCGGCCAACAACGCGGCCGCGGCCGGCGCGTTCGCCCCGCTGCTGTCCCTGGGCATCCCCAGTTCGGGCACGGCGGCGATACTGCTCGGCGGCCTGATGATGTGGGGCATCTCCCCCGGGCCGCTGCTGTTCACCGAACACCCCGACCTCGCCTGGGGCCTCATCGCCTCGATGTACACCGGCAACCTGGTGTGCATGATAATCGCCGCCCTCAGCATCCCCCTCATGGTCCACGCGCTGCGTATCCCGCCGTCCATCCTCACGCCGATCATCATCGTCATCTGCGTCGTATCCGCTTACGCTGCCAACAACAGCCTGTTCGACATCTGGCTGATGATCATCTTCGGCACCATCGGCTATTTTTTCAACCGCTACAATTACCCCGTGGCGCCCTTCCTCATGGCCTTCATCCTCACCCCCCGGCTGGAGACGTCGCTGCGCCAGTCGTTCGACATCTCCAACGGCGACCCGATGATCTTCGTACACAAGCCGATCGCCCTGGCGTTCCTGTGCGCCACGCTGCTCTTCTTCGTCGCCCCGCTGTTCATAAAGCTCTGCCGCTACTGCCTGCCCAAGGCGCAGGAGCCGAGCTGATCCGGCAACCCGGCGACGCAAAAAACCACCGCCCCGGCGGTGGTTTTCGTCTTTGTATGGGCAATATTGCGGTCTAGCGGGCGGCGCTCCTCAGCTCCCGTTCGACGATGGCCTCGATGAGCTCGCGCGAGGGCACGCCCACCATCCTGCGGCCGTTGATGAACAGGGTGGGCGTCGCCTTGACGCGCAGTTTCTTGGCCAGCTCGACGTCGCGGCGGATGATCTGCCGCGTTGCCGCAGAAGCGGCCTCGGCCATGAGCCGCGCCGGGTCGCCCAGCCCCTCCGCCGTAGCCGCCGCCTTGTCCCGGCCGTAAGCGCCGTGAAATTCGTGGTAACGCGCGAAATGCTTCTCGATATAGGCGGGGAAAAAGCCCTGCGACGCCGACGCCAGCATCGACTCCGACGCCGTGCAGGACGACGCGTATAGAGTCCGCGATACGTCGTCGTTGCAGTCCCGGTCGAGCGGATAGTTGTAATAGGCGAAGGAGATCAGACCGTCGTATTTGGCGGCCAGCTCCTTCTCGAGCTGGAAGAACTGATAACAGGCCGAGCAGAGGAAGTCGGTGAAGACGGCGATCCTGACCTTTGCGTCCGCCGGCCCGATTGTCAGGCTGCTCGGCGGCAGGACCGGATTTTCCGCCTCCTGGCGGTAAAACGCCTCGTAGGTCTGCTGCGTCCCGTCCCCGGGCTGCCGGGAAACGTCCGTCTGCAGCCGCAGCACGGCGGACGCGGCGAACACCGAGAAGGCCAGCAGCACGACGGCAAGCGCGTAAAGCGAGAAGGCGGCCTTTTTCCCGGGGCCGCCGCCGGCCGCCGGGGCCGCGCGCAGCGTCAGGCCGTCCTGCCGCAGGCGCCTGTACCACCTGTAGGCGGCCGCGAACAGCAGCAGGTTGATGAGGTAGGTGATGGCGCACAGGATGCACAAGATCCCCAGCCGGAACATCACCGCGGCGAGGACGGCGTCGGCCGCCAGCGAAACGGCGGCCAGCGGCAGGACGATCGCCAGGCCGTAGAGGCGGTAGATGCCGCCCGCATAGCCGGCCACCGCCACGGTGAGCAGGACGACGAGATAGGCGAACAGCCCGTAGGCGGCCAGCGGGATGCCGAAGATCACGGCGTACTCCCCCTGGATGAGGGCGTCGCAGTTCCCGGCGGCGCCGCAGACGACGAAATTCCCGTATTCCGCCGGGTAATAGTGCAGATATGCGAGATAGCCCGCGACCGCCGCGCCGCAAAGCGCAAGGCCGGCGATCGCCGCGCCGTAAGTCTTGTCCATCGCTTCCCCCGGAAATCAGACATCTTTACGTACTATTATTTTCTCCCCGCAGGGCGTATTCCCTCCCGGCTTACGCCATAAGCAAGGCCAAAGCGGTTTTGCGCCGCATGGCGCCCGCTTTGGCCGTTGAAGAAGTTGCGAAGAAACGAAAACAACACAATTCCTGCACATTCCCTTCACGGGATATTCATATTGCCGACCTATAATGAAAGCAAGCAAACAGGAGGTGTTCACGATGATGATGATGTACGGTATCAACGGCCCGCTAGGCTGGCTGGCGGTCGCTCTCGGAGTCGCCGTCCACATGGCCTTCGCGGTGATGGTCGTCCTCGCCGCCATCTGGCTCTTCAGGTCGCTGTTCCGCGGCGCCGAGCAATGCTCGGGCGACCATAAGGCCGAGACAGTCCTCAAGCAGCGCTACGCCAGTGGCGAGATATCCGGCGAAGACTACCAGCGCATGAAGAACGAGCTTGCGTCATTATAGCCTCAACCTGCGTGCCAAGCAAAGATAATGGCCAAAGCGGCAAACCCGCTTTGGCCATTTTGCGTCTTATTCGCTGTTAAGAATTACGGTTTGCCCGTCTTTTTGCCGATTTTGGCGTTCACCATGGCCGGCAGCACGGTCTCGTCCCGGCTGGCCGCCGCGCCCTCGGGGACAAATTTGACACCCGTCTCGCCGGTGGTCAGCCGGGGCTCGCCGGGGGACGCAGGGTCGCTCTTCGTCTTTATCGCCATTACCTCCTCTGCAGGGTCGGTTTTTAGTATATTGCCCGGCGGATCGCGCGGTCTATTCAGCCTTGCCGCCTCATAATTATAGGGAACTGACCTATCGCGAGAAACAACCCGCCGCTTGCGCAACTGGGGGTGAATACTGTGGTGGTTTTCTACGCGCTGCTCGGTATGCTGTGCTGGGGGCTGGCCCCGCTGTTCGGCAAGATGGGGTTGAGCAGCGTGAGCCCGGTAGCGGCCCTTTGCCTGCGGACGCTGATCGCCGGGACGCTGGTGGTCGGCTGGACGTTCGGCACCCGCGGTTTTTGCGATATCGCGCAGATACCGTTCGGACTGTGGGTATTTATCGCCATCGAGGCCGTTCTCGCCACCCTGTTGGGCGACCTGGCCTATTTCGTGGCCCTGAAGCACGGCAATGTCAACGTCGTATCGCTGATAATGTCGTGCGCGCCGGTGGTAACGATCATCTTCAGCTATCTGTTCATGGACGAGGCCGTTACCGCCAAGCAGCTTCTGGGGGGCCTTCTGATTTCCTCCGGGCTGGTTCTTGTGTGCTGGGACTAACGGGCGGCCCGCATCGCCCGGTAGCGCGCGGCCAGGATAACGCTGCGCACGAAATAGTCGGCGGCGGTGATACACCACACGACCGGAATATCGCAGCCGAGTTTGGCGATTAACAGCCAGCACAACGGCAGCCTGACGAGCCATATGCCGACGACGGTGCTCAGCATGGGCCACACGGTGTCGCCGGCGGCGCGCAGGGCGTTGCCGAGTACGAAGGCAACGGCCAGCGTCGGCTGCTCCAGCAATGCGATAGACAGGCAGGCGGCCGCCAGGGTTCGCGTCGTGGCGTCAGCGGTGAAGGGGATTACCAGGACGTCGGCAAAACAGAAATACCCCAGGCCGATCGCCGTCATGCCCGCCAGGGCGATCCGCAGGATAAGCCGCGTGTATCCTCTGGCCAGATCGGGCGACCTCTCGCCCAGGGCTTTGCCGACAAGGGCAATGGTCGTCGCCGCCAGGCAGGCGCCGACCGCCAGCGACACCCCCTCCAGCTGCTGGGCGATCTGGTTGGCGGCGAACGCCTCCGCCCCCATGTCCACCAGGATGAGCACGTAAAGCGAAAACCCGAGCTGCAGGAAGCATTGTTCGATGACCACCGGCGAGCTCAGCCGGCAGATATTGCGGACAAGTCCCGGCTCGCCGCCGAATACGCACCGCCAGGAAAGCCCCAGCTCCGCATGGCGGCCGATCAGCAGCAGACAGAACAATAACCCGGCCGCCGCCGATACGCAGATACCCGTGGCTATGGCCGCGACCCCCAGGCCCGGCCAAGCGAAGACGAAGAAGCTGCCCAGCAGCAGGCAGGCCGTCGAACAGAAGGCGCTGAGCCGAAAGGCGTCGCCGGTCGCCCCCATCCCCTGCAGCATGCTCTTGCCGACCTGGATCGACAGCAGAAACGGCAAAGCGAGCCAGAACAGCCGGGCCATCGCCGGTAAAGCGGCCGGATCGACGGTGGTTGCGGGCAGCAGGCGGTCGCCGAGCAGCCAGCCGGCGAGCGACAGCGCCAGCCCCAGGCCGAACGAACCCGCCAAGGCTTTGCTCGCGACCGCCCGGGCCCGGCGCCGGTCTTTCGCGCCGGTCGCGCGGGCCACCATGACGGCCGCCCCCGTTCCTATCCCGCCCAATATGCCGATGAGCGACGCCTGGACGAGCCCGGCGACGGTGTACTCGGCAAGACAGCCGGTGCCCAGCCTGTTTATGAGGGAGATGAGCACCGCCCCCATGAGGGCGCTGTAGGCTTCATCCAGCAGGACGGGACCGCCGACGGCGGTAACATTCGTGAACAGTCTGCGATAGTCGTTCATCTGCCACCCCGGACCTTTTAAATAAACAACTCGGCGTATAGCCGAGTTTTCTTTTGTGCGCGGGACGCTGACCAGGCGGCGGGACGCCGCATAGGATAATACGGTCTGAATCAAAAGGGGGCCGGATGAGTGGGGAAATATGCAATTCCGCTGCTGACAGCGCTGAGACAATACGCCGACGGGCAGACGGTGCGTTTCCACATGCCGGGGCACAAGGGGACGGCTTTCGCCCGCGATATCGAGGAAGTTGTGGGTTCGCAGTGCTTCCGCGCCGATGTCACCAATATCCCGGCCATGGACGACTTGCACCAGCCGCGGGGGATCATCGGCGAGGCTCAGGCCAACGCCGCCGCGCTCTTCGGCGCGGACAGGACATATTTCCTCATCAACGGCTGCAGTTCGGGCCTCCAGGCCCTCGTCACGGCCGTCTGCCAAAACGGGGAAAAGATCGTCCTGCCCCGCAACATCCACCGTTCGATACTGGCCGGCATAATTCTCAGCGGCGCGCGGCCGGTGTATTATCTTCCCCGTTACTGCCAGGCTTACGGCATACCCCTCGGCTCCGCGCCCGCGGATGTCGCCGCCTGCCTGGAGGAACACCCGGACGCGAAGGCCGTGCTGGTCGTCAGCCCGACTTATAACGGCGTGGTTTCCGACGTACGCGCCATCGCCGCGGAAGCGCACCGGCGCGGCATCCCGCTGCTGGTGGACGAGGCCCACGGGGCGCATCTCTATTTCCACCCCGGCCAGCCGCGGGGGGCTTTGACCGCCGGGGCCGACGGCGTGGCCCACGGAACCCATAAGATGATCGGCGCGTTCACGCAGGCGGCCATGCTGCACACCCGGGGCGACCGCATCAACGCGCAGCGCCTGGAAGCGTCCCTGCGGCTGCTGCAAAGCACGAGCACCTCGTATCTTCTGCTCGCCTCGCTGGAGGCGGCCTGCGCCGCCATGGCCGACAACGGGGAGGCCCTGTTCGCCGATGCCCTCGCAATGGCGGAATATGCGCGCGCGGCGCTGGCGAACTTGGGGCTGGCCGTTTTTTGCGCCGCCGGCAGGGGCGAGCCGGGCTTCTTCGCTCTCGATGCCACGAGAGTCACGATCGCGATGAACCGCCTGGGAATGACCGGCTACGCCGCCGAGAAGCTGCTGCGGGAGAAATACGACATCCAGGTGGAGATGTCGGACTTCAATAATATCCTGCTTTTAATCAGCCCGGGGAATAGATACGGCGACATCGACCGCCTCGTGGACGCTCTCGCGGCGATGCTCAAGCAGCAGCCGCGCCGCGACGACCGACCGAACTGCCTGGAAATCGCCCCCTGCAATTTTCTGCCGCCCCAGGCGTTAACGCCGCGGCAGGCCTTCTTCCGCCCCGCCGTCCCGGTGCCGCTGGCTTCGTCGCACGGCCGGACCGCCGGCGAGGCGATCGCCTGTTATCCGCCCGGCGTGCCGATCATCTGCCCCGGAGAGATATTCACCGCCGAGATCATCGAATATCTCCGCTGTTTGCGGACAGCCGGGGCCGTCTTTCAGGGCTGCCACGATCCCCGGCTGGGGACGGTGCAGGTCGTCCTCTAGCGGCGGGCGGACCGCTCGACCACCTCGGGGAAGGGACTATAAAAGCTCAGCCCTTTGCTCTTGGTCGCAACCGTGCCATCGGCATTCTCGATCGTCACCCACGATTTCACGAGATAGCCCTCGGCGCCCGGCAGCACCACCCTTTCCTCGTCGGGACGGAGCGCCGGGTTGCGGCGGTATTTTTTCCAGTATTTGAAGCTCTTCAGCACCTTATGGTGCCACACGATCCGCGGCGGCGCGGCAAACCCGTAGGCCGCGACGAAAAGGTCGTCGTCCACCTTCTGCGCCCACAGCAGCACCGGCTTGCCTGTGTTGTTCTGGAAGCGGAAATCCTTCGAGCCGTAATATACGGTGGCGTCCTGCCCGGGAGGGACGTACGGCACGGTCATGCCGTGGGCGTACCGCTGGACGATGTCGAAGTTGCAGAAGGTGGCGACGTTGTATGTGACCGAGGCGACTTTACAGACGCCGCCGCCGACCGTCGTTATCATCGACGTTCCCTTGTAGGTCGGCCCGGGACGATAGCCGCGCTTTCTGGTGTACGGCCCGATCGTGCCGTTCTGGGAATACATCTTGCCGGGAGCTATGACCGTCCCGGCCAGTTTTTTCGCCGCGAGGCCGACATTGTAGTCTTCGCCGGGGAGCGGGTCCTTCAGGGTGGCCCGGTAGGCGGCCATGAGGCGCGGATTCCCGTGACGCTTCAGGGCGGCGAGGAACGCGCCGTCCTGTTCCCACGGCAGCGGGCCTTCGTACGGACGGTCCATGTGGGGGAATTCGGCAAAATGGTCCTCACGTTCAAGGCGCAGTATCGCGAATGCCTGGCTGGCGCCCCCGTCGATCTCCTGGAGGTAAAGGATAAGCCCGCCGCCTGCCATGGCGGCGGCGAGGATGAAAAGCAGCAGCAGCCTCTTAAGCACATTCTCACCCGAGGCCAGGCGCATTCGAATGCTGGCAGCCTCAAGGCAATTATATTCGCCGCAGCCCCGGATTCTGCCATGATAAAATCCGCCGGCTGTTTTTTTGCGTCGTTCGTCCGTACGGGAAAACGGCCTGGCATACACCAGGCCGTTTTTCGGCGGGGGCTATTTTTTTTTGCGGCGGTATCAGTCCTGTCCCGCCAGCTGTTTCTTGATCATCGGCTTGATGCCGCCGCTGGCGAGAATCTCCATCGTATATTCGGAAAACGGCTCCGCCTGCGCGGTCGCACCGGTTGTCTCGTTGACGACCTTGCCGGACATTATGTCGATTTTCAGCATATCCCCCTTTTTAACCTTGCTGCTTATCCCCGGACAGACGACGAGCGGTATCCCCAGGTTTATCGCGTTGCGGTAGAATATCCGCCCGAAGGAATCGGCGAGAACGGCGCCGACGCCGACCGCCTTGAGCGTAACGGCCGCATGCTCGCGGCTC
>MTLD01001975.1_pt1 | contig 12199 bp, 15 predicted proteins | sample 1982471 | NCBI WGS metagenome assembly MTLD01 (sample SAMN05712604, study PRJNA340218) | biofilm metagenome | isolation source: sample SPM anode biofilm adapted to -50 mV | place: USA | collected 2012-02-03
GGAAAGTCAAAATCTGGAAAGAAGTTCACTAAGTTAAATTGAGTTTACATGTAACGCCACTCATCGGGTTATGAGTGGCGATTAAAAAAGGAGGAAACGATGAAACGATTAACGACGCTATTATTTGCTTCCCTATTATGCCTTGGTTCTCTACATGCATCCGAAGAAGAAAAAGTTAATGCCATTGTTATGCTGAATATGGAGAATGGTTTAGCAAGCATTCAAAAAGGCTTTTTATACAATAATCTTGATTTAATTAAAAGTGGTGTTGAGCAAGTTCAAAAAGAAAATGCTTCCTATCAGAACCATCATGTTATCAAAGCATTTTTACCTGATACGAAAAAACAGATGGAAAATTTAGCATTTATCACTTCAAAACGTATTGATAATGCGGCTGAAGAGATGAAGGGTTATTTAGCACTTAATCAAATGAAAAAAGCACACGGTGCCTTTGCAGAAATCGTCAATGCTTGTACAGATTGCCATACACTAATTCGTGGTTGGTAGAAACGCATTATTTTGCGCTAAGAGAGTATCTCTTAGCGTTCTTCATAAGCTCCAATAGAAACAATCTTTTCGTATCGTTTTTCCATACGTTCATCATTGCTTAATGGGTCTAACTCTTCAAGTGATTTGATAAAATAATCAGCCAAAGCTTTTGCGGCACTCTCTTTATCGCGGTGCGCACCGACCAAAGGTTCATCAATAATTGCATCAATCAATTTAAGGCCTAAAAGGTCATCAGAAGTAATTTTCATAGCCTTCGTAGCGTTTTCTTGCTTACTAGGATCATTCCATAAAATAGCGGCACATCCCTCTGGAGAAATAACGGAAAAAACAGAATAACGCATCATAGCAACACGATCTGCTACGCCAACAGCCAATGCTCCTCCACTTCCACCTTCACCAATAACAACCGCTACACTTTTCGTATTTAAACGACTGAGCTCAAAAAGATTTTTAGCAATCGCTTCACTTTGACCTCGCTCTTCCGCAGCAATGCCCGGATAAGCACCCGGAGTGTCAATTAAAAAGAGAATTGGAAGATCAAATTTCTCCGCCATTTTAGCCAAGCGAAGTGCTTTGCGGTACCCCTCAGGATGAGGCATACCAAAATTGCGTTTAATCTTATTTTTTGTTCCACGCCCTTTTTGCTCGCCAATCACCATCACTTTTCGATCAGCAATATAACCGATATAACAAATAATAGCTGCGTCATCCGCGAAATTGCGGTCACCATGAATTTCATAACTATCTTTTAAAAGCGTTCTAATATAATCAAGTGCATACGGACGATCTGGGTGACGCGCAAGCTGAAGCTTTTGGTATTCGCTCAAATTCTTATACGTTTTAGCAATCTCTTTGGAGAGGTTTTTCTCTAAAATTTCGACAGCATGGCTATCGCCTTTGATTTTGGCGTTGGAAATATCCTCATCAATCTGCTTAATCCCATTCTCAAAATCTAAATAAGTAGCCACTAGGATTCCTTATACACGCTTAAAAATCACAGAGCCATTCGTTCCGCCAAAGCCAAACGAGTTACTCATCGTATATTCTGCTCTACATTTGCGCGCAACATTGGGGATATAATCTAAATCACAATCAGGATCAGGGTTTTCATAATTAATCGTTGGAGGTAAAATCTCATCACGCATTGCCATTAAACAAACAACAGCTTCAATTGCGCCCGCTGCACCTAAGCAGTGACCAATTTGACCTTTAATCGAACTGATTTGTGGTACATTCGCACCAAAAACCTCTTTAATGGCTGCTGTTTCATTTTTATCGTTTGCTGGTGTGCTGGTTCCATGCGCATTGATATAATCGATTTTTGGACGACCTGCCATTTCATAGGCCGCTTTCATTGCACGTAGTGGACCATCTAAACTTGGAGAGGTAATATGGCTGGCATCGCCACTCTCGCCAAATCCTACCACTTCACCGTAAATGTGTGCCCCTCTGGCTACTGCATCTTCATAAATTTCAAGAACCAATGCGCCCGCACCTTCACCCATAATAAAGCCATCGCGTTCTGCATCAAAAGGGCGAGAAGCTTTTTTAGGATCATCATTGCGTGTTGAAAGAGCTTTCATGGCAGAAAATCCGCCAATACCTGCTGCACAAATTGCCGCTTCTGCACCCACGACCAACATTTTTTTAGCGCCACCTGTCATCATGGTTTTCGTTGCATCGCTAATCGCGTGTGTACCTGCCGCACATGCCGTCACGGAAGAAAGATTAGGGCCTTTAAGTCCATATTCAATAGAAACCATACCGCCAAGCATGTTAATAAGAGCGGAAGGGATAAAAAATGGAGAAATTTTACGAGGACCAACGCTATTCACAATGACCGAATTTTTTTCAATAACAATCAAACCACCAATACCTGAAGCAGAACTCACGCCAAAACTCTCAGACGCATAGTCCTCAAATTTAGCGTCTGCCATCGCTTCTTTAGCAGCTGCAAGACCTAACTGAATGAAACGGTCAGCTTTTTTCACTTCTTTAGGGTTCATTATAGTGTTAGGATCAAAATCGGTAATTTCACCGGCGATAGAAACAGAATGCTCGGTTGTGTCAAACGAACTAATGCTTTTAATGCCACATTGACCTTCAACAATAGCTTTAAAAGAACTCTCTTTATCCAAACCTAATGAATTAATCATTCCTATACCAGTAACAACAACTCTTTTCAATTTTTTATCCTCTTTTGTGATCTTCGTGGGGAGTGGGGAGAACCCGCTTTTAAAGCGGGCTATGTTATTATAAAATTATTTATGTGCTTCGATATAAGCCATAGCATCTTTTACAGTGACGATTTTTTCAGCGTCGGTGTCTGGAATTTCGATGTCAAATTTTTCTTCAAGTGCCATAACGAGTTCTACAACGTCCAAAGAATCTGCACCCAAATCTTCTACAAATTTTGAATCTTCTTTTACTTCGTCAGGATTTACATTTAATTGTTCAACAACCACCGCTTTTACATCATCAAATAGTGCCATTTACTAGCTCCTTAAAAAAATTTCCACTATTTTATCAAAAAAACCTTTAATTTGAATTTGATATGCGTAAAGTTACCTTTACATGTACATACCGCCATTCACTTTTAAAACTTCTCCCGTGATATAACTTGCGCTATCGCTGAGGAGAAAAGCCACAGCTTCTGCGATGTCTTTAGGAGAGCCAAAACGCTTGAGTGGAATTTTTGACGTGTACGATTCTTTAATCTCAGGGCTGAGTTTATCAGTCATTTCGGTTGCAATAAAACCAGGCGTTACGGCATTAAAACGGACATCTCGTGCACTTCCTTCTTGCGCGAAACTTTTAGTCATTGCAATTAAGCCGCCCTTACTGGCACTGTAATTCACTTGACCTGCATTACCCGTTTCCCCAACGATAGACGCAATATTTACCACACAACCAAAACGTTTTTTACTCATAACTTTCAACGCTTCACGACATCCAATAAACGCTGATGTCAAATTGATATCAATGACAGACGTAAAATCTTCTTTTTTCATACGAATCGCTAGTTTATCGTTGGTAATACCCGCATTATTCACAAGATAAGAGAGTTCACCATCTGCATCGATGATAGCTTTAATACCTTCAACAAACGCTTCTTCATCCGCAACATCAAAACCGATAACGGCTGCTACACCACCATTGGCTTCAATTTCTGCTTTGATAACATCGGCTGACTCAGGACGGGAACGATAATTAATCCACACTTTTAATCCGTACGCTGCTAACGTCAAAGCGATTTCTTTACCAATACCACTCGCGGCACCTGTTACTAAAACATTTTTTCCACTAAATTTCATTACTTTCCTTTTTACATGTAATATTTTTTTACGCACAAAAGCTATAAACACACTTTAAAATTCTACGAGTGGCTTATCCATTTCCATAGGAATCGGTAAACCCATTAGCTTCAAAATGGTGGGTGCAATTTGATTTAACCCACCCTTTTCAACACTTTTAACGCGTTTATCACTCACAAAACAAAATACATCGAAAATGGTGTGATTGGTTAGTTTTGAACCTTCCTCATCTATCATCTGCTCACAATTTCCATGGTCACTGGTCAAAACAACAGAATACCCGCTCTCTTTGGCTTTGGTAAAAAGGCGTCCTAATTCTGTATCGACAGCTTCTACGGCTTTTATCGCCGCATCTAAATTGCCCGTATGTCCTACCATATCACCGTTTGCGAAATTGACAACAATAAATTCATACGCCTCATCCATGGCTTTAAGCACAGCATCACCCACCGCATGGGCACTCATAGCAGGCTCTAAATCGTACGTTTTGACTTTTGGACTGGGCACCAATACTCTCGTTTCACCAACTTTTGGCTCTTCAACGCCACCATTGAAAAAGAATGTCACATGAGCATACTTTTCCGTTTCTGCGGTATGAAATTGCGAGAGTCCTGCACGAGAAATGACATCGCTAAGAATATTTTGTGGTGTTTGTGCTTCAAACATAATCGGAAAAGGATAACTGCTATCGTATTCGCTCATGGTGATACACGCAACGCCGTTGAGTGTTCGTGTAAATTCATGAAATTCACTAAAACCAATGGCACGAGACAGCTCACGCATACGGTCATTTCGAAAATTGGCGAAGATAACACCATCCTCTTTTTGCATACCTTTATAAGGCTCAAACGCCATTGGTTCGATGAATTCATCCGTAACGCCCTTATCGTACATCGACGCTAGATACGCTTTTACATGTAAAGATGTTTGTGGCACTGCATCGACAATAGCACGGTAACCTTGTTCGACTCTTTCCCATCTGTTGTCACGGTCCATACTAAAAAACCGCCCTGAGATGGAGGCGATTTGAATGCTATCATTGCAAATCGCTTCAAGCTGCTCTAAATAGTGCATGCCTGATGTGGGAGAGACATCACGGCCATCGGTAATCACATGAACATAGACTTTTTTGCCTTGTGCTTCTGCAATGCGTGCTAAGTCTAAAATATGGTCAATATGTGAATGCACGCCTCCATCGCTTAGAAGCCCTACAATATGAATGTCACCTTTTACATGTAAAAGCTGTGTTAAGGCTGGGTTGAGCGCTAAAGTGCCATCGTTTGCACTCAACGAAATTTTGACTAAATTTTGATATAAAATACGACCACTTCCAATACACATATGCCCAACTTCACTGTTGCCCATTTGCCCTTCTGGCAAACCGACACTCAGTCCTGAGGTAGCAATAAAATTGTACGGAACTTCTTTAAAAAGCTTATCATACGTTGGTTTATGAGCCTTGGCAAACGCATTGGCTTCATCTAAACGGTTATGTCCAATCCCATCCGTTATGATAAGTAACGTTTTTTGAACTTCTGGTTTCAAATCGCACCCTTTGTTATAAGCTTATAAGCATTATGTTACTAGAATATTGCTTTTAATATCCCTAAAACTCTGGAAAACACTTTTATGCTATATTTCTTATATCAAATCACGTATGTCAATCTTTTTCAATATATTACTGTTCGAGCAGGCATCGCTTTCTTTCTAGGCTTTGTCTTCACCATTTATTTGATGCCAAAATTCATCAAATGGGCAAAATCACGCAACGCGAGCCAACCGATATACTCTCTAGCACCTCAAACACACCAGCAAAAATCCAAAACACCAACCATGGGCGGCATCGTCTTTTTAGTGGCTTCTACTTTGGCAATTTTGATTAATGCGCGCCTAGACAATCTCTTTGTGCTTGCAGGGCTTGGATGTTTATTGCTATTTGGGCTCATTGGAATGAAAGATGACCTCTCCAAAATTTTGGGTAAAAGCAACACCGCAGGACTAACGCCACGTGGAAAACTTCTTTTACAATTCATGGCAGCTTTGATTATCTCTGTTGTGTTATACAGCTCCATCGATATGGACACAAATCTTTTTATTCCATTTTATAAACATTCTCTTTTTGATATGCAACTCTTAGCTCTCGCTTTTTGGATTTTAGTGATGATTTCAGCCAGTAACGCCGTTAATTTGACGGATGGATTGGATGGACTTGCGACAGTTCCTTCCATTTTTTCCATTTTATCTCTGGGTGTCTTTGTTTATGTGGGCGGTAATGCTTTTTTAAGTGGCTATCTTTTGCTCCCAAAAGTTGGTGGAAGTGGTGAAGTTGTTATTCTAGCAACAGCGGTTATTGGCTCATTGGTCGGCTTTTTATGGTTTAACTGCTATCCCGCAGAAATCTTCATGGGCGACAGCGGAAGCCTCAGTATTGGGGCATTTATAGGCTATATGGCCATTATTTCTAAAAATGAATTTTTATTATTATTGGTTGGTTTTGTTTTTGTAATTGAAACTGTTTCAGTCATTTTACAAGTGGGGAGTTACAAAACGCGTAAAAAACGCATTTTCCTTATGGCGCCGATTCATCACCATTTTGAGGTGAAGGGTTGGCCAGAAAACAAGATTATCGTGAGATTTTGGATTATCGCTCTCATGTCAAATCTTTTAGCACTTACGGCATTGAAAATCAGATGATATCACTTTTTGGACACGGAAAAACAACGAAGGCAATTGCTGAAAAATTTAGCGGCAAATGTCAAATTTTTGATGATCACTTTACATGTAAAAGTGAAGACGCGTTTGGCAATCTTTTATTGCCTCCTTCAGACTTTGACCCTACAACAAGCGATGTAGAAATCCCAAGTCCCGGCTTTCCCGCCAATCACGCTTTGATTCAAAAAGCCAAACATGTCACCAGCGAATATGACTTTTTTAAAGATGACATGCCTTTTTCAATTTGGATCAGCGGAACCAATGGCAAAACGACGACCACACAAATGTGTGAATACCTTTTGAAAGACAAAGGCGCTGTTGCCGGTGGAAATATTGGCACGCCGTTGGCAGAGCTCAGCGTAAAAGCGCCTATCTGGATTCTAGAAACCAGTTCCTTTACATTTCACTACACAAAAATCACAGCTCCCGATATTTACCTACTGCTTCCTATAAAACCAGACCATCTGACATGGCATGGCAGCATGGAAGCGTATATTCAAGCCAAACTTTCTATTTTAGAGCGTATGAAAGAAGGCAGTGTCGCTATTTTGCCCAAAGCATATGCGCAAACACACACGTTAGCACATGTCATTGGCTACGACAATGAATACGATTTAGCGGAACAAATGGGTATAGACATCACGCACATTGCGTTTAAATCACCTTTTTTACTCGATGCCGTTTTAGCAACATGTGCACAAAAAATCTTATTAGACCGTGTGGATTACCAGCATCTTAATACCTTTAAAATTGATCATTACAAGATTGAAGAGTTTCATGATAAACAAGGCAGACTTTGGGTCGATGACTCTAAAGGAACGAATGTTGATGCGACGATTGAAGCTCTTAAGCGTTACAAAAATGAAGAGATACTGCTTGTCTTAGGTGGTGATGACAAAGGTGTTGATCTGCAAGAGTTATTTGATTTTATGAAACCTTTACATGTAAAAATCTTTGCCATTGGTTCCAATACCGAAAGACTAGCAACCTTTGCACAAAAAGAGAATATTTGGCTCTCAAAATGCCATGTCATTGAAGAAGCGATGCAACAAATTCATGCGATGCATACACAAAAAACGGTTGCTCTCCTCTCCCCTGCAGCTGCTAGTTTAGACCAGTTTAAATCGTATGCACATAGAGGTGATCGCTTTAAAGAGTTGGCACTAGCTTAACATAAGCTAGTATTAAAGTTTTTAAGCTATAATTTCAACTCTTCAAAGCGTGGCTGGATAGCTCAGTCGGTAGAGCAGGAGACTGAAAATCTCCGTGTCGGCGGTTCGATTCCGTCTCCAGCCACCACCTATTTCAAAATCCCCTATTTTAGGCACTTTAACCACTTAATTTTTCTTTGGGTGTCCTTTTCGGTGTCCGTTTTACAATCATTTTTATTTATTGCTACAATTTTCCCCATATTTTTTTCAAAAGGGGCTATTATGTATCGTATTACCATTTCAAAAGAGAAAAGACCGCATTTTGTCAATATTGGCGATGATGTCATAGCAGATGAAACACTTACACCTAAGTATGGCGATTTAGTTATCCACCACGAACAATTAAACGGAGAACGTGCCAAAGTATGTTTTTATTCAGAAGAAGTCGAGCGTACTAATGATACTGTTCACGTTGTTACACGCATTACACAACACATAAAAAACAATGATGAAGTAAAAGAAGAAAAGCTTAAAAGTATTGATTGGTCGAATACGGTTAATTCTGATGGAATAGAAGAAATTAACGACGACTTAAAAGGGTTGAGTGTTTTAATCGATGGGTTACTTTTTTCTGATAGTGCGAATGGTGGTTATATGGATTATCAAAAGCACTCTTACACAGTTCTAAACAAAATACTTTTTGGAGTAATTGGACGTTTGGAAACTGTAGGCGGTAAGGTGGACTATATGCAAAACTTAATTAGAAAGTAAGAAGATAAACAACAACGCTAAAAAGGCGGATTAACTCCGCCTTGAATACCATTAAATTTTAACTGCACACCGTTTATCCAAAATTAGCGACACCTATTTTTAAATACACTTTTCAATGTAGCTAATATTATAATGAATATCATAATATTAAGTCCTGCTATTCGTCAATCAAAAGACACTAAGCAACCAAAATCTCAACATTTCTCAACATCATTAAGCGTTGATTTTTCTATTGTGAATTTAATTTAAGGATTTGAAATCCTTATCCGAAACTTTAGGCATTGTGTTCGTTTTTTCTTTTGTGATTTTTACTGTTGAATTCTTGTTGAATAATGACATACAACACCGATAAAATGGATGAATAGGTGTTGAATTCTCGTTGTATTTCGTTTGAAAAACTAAAGTTTCCTTTAGTAGTTCCCTTTGCTGTTTACTTATGCTCTGAAACCACCATTTTATAGAGCTTTCAGTGTTTCCTTTTCTGTTCCTTTTACTACTGTTGAAAGTATCAGTTTTATGTATCTGACTGTCTCTATAATTGCACTCATTTTTTCCCTCTTTTTAGCGTTGGTTTTTCGTGAAACTTAAAAAGCCTTTTGAAGCCCTATTTTGTCGAGGTTTTGAAGCATTATTTTGTAAATTTCTGTTTATTAACTTATTAGGCAAAAAAATCTCCAAACTTAAACGTGTTTCCAAGTGCTTTTTTGATTGGTGTTGTAATACGTTTTTTGACATCTTCTTTACTCCCTTGTAAATATCTTTTACCAAAGACAAATTCTAAACGGTACACATCATCAAACTTCTTATAGTGCTTGATGTTGAGGTGTTGGCTTTTCTTTTTCTCTTTGGCTGTTTTGAGATAAACAGTATTTTTGTATCTCCTCGCCACCCTATCCATTAACTTAGCTATTCTTTGCACGTCAAACGGCTTATTTTCATCGAAACACACATCAAGCCTAAACAAAGTACATTCACCCTCTAAACGCTCCATAATCGCTTTAAAATCAATCATCATTAAGCGTGATACCTCATCGTATTGGTGGAGTCCTTGAAAGGTAAGCGTTATTTTCTTAGCTCGTGTGTGTTTAATGAGCTTGTACTGTAAGCCTGTTTGGGTTTCTAAGATTGCCAAGTAGTCATACAGTACAACTTTTTTACCAAGCTTGAAAGATGTTAGTAGCTCTTGATTGAGGACTATTTTGTTTTTAGCAATATGAATAACGGCAATATCTGTCAATTTCGCTAAAATGTCAAAAGTGATTTCAAGGGCTACGCTATCCGCCTCACCCTTGAGCATTGTCGGTACTCGTTATACCGATTTTTTTCTTTTTGCCCTTATTTTTTACTCTAAGGTCAAATTGTGGATTTTTTGAAAGCAGGTCATTCTTCACTCTGCTTACAGTCGATAAAATGCTGAAAACAATATCCGCTAACTGTTCCGCCTTTTCGCCATTGTGGAACTCTTGCACATATGCTTTCATAATGAGGGGATTGCTTTTATCCCCTCCATAGACTTTAGGATTAGATTTTATTTTCTCATATGCCCAAACATAAATCTGATTTCTTAAAAATTTACTCATTGAACACCCCCTATTTTATGAGAGGCTATCCAAGCATTAATCTCTGTTCTACTGTAACGGATAAATTTACCAATCTTGCAAAATGGAATTTTATTCTCCATTCTGTACTTCGCTTGTGTGCTTTTTTTGATTTCAAATTCAGCCTCTAAGCCTGACGGACTTAACCATTCGTTGAGTGCGTTTTGCATCATTTCTTTTCCTTTTTGATTTATTTCGAAAGGAAGTTTCGCATTATCGATAATGTGCTTTGTGGTTGAGTGGGTACTAAGTAAAAAGTAGGGTAAAAGTAGGGTAGTTTATTTTAAATAAAATGCCTTCTCTACGGCTTTAAATGAAATATTCAACTCTTTTGATATTTGTATAAAAACTTCTTTCTTTGTTCTTGCTTCATTATAATACTGTTTGAAGAGTTGCTTTATTTTCTTATTAGAGTTATATCCTCTCTGATTTTTTGTTACATTTTCTTTTGAGTTCGAAACTTTTTGTGTTGTTTTGTTTTTAAAATAGCCTTGCTTATTAAGTTCTTCTTTGTATGAATCAAGAATATTGTCTTCATGCTGTTCTAAATTCGACATTTGAATATAATCATTATCCATTAATTCATCTTCAAATATCGAGGTAATATTATCAATCATATCAATTTCACAGCAATTTTCTTTTAACTTTAATAGTATCTCTTCTGTTGGGTGATGATGAATATTTACATATCCCAAATCTTCTAAATGATTTTCTAAAAAATATTGTGTATCTTCCAAAAAATAAAAAATTTCACTCTCTGTAAGTTCTATAAAACGATTCCCTAAAAATATTTTATATTTTCCGTGTCCTAAATAAATCATTATTCCACCACCTCAGCGTCTATGATTTGTTCCATCGTTGCATTACCTTTTTTACTACTATTGTGATAACTCAAAGATAAGTATTTGTTTATCGTTGTAGCGTCTCTATGCCCTAACATACCGCTAAGGGTTATCGCCTCAGTACCTCTCTCAGCTAAAGCACTTACTAAAACATTTCTCATATAATGAAGCGTTAATTCTGGCATTTGCAGGTGCTTTTTAAGCTTGTTCATTTGTCCGTCTGTATTTTCCAACATTCGACCCGTCACAGGGCTTTTAAAAACTAATCCTGTGCGTGTGTCGGGTATCTGAATAAGAACCTCTTTGATAAAGTGTGGTAATTCGTATTTCTGCTTCTCGTTGTTTTTGGTATCTTCTATCCAATAGTAGTTATTATCTAAATCAATGTTTTCCCATTTTAGCTTTAATATCTCACTTTTACGCCTACCTGTAAAACCAAAAAGGAACAATGCTCTATAAAATGGCTGTGTAGCGTAATATTCATTAATGCCCTCAAAAATACGTTTAAACATTTCAGCACCATTGATAACTATTTTCTTTGTATTGTCTTTTTTTAGCACAATGAAACGAGTTGGATTATCCCTCAATGCTTTGTTTTTAATGGCAAAATCAAAAAGTGGGCGCAGTATCTCTAACGAGGTGTTTACTGTGCGTGTAGCCATTCCCTCACTTTGATGTTTGCGGATAATAGCCATAATGTGATATTCTTTTATACTATCAATCTTCTTTTTGCCTAATGGCTCTTTTAAATAGCGTTTATAAAAACTCTCTTTGGTAAACGTCCAACTTGTAGATTTATCGAGGGTTTGAAAGTAAAGCTCCCATAACTCACTTAACTTTGTACTTGGGCTTATTTGTAAATCCCATGCACTTGTTTCTTTTATTGCCTTACGATAATTAATTAGTAATTTTTGTGCCTCGTCATCATATTCTTTTTTTTTCCACCCTGTACGCTCTGCAAGAATTTCAATTTTTCTGTATCGCTTCTCATTCACTCTAAAATCAAAAAGATACTCTCTCATATTCTTTTTATTGACTTTGAGATTTTTCGTTATAGTTTTGTATTCTTTTGGATTAATAGCCATTTTTGGGTGTCCTTTTGGGTGTCCTCTTCTTATGAAAGATTATAAATCAAAAGGAATTAAAATAAATTTAATGTGTCGTATTTTAGGGCTTTTATACATTCAAATAAAGCTTAAGAAATGGTGCATAGTTCGATTCCGTCTCCAGCCACCACCTCATTTCATTTTCTCATTATAATATTTACTTAATTTTTAAAAGTTCATCTCATAGCTATGTTA
>MTLD01001382.1_pt1 | contig 12189 bp, 6 predicted proteins | sample 1982471 | NCBI WGS metagenome assembly MTLD01 (sample SAMN05712604, study PRJNA340218) | biofilm metagenome | isolation source: sample SPM anode biofilm adapted to -50 mV | place: USA | collected 2012-02-03
AGGATGCGCAACATATCCGAAGTGTAACTGGTAGTTGTGCCGATAAGCATCCCCAGCCCACGCAAAGATTTGATTGCCTCCAGGGCTCCGGGAAGCGGCTTGCCGTAATCACTCATGCAAGCTGTCTGAAGGGGGATGAATTCCTCGTACAGGTTGTAGATATCGCGCTGTGTCGGATAAACTCCGTGTATCTGTTCCCATTGCAACGCCACTTGATCCATGTCTGCCAGTGCTTCCAGTTGGGCACGCTGGCCAAGGCCCATGGTTGACCGGACTTGCGGCATGTCTACCTGAACGCCATGTCGCCTGAAAAGCTCTATCATGGTCAATGCTGATGCGCGCGAGCCATGGTCCACGATGCATCCGTCCCAGTCGAGGATTACTGCCCTGAGTGGCCCGGTATAGGTACGGCGGTAGGTATATGTGTCCAATGCATCCTCGTTTCTGCATGATGGTAACAGCCCCGCACTGTTTCCAGCGCAGGGCTGGCGTGTCTTCTGATAGCCAGTAACCGTTTAAAGGGCGCGAGGTGCCAGGGATACGGTTTTTGATGATCCCCAGGTCTTTGTGTTCCAGAGATACTCGCGAACCGTCATGTTTTTCGCAGTAGAATCGATAGAAATAACCTGGAATGACAGTTTGGTTGGATCTGTTGCCGAGATATTGCCCTTCATCGGAGAGTCAACCCGGAAAACATTCAGGCTTAAATCGTTGGCTGGTCCGGTATATGTATAGAATTCATTGGCATTATCATTGCCGTGAAAATAGGCCACAATATTTTTGTGCGTCTTGAGCCAGGTCACAAAAGCACTTTGTTCGATGGTGCTGGCAATAGCAGTTGTGCCGGCCGCATCGGAGTATGGCGTGTTGAAGGGAGTGGCTTCGGCAAAAACATCGGAAAGCAAGTTTTCAAATTTGTTCGTCGAGTTGATCGTGAACGGTGAGATCGGATTGGTGAAATGCTTGGACTCGGCATCGGGCTGGTCATGGGTGAACAGGATGACAGGGGTTGTTGACGATACGTGGCTCAGATCAGTGTCGATCAGGGGGCGGGCGATGGAGTCGGGCCACATGCCGACAAAAACGAAATGAACGCCGTTTACATCCCGCGACGTGACAACCCTGTTGCCGGCATAGCTGGCGGCAGCGGTAGCAGAATCGGGCGTGCTTCCGATGAATGCGGTGTTGGTCAAGGCAGTGGCAGGCTTCATCATCAGGTTGTAGATAGCTACGTATGCGGTTGCATCTAGCCCTGAAGCGGCGTTGAGGGGCGCTTTATAATATCCGATGGCGTTGGTGACATCATGGTTGCCCGGTGTCATGAACAGCGGTGCCTTGTTGCCATTCCGGTCCTTCAGGTTCAGCGTGGTAAGATAGTCGGCGGCAAACTGCGGCCAGGTATACGCGGCAGTTGCCTTGGGATATGGGTACACCGTACTGTCGGCGCGATTGGCTGCATCACCTGTTTCCACGGCAAAGTCCACCGGCCCGATGGTCTCCCCGGCATTGATGCCGCCATCGGCCGGAAGTTTTGCTGTCTGCAGCGAATTCATTACCCCGATCATTGCGCCATTGACCTGTTGTGCGCTGCTCATTCCCGAAAAGGGAGCACGTTTGATGCCATAGTGGGCATCAGATGTGTACATAAACGTAGTCGAGTGAGGAATGGGTGTGGTATCGCTACCGCACCCGGCCATCAGCCCCGAAAATACTGCAACCGTTGCCATCGAGGCATAAACCAGCCCTCTTTTCATCACATCCATTTTTTGCTTCCCTCCATAATGATTTGAATATCCTAGTAAACTTCTAACACAAGACTTATTACGATAGGGTTCCAACTTCGATAACATTTCATAACCACCATTGAGCGTCATGAAATGCAATGTTTGTAGCCAATTACATATATAGGCAGTCTCAAGTGTGTAACATAAGGAACGTGCCGCGATTATAACTTGATGTTTTTGCTGGTAAATATGAGTGGTTCAAAATTTGCCGAATCGTTACTTGTCCTTAACGAATAATTGATAATAGCCGACTAGAATCCTCGCCAAATGTGTAATCTGTCTTCTTGAATTTCTTGGGTACTTTGCTGACCTGTGACCAGGTACCGGAAAGCCCGCTGCGAAGGTATATCTCGTGGCGGGCTTTTTTATTCTGGTAATGGGTAGCAACTCGGCCGGGTGGTCTTTCAATGTTTAAAACCGGTCCGGTCTTGTGTTTGTAGCGCAAAGAGAAAGGGGGTGCGGGAATAATAAATACAGAGGCATGAGTCGGCGAACGGTTGCGGAAGGGGGATTACAATGCCGAAAATGGCCCATGCTCTACCGGGCACAATCAAAACCGTTCTTTGTGAAGGGATCATTAGTCAGCAGTAACCATGTGCAGCGATTCCGTCGCAGCCCGTGGCGCATAAAAATCCAGGGAGAATAGTGAAATGAACAGTTCAAAAACAACAATAAACAGGAGCCTGCGGGTTGCCGCGCTGCTTGCGGTTTCCATGATCTCATGGGCTGCAGGTGCGCAGGCTCAAATGGCGGTGTCATTCGATACGCAAGTCCCGGTGGCGGATCTGGTGCAAAGTCCGGAAACCATTACCGGCTGGAGTTTTACGGCCAACCGTGACCTTTATGTGACGAAACTGGGGCTCTGGGATTTTGAGAAAGACACCAAAACCGAAACCAGCCATTTTATGGGGCTATGGGACAATAGCGGGAATTTATTGACATCGGTGACATTTACCGAGTTGCCGCATAGCGCTGATACCACCAACCCCTTCCACTTTTATGATCTTGCGGCAAGCTACAAGCTCGAAGCGGGGAAGACTTATATTGTCGGCGCTAACATGGCCAGCGATTTCTATGCCCAGCACGATCCTGCGGACACTAATACAGTGCCGATCCCGAATTTGCAGTTCAACAGCAACATCAGCTATCTGGCCGATCAAAATTTTGATTTGACAACACTTGCAAGCGGCCAGAGTGTTTACAACACGGCCTTGCAGTTCACAAGCCTGACAAACGGCCCCGGTGGTGTAAGTGACCCCAATACGGTCTACTCCTTCGGCGCCAACATGGATGTCACCCCCACACCGATCCCCGCCGCTGCCTGGCTGCTGGGTTCCGGCCTGCTGGGGCTGGCCGGCATCAGAAGAAGGCAGGGATAAGCCGAATTTCAGTGGCGGTCCATTGCCCGTGCTTTAAGGAATATTCATGCTTGTGACAAAGAAAGGTGTCGGTAAGTAAAATTCTAATAATTACTTAGTGTTATCGGCGTGGCAAAAAATATTGCCCGTTGCCTTATTGTTTCGTCCGGTTCACACATATTCAACCATTGATCGGTATAGTGATTTACAAAAATGAATAGCTGAATATTCAGGAATCCACTTGGGTACTTTGCTGACCTGACCAGGTATCAGAAAGCCCGCTACGAAAGGAATCTCTCGTAGCGGGCTTTTTTGCGTTTACCGGACGATTATCTGAAGAAACGAATCAAGCAGTTATGCCCGAGCTTGCGGGCAACAAAAAGGGAGAAAAGGAGAAGGAGATGAAAAAGGTAATTCTTGGAGCATGCCTGACGATGTTATTGGCCGCTGGTACCGCCAATGCGGCTCTTGTGGCGGAATGGGACCTGACGGGCAAGACCGGGGCCGAGGTGTCTGATGCCGCCACACAAACCGCAGCCAATGTTAGCGGCGTGGACCTGACTCGCGGCTCGGCCCTCACGGCTTCATCCGCCAGCAACGGTTTCGGCTCCACTGGCTGGGCCGGTACGAACGCGAATCAGTACTATCAGTTCGGCTTTACCGTTGCCAGTGGTTACCAGGCATCATTAAGCGAACTTTGGATCGCGACCCGGTCCTCGTCTACCGGTCCCGGAACCATGGGTGTATATGGTTCCAGCGACAACTTCGCCCATGAGACATTACTCGCCACATTCACGCAACCATCGGCAATCTACGTCAACAGCAAGATCGACCTCAGCGGGCTTGCCGCAATTACTGAGACATACCTGGTCCGTTTGAAGGAAATCGGCGACACGGCTCCCAACGGCTATGCCACCGCGAACACCGGTACTTTCCGTGTTGCCAATTACTATGACGGCACCTACACCCCTACCGGATTCTACGGAGACGTCACATCGGCTACCCCCACACCGCTCCCGGCTGCTGCCTGGTTGCTGGGCTCCGGCCTGCTGGGTCTGGCCGGAATCAGAAGAAGGCAGGGCTAAGCAGAGTTTCAGCGACGAGTCAATGCCCACCACATTGTTGAGGCCATGTTGCCATTGGGGATTACGACTATCAGCTGAAATGGCCCGGACCGGGGTTTCGACTCCGGTCCGGGTTTTAGTAGATTAAAGGTAATATTCCGGGTTTTCAGGCAGAAAATACCCTTGCGAACGAACTTATCCTGTTCATCAAGGTTAGGACAAATTCCGTCGTTTCGATTCGACCACTTAATAAGGAGAATGCTTCATGATACCGTATCGCAACAACAGGGCAGGACTCGGCCGGCAGCCACTGCTTTACCTGCTGGTAGCGTGGCTGGTGCTTGTTTCCGTAATACCGGCCTTTGCCGCCGGTGGGTTCACCATTTTTCACGTAAACGACACCCATGCCCGCGTCACCCCCCACAAGTGGATCGTTACGGAACACGGCACAAAGCAGCCGGTGTTCGAAGATGTTGGGGGCGCGGCCTACCTTGCCTCCGAAATGCTGCGTTTGACCGCGGCCCGGCCAGACTCCCTGGTGATCGATGCCGGCGATATCTCCGAAGGGAACCCGATCGGCGACATGAACGGCAACGGCAGCATGACGCAGTTCTACGCCCTGCTCTCCGGCAAGCTCGCGATGCAGCGGGGACGCGGCATGGATGCGGTCGTGGTGGGCAACCATGATGTTCGTGATATCAACTACATCAACAACCTGACAGCCCTCAAAAATTCGGGCGTACCGGTGATTTCGGTCAACGTCCGGGATGTGAACACCCATCTGCCGTATTTCGCGCCGTATAACATCGTAACCATCAACGGCATCAAGATCGGTATCATCGGCTATACCACCCAGGCCGCCGAGGTGGGCGCTTCGCTGGCAAGCACACTTGAAGTGGCGGCGTGCGACTGGAGCAGCACCGACGCCACCAAGATCCATCTGGCCGACTACGTGAATGATCTCCGTAATAACAAGGGGTGCAACGTGGTCGTGCTTGCGGCCCATATCGGTCACAGCGCCCTGGTTGATCCTACGGCGCCGCTGCTGGTCGATAATGGTGCGGCAAAACTTCCGGAAGTCGTGGTCAGCGGCCATTGGCATACCTGGACCGATACGGTTTGGCAGCCGGAAATGCTCAATTACAAGACGATTTTTACCGAGTCGGCCAGCTACATGAAATACATCGGCGAGCTGCAAGTATCCGACACCGGTGGCTATGTGAGTTCGGTCCAGCATGTGATCCGGGACGCCGATATCACGCCCGATCCGGACGTGCAGTCATTTATCGGCAATCTGACCGATCAATACAATGCCGCCCATCCCGGCCACCCGGTCGATGAAGTCATCGGCTATACCGCCGACAACCTGATGCTCGACAACACTATGAAGTGGTGGTCGGCCAACGAGTTTCCCTGGAGCGGCAACAATACCGCCGGCCAGTGGATCTGCGATGCCATGCGCTGGAAGGCGGAACAACTCTTCGGCCAGGCCGATCTCGCCATGGAAACAGGTGGCGGCGTGCGCGCCGACATCCCTGCCGGACCTGTTACCTACCTGCAGATATACGAAACCTTTCCCTGGAACGACGACACCTTCTACCGCATCAACATGACCGGCCAGGAAATCGTCAATTTTCTCAAGTTGACTAACCTGGATGCCGGGTTCTCCAGCGCCCTGGATGTTACCGCTTATGATGGCGTGGCAACATCCGTCAAGTTCAATGGCCAGCCCATTGATCCGAACCATACCTATACGGTGGCGATCAACAATTACATGTACGCCCATCCGCCGACCGGCTGGACCTGGTCGGACACTGCCCCGCTTACCTCTGACATTCTCTGTCGCGACGGCATCGTCGATTACATGCGGCAGTTCACGGCGGATAACCCCTACCATGTGGGCGGACCGCGCTATCACCTGAATACCGAGTTTTCCGGCGGCTACCGTGCCGTGGTCACCATGATGAACGACAACGACACCAAGCCCGCATACGAAGACGCCTTCATCCGTCTGCTCAGCGCCACGCCGGAAACATTGGCACGCCGCGGTAGCGACCAGGTGCCTGCCGATCTGGTCAATGCGGACGGTACGGTCAACGCGGCGCATCATCTTGCCGAACATGAGATGTACCGCAGCTACCTGGGTTTCAGATCCGGTGCCCTCAAGCCGGGCGACATCGTTGAAACCTGGGGCAAGGGGAGTTTTTACGGCGGCAATCCGGAGTTTGTCGATCAGGAGGGTATCTCTGCCGACGGCGTCGAGTTCAGGGTTGTAGGCCATGACGACAGCCTTGCCAAACCGGCCTTCATGTCGTCCATCGGCGCCTTCCTGGATGACTTCCACAAAAACCACTATGTGCAGTTTCTGGCCAGGAAGACCGGCACCAGCACTGTCATCGACCAGTTCGGCCAATCCCTCAAGATATGGGATGCAACCGCATATAGCGCCAAGACCCTTCCGGGCAATGTGGGCGACATGCTCCTGATCTCGGGTGTGCCGACCATGGAGAGTTACGCCCTCCGTTTCCGCTGCAACAATGTGGCGACAACCACGACCGCTTTCCCGGTGAACAGCGGCGTTACCTCCCATGTGGACCCGGCACCGGCAAGCACGGCCGGTTCAACCCTGATGTTGGGCGCCGCTGCTGCTGTCAGTGGCGGGACTTATCTGCTTGCGCCGGTGGCCGATTCCCAGGTTGCCAGCGGCAGGGCCACCACCAACTATGGGACCAGCACCAATCTCTATTTACAAAGCAGCAGTACCAGCACCTATGGTAATGAACGGGCCTGGTTGAAGTTCGATCTCTCAGCTTTGCCCGCCGGTTCGACCATTGCCGCGGCAAACCTCCAGCTATGGGACTGGAAATCCACGGGCGCGGCATTGCCGACCGAGGTTCGCGGGGGCAGCAGCGACACCTGGACGGAAACCGGCATCACCTGGAATACCCAGCCTGCTTTTGGCGACGCCATAACCACCCAGACACTTGCTGCCGGGACATATAACGTCTGGTACAACTGGGACGTCACCCCATTTGTGCAAACCAAGTGGAGCGGCAACAAGCTGGTCTCTCTGGTTGTCAAGCCGGTTACCGAAGGCTCGGTCGATGCTACACCGCCGAGCTACGCCTTCGACGCCAAGGAATACGGCAGCAATGCGCCGGTGCTCCAGGTTACCACCCAGTCAGGGACTGCAACGGTAGCCCAGGTGCAGTTCTATTACCGCTATTCCGCAGACAACTCCACCTGGGGCGCCTGGACGCAGTTTGCCGCCAGCGCGTCCGCGCCCTATACGGCAACGTTCGGTTATCCGCAAGGCCAGGGCTACTATGAATTCTACAGCCGGGCCGTTGACAGCAACAACAACGTCGAGCCCGCGCCGGCCGCAGCCCAGACAGCCACACACTACGCTGTTGCGCCGCCATACGAGACAGCGGCGATTGTGACACTCGGCGGTCTGGCCCCAACATACGACGGTGCCGCCAAGCCGGCTATTGTGACCACGGTCCCGCCGGGACTCGCAGCCAGCACCACCTACAACGGGAGTAGCACGGTGCCGGTCAATGCGGGCACCTACACGGTTCTGACAACAGTGAACCAACCAGGATATACAGGCTCGGTTGTCGGCACTATGGTTATCGGGAAAGCGACCGCCACTGTCGCCCTTGGCGATCTGAATCCCACCTATGACGGATCGCCCAAGGGCGTCCTGGTCAGCACAAACCCGTCAGGCCTGGCCGTGACGGTTACCTATAACGGATCAACAACAGTGCCGACTGCCGCCGGCACCTATGCCGTGGTTGCCACGGTCAACGATCCGAATTACCAGGGAACAATAACCGGGACCTTGGTCATTGCCGAAGCCGGGGGTGGATCGGTTGCCGTGCCCGGTCTCGGCCCATGGGGGCTTCTTGTTGCGGCGGCAATCCTGATCGGCATTTCGGTACGAAAGCGCTCTCTCAAGGGTAGCTGCGCCTAGAGAATTGCAATGTCCACTTCAGGATGGTTCCGTAAAAGTCTGCTCGCAGTTGCGGCCGGAACTCTGCTGTTCTTGCCGCAATCGCTGTTGGCCGCCTCCGGTATCGGAGGCGGCCAAGTTTCCGCCGAGGCAAAGCAGGTCCCCGCTGCCATCCTTGAACGGATCGCAACCGGCGCGGCCCAGGACGTTATCGTGCTTTATGATGACCGGGACATAGAAACGGAAGCCGGCACCTATCGCAACAGGTCCGGGGAAAAATATGACGACGCAAGGATACTTGCCTTCAAGGCCGGGCAATATCAACAACGCAAACAGCAGGTTGATCTCGAACTTACCGGGGACGGTGCAACGGTTACCGATTACAGCAACCTGCCCATGGCAAAGAAACGGTTCCGCACCCGGCAGGCCCTGGAGCGTCTTCTGGCCAACCCGCAGGTGGTGGCGGTTTACGAAGACCGCCCCATCTATCCCCACCTGGCTTACAGCCTGCCATTCATCGGCCAGCCCTCGGTCGCGGGGGCGGGCATAGCCGGAAGCGGGGCTTCGGTCGCGATAATCGACACCGGCATCAACTACACCCTGCCCGCCTTCGGTTCCTGTACCGCTCCGGGAGTTCCCGCTGGCTGCCGGGTCGCTGCCTCCGTCGATGTCACCGGCAACAACGTAACCTTGAATACCGACCCTGCCGGGCACGGCACCAATGTGGCCGGCATCGTTGCCGGGGTTGCCTCGGGCACCCGGATCACTGCGATCAATGCCTTTGCCGGCGGAACGTCATCTACCAGTTGGGTGATTGCCGGCATTAACTGGGCCATTGCCAACAAGAGTGCGTACAATATCGGCACGCTCAATATGAGTCTCGGCGACAGCTCGAACAATACCGCTCCCTGCGCTAAAATCTCCACCAACCCATTTGTGACACCAATCAACAACCTCAGAAACGCCGGGATCATACCGGTGGCGTCGTCGGGCAACAATGGCTATACCAGCGGCATTGCCAACCCGGCCTGCACACCGGGAGTCGTTTCAGTGGGGGCGGTGTACGACGCCAACTGGGGTGGACCATATTCCTGGAGTTCAGGCTGTATTGATACGGCCGCGTCCGCCCCGGACAGGATTCCCTGCTTTTCCAACAGCGCCTATTTCCTGACCATGCTGGCTCCGGGCGCATTTATTACCGCAGCAGGCATCCAGATGGCAGGGACCTCCCAGGCGGCGCCCCATGCGGCGGCCGCGCTTGTTGTACTGCGTGAGAACTATCCTGGTGATACACTTGATCAGACGGTTTCCCGACTCACCTCCAGCGGTGTTCCCATAACCGACAGCCGCGATCCGCTGAATCCAATCACCAAACCGCGCCTCAACCTGCTGGCAGCCATCAGTCCGCCGGAAAACGACATGTTTGCCACTCCCGCCATACTGGCCGGAGACATGGGCCAAATCACCGCAAACAACCTTAACGCCACCAAGGAGCCAGGCGAACCCGATCACGCCGGCAATGCAGGCGGCAGATCGGTCTGGTGGAGCTGGACACCGGCCTATACCGGTATCGTGTCATTCGATACCCATGGCAGCAACTTCGATACCTTGCTGGCCGTATATGGCGGCCGCGCCCTCGATAACTTGAGCCAGATCGTTGCCAACGACAATGACAATAGCCCCGGCAACACCAGCGGTGCCGTATTTACGGCCCTGGCAGGCACTGAGTATCTCATCGCGGTCGATGGTTTCAATGGCGCATCCGGCGGGGTTTCGATCAACTGGAGTCTGTCGCAACAGGCCGATCTCGAAATTACCATGTCCCAAAGCCCTGTCGTGCCATTTGAAGGAGGCCAGGCGACGTACACGATGATCGTGACCAACCATGGCCCTTCTGTTGCCACGGGATTCGTGGTGACCGATTCCCTGCCCGCCGGGGTAAGCTTTTATTCAGCTTCTCCGGGCTGCACTTTGTCTGGGGGGGCTGTGGTTTGTACTCCCGGCGACCTGGCGAGCAACACTGCGGCTACCATCAGCATAGTTGTCGATATCCATGCCGCCGGCGATCTGACCAACTCCGCTCAGGTCAGTTCATCGATCAATGATCCGCAACCCGATAACAATATGACGGCTCTGACCATAACGGTCAGCCCGGCAGAAGCGGTGCCTGCCTGCTCACCATGGGGCCTTCTGGCAGTTGCCCTGTGTCTGGCCGGCATTGTAGGCGGCTTGAGCAACAGATGCGGCACAGCTCCCCCTTCCTCGGGGAGGGGACTTCGTTGATTCATATGCACTTCGGCCACCTTCTCCCACAGGGAAAAGGAAACGTCCCGGATAGGACAAGCTACCTATTTGTTGCCGAATCGTAACACCAAACCTGCGGTGCGATGTTCTATACTGTCATCTGCCATGCAAACCAGTCCGATAGACATCTTTCAGCCATCAATACCCGCGACTCCCGCCAACAGTTCCCGGACCTCGTTACGTTTCGCACTGCTATGCACCCTGTTCATGCTGGCGGCGATCTGGCTGGAGCCCCTCTTTGCGCCGCTCTGCCGCGCCACTGCCGCCCAGGTGGGCACAATCCTGGGGCTGGCCGGGCTTGCTCCCAAGGTTCATGGCAGTCTGGTAACCCTGTCCGGCTTTACCGTGCGGATTGTCACCGAATGTTCGCCTCTCTATGCCTGCCTGTTGTATTGGGCCTTTGTCCTGGCGCAACCCGCTTCCCGGGGGCGCACAATGGTTGGTTTGCTTTTGGGGGCACTGGTGATAACCGCAGCCAATCTCCTGCGGATTTCCATCGTCACCGCCGCCGGTCCTGTTGTCCCATATTTTGTGTTCGATGTCCTCCATGTCTATCTTGGACAGGTTGCCATGCTGATGCTGGTTGTGGCATCGGCCCTGGTATGGTTGCGATGGAACACCGGCGGCCCGGCGCCGTTGCCGTTTCTGCTGCGGGCCGGCATCATTGCCACGGCTTTTTTTGTCCCATGGGTCATAATAAACCGGGCATACATGGCGTTGCTCGACAGCCAGGTCGCGCTTCTTTTTTCCTGGCTGTATCCCGATTACCGGCTTCTCACACCCCGCCCTTTTGCCATCTACAACCACACCTTCGAGGTGCCGTTTTTTCTGGCCCTGGTCATGGCCGGCCATGGCATCCAAACGTGGCGCCGTCTGGCGGCAGTAGCCGGCGGGGTTTGTCTGCTTGCGGGCTGGCATATCCTGTTCCGGATCAGCCATGTTGTCTTGTCCGCCATGAATGTGCCGGAAATTATGCCGCTCCACCAGGCGATCTATCTGCTGGGCCAGTTCCTGTTACCGTTTCTGCTCTGGCTTCGGCTCGACGGCCGTTACTCCCGGCGGCTCGATGCGCCGTCCACCTCCGGAGCAGAGGCATCCTGCCCCGACAAGCTTGAACCGGACCGGGCTCCATGAAGGTGCTGAATACTTTCTTGTCCTAATATCCTACGGAATTGTTTTTTGAGACTTTCACTGCCTGACAGAAAACTGCTTGCCTCCAATATCCTGATCAGCATGGCGATAGCGCTGTTTGTCTATTTTCTGCTGCAGACGCCCGTTATGCCATGGATTCTGCTCCGCCTGATCAAGCTTCTGTTCAGCATCCACTTCTCCATCCTGTTCAACAAATCATTCCTCATGCCTTCGGCGGCAAGCTTGATGATCGATCTGTGCGTCCTGGTCATCTGCGCCATTTTTTGGACCTATCTGAAGACGCCGGCAAGAAGATACGGCGCTATGGCAATTCTCGGGGTGTTACTGGTCCCGGTTACCTATTTTATGATCACCAGCCACGGCACCCTCATCATTTCACTGCTGGTTGTTGTCGGCGTGGTTATCGGCATGACTGCCGACGCCGCGCGGGAATATTGGTCTGACAGGTTTAACCGCAAGCTGGTTGAGGAGAAACATGACGCCGAATACAACATACTGAGACACCTGAATCACAACGTGAAACCGAATATCCAGATGGCAAAATCTCCCATTACGGCCGTCATCTCATTCCT
>MTLD01000385.1_pt1 | contig 12188 bp, 10 predicted proteins | sample 1982471 | NCBI WGS metagenome assembly MTLD01 (sample SAMN05712604, study PRJNA340218) | biofilm metagenome | isolation source: sample SPM anode biofilm adapted to -50 mV | place: USA | collected 2012-02-03
AACCTGTCAAGACTTTCTTTTCTTAAATCTTTCTCAGATTCGCGGCCGCCGCAACTTTCCCGCGGTGACTGCCGGTCCAAATATTCGGTTGAAAAGAACGTCGTTGCTGCGGAGTCCAGCTTTATAACAAAGCGCGCCCGCACCGTCAACGACTTAATGAATAATTTTCTCTAACAGAGCGGAAACATCAGAAAGCGTTTCCTATTGCCGATAGACCTCGGCTATACTCGGCCCATGTCGAATCTAGCCTTTGCCCTTATCATCTTCTCCGCCGTGATGCACGCCACCTGGAACACACTGGTTAAACGGAGCCATCACAAGACCGTCTTTATATGGTGGATGTTCATCTGTTCGATGTTCCCCTTCACCGCTATCATCACCGTCATCGACGAACCCTTCCACTGGCCCGGCAGCCACACCCTTACCATGATCGCCATCGGGTCGGTGAGTTTCGTTCTCTACCACCTGCTGAACGGACGCGCCTATCGGGACGGAGACCTCTCTATAATCTACCCTCTATCACAAACCTCCATGGTCTATGTCCCTATCTGGGGGGTGCTGCTTCTGGGCGAACGACTTTCCCTTACCGGGGTCAGCGGCATCATGCTCGTCATCTTCGGCACCTTTTGCGTCCAGATGCGTGAGGTGTCGCTAGCCGAGATAGCCCGTCCCTTCCGCGACCTGCAGAGCACCTCGGTCCGCGCGGCGCTGCTGGCCGGATTCATCTATTCCATAGGGTCCATCGCCGAGAAGACCGGCGTGCGCGACTACCCGCCCGTCTTCTTCACCTATTTCCTGGTGATTGCCATGCTCATACTCATGTCGATAAACCTCTGCCGCCCGAAATACCGCGAGCTCATCGCCGAGGAGTGGCGAGCCAACTGGCGCCTCATCCTCTGGAGCGGGCCGACGGTCATGCTCTCCTTCCTCACTTTCCGCTACGGGCTCAACATGGCGCGCGTAGGCTACGCGGTTCCGGTGCGGCAGGTGAGTATCATGGTGGGTGTTCTGATCGGAATATTCTTCCTGAAGGAATCTTTCGGCAGGATGCGCCTAGTGTCGGCGACACTCATAGTGGCCGGAGCGGCGCTCATACGGTTCGGATAAGGCATAAGGTAACAGACATAAAAAGGCCCGCAGCCTATACGACCGCGGGCCCCTCAACCGACGTAACGCACTCCTTTACCGGAAGTGCATCATCTTGCTGGCCTTGCCGCTCATGCTGGACATGGTATCCGCCAGATCTTCCATACGCCCGGAGAGGTCACGCATCAACCTGTCGCTCCTGTCGCTGACCGTTTTCCCCATCTTGATCATTTTCTTCCTGCTTTTGACACCGGAGCAGGGAGCGAAAAGAAGACCAATACCTGCACCAAGCATCCCGCCCCCCAGAAGCATCATGAGCCCATTGATCGGTCTTTTCATCCTTTCGTTCATGATAGCGCCTCCTTTTAGACGATATCTACTGATGTCTCATTTTACCGCCGATCAAAAAAGGAAGTCCACCGGGAAATCGTCTACAGAACAACACGAAGACTCGACTATAGCGAATACATCGACCGATTGATGTATTCAGCATGGACAGCAAATACCTTTGGTGCTAAGTAAAATATCAGGTTGATATTGCGCCTGTTGGCTGTATGTTTACGACATGTCTTGAACAAGGAGAGTCGCCATGCTGCTGGAACGACTGGTTGAAAAGGCGAAAGAGGACCCCGAGTACGACTGGGACGCGTATTACAAATGGTTCTTCAGTGAACAGAGCGGCCAGGAAGTGACCGGGTACACCTTCTGGGAATGCAAGAACTGCCTGACCGTCAACGTCCTGCTTCTTCCGGCACGCTACGGCAAATGCCGCTGCTGCTCACTGCTCCATCTCCCCTCCTCCTGATCCCCTTTCTAAAGCAGCGCCGCCAAGCCCCATATCATAAAGGCTGCAGCATCTCCTTGACCAGCGCGCCAAGGGTCTCGATGCCGCGTTCCGCCTTATCGTCCCAAAACGCCGTGGAAACCCTCATGTAGTTCCGGTACTTCCCGGAGAGCGAGAAGATCGAGCCCGGGGTGATGCTGATGCCGCGCTCAAGCGCGCGATGGAAAAGCTGTACCGAGTCGATCACTTCAGGCATCTCGACCCAGAGCATGAAGCTCCCGCCGGGACGCGTCATGCGGGTCCCCTCCGGAAAGTGCCGCACGATGGCATCAGTCATCTGGGAGAGATTTTTCGCGTAGACCCTGCGGATTGCGCGCAGGTGATGGTCGTAGCCGCCGTTGGCGAGAAACTCGGCGATGGCGAGCTGGGTCGGCGACGCGGTGGCGAGGTTGCTCATCATCTTGAGCCGTTCCATCTCGGCCTGATACCTGCCGCCGATGGCCCACCCGACGCGGTATCCCGGAGCGAGGGTCTTCGAAAAAGAGGAGCAGTAGATGACGAGCCCCTTGTGATCGAAGGCCTTCGCCGCGACCGGACGCTGGTCGGTAAAGCAGAGGTCGCCGTAGATATCGTCCTCGATGAGCGGGATCTCGTGCCGGGCCAGAAGCTGCACCAGCTCGCGCTTGCGCTCGTCGGGCATCAGGGTCCCCAGCGGATTGCTGAAGTTGGGGATGACGAGGCAGGCGCTCACCTTGTTGTGCTCGATGGCGTAGCTTAAGGCCTCGATGCTGATCCCCTCCTTCGGCGTCGACGGGATTTCCAGTGCCTTAAGCCCCATCTCGGCGATCAGCTGCAGGAAGTTGAAATAGAAAGGGGACTCGACGGCGATGGTGTCGCCGGGCTTGCAGGTGGCGTGCAGGGCTAGCTGCACCGCTTCGACGCACCCGGAGGTGACCAGCACCTCGTCCGGGCGCACCCCGACGCCATAAATGAGGGAGCGCTTCGCGATCTGGGTGCGCAGCCGCTCGCTCCCCGGGGGCATGAAGTAAGAGATGCTCTGGGCCCCGAAGCGCCTGAGCTCGGCGGCCATGATGCGGCTTAGCTTGTCCACCGGCAGATGCTGCGGGTTGGGGATCGCGCTCGCCAGGGGGAGGAGTTCCGGGTTCATCATGTTGCGGATCACCAGCTGACAAAGATCACTGAAGGTGACCGCTGTGGCACGGAAGCGCTGGTTGCTGGCGACTGGTTCCCCGGTGATCTCGGGGACCTTCGGACAGACGTAGTAGCCGGACTGCGGGCGCGCATGGATCACCCTGCGGTCCTCGAGCACGGCGTACGCCTGCATCACGGTGTTGATGCTCACGTTAAGCTTGGCGCTCAACTGCCTGATCGAAGGGAGCCTTTCGCCGACCCTATAGGTCCCTCCGTCGATGAGCGACACGATCTCGCTTCCCACCCGCTCGTACAACGGCCTGCAGTCCGACACCATCTCCAGGGCCATACCGCCTCCCATCCGCGTCACCAAAACATTCGTAGTGACGCGGGAAGTTGCCAACCAGTTGAAGTCTCACGGCAAACTCTACCGCAATACCGTCCTCACCCACAGTCACAGTTACACTCATTTCGGATGGGTACAGTCATAATAGGCAACAACTGTCACCATTACAATCGCCAATAACAGCATCAGTTCCACAGAGCCCGCTCATAATCGATTGAAGCTATCCTTTCCCGCGAATCAGAGGCCTCGTCATGTCAATTCCTCTTTGTTACGCACAGAACAGCTGGTAAGGTGGGGCTCGTAAAACCCAAAGTTGGAGGGTCGACCATGAACACGGCACTGAACACACCGGCGGTATCGATCCTGATGCCGGTGCGCAACGAGGAGAAGCATCTCCGGGCGGCGCTCGCCTCGCTCTCGGCGCAGAGTTTCAAGGATTGGGAGCTGGTTGCCGTGGATGACGGCTCGAAGGATGCCACCCCGGAGTTCCTGGCCCGGGCGGCCGCGGCCGATGCACGCATACGTGTGCAGCAAACCGGAGGTCTCGGACTGGTCCCGGCCTTGAACCTGGGGCTCGCCTCCTGCCGCGCCGACCTAATCGCACGCATGGACGGCGACGACGTATGCCACCCCGCGCGGCTCGCAGCGCAGGTGCGCTACCTCGCCGACCACCAAGAGGTTGGACTGCTCGCCTGCTCTTTCCGGCACTTCCCCCGCCACCGGGTTGGCATGGGGATGAGCGGCTATGAACGGTGGCAGAACGCGCTTTTGGAGCACGAGAAGATCGTCGCCGACCTCTTCGTCGAGTCCCCCTTTGTACACCCGAGCGTCATGTTCAGAAAGGGCGAGATCGAGCGGACCGGTGGCTACCGGGACATGGGATGGCCCGAGGACTACGACCTGTGGCTGCGCATGGCCGCAGCGGGGACCCGGTTCGCACGACTCCCGGAGACGCTCTTTTACTGGCGCGAGCGGCCGGAGCGGACCACGCGCACGAACCCGGCCTACACGCAGGACGCCTTCCGCCGCTGTAAGCTGCACCACCTGCTGGAGGGTTTTCTGAAGGACGAGCGAGAAGTGATCCTGGCCGGGGCGGGGCTCGAAGGAAGGGCCTGGCAACGGCTCCTCAAGGAGGCGGGGATACCTGTTTCTTACTGGGTCGACGTCGATCCCAGAAAGATCGGACGCCCCCTGCACGGCGCGCCGGTCCTCGCCACGAGCGAGCTTACCCGTACCGGCATCAAGCTCCTCATGACGGTGGGGGCCCGCGGCGCGCGTGACGTGGTGCGGCAGACCTCGCAGAATGCTGGTTTCATCGAGGGGATCGACGCAGTCTGCGTCGCGTGAGCCTACGCGGCCACAACCGGTGAAACCGCGCCAGGCTGGACGTCAATCGCTACTGCTTCCAGAGGGAAGAACGCGGCGTTTAAATGCAGGCCCAGGGTGCTCTCCCCGTGCCGCACCGCCACCCGCAGACACGTGAAGCCGCAGCTCCCCCACCCTTTCTGCTGCAGCTCGTCCGCCACCAGGGAGGCGATTTCGCCGGTGCCCCGGCCCTCTAAGTTGTCGGTGTCGTCGATGGAAATCACGATGCGCATGGGACTGACCCCCTTCGTTTTATTACACGCTGCACAACGGTGGACGCAAAAAAGTCCCGTTCCGGATGGAAAGGGGCCCGTAGCCGTGAGGAGGACCTTTTAGGCGGCGAAGCTCGGAGAGGCATATACGAATTTTGGCAACGTCTTTAACACAGGCAAAACATATACGCTAGAGAACTGTGATCTGGAAGGACAAAGGTTCTGGAGGTTACTCCTCTTTCAGTTCCTGCTCGGCCCGGTCCATGGTCTCCAGCACCTTCTCAGGCCGGACGTCCTGTCTCAGCTCGTCGAGCTCCGGATTCATCGACTCGGCGACGCCCAGTTTGGTGCCGATGGTGGTCACGCGGTTTTGGCGCCGCGGCTGCCAGCCAGCCGCGGCGCCCACAGTTCCAGCTCTTTTCTTTTTCAGTTCAGCGTCACGATGCAGGGCGCAGGGGCGGCGGTGTACCCGCTGTCGCCGTAGCCGGTGTACACCGCCTTGACCCTGAAGCTGTAGCTCCCGCTCGTGCTGGTGCTGAAGTAGGTGTAGTTCGCCGTCCCGGTGTAGACGGGCGCCCAGGCGCTACCGTCGCGGCTGTATTCCAGCACGTAGGTCACTCCGCTTACGTTGCTGTTTCCCCAACTGACCGGAAACCTCCCGGTGCTGTTCGTGGCAGGGACGCTGATGGAAGCGGGCGCACCGCAGACGAGGTCCACCCGGCAGGCGCTGGAGAGCCTGTAGGGGCTGTTGGCATAGCCGCTCTTCACCGCCTTGACCCGGAAGACGTAGCTGCCGCTCGCGGCGGCTCTGAAGTAGACGTAGCTCGCGGTGCCGCTGTAGGCCGTTGCCCATGCTGTGCCGTCCCGGCTGTATTCCGCAACATAGCTCACGCCGGTCACGTTGCTGCTCCCCCAGCTGACCAGCACGGTCCCGGTGCTGTCGGAGGACGGGACGGTGACGGAGGCCGGCGCGCCGCAGGCAAGGACCACCACACAGGGGGTGGCGCCCGCGGTGTAGGCACTGTCGGCATAGCCGGTTTTCACCGCCTTGACCCGGAAGACGTAGCTACCGCTTGCGGCGGCTCTGAAGTAGACGTAGCTCGCGGTGCCGCTGTAGGCCGGCGCCCATGCTGTGCCGTCACGGCTGTATTCAGCAACATAGCTCACGCCGGTCACGTTGCTGCTCCCCCAGCTGACCAGCACGGTCCCGGTGCTGTCGGAGGACGGGACGCTGATGGAGGCCGGTGCCCCGCAGGCGAGGATGACCGAGCAGCTGTTGCCGGACACCCTGTAGGCGCTGTCGAGGTAGCCGCTCTTCACGGCCTTGACGCGGAAGCTGTAGCTGCCGTTTTGCGTGACCGTCACGTAGCTGTATGTCGCAGTGCCGCTGTAGACCCGGGTCCACTCGGCGCCCTCCCGGCTGTATTCCAGGACGTAACCGGCCCCGCTCACCCCGCAGCTGCCCCAGGAAACGAGGAAACTGTCAGTGCTGCTGGAGAGCGGCACGCTCATGGCGCCAGGAGAGGCAATAGAGAGCAGAGGGAGCGTAAGCTGGGTCCCGGCACGGCAGTTGTTGCTTTCATCGCTCTCTTCGACCGCATTGCGGTAGTCGGCGCAGGCGACCAGGTACCAGGTTCCACCCGGTGCGGAGAGCGGGATGGCGAGGGTGGAAGCGCCATTGGCACAGCTTCCGACGGCCAGCGGCGTCGTGATGCTGCGGCTGCCGATGAAAAGATCGTCGGCAGAATACCCGGCATCCGCGGAGAGATAGAAGCCAACCGCAGAGGGAGGCGCTTCGCCCGGGCCTTTGTTGCAGACGATGTCGGCAACGGTGATGCTCCCTCCCTGCAGCGCCGAGGTGGGCCCTGAAACCGACTGCACCAGGAGGTCACCCATGGGGAACCGGGCCACCGTGACATCCTGGCGTGTGGTGTTGCCGAGGGTGTCGCTGGAGAGCACGGTGAAAAGGTTGTCACCCAGGGCAAGCGGCAGCTCGATCTCGAAATATCCGTCCGTGGACCGGAAGCTGACGGCAGTCCCGTTAACGGTCACCGAGGCGACCCCGGAGGAATCGGTGCTGGTGCCGGAGATGACCGTGCTGCTGCGGTAGGTGGTACTGCCGGTCGAAGAGGTCACCAGCAGCACGGGCGGCAGGCTTGCCGTAACGAAGCTGGTGCTGCAGGTGGCGGCGTTGCCCGCCTCGTCGGTGGAGACCGCGCTCAGGTAGTAGCTGCTGTTTTCGCGCAGGGCGGAGAGCAATATTTCGTGCCGGGTCAAAAGCCTCCGGTCCGCCACCTCGCCCCCAAGGACCGGAGTGCTTCCGTACCCGAGCAGGGCCGCTGCCGGCTCGTCGCTGGACCAAAGCACCGTGGCCGCCGTATCCGAGATAGCGCTTAGCGCGAGCCCGGAGCAGACCGGCGCGACGTTATCCACGACGGCTGTCGCCGTCACCGTCGCCCCCCTCCCCGTGCCGTCGTCTGCATCGAAGTAGCTGGCCACTATGGTATCGGTACCGGAGACCTGGAGCACCCCGTCCGCGGGTAGGACGGGCACCGCTGCCAGGCGGAGGGTCCCGGAGAAGACGCCGCTTGCCAGCGCTGTTTCCCGGAGCAGCGCCTCTTCACCGGCCGGCTCGGCGGAGCTCGCCACACGGACCAACACCTGTTCGGCCGCCTCGTGGTTGCGGTCCAGGCCGGTGTCGGTCACCTGGATCTGCAGCGTTCCGGACGAGTTGTAGTGGCCGCGGTCCAGGAGAATGGTGCCGCGCTGGCTTGCGCCGGAAGCACCGGTGATGGCCAGGGCGAAGGGCTGCGGCCCCATCGGCACGTTGTACCCGGAGACGCTTACCGTGTAGAGCCCCGGCGGCGGGACCTTGATCAGCACCTGCTCCTCGACGTTGAGCCGGTCCGGCGACCCGCCGGTCACCGACTCGCCGGCGGCGAAGACGTTCCCCAGGAAGAGGCTGCCGTTTGGGGCGGTCACGGTGAGGTCGAGGTCGTTCACCAGTGCCTTGGCCGCGCCGACAGCCCCCGGGTAGTCCGCCCAGACCAGGGTGACCTTGAACGGGTCCCCTCCTGGCACCCGGAACTGCCCGCTCCAGGCCCCTTCAGTGCCAAGCCCCGCGGCCTGATTCACCACGGCGAGCGTCCCGGCTGCGTCGACAAAGGGAAGCCCCCGGTCCAGCTGCACCCTCCCCCACCCCTGCCCGGTTGCCGGTATCGGGCCGTCGGTCCCCGTGCCGGTCATATCCCGCGCGCTGTTGATGAGCACGGCCTTGACCAGGGCACCCGGCGGCAGGAAGGCGTTGGCCGGGGTCGCAGTACGCAGGGGATAGTACCCCTGCGCGAAGTACTGGCGCACCAGCGCCGCAGCCCCGGCCACGGCCGGGGTTGCCATTGAAGTGCCGCTCATGGTCGTGGTGCCGCTGTTGAAACTGTTTTTGATGCCATCGGAGTCGGCGGACACGATGTCGACGCCGGGAGCTACCAGCGTCGGCTTGATACGCCCGTCCGCGGTGGGGCCGTTACTGCTGAAGGAGGCGAGGTTCTGGGCCTCGCTACCGTTGTAGCTCGCGCCGACGCTGACCACGTTTTTCGCGTTGGCGGGACTCCCTACGGTGGAGCTAGCAGGTCCGGAGTTGCCGTTGGCAAACAGCACCAGGAAGTCCGGGTGTTCCCAGAGGAAGCGGTCCACGCTCTGGGTGAACGCGCTGTAGCTCCTGTCACTGTTGCCCCAGCTGTTGCTGTGCAGCCGGGCCCCAGCCTCGTAGGCGCGGCCAAAAAGCAGCCCGAGGTCGTCGGGGGGATAGACGCTGTTGGTGGCGCCGGCGGCGAGGTCCTGGAGAAAGAGCCGCGCCTTGGGCGCCATGCCGTTGGCGATGGCCAGCCCGTCGACCGGGGTGCGGTCGCCGGCCAGCGTCCCGCAGACATGGGTGCCGTGCCCGGGATAGTCGCTGTCGTAGTCGTCGCCATAGGTGGTGTCGTACCCCGCGAGCTTGCGGTGGCTCGCCCCGATCACCGTCCCGGCGGGGTCGCGTATCCAGGGGATGTCGTGATCAAGTCCCGAGTCCCCCACCCCGACGATCTCCCCTTCTCCATGGAGCCCCTTGTCCCAGATCCCCGTGTTGCCTTGGGTGTTGCTCTGGATCACCCAGCGCGTGGTGTCGTTGAAGAGCTCCATCTCGACGTGCTCGCCGATCCAGGTCACCTCTTCCAGCGCGGCGATGCCGGCCAGCGCACCGGTCTCCACCCGCACCCGGACCAGGTCGCGCCCCACGGTCAGGGGCTGCGCCCCCAGTTGCCGCAGCGCCCCCAAGACCTGCGCGAGCGCGGCAGGGTCAGCCAGCTTGAGCTGCAGCGTCACCGCCTCGCCCGGCACCGGCTCCAGCGCCATCTTGCGCAGCTTCCCGTTCATCTTGTAGCCGGGGTGGAAGCGGCTCACCCCCTCGATAAACGAAAGTGCCAGCACCCGCTGCCGCATCCCGCCATCCATGCTGGCGAGAAAGGCGAACTCCGGCAGGTAATCGTGCAGTCGCACCCCCAGCCGTTCCACGGCCTCCCTTTCCCGCTCCGTGATCGGCCCGTTGAACTGCACCAACCACAACCCGAGGCCCCGTTCCGAGGGTGCCTGCAACGCCCCGGCAACCGCAGCGTCGCCGGCGTCCCCTACAATCAGGCCGTTCACGCTGACCTCGTGTCTTACCGTCCCCTTGGCCCAGCATTTGTCTCCTGGTGGGGCGATGATGGATAGGATGGAGAGGACTACGACCCAGGCAAGTACCTTGCGACCGCACATGGCATCCTCCAGTTATCTTCTGACGGCTCCGGGCGACGATGCGTACTGCCACCAAGATAGAGGCATATCAAGTGCTGCTGGCACCGAGTTTTTAACAGTTGATTTCTTCCGGGGACTCCCTCCGTAGGGTCTCGACAGACGCATGCTCACTGATGGTCAACTGTACGCCCCGGCAGGGTGAGGAATAAATACGAGGATTGGAGTATTTGCGGCATCTTGCGTAGGCGAGACTCCTACGCAAGATGACATAGTCGCACCGGATGCCGGCACGAAGCGTAGGTAAAATCGCCGTCAGTTACGGTATTGGGGCAGGAACAGGGAATCGGCAGCCCAGACTGCGGCCTCGAGGCGGCTGGAAACGTTGATCTTTTTGAAGATGTTGTTCAGGTGGGTGCGCACGGTGTGCGGGCTGATGAAGAGGGTATCGGAGATGCACTTGTTGGTGGCGCCGGAGGAAAGCAGCCCGAGGATCTCCACCTCGCGGTGGGTCAGGCTGTGCTGCAACTCGTCGTGCGCCGCAAGCCTTCTGCGGCGGTGGGCAAAGCCGTGCTCCAGGATCGCCTCTGTCATCGTCTGGCGCGACATCCAAAGCCCCCCCTCGAAGATGGCAGCCAGCCCCTTCAGTACGGTCTGTACCGAATCGTCGCTGTAGAAGAACCCCTGCACGCCGACCTCGATCGCCTGATGCTCGACGCCGCCGTTGCGATCGAGGTTGAAGAGGGCCAGCAGGATCTCGCAGGGGAGCTGGCGCAGTTTGAGCTGCAGGCACTCCCCGAGCGCCTTCTGCTGCAGCCCGAAGCAATCGTACAGAAGCGCGATGCGGCAGGGGAAGGAACGCTGGTGGCAGCAGATGAAGCTGTCAAGGCTGTCCATGACACAGCAACTGCAGGAACTGTAGCTCTCGACGTAGGTGGCGAGGAGCATGTTCTGAAAGTAGTTCCTCCCTACAATCACCACCCGGTAGTCGGTGCTTTCTACCAGAGAACTCTCACTCACAGCGCACCTCCTGAAAGGCAAAGGACACCTGCGCGGCGATTCCAATCCAACAGCTGCACTACGGTGTCCAGATTAGCAGCGGTCACTTGTCTGTCAAGGGAACGACTGTCCTCTGTGTCAGGGTCTCCCTATGTCACAACAGCACTTGGCGCTTGTGCTGCAGCACGATGCCATAGACGATGGAGGTTCTGGGGGTTACTCCTCTTTCAGTTCCTGTTCGGCCCGATCCATCGTCTCCAGCACCTTCTCCGGCCGGACGTCCTGTCTCAGTTCTTCGAGCTCCGGGTTCATCGACTCGGCGACGCCCAGCTTGGTTCCGATGGCGGTCAAAAGCTCGATCATCCTCGTCACTTCGTGCTCCGCGAGGAGATCGATGTGCAGGTTCAGTTCGGCGCGCCGGTCGGCGGAGGCCTGCATCCGGTTTTGACTGATGAGGACGAAGGTGGAAAGAAAGATTGCCTCGACCGAGGCCAACATGGCGAGGATCACCAGGGTGGGATCAAACCGTTTCATGACGGGAAGCCAGCCGACGTTGACGAGGATCCAGCCGGTGAAGAGGACGAGGTGAATATATACGAAGGTCATGCTACCGGTGAAGGCGGTGATGGCGTCCGCGACCCGCTCCTGCACCCCCTTGTTCCGCTCCTCGGACTGGCGCCGCTCCAGGAGAGAGTCTATGTTGCGGTGCACCACGGAGGCCATCTGCTGATCGGAATCGGAGTCCGGCATCCCCCCTCCCGTTGGCGCCCCAGGGCGTGCGGGGGCTAACCCGGGAAAAGGTACCATCGCACGGGGGCAAGTCAACGAACGTGCTGCCGGGATTCCTGCTCCCATCCCCTCACCCTCGGCACCTACGCGTCGAGGAGCTCCCGCACTTTCCTGGCGAGCTCCGGGGGGGAGATCGGCTTCATCAGGATTTCGACATGGGGAACCACGGTTTCAAGGTCAGTGAGCATGTCCGCGGTGTAGCCGCTCGTGAAGAGGATCCTGACGGCGGGATCTTCGCGCTTCAGCTCGTCGTAGAGCTCCCGCCCGCTCATCCTCGGCATGATGAGATCGGTGAAAACGAGCGCGATGCTGCCGCGGTGCTCGCGGTACTTCTCCAGTGCGTCCGCCCCGTCCACGGCAAGGATGGTGCGGTAACCGAACTGTTTCAGCGCTTCGTTCACCAGGTCCCGCACGTGCTCCTCGTCCTCCACCACGAGGATGGTCTCGTCGCCGCACGGGAGCTCTTCCCGCGCCGCGCCGCGCGCTTTAGCCGGGGCCTGTTCCTGTGATACCGGCAGGTAGACATGGAAAGTGGTCCCCACCCCAGCCTCGCTCTCCACGTCGATGAACCCCTTATGCTGCTGCACGATCCCGTAGACGATGGAGAGCCCGAGCCCCGTCCCCTTCCCCACGTCCTTGGTGGTGAAGAACGGCTCGAAGATCTTGCTCCTCGTGGCGTCGTCCC
>MTLD01002722.1_pt1 | contig 12182 bp, 9 predicted proteins | sample 1982471 | NCBI WGS metagenome assembly MTLD01 (sample SAMN05712604, study PRJNA340218) | biofilm metagenome | isolation source: sample SPM anode biofilm adapted to -50 mV | place: USA | collected 2012-02-03
CAGCGGCTGCCGGCCTGGCTGCCGCTCGCCGGCCCCGACGCCCGCCTCGCCCGGCCCGGCTTCCGCACCATCCTCCTCCTGCGCCTCGCCCCCGTCCTGCCGTGGGACGCCGTCAGCGTCCTCGCCGGACTGTCCGCCGTCCGCTTCCGGACGTACATGGCCGCCACCCTGCTCGGCAGCGTGCCCGGCGCCCTCGCCTTCAGCTACTGCGGCGACCTGCTCCGCGAATCCGTAGCCCTCGCCTTCACCCTCGCCGCCCTCATCGCCGCCATCTACTGCCTCCTGCGCGTCCGGTCACGGCGGACGCGACTGGCGCGCCGCTACGGTTGACCCGAAAGGCAAGCACTCGCCGCCGGAGCAACGAACTCATAAATCGACAAACAGCCAAGCCGGCAACTCCCTGTTGCCGGCTTTTTTTATCGTCGCTTAAACGTCTGCGTGAAAAATACATATTTTACTTGCGGTGCTCAGCGCCACTCGCCCTGGGCGCCGAGGCCCTCGGCATCCTCGACGGCCAGGCCGCCAAGCTGTACCAAGCTCGGCGACTGGCCGCACAAAAACCCCGAGCCCGGCTACCAGGAGAAAAACGCCCTCGACCCCTCCCTGGAGGCGGCAGCTAAGCTGCCGCCTCCGTTTTTTCTTTCTTGCCGGCATTAACAGGAATTATGTGTAAAAGTATGGAATCAACAAGGGAAAAGAAGACAGGGAGGTAACTGACACCATGCAAACCGTCCGGGACAGCAAATTCACCCCCTGCAGCGGCATCGTCCACATCCGGGTCAACCCCGGCGCCGACCTGCTCGCCGCCATCGAAGACGGCCTGCGCAAGCACGGCATAACCTCCGGCGTGTTCCTCTCGGGGCTCGGGGCCCTGAAAAAAGCGGTCTTCCGCAACCTCCGCGTCTTTCCGGACAGCTACCCCGTCACACCGCAAGACAGGCTGTACTTCGAAGTCGAAAAACCCATGGAACTCCTGTCCGTCAACGGTTGGGTCGCGGAAAAGCCTGATGGCGGCACGGAGGTCCACGCCCACATAGCCGCCAGCTACGTCGAAGGCGACAAAGTCGTCGCCGTCGGCGGCCACCTCATGACCGGCGTCATCGCCGCCATCAAAGTCGTCGTCGCCGTCGGCGTCCTGCCGCCCGCCTCGCTTCCCATGTCCTTCGACGAGCATTCGCAAAGCCTCGACGTCGACTTCTCCTGAGGGATTTCATACATCCGAACCGGATAGGATAATGACCAAACGGACATGCGCCAGCATTTCCGAATGGTCATTTTTTTTGGGCCGGCGTAAATATGTTTACGTTTTCACTTGAACATACTCGCCAGGAGTGATATTATTATATTCGAATATACGGATATACGGATGAACGGCGGTGGCGATCGATGGATGTCGACATGAAAAAGAACAGCGAACTGGCCGAGCTTCTCAAAGCGATCGCCCATCCCGTGCGGTTGTGCATCGTCCACGGGCTGGTCGAAAACGGCGGATGCAACGTCACCCATATGCAGTCCTGCCTCGAAGTTCCCCAGTCCACCATCTCCCAGCATCTTCAGAAGCTGCGCGCGGCCGGCATCATCACCGGCGTTCGCAACGGCCTGGAAGTCAACTATCAGATTGCCGACCCGCGCATCGCCCGGCTGATTCGCGTCCTATTCGCCGACCAGACCGAAGGAGGAAAATAACCATGGCGAAAAAAGTATTGATCGTCGGCGGGGTCGCCGGCGGAGCTTCCACCGCGGCCCGGCTCAGAAGGCTCAAAGAAGATTACGAAATCGTGATGTTCGAGAAAGGGGAATACATCTCCTTTGCCAACTGCGGGCTTCCCTACTACATCGGCGGCACGATCGCCGACAGATCCAAGCTTATCGTCCAGACCGTCGAAGCGATGGCCGACAGGTTCGACATCGACGTGCGGGTGTCCAGCGAGGTCGAAAAAATCGACAAAACGAACAAAACGGTAACCGTCCGCGACCTGAAAAGCGGCCGGACCTACGACGAAGGCTACGACATTCTCGTGCTTTCGCCCGGCGCCAACCCCATCAAGCCGCCGATACCGGGGATCGGGGAAGCGGCCAACCTGTTCACGCTCCGCAGCATCCCCGACACCGACGCCATCAAGAAGTTCGTCGACGAAAATAACCCCAAACACGCCGTCGTGGTCGGCGGCGGCTTCATCGGCCTGGAAATGGCGGAAAACCTGCACCGCCGTGCCGTCCGGGTAACGCTGGTCGAAGCGGCCGATCAGGTTATGGCGCCGCTCGATTACGAAATGGCCGCCATCGTCCACGACCATCTGGCCGACAAGGACGTCGAGCTCATCCTGCGGGACGGCGTAAAAGCGTTTGCCGACAACGGGCGCACCGTCCTCCTCAACAGCGGCCGGGAAATTGCCGCCGACATGATCATCCTGGCCATCGGCGTGCAGCCGGAAACGAAAATCGCCAAAGACGCCGGCCTCGCCGTAAACGCGCGGGGCGCGATCGTCGTCGATTCGCGGATGAAGACCTCGGACCCCCATATATACGCTTTGGGAGACGCCGTGGAAGTCACCGACTATATCAACGGCCAGCCGACGATGATCCCGCTGGCCTGGCCGGCCAACAGGCAAGGGCGGATCGTCGCCGACAACATCGCCGGCCGGGAAGCGGCCTACCCGGGGACACTGGGCTCCTCGGTGGCCAAGGTGTTCGACCTGACCGTCGCCGCCACCGGCAACAACGAAAAGCTTCTCAAACGGCTGGCCGTCGATTACCAGGTGCTCCATATCCATCCCGGGTCGCACGCCTCGTATTACCCCGGCGCCTTTCCCATGACGCTGAAGCTGCTCTTCACGCCGCAAGAGGGCAGAATCCTCGGCGCGCAGGCCGTAGGCTTCGACGGCGTGGAAAAACGCATCGACGTCCTCGCCACCGCCATCAAGGGCAACCTCACCGTCTTCGACCTGCCCGACCTCGAACTGTGCTACGCCCCGCCCTACTCGTCGGCCAAAGACCCCGTCAATATGGCCGGGTACCTGGCCGCAAACATCCTCGAGGGCCTGGTGGACACCGTCCAGTGGCACGAAGTCGACGGCATCTCCGCCCGCGGCGGACTATTCGTCGACGTTCGCGAGCCGTTCGAAATGGCGCTGGGCAAACTCGACAACGCCGTCAATATTCCCCTGGGGCAGCTGCGGCGGCGCGCCGGCGAACTGCCCAAGGACAAAGAAATCTACGTTTACTGCCAGGTCGGCCTGCGCGGCTATATCGCCTGCCGGATGCTCATGCAGCTGGGCTACAAATGCAAAAACGTCGACGGCGGCTACAAGACCTACGCGCTCGTCAAAGGCATCAACGGCGACCAGGGGGAAAAGCTCTGGCACACTACGCAGGATAACGGGGTGACGGAAGTTATGACAGACACCGCCAAGCTCACGGTAAAACTCGATGCCTGCGGGCTCCAATGCCCCGGCCCGATCAGGCGCGTATTCGAAGAGACGGCGAAAATGCGGGAAGGCGAAATCCTCGAGGTCAGCGCCTCCGACCCCGGATTCAAGAAAGACATCGCCTCCTGGTGCGACAAGACCGGCAACACCCTGCTCAAAGGCGAATTCGACAACCAGGCGAAAAAATTCGTCGCCCTCATCCGCAAAGGCCGGGAGGAGGCCGGCGCGCCGGCAGCGCAGCCGGCCGGGGCCGCCAAGAAAGAGGGCGCCACGCTCGTCGTCTTCAGCGGCGACCTGGACAAGGCGATAGCCTCGTTCATCATCGCCACCGGCGCCGCGTCGATGGGCAAACAGGTGACAATGTTCTTCACCTTCTGGGGGCTCAACATCATCAAGCGCAAAGACAAACCCCTGGTGGTAAAAGACACCATCGCCAAAATGTTCGACGTCATGCTGCCGGGCCACGCCGGCGCCCTGCCGCTGTCCCAGATGCAGATGGCCGGCATGGGCCCGCTGATGATAAAATACATCATGAAGAAAAACAACGTCGACAGCATCGACACGCTGATCAAAAACGCCATCGCCATGGGCGTCAAAGTCGTGGCCTGTTCCATGTCCATGGACCTGATGGGCATAAAGAAAGAAGAATTCATCGACGGCGTGGAAGTCGGCGGCGTCGCCTCCTACCTGGCGGCGACCGACGACGCGGGCTTGAACCTGTTCATCTAAAATAGAGCACTGAAGCCCTTCCCCTAAGCTTGGCGGGAAGGGCTTCCTCCTAAAATTTTCCCGCCCCCGGGCAGGAATAGGGGCGTCAACACCGAAGATAAAAACTCATTACAACCTTGCCTCCGAAGGAGTGATACCCGTGCTCATCATCGAAATCGCCGGCCGCGAATACCCCGTCGAGCTCTACGACAACCCGGCCGCCAAGGCCCTGGAAGGCGCCCTTCCCCAGACCGTCGCCATGAGCCGCTGGGGCGGCGAATACTATGGCCGGCTGGCCGTCACCCTGCCCGCCCGCGGCGAGCAGCGCGACGACTACGCCGTCGGCGAAGTCGCCCTCTGGCCTCCCGGCAACGCCTTCTGCATCTTCTTCGGCCCCACCCCGGCCAGCACTGGCGCCGGCCCCAAAATGGCCTCCCCCGGCGTCCCCCTCGGCAAAATCACTGGCGACGCCACCTCCCTCGACAGCCTCGGCGGGTCCGTCAAAGCCACCCTCAAAAAGAAAGGCTAAGGAGGAACAACCATGATCGTCGTCGCCGCCACCCTCACCGTCAAACCCGGCCGGAAGGACACCCTCTTCGCCTTCGCCAAGCCGCTCATGGCCGCCACCCGCAAAGAAGACGGCTGCTTCAGCTACACCCTGTTCGACGACCCCACCGATCCCTCCCGCTGCATGTTCTTCGAAGAATGGCGCGACAAAGCCGCCCTCCAGCAGCACATGAAAACCGACCACATCGCCCTGTGGCGCCAGCAGTCCAAGGACCTGCTCGCCGCCCCGACCGCCATCAAGCTCTACGAAGCCGAAGAAACTAAACTATAACGTCAGACCGGCATAAAGGCCATCTGCGGCGTTGCTCCCGATCCTTCCTCGTTACCCCGAACACAAAACCACCTGCCTCCCGGCGGGTGGTTTTTCCGCGCTGACGGTCATGTTTTTGTCGATTTTTGTAATAATTTTAAAATAAAGGGATTTAATGTAAACTATAGAATAAAGAAAATGCAAGAATTCGTCGATAAAACTTCACCGATCCTCCGCCTCGTCGCGGCCTATGGGGTGATGATTTGTTGCACGCGCTTCTCCGTTGCCATTTCCTGGCCATCCTGCTTTCCGCCGCCATCCTACTCGCGGTTCTTGCCGGGCCGGGCTGCGGGCTAAGCATCGCTGCCGCTCCCCCGGAAAAAAAGAAAGTGCTCCTTATTTACATGCGCAGCATGGACTTTCCCCTGTACGACGGCTTTACCGACAGCTTCAAACAACGCCTGCAAACGGACCCGGCGCTGGCCATCGACTACTACCACGAGAATCTGGATGTGCTGAACTGCGGAATTGATAAAAATGCCACCCTGGCAATCGCCGCAGGCCTTCGGCAAAAATACCGTACCATCCGCCCGGATATCGTCGTTGCCCACTCCCTCGCCGCCGCCAAATTCCTGCAGAATTACTGCGGCGACATATTCGGCGGCACACCGGTCGTCGCCTTTGCGTTCCGGCCGGTCGACATCGATCCCGCGCTGTCCAGGGACAACTACACCTTCTGCTACCCGGCCGTCGAACCGGCCCGAAACGTCGAGCTCATCCTCGCTCTCCGCCCGGCCGTCCGTCAGCTCTACGTAGTGATTGGCCGCTCCGAATTCGAAGCGAATTTCCGCCGGGAATTGGAGCAGCAGCTTGCCCCGTTCGCCGCCCGTCTGTCGATAACCTATCTCGACGACATGCTGCCGGACATCCTGGCGCAGCTCCGCACCGCCGACGAACAGACGGCCGTCCTGTTCGTCAGCTTCATCAAGGACGCCGGCGGCAATATCCTCGTCCCCGTCAACGTCGTCCGCACCATCGCCGCCTCGTCGCCGGTACCCGTTTTCGCCAGTAATGCCGCCCATGTCGATGCGGGAGGCGCGGTGGGAGGGTATGTCCTCAACATGCAATCCGTGGGGCGGGAAGTCGGCGCCAAAACCCTCGCCATCCTCCGGGGCAAGGCCGACCGCGGCACAGTGGCAACGCTCGCCATCTCGGAGTACCGCTTCGAATGGGGCGAACTGCAGCGGTGGCAAATCGACGAAGCCCTTCTCCCGCTCGGCAGCGTCGTCGTCAATAAGCCGGTCTCCGTCTGGCAGCTTTACGGCGGGTACATAACAGCGGCACTTGTTTTTGGCGTCATCCAGGCCGCCCTCATCGCCCGCTACCGGCGCAGAGGGCTGCTCGCTGAAAGCAAGGCAGCCCTTGGCGCGGACCTTATCGCCACGCAGCAGGACATCATCCGGGACCGCACCGAAGAACTCTACGAATCGGAAGACCGTTTCCAGCAGATCTTCCGCCACAGCCCGGCGATGATCGCCATACAATCTATGACCGACGGCAGCTACGTGGAGGTCAACCAAAAATTCCTCGCCATCCTCGAATACAGCCGCGAAGAAGTCATCGGCCGCACCCCCGCCGCGCTCGCCCTGCGGGTCGATCCCGACGGCCCGGAGGCGGACGCGCTGCAGGACGCCCTGCGGCAGGACGGCGAACTGTCCCTCCGCGAATACAAGCTCAGGACGAAAAGCGGCCGAATCGTCACCGTTCTTGCCACCGCCACCCTCACCCGCCTCGGCGCCGACCAGTGCCGGATCGCCATCTTGCAGGACATCACCCGGGAAAAGATACTCGAAGCCGACCTGCTCAGGCTCGACCGCCTCAACCTCGTCGGCGAAATGGCTGCCGGCATCGGCCACGAGGTGCGCAACCCCATGACCACCGTGCGCGGCTATCTGCAGATGTTTCGGCGCAAGGCCAAATTCAGCGGCCACTACAGCCAACTCGACACCATGATCGAAGAGCTCGACCGGGCCAACGCCATCATCAGCGAATTCCTCTCCCTCGCCAAAAACAAGCTCGCCGACCTCCGGCCCGGCGACCTCAACGCCGCCCTCGCCGCCATCCTGCCCCTCATCAAGGCCGACGCCCTGCGGATGGGCTGTACCCTCGAACTCAAAACCGGCCCCATCCCCGTCATCCGTTTCGACGAGAAAGAACTGCGCCAGCTCGTCCTCAACCTCGCCCGCAACGCCCTCGAAGCCACCCCGGCGGGCGGCAGGGTCACCATCGCCACCCGCCGGGGTGGCGACAAAGCCATACTCGTCGTCCAGGACACCGGCCACGGCATACCGCCGGTCGTCGTCGAAAAGATCGGCACCCCCTTCCTCACCACCAAAGAAAACGGCACCGGCCTCGGCCTGTCGGTATGCTACCGCATCGCCCAGCGCCACGGCGCCGCCATCGAATTTGCCACCGGCGAAAACGGCACCACCTTCCGCATCGCCTTCCCGCCCGCTACCTTGCCAGATTGCCGATAAGGCCCCATCTGCGGCCTTGCTCCCCCCGCCAAAAATTACCGGCCGCCTTCCTGGCGGCGGGAAATTGTCCCCGCCCCGCCTTTCGTGGTATCATTGTCAATGTGTCCCCGGCCGCAATCGTACCACGAAAGGATGCCGCAATGGACAGAGAAAAATTCTCCTCCGGCCTCGCCGTCTTCTTCGCCACCCTCGGCTCGGCCGTCGGCCTCGGCAACATCTGGAAATTCCCCTACCTCACCGGCCAGTACGGCGGCGGCGCCTTCCTGCTCGTCTACCTCGCCTGCATCGTCTGCGTCGGCCTGCCCGTCATGTACAGCGAATTCGTCATCGGCCGCCGCACGCGTCTGAACGCCGTCGGCGCCCTCAAAAAACTCGCCCCCGGCACCCCCTGGAAGCACATCGGCACCATGGGCGTCGCCGCCTCCTACCTCATCATGTTCTTCTACAGCTGCGTCGCCGGCTGGGTCTACTACTACCTCTTCAAAGCGGTCCGCGGCGACTTCGCCGCCGTCACCATGGCCGACGCCAAAGCCCAGTTCGGCGCCGTCGTCGTCAGCCCCGTCACCCCCGTCCTCTGGCAGTTCGTCGTCCTCGCCGTCGTCGCCGCCATCCTCATCATGGGCGTCAAAAACGGCATCGAGCGCATCACCAAAACCCTCATGCCCCTGCTCTTCCTCCTCATCCTCGCCTGCGACCTCCGCGCCCTCACCCTCCCTGGCGCGGCCGACGGCGTCCGCTTCCTCTTCGCCGCCGACTTCGGCAAACTCTCCGCCGCCGCCGTCCTCACCGCCCTCGGCCTCGCCTTCTTCAAGCTCTCCCTCGGCATGGGCTGCATGATCACCTACGGCTCCTACTTCACCGACGACAACAACCTCTTCGGCACCGGCCTCAAAGTCGCCCTCTCCGACACCCTCGTCTCGCTGCTTGCCGGCCTCGCCATCTTCCCCACCGTCTTCGCCTTCGGCCTCGAGCCGGGCGCCGGCCCCGGCCTGCTCTTCATGACCATCCCCCTCGTCTTCTCGCAGATGCCGTTCGGCGGCCTCCTCCTCGTCGCCTTCTTCTTCCTCGCCGCCATCGCCGCCACCACCGCCATGCTCTCGCTCGTAGAAGTCCCCGTCGCCTACCTCGCCGAAGAGCGCGGCATCCGGCGGCCGGTCGCCGTCCTCATCAACGCCGCCCTCATCTTCGCCGTCGGCATCCTCGCCGCCCTCTCGGCCGACAAGGCCGGCCCGCTCGGCGGCATCACCCTCATGGGCCGCGGCTTCTTCGACTGGTTCGACTACCTCTCCTCAAACATCCTCCTGCCCCTCGGCGGCCTGCTCATGGTCATCTTCATGAGCTACGTCCTGCCCCGCCGCGACATCGCCCGCGAACTCACCAACGACGGCGCCCTCGCCGCCGGCCGCCTCGTAGCCTTCTACTTCTTCGCCATCCGCTACATCACCCCGGCCCTGCTCATCGTCATCTTCCTTAACTCCGTCGGCGTGATAAAACTCTAGTCGCGGCATCCGGAAAAAAGACCCGGCCCATCCAAGGGCCGGGTCTTTTTTCGGCTCCAGGAGGGATCGCGGACGAACGACGGTGCCAGCGGCGCAAGACCCAAGCCTACGGCGCGTGCTTCTGGAACTACGGAGACGGAGTCTGACGGTCCCTCCTAGAGCCTTTTTTTTCTTCCCAGCCGCCGCACACGCGAGGAAGCTGGAAAATTACGGCGAATTATGTAGAATAATCTACCAATCGCGGCAAGGCTCCCTGCTTGATTCGCGGCACTAGGAGGCACAAAAAATGAATAACCAACCGGAAAGCGCCCCGGGAAAGAACCTGCAGGCCAACATCGGCCTCGTAGCCGCCCTCTCGCTCGTCGTCGGCATGGTCCTCGGCGCCGGCGCGTTCATGAAACCGCCGGCCGTACTCGCGGCGGCGGGCGACTCCACCTGGGCCATGGTCGCCTGGGCGGTCGGCGGCCTGTTCTCCATGGCCGGCGGCCTTACGCTATGCGAGCTCGGCGTCCTCTTCCCCCGCACCGGCGGCGTCTACGTCTACCTCGAAGAACTCTACGGGCCGCGGGTAGCCTACCTGTTCGGCTGGATGCTCGTCGTCATCTTCGGCCCGGCGTCCATCGGCGCCCTCACCGGCTACTTCAGCTCGGTCTTCTGCCTGCTCTTCTCCGTGCCGGAAGCCTACGCCCCCGTCGTCGGCGCCGCCGTGCTCGCCTTCGTCACCCTCGTAAACAGCATCGGCGTCAGAGAGGCCGGCTACCTGCAAACGACAGCCACCGTCTGCAAACTCATCCCCATCATCCTCCTCGCCGTCTTCGGCCTGTGGAAAGGCGACGGCCAGGTCCTCCACGTCGCCGCCGGCACCGGCGAAGCCGTCCCCTTCTCCGTCGCCATCCTCGCCACCCTGTTCGCCTACGACGGCTGGGCCCAGGTCGCGGCCGTCAGCGGCGAAATCAGAAACCCCGCCAAAGTGCTCCCCCAGGCCATCATCGGCGGCCTCGCCTTCCTCATCGTCGTCTACCTCGCCATCAACGTCGCCCTCCTCAAGGTCGTGCCGGCCGACAAGCTTGTCCTCCTCGGCCACGAAGCCTCGTCCATCGTCGCCCAGAAGCTGTTCGGCCTCATGGGCGGCAAAGTCGTCGCCGTCGGCATCATGATCTCCATCCTCGGCGGCCTCAACGGCTACACCATGACCCTGTCGCGCATCGTCTACACCATGGCCGACCGCGGCCAGATCTTCGGCGCCCCCGTGCTGCGCAAAATCGACCCCGACAGCAACACCCCCGTCAACGCCGTCATCCTCCTCACCGCCTCCTCCTACATCTACTACCGCATGCTCGACGCCGACAAGCTCACCGACATCGCCGTCTTCGCCATCTGGATATTCTACCTCCTCGCCTTCGTCGGCGTCTTCATCGCCCGCCGCACCCATGCCCACCTACCGCGCAGCTACAAAGTGCCGCTCTACCCCATCGTACCCCTCATCGCCATCGGCGGCGCCCTCTACGTCATCTACGGCATGATCGCCAACCGCTTCGCCTACGCCCTCATCTCCGTCGGCCTCACCCTCGCCGGCCTGCCCGTCTACTACCTCATGCAGGCCCGCGAAAAGCCGGCCCTCAGGCTGCCGGCCGTCAAAACCAAATACCTCGTCGCCGTCGCCTCGCTCCTCGTCCTCGGCCTGCTCACCCTCTCCGTCCAGGTCTTCGACACCCGGCCGCAGATCAGCGTCGCCGTAGAGCCCGGCGTCTACCCCTTCGCCTTCGACAAGGACGGCAAACTCACCGGCTACGACATCGAGCTCATGGACGCCGTCGCCGCCAAAGCCGGTCTCAAACCCGTCTACCGCGCCACCACCCTCGAGAACATGCTCGCCGCCGTCCACGGCCGCCAGGCCGACGCCGCCATCAGCTCGCTATCCGTCACCGCCGAGCGGCAGAAGCTCGTCGCTTTCACCCGGCCCTACATCGTGAACGGCGGCCTGGCCCTGCTCGCCGCCGCCGATTCCCCGGTCATAGGCCCGGCCGGCCTCGCCGGCCAACCCGTCGGCGTCCGCAAGGATTCCACCGGCGAACAATTCGCCCGCCAGGCCGGCGCCGCCGTCGTCGCCTTCCATTCCGACCTCGACCTCATCGACGCCTTCAACCGCGGCACGCTCGCCGCCGTCGTCCACGACCGCGCCACCCTCGACAACCTTGCCGGCCGCGGTCTCATCACCCGCGCCGTCGCCCTCCGCCAGCTCAACCGCGAGCAATACGCCATCGCCTACGCCGCCGACAACCGCGCCCTCGGCGACAAGCTCGACAAAGCGCTCGCCGCCCTCCAGAAAAGCGGCGACCTCGACGCCCTGTACGAAAAATGGTTCACCGCCCCGGGAAAATAAACCGGAAGCGTCCCGGCAACCAAAAAAGCGTCCCCGCCCCGATACGGGCAGGGACGCTTTTTCATATCGTCTGCACCTTTGCCGCCAGATGGGCCGCGAACCAGGCGGCCGCGCGGTCGGCCGCCGCCGCCAGCGTCCCCGGCTCCTCGAAAAGATGCGTCGCCCCCGGCACGATCGCCAGCTCCTTCGGGCCTCGCAGCCGGGCGAACGCCGCCTCGTTCAGCTCGATCACCCCGTGGTCCGCGCCGCCCACGATCAGCAGCACCGGCGCCGCCACCCGGTCGAGCGCCTCGCCCGCCAGATCGGGCCGCCCGCCCCGCGACACCACCGCGCCCACGGCCGGCTCCCGCGCCGCCGCCCGCAGCGCCGCCGCCGCCCCCGTGCTCGCCCCGAAATAGCCGACCGGCAGACCGGCCGTCCGCGGGTCGCCCCGCGCCCAGGCCGTCGCCGCCGCCAGCCGCTCCGTCAGCAGGCCGATATCGAACCGCGTCCGGTAATCCCTGTCCTCGTCCGGTGTCAGCAGATCGGTCAGCAGCGTCGCCAGGCCGACCTCGTTCAGCACGCCGGCCACGAAATTGTTGCGCGGGCTGTGGCGGCTGCTGCCGCTGCCGTGGGCGAACAGCACCAGGCCGCCGGGGCGGGGCGGCAGGCGCAGCCCCCCCTCGAGCACCGCCGCCCCCGCCGGGATACGCACCAACTCTTCCCTCGTCGTCATGATCATCCCTCCATTCCATTACTATGCCCGCCCCCGCACCGCCCATCCAATTCAGATTGCCGATAAGGCCCCATCTGCGGCGTGGCAGGCCGCCA
>MTLD01001778.1_pt4 | contig 12177 bp, 10 predicted proteins | sample 1982471 | NCBI WGS metagenome assembly MTLD01 (sample SAMN05712604, study PRJNA340218) | biofilm metagenome | isolation source: sample SPM anode biofilm adapted to -50 mV | place: USA | collected 2012-02-03
CTGTGGCACACGGAGTGGTACATGTGCCACACGGAGCGGTAAATGTGCCAAACAGAATGGTAAATATGCCACACGGAATGGTAAATGTGGCACTCCGTGTGCCACATTCGCAGCTCTCGGAGTGGCACTAAGAATTTTTAATTATTACTTAAAAATTATGAATTTATCTTTTGGTTCTCCACAGATTGCGCATTTTTCATCGGCTTTTGACATATCGTATATGTTTCCGCAAACGGCACACACCCCAAATGAAAATGCAGATAATGAATCTATTGGAGCATTAGTAGCTTTCATAAATGCATCTAGAACCTCTTTTTGATTCTCTTTGATTTTTGATGCAGCTGTAAATAAATTAAAAGCCTCCTCCGACTTTTCACTCTTTATTGTATCTATAATGGATTTATAAACCGAAGTTGCTTCTATTGAGAGAGATAATAGAGTTTCCGACAGATTTTCACTTGTCGATTTTACTTCAAATTCGGGTTTGAATTCTGCAGGTTTGCCTCCAAGATCGGTGAGTAATTTTGTCATATTTTCTGCAAGAATTGACTCAGATTTAGACAATGCCTGGAATACGGCAGATGTTCCCGAAAGACCCTCTTCGGCAGCTTTTTTTGCAAAAGCATCGAATTTTGCGCCTTGAGTAAGCTCACCAACGATTCTTGATTCAAGATTTTGTTTGGTTACCTTGTTAGAGCTGCAACCGGATAATAATAGCAACCCGGCGGCAAACATTAATAATACTTTTTTCATTGGATATTTTTTTGGATGCGCAAAATTAAGAATTATTTATGATGATGTATCCATTTATCTACATTCGGAGCAACATAATTTTCCATCTTAAAAATTAAATCTTCTACACTATTCCCAACAAGAAGCATCTGCCTGTTAACCTCCTTAAGAAGACCCGATTCTGTCATTTTTTGTAACTGATCACAAAGACCGTCGTAATAACCATTAATATTAAGAATACCTATTGGCTTTTTATGAAGTCCCAGTTGAGCCCAGGTTAACATTTCGAACAATTCGTCCATTGTACCGAAACCACCCGGCAGAGCAATTACTCCATCGGATATTTCATCCATTTTTGATTTTCGCTCCTGTAATGAATCTACTAAAATAAGTTCCGATAATCCATTATGAGCAATCTCCTTTGCCTGCAGGAAAGATGGAATTACTCCAACCACTCTCCCACCCGCGTTTAAGGCAGCATCTGCAAGTACCGACATAAGCCCCACATTTGCACCCCCGTAAACTAGCACAATATTATTCATTGCCAGATATTTGCCCAATTTTATTGTTTCATTTTGAAAACACTCTTCCAAACCGGTACTTGACCCGCAAAACACTTGTATACTCCTCATTTATATTATTTTAATGTTTATTTAAAATTACAAGTGCGGCAATTACTCCTGGAACCCATCCGGCAAGAGTAAGCAAAAAAACAATAAGTACCGATCCACACCCTTTATCGATAACCGAAAGCGGAGGAAATAAAATAGCAAGAATAACCCTTATCAATGACATATTTTATGTAAGATTTAAAAGTTTAAGTTCGTCACAAAGTTTAGGAAACCACTCTTTGAAGTGAGTCATAACAGGTTCAAGATTATAAATATCGGCAGTCCCTGCATAATCATTTATAAGCTTTACTTCATGAGCAAGATCCTCGCTGGTAAAGAAGCTTATACTAGATTTAAGTTTATGGGCAATTTGTCGTAAATTTTCAAAATCATTTATCTCATAAAAATAAATCATATCTCTGTAATAAGATGGAGTAACTTCGAGGAACTTCAATACCATCTCCTTTGCCACTGCTATATCATCACCAAAAGTAATTTTCAATTGTTCGAGGCTACTGTACGAAGAATCCTGAGAGTATTGAATTCCATTAAGCCCGGCAAGTAACTCCTCTCCTTCGATCTTAATCTTTAAAGAATTAGCAATTTTTAGGAATAGAAGACTCGAATCTATAGGCTTGCTAACATAATCAGAAAACCCCGCTCTTTGAGTTTTTTCAACAATATCACTTCCTACATTTGCAGAAATTGCAATAACAGGAATGTCAAGTTTAAGCTTTGTTCTTATATATATACACGTTTCAATACCATTCATAACCGGCATTTCAAGATCCATTACAACAAGATCATATTCCTTGATTTCAAGTTTCTTTATTGCTTCCTCACCATTACCTGCATAGTCATAAGTAATCTTCCATTTTTCAAACAGCGTTTTTGTATAAACCAGATTAAACTTATCGTCCTCTACCAGAAGAACTTTTTTCCCATTAAGAGAATGCTCATCCGGTCTGATTTTCTTTACTGAATCCAAGTTCCTTTCGGCAACTTGCTTCCCTTTTGGTAAAGTAAATTCAAAAGTTGTTCCCTTTCCAACCTGGCTCAACACAGCAATCTTACCTCCGTTCTTAATAACAAACTCTCTGCATAATTGTAACCCAAGCCCAGTACCGAGCTCATTATTTGTTCCATAAGAGGTATAAAACGCATCTTTATTAAAAATATTATTGGCAACATCTTCGGTCATTCCAATACCAGAGTCAGTAATTGAAATAAAAATAACGCCCTCTTTATCTTGCGCTTTTATAATAATTTTACCAAATTTTGGAGTAAATTTAATTGCATTATATACTATGTTCCTTATTATTAAATGAACAGAATCTTTATCGGCAAAAACAAAATTTCTCTCACCAGTAACTACAGATAACTTAATACTCTTTTGATTAGCATCGTTTTGATATAAATTTACTACATCATCTATCGTTTCGTTTACATTGAAATTCAACGGCTTAAGACTTATCGATTTTGTTTGAAATTTTGACCAACTGAGCAGATTTTCCAATAAATCATAAGTCGTTGCAGTTGTTCTCCGCATCTCTTTTATAAGCTCGTTTCTAAGCTCTTCGGTAGTATCATTATTAGAAAACATATCGAAAAGAGGAATCAAGTTTCCAATTGGACCACGAAGGTCGTGAGAAACAATAGAGAACATTTTATCTCTTGTAATAATCGATTGACGTAATTGAATTTCGGTCTCCTTGTGTTTGGGAATATCTTGAAAAAGCAGTAGAATTCTCTCTCTTTCAAGATTATCAATCTTAGGATACTTAGAAATGCTCAGATTCACCCATACAACCTTACCGGTAATTTTATGAATCAAACGCAACTCCTCAAGAGCAAAATGTTTTAATCCGGAAATTACTTCTTTGAATATTTTTTCGGCCTGTACTCTGTCGTCAGGATGAATTATTCCGGCAAATAATTTACCCACAAGCTCCTCATGTTTATAACCATGAATTTTTTTTGTAGCAGGATTCGAGTATTCATTTTTTCCGTTTTCATCAATAATTGTGATGCCCGTTAAAGAATTATCTACGATAGCTTTGAATCTGGCCTCACTTAATTTGAGATCCCTTTCGGCCTGGTATTTTTCGGTAATATTATCTTTTATGGCCAAATAATTAGTAATCTCCCCCTTTTCGTTAATAATTGGGGAGATTATGGCAGATTCATAATAGATTGTACCATCCTTCTTTTTGTTAAAAAAGACACCTTTCCATTGTTTACCTGCAGATATCGTACTCCACAAATCTCTGTAAAATTTTTCATCATGAAGCGACGATTTAAGAATTCTGGGATTCTGCCCCAACGCCTCCTCTTTTGAATAACCCGTCGTTTCACAAAATTGAGGATTTACAAATTCAATATCACCTTTAGCATCGGTAAGGACAATACTGGCCGGACTCTGATCTACAGCTACCAATAATTTATGAAGCTCCTCACTCACTCTCTTTGTTTGAGTAATATCAAGAGAAATTGCTTTTATGCCGGAAATAAGCCCATTATCGAGAATCGGGAAAAACTTATTACTGAGCCAATGAATATCACCTGAATTCTTAATAATACGGAATTCCATACAAACTAATTCCTTCTTAGCAAAAACCTCCTGAAATCCCTTTTCCAAAAGATGATAATCGGCTTGAACAATACTTCGCCTTAAATAATCCCCAAAATTAATTTCATTCGTTGGTGAGTTAGGAAGGCCGAATATTTCATAGCAATTTTCATATAATGTATAAGTGTTAGAACCAAAATCATACTCCCAACTACATAAATCGGATAGTTCGTGAATTTGTTTTAGTCGCTCACTAGCACTTTTATTTTCATTTTTTATTTGCAGATATGATATCCCAAAAGATAAATCATCTGCAATCTTCTCAAGGAACATAATTTCCTTATTATCAAAAGCATTCTTTTCGGACGAATAAATCATTAATGCGCCGAATGTTTTACCCTCTTTAATTAAAGGAATTGAAATAGAGGATGAAAAATTAAATTTTGTAGCATTTTCAACCCAAAGAACCATATCCGGATCCGAAAATATATCTGCACAAACTTGAGTTTTACCACTCCTTATTGCTCTGCCGGTTGGACCTTTGCCACTCTTCTTGTCGGCATTCCAGGAGGTATTTGCCTTAAGAATATACTCACGACCTATACCGGCAAAGGCAACAGGTTTTACGTTACTTTCCTCATCATCAATCTTATAACCAATCCAAGCTAATTTATATCCCAGATTATTGCAAACAATCGTACATACATCGTTAAGCAACTCATCTTCATTTTTACTTACAAGTAAGGATTTTTCTAATAACGAAGTAACATAAAGCTCTCTGTTAAGTCTTTTAATAGAAAGCTCACTCTCTTTACGAGAGTCAATCTTTCTGGTATTACCAATAATCTCAATTTCGTCATCTTTATTAATATTCAAAGTATAACTTATTTCGGCCCAAAAACTACCCCCCTCTTTTGTTAATTGCTGTACTTCAATTAAATACTCTTCGTGCTTCTTTGAAGACCGGAATTCATCAATCCTTTTTTGTAAAATACTGTTAATATTAATTGCAGATTCATTCGTTAAAGAATCTGTAAGTTTGTGCTTCATAGCTTCTTCCTGAGTATAACCACGATGACCAACAACCGATGGGCTCACATAGCTGAATTTATCCTGACTAATATTATAAACCCATACTACATCTTTCGAATGGTCACTTAACAACTTGTACAGACTAAGATTTTTGTCGGCCTTTTCTCTGTTTATGAAATATAACACAACTAAAACCAAGATAATAAGACTCAACAACCTCATTACCCAAGGAGTCAATACAATAAGAGTTTTTGAGAAGACCGGAACCTGCCGGTAAAAATACATTCTAAGTTCATTAGCAGGAGCATCAAAATTATGCTCTTTAATTCCATTTATTGCAAAAAGCTCCGAAGAACCATATAATATATTTTTATTTAAATCAGTTAAAGCAAATTTATAACTATTATTTTCTGCCTCAAGAATTGTCGTTTCAAGGAAGTTGCTCATTTCCAACAAAATGTCCAGATGGCTCCTTTCATTTACACTATTAACATTGAAGGGTATATGAAAAATCACACCTTTTTTATCCTTGATAAATGAATATGTTAATTTTGGATGAGATTTTTTTGACACTGCATAACGAGAAGGAGTATTGAAATCAGCTTCATTAATTGATACCATTTTGCTGTTGAAAGCATGAAAATATTTACCAACAGTTATTGATACAGCTTTTATATTTTCGTCATTATTCTTTACAAGATCCCATATTAACTGTTTAAGCTCTACACTATCAATATTATAGTATCTGTTTTGCACATAAGCATCTATCCTGGATGAGTAGTAAAGAAGATTTCTTATGTGATAATTAATATCATTTTCGGTCTCTTGAACAAATGCCTCAGCTTCACTTTTTTCAATTGTCCTTATTTGATCAATATTATTCTTTAAAAAGTACTCAAAAGAGAGATGAATAATAAATATCCAAACAATAATCAAAACCGGAATTGTAAACAATTCCCTTATCCTTCTTATTTTCATAATCATTAAAATAAGATACCCCCGCTTTTTAATGCATCTTCCACAGTTTTCATAACAGTGCAAGTATAATCGAGGGATTCATAACATTTTGAAAAATCCTTTAAACTAAACATCTCCTGAAACGCAAAAATCTCGTAATAGAGTATATTCTCTTTAGCCTGTTCGTTTACAGTACACTCTCTGCCACCAACACTCACATGAATACTCCTGCAAAGACTTCCACTTCCATCTACATGAATATAACCCTTTTCCCCTTGAATAGTCACAAAACTCCTGCCCCTTGAATCTTTAGAAGCCGTACAATCACAAATGAAACCAGAATATTCCAGAATGGCAGTACCCGAAGTATCAATACCATTTTTGAACAAATTCGGAAAATAAGATACCCTCTTAGGTTGCCCGAAAAGATTCAACACAAAATGAAGATTATAAATATTGAGATCCATTAACGTTCCACCCGAGTATTTAGGATTAAATACATTAGGAAGATCCCCTTCCAATAATTTATCATATTTGAGCGAGTACTGACTATAATTACATTGAACGATTCTTACGGCCCCGATTTCTGGTAAATACTCTTTTAATATCTTGTAATTAGGCAGATAAATAGTTGTTATAGCTTCAAAAAGAAACAGCCCCGTCTCCTTTGCAATTGCAGACAAACTTAATGCCTCTTCATAAGTAGAAGTAAACGGTTTTTCACAAATTACATTTTTGCCGGCATGGAGCGACTTTTTAACATGCTCGAAGTGCAGACTATTGGGAGATGCAACATAAACAAAGTCGATATCGGAGTCGGCAAGCATTTCGTCGAGATTGGTATACACTTTTGCAACACCATTTTTACCGGCAAAAGCAACCCCGGAATTTACACTTCGGGAATAAACAGCAACAAAAGTAACACCCTCAACCTCCTGAGCAGCAGAAATAAATCTCTCAACAATAACCCCAGTACCAATTACACCTATTTTCATTTGAACATTATATGTTAAACCACAAAAATAAAAATACCGGAACAAACAGAATTAAAAAAGTTAATCTGTATGGTTAATTCTATTGCAAATTTTAAATAATCTGGCAGCAAAAAGAATCATCCAAATCATAATAAGTACACCACCCGGCATCGCAAGAACAATAGCAAACTGGCCTGCTTCGGGTATAAAAGTAATAACAATTAAGTATAACAGCATGAGAATATTTCCTGCGATTCCCGATATTACTGTAATTTTCCCAAAAACCTTTCCCTTTCTCATTGCAAACGCAAAAAGCATATTTGCCAAAGTGGGTAAAAAGAAACCTATAAACACAGCACCTCCCCCATGAACTCCCTTAACCAGTAATGCCTCTCCGGCAGCCTGAAATATCAGTTTTTGCTCAGCTGAATTAGTTGCAAAATATTTCCCGCTTAAATCAAGCATAGCTAAAGCATTATTCCCACATATAAAAATTATTGAACCGGTGAGAAATAAAACAAATGCAAAAGTTGCCGGAGCTTTGTTTACCCGTCTTAGTACCGCGTACACGGCAAACATTGTAGGAATTAAAAGAATCTGATTTATAACATTAAGCAAATCAAGATCGTATAGTCCCAAAAGAGGACTTTGCTGTAATTGAGCGAATCTGCCCACAGCACTTTGCGGAAGAGAAGAGATATCTCCTCCCGTTAAAAAACCCAATACAATATCTATTGTGATTCCAACCAACACAAGAATTGCGGTTACGGCACCCGTTAAATAGATACCCTTCCATCTGGTACTAACATCTTCCATAGTGCAAAAATTAAGTTTTATCTAAAATCCGATTCAATTTCGTTCAGCTTAGTCATATCTGCCTCCGATATATTAAAATGATCGACTTTTGTATTTTCCAGAATTCTCTGAGGAGTAGTAGATTTAGGTAAAGGGAGAGTTCCCATTTGCAAGGTAAACTTTATGAGAAGCTGAGCCGTTGTAACACCATAAGACTTTGCCATATTTTGCAGATACTCATCTTTAAGAGCCCTTCCTGTTGCCAGCGGCGAATATGCCTCTACCAGAATATCGTGCTTGTTGCAAAATGCAACATAATCATCCTGAGTTCTCCCCACGTGAAAAGCAATTTGGTTTGCCATTGGGACAATTTCACAATTTTCTATAATGGCAGATACATCCGACGGGCTAAAGTTTGAGACACCGATTGCCCTTATCTTACCCTCCTTGTACAATTTCTCGAAAGCCTTCCAAGATTGAATATTCTCCGGAGTATAATCCTTTCCCTTTTCGAACCAGGGCCAAGGAGCATGAATGAGATATAAATCGAGATAGTCGGTTCCCAAATTTTTTAATGTTGAATCAAACGCAGCAAGAGCTTTTTCATATCCTTTAACCTCAGCAGGAAGTTTACTGGTAATAAAAATTTCATCCCTTTTTAGTCCACACGCCTTAACAGCCTTACCCACACCTTTCTCGTTCTGATAAGCGAGAGCAGTATCTATGTGGGTGTAACCCAGTTCTATTGCAGATTTTACTGCGTCAAAAGCTGCATCATCGGGGATTTGCCAAGTACCAAAACCAATTTTGGGGATTGTTACACCATTTCTCATAGTGTAGTATTCTTTAAGAATAGACATAATAAATCGTTTAAAATTTCTTAAAGATACAATATTTTGCGATTAATCACCCTAAAAAACCACCACTCAAGAACAGTTTTTTTTAAAATAATCCGAGATTCGTTGGTTAAAATTTTAACAAAATGGCTTTAAGGACACTGAATGAAAATTGGATCAAAACAGGCACTCCAATAAATTGCGTAAACGATGAAAACTTATAATTTATTACTTTTGCTATGATTACTGGTGCATTCTTATTTACCGATTACAATTATTCTGTTATTCAAGGTAAAAAGCTACATATCTGTGATGTGACCGCCGATGCTCTTTTCACCCATAAAAGCTTCAATTAAGGAGTAAGTTTTACCATCGCATCGGCACGACAGAACAGCGTTTCTTTCTTATTCTGAAAGATTTTTGTCATTAACGAATATATAGATCCGCTAACAATGAAATTTATTTTGGTAACTGTGCGGTACTCATCCCAATAGTTTTGAACATCGCTGTACACCGACTCATTAATAGAGAGTATGTGCTGCCTGATTTCACAATTCTTCCTCCCCCGAAGTTGGTGCTCTCAAGAGTCCGCGTTGAACCACTCCTGTTGTATATCAAAGAACCAAGATAGTCGTATCCGCCACTGTCGTTGTCTGCCACTGCACACTTGGTGCCATCTGCCAGCCAGGTGTAATTGGCTACTGCCGTACCGCTCTGGCTGAGAGTCTGCTGCAATTTGGGCAGATTATTGTAAAAAAGGGTATTAAAAATTTAAATACTTCGAATACCCTTTTAAATAATGATTGTTAAAAATATCAAATGTGGCCGAAAACATAAAACCTAAACAATACGAATGATGATATAGGGATGGTAATTAAGGCGAAATAAATAAATATATTTGTAAGTTTCCTATTAAACCCGCTCATTGAATTGTATTTAATTTCAATCTCGTGAATAGTGATATTACGATAAAAGTGCCAACCAAACAATAGCGTAGATGAAATATCAATAATAAACAAAAAAACCAAAAAATTATTTTTTTTAAGAGACGATGCTGGAATGTCAATTAAAAATCCAAGTATACATGCTAATGAAATAAAAAAAGCAGTTGAATATATTCCAATATATAACAAAGCACTATATTTTGCTCCCGACTCATCCTTTTTAAGACGAATTAGCAGCCTAAAAATTTTATAAAACATTAAATCAACAATTCTTATCATATTTTATTCTTTATTAATTATAAATTGCATTCCAGGATTTATCTGATTATTCATAAGGTATTTAGTGTTATTTATTGACGCTTTCAAAAATAGTTGTCCACTAAGGTAAATTGCACCAACTTCCCAAAAAGCCATACTAACTATTGAAACTCCAAGTTCTACTCCATTGGTTAAATTTGGATTATAATAGAACTGACCCACTGCAATTAAGGTAGACATCACACCCAAAGTATTTCCCAAAAATCTAATTTCTTTGACCGAATTTTTAGCAAGATCAGCACTTTTTTTGTATATCCACCACCCTTGAGTTCCTTGTTTTGTTAATGCTAATGAATATTTTACGCCATTCTTCCCATACCAATAACCAGTTCTAAATGGCGATGAAGTATATTTAAAACCTGCTATCGTAGCCGTGATATTTGCAGAAAGTGTTGTTATCAAACTCGAATAATCTTCAAATCTTCTATTTTTATTAGTTTCTTCTTCTGATTCATTATTATTACTTTTCTTTTTTTCTGGTTCAACAAAATTATTTTCTACAACCTCATCGAATAATACTGTTACTCCTTGGTCATTCTGATATGTGCCTGATTCCCAGTCATAAGAATATTTTCCATCGGGATCAATCATCCTCATAGGATTGTTTAAACAAACATTATAGGATGTCAATTTCCTCATTTTCTCCGCCAACGGATCCACAACTCCCCATCTGCCAATCACATCGTCATACATCCTCGCACCGTAGTCCAGAAAACCTGTGCCGCCGGTGGTCTGCAGCTCTTTGCCATTGAATTTCTGTTTGTTGACAGAAAACTGAGGGTAATTCGCATTTTCGTGTTTGCCTCCAAATGGGTAGTAATCATTTCTTTCCTGAACTGTTCCCGAGTCGTCAACTATTGTTCTGACACTGCCCAGATGGTCGGTGATGTAATAATAAAGAGAATAAGTGCTGCCTGATTTCACAATCCTTCCACCTCCGAAGTCTGTGCTCTTCAAAGTCCGCGTTGAACCACTCCTGTTGTATATCAAAGAACCAAGATAGTCGTATCCGCCACTGTCGTTGTCTGCAACCCCGCACTTAGTGCCATCTGCCAGCCAGGTGTAATTGGCTACAGCCGTACCGCTCTGGTTGAGAGTCTGCTGCAAGTTAAGTACATTATAACTTGTTTGCAAGAGGGTTGGGATGGGCAGATTAAAATTGGCTACCAAAATGTAGGTAGCCTGTTTATTTTATTTATGTCTATTATATAATTTTGTTGGTGTCGCAGAAAACTCATCTATATACCAAAGACTATCTCTTGTCAATTTTATAATTTTACAGTGCTCAGGAACGTCTCCCATGATCAATAAAATATCATCTTTGATCTTGATCGTTATTGGATTATCTTGATTCTCCGTGTAAAATTGAAGAGTATCTTTTATGTAGAAGAGTGCATTTCCCTCTTTATTTTCTGCCCAAACACCTTGTAATGATCCAATATTTAAGAAAACCTGTTGATCTGATGATTCAACTTTGATTTTTTTAATATTCTCCTTGTGAACTGAATTACAAGAGACAAAAAATTCAAGTATAATCCAACTGTACACAATTACTTTCATAGTCTTATTGTTTGATATTTAGACTAAAACAAAAATACTAATTCAAATCGAAGAAGTGAAAAATCATTATAACTAACTAAATATTAATCTATTATATATTATTAAATAGTCTTTAACAGTTCAATAGTGTTTTTATGTTAAGATTCAATTGAAAAATAATTGATTTTTAAATGATTATTTAAAAAATAATTTTTACTTTCGTTAAACATAATAATCTTATAATGAAACACATTGTTAAACTGATATTAATTTTAGGCTTAATTACTTCTTGTATTAAAGAAGATGATAACAGTGAAGAAATTCATTTAGCATTTTTCCCAAGAACTTGTAAAAACGTCTATATAGTTCCAGGGCAAAAAACCAAAAATGGTTTAGCAGATGTTGAAAAAAATGCTACAATTAAAGCTGGGAGTCTGGTACTATCAATCCTAACCTCAAATTATGATGTTAGCGGACTATATTCCAGAGGTTATCCGAGTATGTTGTATGCCACCACAGATAAATTTTTGGATGGACATGATGCATTCATTGAAAATCAGGTAGTACTACTATATAAACAATCTGGGGTTAAATCATCTTCAGTAAATATCGATCTCACTGCTATAATGGTTATTAATTATCGCCTTGATGGAGTTAAAAATTTAAAAATAAGTACTCAAGATGCAGTATTATTTGGAGTTGAGCCGGGGGGCTCTTTAAATAGATATTTTTCAATATATAATCTTACGCCCAATCTTATTATTTCATCAACTACAAAATCTATTCTTTGGCCAAATAAATACTTAACTTTTCCATCTACTATAGGAGAATGGCTTGCTCTTAATCCTTTGGCACAATCTGCGATGATAA
>MTLD01003208.1_pt1 | contig 12140 bp, 9 predicted proteins | sample 1982471 | NCBI WGS metagenome assembly MTLD01 (sample SAMN05712604, study PRJNA340218) | biofilm metagenome | isolation source: sample SPM anode biofilm adapted to -50 mV | place: USA | collected 2012-02-03
CAACCTCAACCACTGCCTCCTGACAGCGTAGCAGTTGATACCAATTATTATTGTGCAACAACAATATCGAATATCACATTACAAGCCTTCGGTGGCACAGGAGATACCATTCAATGGTTCACAGATGGTTGTGGGCTAACTCCTCTGATGACAGGAAACCCTATTACCATTGCTGCACCCGATAGCACAACAACCTATTACCTCAGGTACAAGAACAAATGCAATGTCTCTTTATGCACATCATTTGAAGTTGTTGTAATTCCTCAGCCTGTTAAACCTGATACACTCTTCTCTGATCAAAACGACTTCTGTACCGGCCAGGTAGGAGCAATTTTATTGACGGCCCAAGGAGGAGTAGGAAGTTCAGTCAGATGGTTTAAAGACTCATGTACCGGGGAGGATCTTGGCGTTGGAAATCCTTTACTAATCAATGCTCCGACAGATTCTACCTTCTATTTTGCCCGTTGGGAGAATGCTTGTGGACAAAGTGAATGCACCCAAATGAGAGTGGATGTTTATCCTAATCCGGGAACAATTGACACTCTTGAGGCAAATCCTCCAATTGGCTGCGCTTTGACAGGAACGGTTACACTAACAGCTGTTGGTAACTTCACCACCCTTGACACCATTATCTGGTTCCAAGATTCATGCAATGGTACCGTTATAGGTAAAACAAATCCTTTAACAATAAGTACGCCTGATTCTACAACAACCTACTATGCCGCTGTAGCCAACAGATGCGATACAACCGAATGTTCTTCAGTAACATTATTGATAGATACCCCATTACCCCCAGCCAGCTTCACTGCCGATACCAATGAGTACTGTAAAGGATATACAGGAAGTATCACTCTTACAGCCAATGGAGGAAACGGGACATCAATAGAATGGTTCGCCCAAAGTTGTGGATCAGCGATAATCGGGACCACACCGGTCATTACTGTTACAGCTCCCGACACATCAACATGGTATTTTGCTCGATACACAAACACTTGTGGAACTTCTGCATGCGACTCTACATTAATTACTGTAATTCCTAATCCTATTGCACCTGATACAATCCTTGTAGACTCCTCAAATTATTGCGTGGGTACAGTTCAAACTGTAACGCTATCAATTGTTGGTGGCTACGGAGATACACTCTCTTCTTACGGGGAGACAGTCAGATGGTTTATTAATAGTTGCAACGGAATTGAAATTGGAACAGGAAAGACTCTTGAGATACCAGCTCCAATAGTCCCAACCCAATACTTCGCTCGTTGGGAAAATCATTGTGGAGTAACCGAGTGTGCATCAGGAGAGATTTTTGTAAATACTCCACTACCTCCAACAACAGCAGAAGTTGACACCACGGGATATTGCCCGGGTAACGTCAAATACATAACACTTTCCGCATCAGGAGGGAATGGTACCCTAATCCGCTGGTTCGAGGTAAGACCAACTGATACAATCCCAATAGGCAAGGAAAGCCCATTTACACTATTTGCGCCTCAAGTAACTACAACATACCTCGTACGCAATGAAAACGTCTGTGGGGTCTCCGATTATGTTCCTGTAATAGTAAAAGTTAGTGAAGCCATCATGCCCGATTCAATTGGTACTCAGAAAAAGTCGTACTGTAACATCGAAGCCGGGAACATCATGCTTTGGGTAATAGGAGGCAACGGAGATACCGTTAAATGGTATATTGATGAATGTCGTGGAACCCTTGTAGGCATTGGAGATACCCTGATTGCGCCAATACCTCCAATATCTACAACCTACTATGCAAACTGGAATAGCTCATGTGGCATTACGGCATGCGCTCATAGAGAAATTGTCATTAAGACAATGCCAACCGTTGAAGTAGGTCCAAATGATTCTATCTGCGCTGATGAAAAATACACCTTTAAAGACGTCATATCAAATGATTGCATTTCAAGAGAGTGGACAACCTCGGGAGATGGAGTCTTTGATGACCCAACGGATAGAAACCCAACCTATACTCCTGGCGTCAATGACATCAATAATGGTTTACCCATTTATCTGAAGTTAACATCAACAGGTGCCGCTCCTTGTGGTTACGCTGTAGATAGCATGCAACTTACCTTGATGCCATTACCAAATATCACGATAACGCAATCAGACACATCTGTTTGTAGAGACTCCCTGTTTACCTTAGTTGCATCTGGTGCGTCTGTTTACACTTGGAATAATACTTCAACATTGGATACACTTAATGGTCCAATTGTAAAAGGTTATCCCACGCTTACCGAGACATATGTTGTACGTGGTCGTTCTAATTTCGGATGTAGAGATACTGCTGCAGTCACCATTAAAGTAGTGCCTCGTCCATTCGTAAATCTTGGTGAAGATCTATTCATCTTTACATGCGAACCTATCACGCTTGACGCAGGTATTTCAACTGGGAATCAATTCTATATGTGGGATAACTACACGCAATCAAGAAAGCGTGAAGTAACAGAATCAGGCATATATTATGTCACAGTAAGCAATGAAGGTTGCGCTACCAGTGATACCATTGTAGTAAATATGTGTAACTCAGGAGTTCTTTCTGCTCCTGATGCATTCACTCCAAACGGAGATGGTGTCAATGATGTTTACAGATTCGTATCATCCGATCCAACGATGAAGTTCAACCTGACTATCTTTGATAGGCATGGTATGGTAATCTATCAATCTGATGATATTAATGCAGGATGGGATGGTTATTCAAATGGTAAAGCCTGCCCATCTGGAGTCTATATCTACGTCGTTAAATTTGTGGGATCAGGATCTAGTGATCCAGGAACAGAAAAGATTTTAACGGGTAAGATTGTACTCATTAAATAGTATTAATCTCTTATAATTCTGTAACCTAAACACCCGATAGTCGTCACACTATCGGGTGTTTCTATAATCCCCTATCTATTTTGAGAATTTGCTCAGACTCAAAATCTAACAGTGACAAGCAGAAATGAACGGTATAACTATCGCAGACATATTTCTATCCAAAATTAAAATCCTTCGATCCAGAAAGTGGATACTTTTACTAATTCAACGAAGAACCTTAGTAAATACATTCTCTGTCGTATCACTTCTTTTATTAGCCTTACTTTGTCTACCAAAAATTTCTTCCGCCATTGAAAATAATAAGAGAAATAGCCATACAGAATGTAACCCAAATTCATTATCTCTAACTGATGAAACTACTTTTGATCGTTTACAGGATCCAATTCCAGAAATGAATGAGGTCACAATCCCTCTAAAGCGCACTGGACACCTATTTATAATAGATGCTAAAATTGATGGAGTAGAAGGCAATCTAATATTCGACACAGGAGCATCATCTGTGACACTAAATATTAACTATTTCAGAAATTATCTTCATACTAAAGAAATAGTTGGATCAGGAATAGGTGGAACGGTCTCAGAATCTGGTCAAATTACGGTAGACACTCTAAATGTGGACTGTCTCAGGTTTACAAAACAACGTGTTTCGACAGCCAACCTAAGTCATCTTGAAAACTCTAAGAAAATTAAAATATTAGGGCTCTTTGGACTCTCTCTTCTTAAAAACTTCGAAATAGTGTTTATGCCGGGTATGAATCAGCTTAAACTTATTAAGCTAGATTCTAAAGGGAATAGACTCTATAATACAACAGAGTCAACTGAAAAATCGATAGATATTGACTTTAAAAATAATATTGTATATCTTGAGGGTAGAATTAACGGGAGAAGGCTCAACTTCTGCTTTGATACAGGGGCAGAATGTAACGTTCTGGATAACAATTTAAGTAAATCGGTGCTAACTATGGTAACGATAAAAAAGAGATCTACGCTTAAAGGGGCTGGTGACCAAACTGTTGAAATACTTTCTGGTGAATTAAATAATCTTACCATAGGAAATAAGGATCAAAACAATCAGAAGGTTATTCTTACAAGCCTCAGCAAAATGAGTGAAGCTTACGGGGTCTCTATCGATGGGATGCTTGGGTACGACTTCTTTTATGATAAAATTATTACCATTAATCTAAGAAAAGAAACATTCTCCTATATACAGGTTATAACAGAATAGTGTTCTTTAATGGATATTACTCTAATTATGGGAATAAAACATGAAAACAGATAAATTTTATAAAGCGATAAAAAACAAACCTAACAACCAAATGTTTTCATACCATATTCAGCCTAATGATCAAATAACAGTATTACAGAAGACCCCATTGGTTATAAACAGATAAAGATCTCATGAACAGGAAGCTATATACAATCTTTATATTCTTAACACTGACATTTATCTCTTTCAGTTCCTTTGCACAAATTGAACAAGATGTATGTCGCATAGTGAATGGAAAACTGATATTTGATCTAAAGACAGATTACTCCTCAACAGAATTAAAGCAATTAAAAGATCTTTTTGGCATTGATTCTACACTATATCATTCAGCGCTTAAGTATAAGACCTCATTCACCTACAATGGTGATACCTGGTATACTAAAAGGAGGAAAAACAAAAGAGTTGTTCTTTGGAAAGAAATAGACAACAAAGGCATCACAATAAATCTTAACATCCCGTTTGTTTCATCTTTCTTTAACCAACCGAATCCTCCACAAATATCAAAGAGAAATTGGGGATTTAACAAGCTTACAAATGAAAAAGCTGTAATAATAACACCTGATAGCACCACATTCCAGCTGTTTGGATCAAAGAATGCAAATCAGGTGATCCTTTCTGGCTCATTTAACAACTGGAATACACAACAATTGAGGATGCATAAAAATGCTCTCGGATGGTTTATATCTATTCCACTTAAGGCAGGCTATTACGAGTACAAGTATATAATTGATGGGGAATGGAGAGCTGATGAATCAAACCAATTGACCACAGATGACCTTCAAGGAGGTGAGAACTCCGTCCTCTTTATACCAAATCACCAATTCAAACTAAAATTAAATAAAGAGTGCCGTCAGGTTTATCTTGCCGGGAGCTTTAATAACTGGGACCCATCGGATGTCAAACTAATAAAAAAAGGAAATCTATGGTACCTTCCAGTATGGTTAAATGATGGAACCCATACTTATAAATTTATAGCCGATAACGTATGGATGGCTGATCCATTAAACCCTCATAGAATGCCAGATGGTCATGGCGACTTTAACTCAATAATTGCAATTGGGGATTCTGTTCATTTTCAACTGGAAGGATTTCCTCATGCGAAGAGTGTCATTCTATCAGGAAGTTTTAATAATTGGAATACGTCAGAGATAAAAATGACGAAAAGTGGTAATTCATGGGGTTGTTCCTATGTACTTGGATCTGGGAATCATGAATATAAGTTTATTGTCGATGGAGAATGGATTAATGATCCCAAGAATTCTATGACAAAAACTAGTAATGGCATAACCAATTCTCTGCTAATTCTTAATCCTAACCATACATTTACCTTTAATAAAAATAGTGAAGCAAAGAAAGTAATTGTTACGGGGACATTTAACAATTGGGAACAGGAGAGCTTTGAGATGATAAAAAAAGAGAATCATTGGGAGATTAGTCTTTCTCTACCAAAAGGTAAAGTTCTCTATAAGTACATTGTTGATGGAGACTGGATACTAGATCCGGAAAACTCAGACTGGGAGGACAATGAAGAAGGAACCGGAAACTCAATATTGTGGATTAATAACTAGGTAAATTTCAACTGTATAAAATCACATTCCTATTTATCCTTTAAAAAGGAAAGAGCCATTGAAGCAAATCAATGACTCTTTTCTTTTAAGCAGAAAAAAGCTATTTACGAACTCTTCTTACTTTCATTTCTTGAACCATAGGAATAGTCATGGATTGAGGGCCACTAAGTGCAAGAGTCAATTGAGTGTTATTCGATGATTCCTCCTCATAAATAACTCCGGTCTTTGACTCAACCCATACCGTACCAGCTATTTTACCAGTACCCTCAATTTGGAAATCCATACCTTGCATAGAAGTAGATCCTTCACTGCTGATGTTAGCAATTGTTTTAAATTCAAGACATTTTGTTGAGCCCTTTTTAACTTGACCAACCAATGTATATTCAGCAGTTGTTGTATTAACAACTTTACCTCCCATAAACTCGATTGTGTCAGTTCTATCAGTAGTCCAAGAATCACCTACTTTAATCTTTCCGTCAGGGATAATGATAAATGCGGATAAACCACTTGAAGCACCCATCATTCCACCCATACCTGATGGATTATCATCAGTCTTTAGGCTCTTCTTTGAAAGAACATTACCAAGCTTATCAACAGTTACAGCGTAATTTTCAATACCTTTTTCACCTGGATTCATTGTTGTATCCATAGCAGCAGATGAAATCTTCACAAAATCAACCACACTCTTTTCAGTAAAGATGATTGACCCATCAGAATTAACCTTTGTAAATGAGACCTCCTGACTACCACTTGAATTGGTATTCATTGTCATTTCTTGTCCCATCATGCTTTGGGTCGTTTTCCCTTCAACGGTCATTGTGTAGGTTACCTGACTACCAGCTTTAGGTTTTAATTTAAGGCTAAAATCCTGAGCATTACCAATACTAAATAGTGTTACCAGGAGTAGAGAGAAGACGATTCTTTTCATATTCGATTTTTTGATAAAGTTAATAAATTTCAATACTCACCTAATAGGTCTTAATTTCATTTGCAATTTGCCAAGCGGTTAAAAAAGCCAATCGTGCCACTTGGGTTGCCTTTTCAAAATCGCACTTAGTAACCTCATCCGTGACCCGATGGTAATCTTTATGCAATCCTGTAAAAAAGAAAATAAAGGGAATACCCTTCCCGGCAAATGGGGCATGATCGCTGCTGCCCTGAAATGCATTACCCTTAGGGGTGATTAGTTTAAAGCCGAAGTTACTGTTGATATCCTTTACGATCTGAGTAAGCGCAGGACTATTCGATGCTCCTTCAAGGTAAAGGGTATCTGCTGCGCGACTAACCATGTCTAAATTAATCATCGCAACAATTGATGATGTAGAAACGGGAGGTGCACTTACAAAAGCTCTGGAACCCCATAAACCTTTCTCCTCACCTGCAAACAAAACAAAAATGACACTTCGTTTTGGCTTGAAAGGCTGAAGCATGAAATTCCTGGCTATTGCTAATACTGAACTGGTCCCAGAAGCATTATCATCAGCACCGTTAAAGATATAATCATCCCCTTTAGCATACTTTTTTAGCATGCCTAAGTGGTCATAATGTGCACCTATAACAATAACCTGATGATTAAGATCAGGATCTGACCCTGTAATAACAGCTGCCACATTATCTGCACTTATTGGTTCATCATAAATCGTCGACTTCATAGAGACGAGGTTAAGTCCCGGTTGTAGAGATTTCAGAGATTCCCCACTATTTAATCGACTAATCAGTTGCTTAAGGCTATTGACACTCCCAAAAACCGCATTCACAAAAGACTCACCTACATGGAAGACAGGTATTCTTTGTTTGATGGTATCTGTCATACGCCAAGGGGAGGCATCTAATGGAAAATTCTTATAGAGCTCGGGCCAGGGATATCCAACAGGATTCAACAGAAGATGCTTAATAGGATCAGTAATGACGATAACTCCAACAGCACCGGCTTTTATAGCAGTTTGCACCTTTGACTCCACAGAATAAGCCACGTCAGTCTCATGTTTCTTGAAATAGTCGGAAGAGTCAGAAGAGGATGGCACTCCAGTTAAAAGAATTACAATACGACCCTTTACATTGATCTCTTTGTAATTATTATAATTAGCATCATTAATACTCAAACCAAAACCGGCAAATACTACAGGAGCAGTAATAGAATCTTGTGAAGAGAAATCAAATGGAATAAAATCAGACTTGATCTTGAATTTGGTTACAACACCACTCCCGCTTCGGGTTGAAAGAGAAGCGTTAGATCCTAATCTTACCCTTGATAATCCAAGACTATTTCGATAAGTGGGATAGGCTGGAGGAATACCTAAATGAATAAAGGTCTTCTCGATGTATCGAGCCGCAGAGTCAAGTCCAACAGATGGAGTATTTCTCCCCTCTAATTTGTCAGAAGCTAAATAATTTAGATGGGAAGATAGAAATAGAATATCTTCACGCAAAGGCTTTAACTCTTGCGAATAGCATAATATTGAAGAGAAAGAGCTTGCAATAACGATAAAGAGTCTGATTATTTTACTCATAATTAAAAAAGCCGGAAGGCTTATTAGATTCCGGCTAAATTACTACAATTCGCTATACTCGCGAAACCAATATTTGCTTAATCTTATCTGCATCAATATTGCCAAGCTCACCAAGCTTGTGGGCTCCTGGAAGACTAAACCTCCTTACTATTTCGTCAATAGTTTCAAACCCAACATTGTGCTCAGATAGGCGGGTTAAAATACCAGTAGACCTGAAAAAATCTTCTGTGAGTTGAATGCATTTTTCAATCCGCTCCTCCTCTGAACCTTCAGTTAATTGCCATACTCGGTCAGCATACTGCAGAAGTTTGTATCTTTTTTGATCCTTCATCACACGAAGTAAACCTGGAAGAACGATTGCCAATGTAACTGCATGGTCAATTCCATGTAAAGCAGTAAGTTCATGTCCAATGCCGTGGGTAGCCCAATCATTTGGAACCCCAAGTCCGATTAATCCATTCAGAGCCATTGTACTCGACCACATCAGGTTTGCTCTATTCTCATAATCAGGTATATCATTTAGAGCATCTGGAGCCAATTCTACTAACGTCTTAAGAATAGACTCAGCTAATCTATCGTTTAATGGAGCATCAGATGGGATTGTCATATATTGCTCCATTACATGAACAAAACTATCTACTAATCCATTAGCAACTTGTCTTTTAGGCAACGAGTAAGTAACTTCCGGATCAAGAATAGAGAACACAGGATAGACAAAAGGCGATGCAAACGCGAGTTTTCGTTGAAGTTTCTCGTTAGTTACAACTGAATTACTGTTCATTTCAGAGCCAGTTGCTGGTAGCGTGAGTACTGTCCCAAGTTTAACAGCTTCTTTAATCCTTGCTCCTTTGGAAAGAATCTCCCAGGGATCTCCATCAAATGGCACAGCTGCAGCAATAAACTTAGTACCGTCAATAACTGAGCCTCCGCCCACTGCAAGCAGAAAATCCACGTTCTCAGTTCTTGCAATTGCAACCGCTTTCATCAAAGTCTCAAAACGCGGGTTAGGCTCAATGCCGCCAAATTCAATGACACTATAACCTTTTAAAGCCTCACAAACCTGACTATATACACCGTTTTTAAAGATAGACCCTCCTCCATAGGTCAACATCACTTTTGCCCCCTTTGGCACTTCATTCTGTAAGCGACTAATCTGACCTTTGCCAAAAAGAATCTTAACAGGATTTTGATAGATAAAATTCTTCATACTATTTACTTTTCGTATTATTCTAATACAATTAACCTTTGCTTTTGTAATTTTGTCATCTGACAAACAATTAAAGATAGAAAAACAAATCCCAATTAAAAAGGTTTCCACCTGTTCAATGCGACAACATTGTAAGGAGACTTGCAGACAGAGAATTCAGGCTCTTAATGAATTCTAATAAGATGGGAATAAAAGGATAAATTAACATTAAATGAAAACGAAAAACCTCAAAAAGAACATTATACGATGGACATTGCGTATTGTTTTGTTTTTCTTTTTATCATCTCTTGCAACTACAATCATCTATAGTTTTGTCAGAGTTCCTATCACCCCTTTAATGGTTATCCGATTAGTAGAAGGCATCTTTTCAGGCGAGCCGGTTGGAATACACAAAAAGTGGACTTCCATTGATGAAATTTCGCCTAATATGGTGCGTGCAGTTGTTGCATCTGAAGACCAACTTTTCCTTGAGCATTACGGATTTGACTTTAATGCAATAGATAAAGCCAGAAAACATAACGAACATAGCCGTAAGAAAAGAGGTGCCTCTACCATCTCCCAACAAACAGCAAAGAATGTATTCTTATGGCCAGCCAGAACATGGTTAAGGAAAGGATTAGAGGTCTATTTCACCGTTTTGATTGAGGTATTTTGGAGTAAAGAGAGAATTATGGAAGTCTATCTAAATGTGGCAGAGATGGGCAACGGCTATTATGGGGTTGGTGCCGCTGCGCCCCATTTCTTTAATAAAAAGCCGTCCCAATTAACAAAGGCTGAAGCAGCAGCCATTGCAGCCTGCCTTCCAGACCCTCGAAGAAGAAACCCAGCAAAACCATCTCCTTATGTTGCTGGCAGAAGAAATGCTATCCTTCGTCACATGAGTCAGATTAACCCCATTGACTTCAGCAAATAACTACTTTTGTTGTTGCTTAGGTACCTTTTATGTTTTCACGATAAATAAATAAGATATAAATTAAGAATACAAAAATGAGGAACACTGCTAAAATCCTATTTGCTTTTGTTGTGGTATCGCTCTTCAACAATGTCCCTAGTTTCGGACAGAAGATAAACAACGACCATTTACTTAATGCAACCATCTGGTATCAACGCGCCGGAGAGATGAAGGCACTCTGCTACCAAGCATATAATCTTGCCCAATTAAGATTAGATCAAACACTAAGCAAACCGCTCTCTGGTAAACTCGCCATAGTTGTAGATATCGATGAAACGGTGCTGGATAATAGCCCATTTGAAGCGAGGTGTATAATTAACAAAACAGTATACCCAAAAGGATGGAGTGAATGGGTTGCTGAAAGTAATGCACTAGCGATCCCTGGTGCGGTTGAATTCCTTAATTATGCATCATCAAAGAATGTAGAGGTATTCTATATCTCTAACAGAAAAGTTGAGGAAAAGGAAGCTACCATTAAGAACTTAAAACAAGCTGGATTCCCTATGGCAGATGACACTCATCTAATGCTCAAAACAAACACCTCAAACAAAGAAGAACGCCGGCAAAATCTCCTTAAAAGCCATAAAATCATCATGCTGATTGGTGACAATCTAAACGATTTTACTGACATCTTTGAGAAAAGATGCCCTTATGAAAGAAACTTCGTTACTGACAGCATAAGAAACGAGTTTGGCAAACGTTTCATCGTGCTACCTAACCCAATGTACGGTGATTGGGAGTCTTCTCTCTTTGACTACCAAAAACTAACTCCTGAAGAGCAGGCAAAGCTCCGAAAAGAATTCCTACGTGAAAACTAAACAGCCTAGAAATAAACATTATTCTCTGATAATTAAACCTATACTTAAGTTATCAGTGAGATATGGAAATATTTCAAACTGCCTTATATACTGAGGATAATTTAAAAAAGGGCTAACTCTAGATGAGTTAGCCCTTTTTTATCAAACTGTGATTTGAGCCATTCTATAAGCCCAAAAACACTTTAATTTATAAGCTAATTTCAGGAAATCCAATTTTAACTCAAGGTGTTGGGATCTATTTCAACCCTTCTTGTTGGAGGAATTGAAGCATTACGCAAAGCAACCTGCCTTGCAACTTCTGAGGCAAGCTCATTAAATGCATTAGATTCAATGCTTCCCTCTTTCAAAGCAACTGGCTCTCCGACCTCTCCGCCATAACAGATCGATTGAACAATAGGAATCCTACCCAAAAGTGGAACATCCGATTCATTAGCCAATCGCTCCCCACCACCATTTCCGAAAATATAGTATTTATTTTCAGGTAGCTCTGCCGGAGTAAACCAAGCCATATTCTCAACAATTCCAATTACCGGGACATTAACTTTATCTCCTGTATACATATCCAGAGACTTTCTTGCATCTGCGAGAGCCATCTCCTGAGGCGTGGTTACAATAACAACTCCTGTAACAGGTAGCTGCTGAACAAGAGTTAAATGAATATCTCCGGTTCCGGGAGGCATATCTATAACTACATAATCCAATTCACCCCACTCCGATTCACTAAATAACTGAATTAAAGCATTAGATGCCATTGGCCCTCTCCATACAAGAGCTTTAGCAGGGTCAACAAAGAAGCCAATAGAGAGAAGATGTACCCCATATTTCTCTATTGGAACAATCAAGTCTTTACCATCTTTTTTAATTGCACTAGGACGAGCATCCATCAATCCAAACATTAAAGGAACTGATGGCCCGTAGATATCGGCATCAAGTAATCCCACTCGTGCGCCAGTCTTGGCAAGTGCTACTGCCAAATTTGCAGCGAT
>MTLD01007056.1_pt1 | contig 12138 bp, 15 predicted proteins | sample 1982471 | NCBI WGS metagenome assembly MTLD01 (sample SAMN05712604, study PRJNA340218) | biofilm metagenome | isolation source: sample SPM anode biofilm adapted to -50 mV | place: USA | collected 2012-02-03
CGAATCTCCCAAACAGGGTTCGAAAGAGGCAATTCTTCGCTATAAGCTTCTTAAAAGTAGCGACAATTACCATCTGCTCGAAGTTGAGCTTATTACAGGACGCCACCACCAGATACGTGCGCAGCTTGCTCATTTAGGCTCCCCAATCAAGGGCGACCTCAAATATGGAGCTCCCCGTTCAAATCCCGACGGAAGTATCTCCTTGCACGCCCGAAGCATCCGCTTTATTCATCCGGTAAAGAAAATTGAAATTTTTGTCGAAGCTCCCGTGCCCGATGAGTCGCTCTGGCAATGGTTTTCTAAAAATATTTGATTTTTTTGGTTGTTCACCAAGCCTTAATTGCCGGGCAAGCGGGTCAGGCTTTAAGATTACTCATATCGAGGCCGCAGGCCTCACCATCCCGTATTTGTGTCGATGATATATCTACAAGTGGAGCTTGTTTGAATATAGCTCCATATTTTTTACACAGTGCCTCGCCATCGGTGCCTGTTCGCGGGTAAACCCATATTTCGAACTCCTTAAGCAGTTTTTTGTACTCATGCCACTGCTCTATTTGCGCGAGAATATCGGCGCCAACTATGAGAATGAAAGTATTTGCCGGCTCACTCTCTCTCAAAAATCTCAGGGTATTTATTGTGTACAAAGGATAGGGCAGATTAAACTCTACATCGGATACTTTCGCCTTTATTTTATGTTTATCAAGCGCGGCTCTCACATTTTCCAGCCGTTCCTTGGCGTTTTTGGCCTGTTCTATGTTCTTAAGTGGGTTTCTTGGGCTCACAATCAATCTTAGTTCATCGAGCTCCCCATATTCGCTAAAAAATCGGGCAACCGATATATGACCCAAGTGAATTGGATTAAATGAACCAAAATATAGCCCTACTTTCATTTATCAAGAATTATTTTTTTGAAACAAAATGGGATTCAATAATTGAATCTGCCTCGCTGAGGCATTTCTCCAAATTGTCGTTCACTAGAACAATATCGAATTTATTTTTAAAAGATAACTCTGCCTGAGCTTTTGCAACTCTTTTTTCAATTGAGCCGGGAGCATCGGTTCCCCTCGAAATAAGTCTCTCACGTAAAACTTTAATCGACGGAGGCTCTATAAATACCGAAACAGCCTGTTTACCAAACAGTTTTTTAAGATTGGCTCCTCCCACGACATCTACATCGAAAACAACCACCCCCTCGTTTTTCCAAATTCGCTCAACTTCACTTTTGAGAGTTCCGTAGTAAGTACCTTCGTAAACCTGCTCATATTCAACAAATTCTTTATTTGTAATTTTTTCCCGAAACTCATCGTTCGAAATAAAAAAATAGTCCTTTCCGTTTACTTCATCTTTCCTTGGCTCACGAGAAGTTGCACTTACCGAAAATTGTAAAAATTTGTATTTGTTAAGCAGATGGTGTACCACAGTCGATTTACCGGCTCCCGAAGGGGCCGAAAAAATTATAATATTGCACTTTTTTTCCTGATTTTGCATCTGAAACAGATATTTTATTTTAAGATTCGTATAAATCTTGTTCTTTTTCTATTACTGAATACTCTTTTAGGAATTCGGCAATTTTAGCAATAACATCCTCAAGAAATTTTTTCCCGATTGCCGGATCGGCAGCTTCGGGATTTCCAATTCCTGTATCGCTGCTTGCATAAATCCATCTGCGCGGGGTCCATGCCCATTTCTCGCGGAATCCTTTAATTTTGAGTTTTTTCTCATTCCCTTTTCCGGCTTCGTTTAGCGGAAGTACGAGCTCAGGGTGTATTGCCATCATACAGGCTGTTTCCAACTCACCGGCGTGGTCGCCCTGTTCTTTGAAATAGTTATCTCCCTTGCATACAACCCACCAGTTAATTGTAGTAACGAGTATTTCGGGATATTTTAGCGACAGTTCCCGAATTATAGGTTGGAACAGGTTTCCTCCGTGGCCGTTTATAATAACGAGTCTTTTAATATTATGTCTTTGAAGTACCTGTAGAATATCACTCAAGATTGCCAATTGGGTAGACGGGTTAAGGTTCATGCAAAGCTTAACATCCATCTGGCCGGTATTAACTCCATAGGCGATAGAAGGGAGAACTGTCATTCCTGGAACTTTTGGGCCCTTTACACCGATTGGGTTTTGGTTCTTGTTATTATCGCTTGCGACTTTTTGAACTGCCTGTGCAGCTATATATTCTGAGAGTATTGTATCGGTACCGTAGGGCAGATGTAGGTTGTGGGCTTCTGTTGCTCCCCAGGGGAGTACTGCCAGTTTTATATCCTCATCTTTTATTGCCTTCCATTTGGAAAATTGGAGAATATTTTGTATCATACGAGTCATTTTAGGCAAAGTTACTCTTTTTTGCCTTATCTTTGCACGGTTTTTGAAGCAATAATGTTATTAAAAACGTTTATTTACTAAAACTTCAGATATGATTTCTTACAAAGAATTAGGACTGGTAAATTCCAAGGAGTTATTTGCCAAAGCAGTTAAGGGTGGGTATGCTATTCCGGCCTTCAATTTCAACAACATGGAGCAGATGCAAGCTATTGTTGCTGCTTGTGTTGAGACCAAATCACCTGTTATATTGCAAGTTTCAAGCGGTGCAAGAAAGTATGCAAACCAAACTTTATTACGTTATATGGCTCAGGGAGCTGTTGAGTATGCAAAGGAACTTGGTGCAAATATTCCTATAGTACTTCACCTTGACCACGGCGATACTTTTGAGCTTTGCAAATCTTGTATCGATATGGGTTTTTCGTCTGTTATGATAGACGGCTCTCATTTTTCGTATGAGGAAAATGTAAAACTTACAAAACAAGTAGTTGAATATGCACATGCTCACGATGTTACCGTAGAGGGTGAACTAGGAGTGCTTGCAGGTGTGGAAGATGAAGTATCTGCCGAACACCATACATATACTCAGCCTGAGGAGGTAGAAGATTTTGTTAAGAGAACAGGTGTTGACTCTGTTGCAATTTCAATTGGAACTTCTCATGGTGCATTTAAATTTAAACCGGGTCAAAATCCGGAAATCCGCCTCGATATTTTAGCCGAGATCGAAAAGAGAATCCCGGGATTCCCTATCGTTCTTCATGGTGCATCTTCGGTTNNTCAGGATATCGTAGATCAAAACAACAAATATGGTGGTAAACTAAAAGATTCAATTGGTATTCCCGAAGAGCAACTTCGCAAAGCAGCCGCTAGTGCAGTTTGCAAAATCAATATTGATTCCGATGGTCGTCTTGCAATGACCGGAGCTATCAGAAAGGTTTTTGTCGAAAAACCCGAAGAGTTCGATCCACGCAAATATCTTGGTCCTGCAAGAGATGCCCTTACAGCTCTTTATAAACATAAGATTCTTAACGTTCTCGGTAGCGACGGTAAAATGTAATACTTGTCTGCCGAAAATAGTTTTTACCAAGTAAACAACGAAAGGGCTGTCATTTTTGGCAGCCTTTTTCATTTTGTCGAATTGCGAGCCAGCTATATAAGTGTGTGTCAATAATTTAATTGCAGTCAATTATTTAATAGCGTGTCAGTTATATAATTGCAGTCAATTATTTAATAACGTGGCAGTTATATAATTTCTTGCCAGTTATTTAAAGTTGTTGCTCCGAACGTGCAGATAAACAGGTATATAGATTGGAATGTGCCACACGGAGTGGCACATTAGACGTTAATATGCAGATATTCAGAATGGTGCGGGAGCTAAGCGTAAATATCTGCCACACAGCATGTTGTTATTTAGTTTTGCAAGTACATGTAAAACAGTTATATAGATTGGAATGAGCCATGCGATGATTATCTATTCAACCACAATTGTAGAAATTTGTCGGAAAGGGTGTAAATGGTATTTTGTCCGGTAGTGGTTGAAACTGTGTATTTTACAATGTACTCTTTTTCGATGAGGCCTTTCATTGCTGCCTGGACAGAGCTTTGTGAGGGCAGATTATATTTTTTTACGAAACTACCCGATGTGATGCCTGTCACTTTGCCCTCTTTGCTGATTGCTTCTAGCAGCCCTTTTTGTTTTTCGGGGATCCTGAACATAAGGTCGGAGTAAGCGTAATCAAATGATTCCAGAATATCTTTGAGAGCGTCGGGTAACATTTCCAATGTGCAGATATTTCCTCTTACTGCATTATTGTATAATGTATTCATTACCTTTTGCATATACCAGGTAACTCCATCAAATTTTTCATATACGGTAGATATTAAATCTGCCGAAATATCAAAACCGCCCTGCCTGAATAGTCTCACAACGTTTTCTGAATATTTTTCAAGCGGAATTGGGCCAAGATTTATGATTGAAACAGTTTGGAAAAAAGGACCGGAATTGCTTTTGAATAGTTTGTTCATTTCGGATTCAACACTTCCGGAAAAAATAAATCTTGCGCTTTTGCAGTGCTGAACGTATGTTCTAAATGTCGATGAAATACTTTTGCCCGAAGATTTTTTGTTTTTAGCTGAATATGAGGAGATTTGTTGAAATTCATCTATCGCAAGAATACATGGTTTGCCGGCTTCATCCAGAAAATTAAATATTTCATCCAATGTAATGCCCTCATTGTCAATGTCTCCTATGCTCATATTCAAAGAAGGAATACCTTTTGAATCGTAAGATATTCCATTTTTTAAGGACTCAAGATTGTTTATAAACTCTTCGTAAGCATTTTTACCGAATGGTTTGAGTTCTTCAAGAATTGATTTGCTCAACATGAGTACTAACTCAGCAAGCGTTTTTGTGGAACGGATATCTATAAAAAAAGTAAAGTAGTTCCGTTGAATATCTCTCAATCCGAAAATGCTGTGAATAAGCGATTTCTTTCCCATTTTTGAGGGCGATATAAGTGCAACATTATTCCCGGAATTTATTTCATTTACAAGTCTTATTGTTTCACTCTCTCTCCCAAAATAGTATTCCGGAACAATTGACGAACTTGTTAAAAAGGGGTTTTGTGCAGATGCCATCTTTAAAAATATTTTTGTTTATGTAGTCTTTTATGTAATCTCTTTATGTAATCTCTTAATGTAATCTCTTAATGTAATTTCTTTATGTAATCTCTTTATGTAATCTCTTAATGTAATTTCTTAATGTAATCTCTTTATGTAATCTCTTAATGTAATTTCTTAATGTAATTTCTTAATGTAATCTGTTAATGCAATCTGTTATTACAATCTGTTAATGCAATCTCTTAATTTAAAAGAAGATTGATTGGATAATCGCCGGGAACAAATATAGTTATTAAAAAATAATAACGCAACTATGATAATTTGTGCGTCGTTTATTTTTGTTATTTTTGTTTTTAATATAATCTGATTTTATAATTTTAGATTTGTTAATAATTTTTAAAAAATTTTATAAGTTTTGAAACACTGTTCAAGTAACGAGAAAACAACAATCTGCATTGTACGTCACGGCGAAACTAACTGGAATACAGAGGGTCGTTTACAGGGACGCGAAGATGTTGAGATGAATGAAAACGGTAGAAATCAAGCGCGGGAAATTGCCTCATTTCTAAAAGACCAAAAATGGGATGTAGTGGTATCGAGTCCTTTGAAAAGGGCGTACGAAACTGGACAAATCATTGCATCTGCCTTAAAAATTGATAAGGTTAACGTTGTAACAGACTTGCAGGAAAGGAGTTATGGTTCGGCAAGCGGAATGTTGCCCGATGAGAGGCATAAAGTATTTCCGGATGGGATTCCCGATTTGGAGCAATTCGAAGATCTTCGAATGAGAGCAATGGATGCTATAACCGCTATTGCCGAATTTTATGCTGGAAGCAGGGTGGTAGTAGTTTCTCATGGTGGTCTTATTAACTCAATCCTTTATTCGATTTCGAACGGAGAGTTTGGAAGTTTTAAAACTCGTCTTGCAAATGGTTGTATTAATTTGATTAGTTATTATGACGGGGAATGGAGTGTGGACTATTACAATAAAACTGTTGCACAACTGAGTCAATTATGAGAATAACAACGCTTATTGAGAATCTTGTTTACGATATCGGATTGGTTGCCGAACACGGTTTGTCGCTGTATCTTGAATTAGGCGAAAAGAGGATACTCTTCGATACCGGCCAAAGTGGTTTGTTCATGCATAATGCTTCGAAACTGGGAATTAGAATCGAAGACGTGGACATATTGGTGCTTTCGCACGGCCACTACGACCACACAGGTGGTCTCCGAGCTTTTTTACAGGTTAACAAAAAGGCTGAAATATTTGGCGGACGTGGTGTATTTGGTCCCAAATTCAGTACTAAAAATGATTTTATAGGTACTGATGTTTCAGAAGCAGAGTGCCGGGGCAGATTTCATTATGTAGATAAACCGGTTTCTCTTAATACAGGAGGATCAAAATCCGAAGAAAATGAGTCGGTTGAGGAGTTATTTATAATGCCAAAGGCAGATATTTATTTTCCGGATGATGTTCACAACAGGGGATTGTATCTTAAAACCGAAGATGGGTTAGTTTCTGATTTAATGGAGGATGAAATTTATCTGGTATTAAAAGGTAGCGACGACCGCATAAATATTATATCTGCCTGTTCGCACAGGGGCATTACTAATATCTGCCAAAGTGCCGTAAATTATTTCAATGTTCCTTTAGGCTTTGTAATAGGAGGTTTTCATATGAAAGGAGAATTGGAGGAGGGTGTAAATAGTATTGTTGCATATATGCAGAATGCAAACGTAGAAAAGGTTGGAGTGTGTCATTGTACCGGAGTTGATTCTTTTGTAAAGCTATCAAATTCTGCACCTTATGTTTTTTATAACTATACCGGAAATATCTCTACTATCTGATTAATATTGATGAGTATATATAATGAAAAAGCGAGCCTGTTTAAGCAGACTCGCTTTCTTGTTTTTGGTTTTATCAATAATAGCTTTATTATGCTTTATGCGATGACTTTATGCAAATACATTGCAAATGAGCGATAAATAAAGTGTGTCCATTTGCCGAAAGGAACTATAATCAGAGCCCATTGAGCAAGAATTGTGAGATGGAAAATGTATAACCACTGGTGTTGCTCAAGAATGTTAAGATCTATGAACAATCTCACCACAAATGCGGTAAAGCCCATCAATAACAGCCATATAACAAAGAACCAGTCCGACGGCTGTGACTTCTTGCTTAATTCCTTCTTTTGTTGAATGCGGTCTTTTACAAAATCGACTGTTACAATAAAAACGATTGCGCTCATTATGTAACCAAGCAGGATTACAAACAGATTTTCGCTTCCGAACCAGTCCAGAAATACTGTTGTAAATAGCAGTGCAAGGTATCCGATAACGAGAATAAAGTGCTCGAACCATCTTAACTGATTATCGTCGCAACCGAGGGCTCTTTTTTGAGTAAACATATGAACGAAAAATTCTCCTAAGCTTTTAAAGTATTGGGAAAATTTAACTTTGTGTCCCGGTTTTATTGTAGTTAAATACCACATTCTTATTACGTTGGGTATAATTATGAAAGAAAATACTCCAAGTATGGCAAACATTTCGAAGTAGTGTCCGAAATGCATAGTTTTCTCGAGGTTGAATCCTGTAGATGCTGCAAAAGTCATCACCCCAACAAAAACGGCAATCATTGCAATTATTGTTACGGGCAAAGATTTGTATAATAGTCCCGATAATCCTGTCCAATCGTAACGCGAGGTAAGCCAGCGACGTAAAGACATCATTAGCTCTCCCGGATTGGCAGTTTGTGGACAATATGTTGTACACTCTCCACAGTAATAACACAACCATGGTTTTAGCGAGGCAGATATCTCTTCCTGCGACCCTAAAGCGCTTAATCTTACCATTTCGCGAGGAAATGAATCCTCTTTTGTAGATAAAGAACAAACGGCAGTACAGTTACCACAATTATAGCAGGAGCTGAATTCACCTGCCCCAAATTTCTTTAGGTTTACACCAAATTTTGGATCAATCTTAGTCATTCTTCTTAATTTTATAGTAAAAGTACTCGTCCATATCATCAATTCTACTGGTTTGAATAAACCCGAACTTTACTAGAGAGAGCAGGTAGTAAACAACTTCATCCAAAGGAATTCCGGTTCTTGTACTTACCATTGGTATTGTGAGCTCCTCTTTTTTAAGTTCGTCAAGGATCAGTCGCTTCTTTTTATTAAAGTCCTTTAAATTTTCTTTTACGGCTTCAGAAACTTTCCGTTTCTCCCTCATTATTTTAACACTCTGGCCTTTTTCTGTATTCATTTCTTATAAATTTTATTTTGCCAAAATATCTATCATATCTTCTACTTCCCTGTTTGTGAAAGTTTTGAGATCAATTGCATCGGTAGGACAAACGGGCAGACACATTCCGCAACCTTTACATGTCGATTTGTTAATTTGTGCAATTTGTTTGCCTCCTTCGGTAACCGAACTGACAGCACTAAAAGGACAAGCTTTTGTACATTCGTCGCACCACTGACATGCCTCTTTGTTAACTATTGCAATTATTGGTTCAAGTTCAAGTTCACTTTTGCTTATAAATGAATGTGATTTAGTTGCAGCAGCAAGTGCAGAATTAACCGATTCCGAAACATTCTTGGGGCCTTGACAAGTTCCGGCAATTGTTATTCCGTCAATTGAGGTTTCAACAGGGCGAAGTTTCATGTGGATTTCATTGTAAAAGTTATCTCGACCTTTTGGAAGTTTAAAGAGATTTCCAATAGTTTGATCGCTGTCGGGAACCATTCCGGTTACCAGTACAACGAGTTCTACCTGAGCCTCCACCTCTTTTTTTGCAGATAGTATATCTTTCGATTTGACCGAAATAATACCATTGTCCATATTTACAACAGGCAAATCCTTGTCCGGGAACTGAATATATAAATCGCCGTTTGTATTAGACTGTTTGTAAATTAACTCCTGTTTACCGTAAGTTCTTATTCCTTTGTGGAAATGGTAACTGCGGATATACCGAAATTTCTCCTTTACATCAAGTGCCGATTGTATAGCTGCTGTACAACAAAAACGAGAACAATATTTGTTGTCACCTTTAATCTGCCTGCTTCCGACACAATAAATAAACGCGATGTTGTGAATATCTCTGGAATTAAAACAGAGTTTATCACCTCCCGAAATTGAAACAAGTTCTTTGAATTCAGGAAGGGTAATAACGTTTTTAATTTCGTTAAAACCGAATTCACCGTTTGCCGGAGTATAAGATTCAAAACCGGTAGCAACTAGAACTGTACCTACGTTAATCTTATTTTTCTCTCCGTTTTTGTCAGCAAGAGTCAGTTTAAAATCACCAATCTGCCCCGAACTTTTAACTACCTGAGTTTGTGTATAGAGGGTAATCTTCTCGTTGTTTTCAACCTCTTTCTTCAATCTCGAAACAAGGCTCTTACCGGAAACCTTCTCGGGACTTACTACATCTATTGAAGCAAGTTTTCCGCCAACAACCTTTTCTCTCTCGATAAGGTGAACAGTATCGTTCATCCCTGCGAGAGATATAGCCGCTTTGAGACCTGTAACACCGGCTCCGATTACTGCAACCGATTGTTGAGTCTGAACTTTTATTGTCTCCAGCGATTTAGCAAGTCTTGCCTTTGCAATGGCTGCCTTTACAAGGTGAATTGCCTTTTCAGTGGCACCGGCTTTATTGTCTGAGTGAGCCCAAGATGCTTGTTCGCGGATATTTGCATGTACGTAATTGTATTTGTTCAATCCGGCCCTTTCGCTTACATTTCTAAAAGTAGTAAGATGGAGTTTTGGAGAGCAGGACGCAACTACTATACCACTGAGATTATTCTCTTTGATATCGTTGACCATATCCTTTTGGTTTGAGTCACCACAGGCAAACATTGTTGTTTTTGCAAGATATACTCCCCCTTCTTGACTGATAGCCTCCTTAACCTTCTCAATATCCACATAGTCGGAGATGTTTCCCCCGCAAGCGCATATATATACTCCTAATTTCTTTTCCATAAATATTGTTAGGTTAACTGTTTAAATAACTTATAGCTTCGGCAGATGCAGCTCCTGCAGATAGAATTGAATCGGGTATATCTTTAGGTCCGGTTGATGTACCTGCTGCAAACACACCACTAATTGTAGTTTTTGCCGGACTTAAAATAGGATCAATCTGAGAAATGTATTTTAATGAATCTACTCCAAGTGTCTCTCCTTTGAATAGTGCCGGAGCTTCGTTATTTGGAAGAACTCCTACAGAAAGAACAACCATGTCGTGAACACTCTCTTTCAATTTTCCGGTTTGAATATCTTCATACCTCAAAACAAGATTTCCTTTTTCGCCTTCGTTTATACGACCTATTTTACCTTTTACGAACTTAACACCCATTGCTTTGGCTTGTTCGTAAAATTCGTCATATCCTTTACCGAATGCACGAATATCTATGTAATAGAGGGTTATATCTGCCATTGGCAGATCTCCCATTAATAATTGGGCTTGTTTAATAGAGTACATACAGCAAATTTGAGAACAAACCGGATTACCAACCGAATCATCTCTTGAGCCTGCACATAGAACATATGCTATTTTGTCTGGCACCTTTCCGTCACTCGGACGAAGAATTGTGTTGAATGGTCTGGTAGGGGCAATCTGCCTCTCCATTTGCATTGATGTAAGTACGTTTTTGTATTTTCCGTAGCCGTATCTCGGCATATTGAGTGGATCAAAAAGATTGAATCCTGTAGCCACAATTGTGGTTTTTGCTTTAATTACAAAATTTACAGGTTCCTGAGTGAAGTCGATACAAGATGAAGGGCAGGCTTTTTCACAAGCTCCGCATAATGTACAGTTCTCAATATCAATAGCAGCAACTTTTGGGCTTGCTATACTGAAAGGAATATATACAGCTTTGCGTCCAACCAGATTGTATTGATATTGATCTTTGATAATAACCGGGCATACTTTTTCGCACTCCTGGCATCCGGTACAATCTTCGGCCACAACGTAACGAGGCCTTCTTGTTATTCGGATTTCAAAATCTTTTTCACCGTTTTTCTTAACCGATTTAACATCGGTTTCGGTAAATATTTTAATATTCGGATGTCTTGATATTTCCGAGACTTTAGGTGTTGTAATACAAGCAGAGCAATCAAGGGTAGGAAAAACTTTACTAAGGTGTATCATTTTACCGCCTACCGATAGGTCTTTCTCAACAACTGCCACTTTGTATCCGTTATTTGCCAGATTAAGTGCAGCTTCGCCGCCTGCAATACCGCCTCCAATAACCAGAGCATCAAATGATATTACTTGTTCCTCTTCTGTAATCATATATTTATAGTTTTAAGCAAGTATTCGTTGAAACTCTTCATCTGTTTTACGAAAGATTCGCTGCAAACTGAGCATATTGCCGCCATTCTTAAACGAGCGGGGTCAATCTCTTTCGATTTCATTAGTTCGTGAGTCATTGTAACTATATGACCGGTCTTTTCGGTACATGACTCGCTAAATGCACAGTCACTACCATCTGCTGCAATAAACACTCCGTCGAAGCCTTGTTCAAAGGCGCGTAAAATCCATCTAGGTTTTACACTCGATGAACAACGCAGAGGAATTGTATATACTTGTGGAGGATAGTGTAATTTTAACAATCCTGCCATATCGATGGCAGGATCGGAAATTTTTTCTGTGGAAAAGACCAGAATTTTTGGTTGTTTGGTCATTTCAGATAATTTTTTAGTCTTCGCTGTTTTTACGCATATAAATCCTGAAGTATCCATTCTCTTCGACAGTACCTAAATAGTCGTGTCCTTGTTTGCCGCACCATTTTGGTATATCGATTTTAGTTCCTTCATCTGCCGAAAGAACTTCCATGATTTCGCCCTCTTCAATAGTTCCAAGTGCTTTTTTTGCTTCCAAAAGTGGACCGGGACATGCTGTACCTCTTGCGTCTACCGATTTGGCAACGTCTAATGCTCTTAATTCATCTTGTGTCATAATAATAGTATTTTTGTTAGTAATAATTAAACGAATAATTGTGCTGCACTTTCACCTGCATCTGCAACAAAAGTTGCTGCTCCGGCATAAGTGAGGTGAGGGTAATCGATCATCTCCTCTTTTTTAAATCCCATAAGCCCCATTGACATTTCACAAACGATAATTTCAACACCAAGTTCTCCAGCCTGGCGGAACATATCGTCGAGTGAAAGTACGTTGTGCTTTTTCT
>MTLD01000593.1_pt6 | contig 12135 bp, 10 predicted proteins | sample 1982471 | NCBI WGS metagenome assembly MTLD01 (sample SAMN05712604, study PRJNA340218) | biofilm metagenome | isolation source: sample SPM anode biofilm adapted to -50 mV | place: USA | collected 2012-02-03
GATATCATGGCAGCTTCCCCCCCACCCTAACCCTCCCCCGCCAGGGGGGAGGGAATATTTTGTGGCTTTTGCAAGAGGTGCGGTTGGCGGGTTGTTTTGCCCGCCAAACCGCGTGATTTGTTACCCTGTAAATCCCCCTTTGAAAAAGGGGGATTTACAGTTGGTGCTAAGCTTTTCAACTGTTGGCAGCGTTGATAAATCCCCCCGGCCCCCCTTTTTCAAAGGGGGGAGTGTTCTTTAAAACATGTCGGTCAGAAAGTCACAGAAATATGGGACGCCTCTGGCCGATTTTGTAGACGGGGTACATACCCTCTTCAAGCTCTTCCATGGTAATTATTCCCAGATTCAGGGCAACCCCGATCGGCATCATCGAGGCCAGGGAACCCTCGTACTGAATGGCTCCCGGACTTCTCGAAGAATCGCCCTTCGCCCATGCGTCGCGACTCTTCACATAGGTCTGAAACGCCGGGGAGTCAAGCGACACCAGATTCTTTTCAATAACCGGCTTGACCACCCCTTTCCGTTCCTCGCCATGAATAAGCGCAGCAAGCGGAATACCGATCGGTTGCGCCCCATCGCTCAGGTTGATGATTGACGCCATATAGCCCGTATGGCCTCCAAGCGCCAGGGAACCGGCGGTAAGCCCCAGGTTCAGTGAGTAATCGGCGTCAAAGCGCGTGGGCGCTCCGCAACGTCCCTCATATCCTAAAAATCCCGGTTGTACGGCAAATTTGAATTTCAGGAAATTTTTCTTCTCGTCCTCATTTGCAAAGGCCAGCTCCCCGGATTTCTCATATCGATCCGGATCATGCTGCATGTCCTTTATTCTTTCTTTCATCATCTTGATCAGAAGATTTTCGGACGGGATCTGGGAAACTTTCAGGTTGCCGTGGTCGTCGCGGTCCAGCAGCATCGCCTCCACAATGTCGTCGGGGAGGGACATGAACAGCTTCTTCGACTGTTCCGACAACTCGCGGGCGCTTATGATGAAATCCTTTTTCACCCTGGTGGAAAGCTCCGTCTCCCGCGCCACATAGTCGATTTCGCTCACCTGGTGATCAAGTCCGAGAACCCGGGGATGCACCAGGATGTTGTCCACGTCGTACTGTTTTTCCAGTTCCTTGATGCTCTTTTCGTCGAGGTAACCGCTGGCGGTAAGGACTCCTGCTTCCGTTAGCTCTTTCTTTATGGTCATGAGCCGCGCCGACAGCTTGTTAAGCTCGTTTATCAACTTCTTCATTTCGGGGATAAACTCGATGATGCCCTCTGGAATAACTCCGACCCCATACGCCCTCCCTTTTTTGGCGCGATTGACGACAACAGAGGTCATATAGGAGACTACGTCAGACAGCGACAACTTCCTCTCGGCAATTTCCTCTGATATAAGCGTGATGTGGGGGCGTGTCTGCAGAGCAACTTCCAGGGCGATATGGCTTGCCGACCGCCCCATTACCTTGTAGATAAACCAGTATTTACTCATTGATGAGGCATCGGTGAGGAGGTTACCGATGGTTTTGCTGTAAACCCTTGCGGCGGTGTAGAATCCGAAGGATATGGGGAGCAGTTTCTTTTCGGCGATCTCAATCTGAAGGTCGCCGTCGATTGTTTTGGGGACGCCGACCACCGTGCAAGGCTTGTCCAGTGTTCCGGTCTTGAACTCCTGGCTCAGAAATTCGGCCAGTTCGATTGCATTGGTGTTCGAGTCGTCGCCGCCCACAACAATGATGCCGTCAAGGTTGTATTTTTTTACGGTCTTCAGTACCGCCGCAAATTTGTCGGGCGAATCTATCTTGGTCCTGCCGGAGCCGAGGTAGTCGAAGCCGCCGGTATTTATGAGCTCTTTCATTTTTCTGCTGTTTACCAGCAGTCCTTCTCCCTTGATGAGGCCGTCGGGACCATTTTCGAATCCTATGAGCTTATTGTGTCTCCCCAGCGCCTTGAGGATGCCGGAAAGGACGTTGTTGCCGCCGGATGCGGGGCCGCCGGAGAAGATGACGCCGATCTGTTTGCCCGTATAATTGTGGATTTTGCCGGATTGTTCTTCGTCGGCCGCAACAAGCAGGTGCGTCTTCATATTCGGGAACTGTCTGCGCAGCAGTTCCTCATCCTTCATGGGAAGGGTTTCTTCTGAAACCTGGAAGGCAATGGGCCGGATTTTGCAATCGAAAATAAAGTCCTGTGCAACCTGCACCGGCAATCCGGCAAGAAAACGCTCAGTGGGAGACGTCCTCTTGGTGTTGACATTCTTTGCTTTAACCTGAAACTCGGCAGACTTGCTATGCATAAAAACTCTCCCTGGATCTTTCGTGGATCAAAAAACTTAATTAGTATTCGCAGCATATCCTTAAATTTTTAAAGAAACGATGGAAGTGAAATACTGTGTGCAGCATAAATTATTTCATATTTACTTTTCAATCGTTATTTCCGGTTGATTTCCGGGGGGGAGGCTATTCTGCCCTGTTCGGCTGTTTTTTTGCGTAATACCCTGCTCCCGGCATCATGAGCAGGGCAACGAAAGTAACCAGGGCGAGGCAGACAAAGAGGGCAGGGTAGCCGGAACGGGAGATGATCTGGCCGCTGAGAAACGGACCCAGGAAAAAGCCGCCCTGCATCATGACGATCAGCAGGTTCTGGTTCAGGGCGCGTGCGTGCGGTGGAGAAATATCGAACATGACTGCAGCCTGGAGCGGCATCGCGATGCCCCATCCGAGTCCGCAGAAACCGGCCAGGGCGAAAAACATGTGATTGTCCGCGCACAACGGCAGCAGGGCGTAGCAGACAGTGATTACGAAAAAACCCGCCGTGCAGAGCCGAACCTTACCGTATTTGTCGAACACCCATCCCCCGCAGAGCCTGACGAGAATCATCACTATGGTGGCGATGGTGAAGAAAAAGCTGGGATTGGCGATTCCCATACCGGCTCCGAACTGCTTGAGGTAGAAGAAAATCGCTGAATAGCCGCAGAAAAACAGCAGGGCCGAGAGAAGCAGCATGAGCACGGCAGGGGAGCCGAGGCTGGCGAGCATGCCGGACAACCCCGGAGAGCGCGGCTCGCCCTGGTCCGCAGCCTGCTCCGGCCGCGGCAGCACCAGCATCAGGACCGGTATGAGCGCTGTGAGCGCTGCGACGTTCAGCACCGCTCCGAAGGACGACGGCGCGATTTTCAGAAAGTCGAAGAGCGGCGGGATGACGGCGTAGGGAATCAGGCGGATCAGGGAAATCCAGCCAAAGGCGCGGCCGCTCATGCCGGGCGGAATATACTGCACGATCGTGGCGATCAATGCCGAAATAACGCAGATGAAGCCGGTTCCCTGCAGCAGGCGCGCCAGCACCAGGAACGGGACCGATGTGACACGCCCTTCCATGAAGAGCGCGGCGGCAAGGATGAGCGAACCGCCGGAAAGCCAGGCGCGTGATGTGCCGGAATGCACCAGCGGGGCGATCACCGGCTGGACGATCAGCGCTGCCAGCGCATCGGCGCTGATGATGAAACCGGCCATGGCCGGGCTGACTCCCAACTGGGCGAGATAGGCCGAGAACGCGAAGAACAGCGCGGCAATGGCGGTGACCAGTGCAAATTGGAGGTTGATCGCCAGAAAACCGGGCGAGAACAGACCTGGAGATTTAGCCATGACTATCCTCGAGAAAACGGACCAGCAGGTTTCCGGCCACGGAGCGCCGGTAGTCTGCCGTGGCGCGGATGTCGTCGATGGGTGAGACGCTGTGGCGAACGGTCTCCCCGGCTTCACGAATGATGTTTTTGTCGAGCCGGATGCCGGTCAGCGTTCTCTCCAGTTCCGGCAGCCGCAAGGCGGTCGGCGCTACGCTTCCCCAGGCAAAACGGGCTTCCTCCACCATTCCCTCGGGGGACAGCCGCATCATTCCGGCAAAGCTGGTTACGGCAACTGCCAGCGCCCGGCGCAGGCCGACTTTCTCGAATGTCCGGCAGGGGAAGTTTTCCATATGGGGCACCAGAATGCGGGTGATGATCTCGCGGTTGCGGAGCAGCGTTCTGCCCGGCCCGGCTACGAACTCCGCGATCGGTAACCGCCGCTTTCCCCCTGGCGAGGCCAATTCGACGTCCGCGCCGAGCACGAAGAGCGGCGGGAGGGTATCGCCTGCAGGGGAAGCGGTGCTGATGTTGCCGCCGAGGGTGGCCATATTCCTGACAGCCGGACCGCCGATGGTTTGGGCGGCGCAGATAAGCAGCGGCGCGTGATGCCTGACCAACGGATCTGCAATCAGGGTGCGCAACGGCGTGGCCGCTCCGATGGAGATTTCCGTGCCGGTATCGCTGATTCCCTGAAGCACGGCTACGTTTTCAAGCAGGAGAAACGGGCGGTTGTCCGGCGCGTTGTCTTTTCGCAGTCTGATCAGCAGGTCGGTGCCGCCGGCCATGGGCAGCGCTTCCGGGTGCCGTTCAAGCTGCTCGAAAAGCTCTTCCAGGCAGGCCGGTTTAAAGATCTCTCTCATCGTTCATCCCTGCAACACCGCATATCTTGTGCGGCCCGCTCGACCGCGTTCACGATTCCGGTGTAACCGGTGCAACGGCAGAGGTTGCCGGAAAGCCCGGCCCTGATCTGGTCCCGCGCCGGTTCCGGGGTGTGTTTGAGCAGGGCCAGGGCGGCCATCTCCATGCCCGGCGTGCAGAAACCGCACTGTACGGCGGCCTCTTCGGCAAAGGCGCGGTGAAGCAGCGTTCCCTGCCGCGTCAATTCCAACCCTTCGACGGTCGTAACGCTCGTTCCCTCCAGTTGCGCCGCCACCATCAGACAGGAGAGGCGGCTTTCGCCGTTGACAAGAATGGTGCAGGCGCCGCATTCACCCGTGCCGCACCCCTCCTTGGTTCCGGTCACCCCAAGGTCTTCCCGCAGCAGGTCCACCACCCGCCGGTCAGGGGGAGTGTCTACCTGCATTTCGCTTCCATTCAATTCGAAAACCAGTTTCACGCCATTCCTTTCAATTACCCGATCAGCGTCGAACCTCAGCCGGATTGTTGCCGTTGAAAGTCCCCCTTTGAAAAAGGGGGGACTGGAGTTTGGATATTTACTCCCCCTCCCCTTGCGGGAGGGGGCTGGGGGGTGGGGGAAGCCACTCACAAGCACTGCTGTCTGATAACTTCCAGCACTCCCTCGATATTCTCAGGTTGTTGCCTGCGAAATTTGATACCCTCAACCTGGCTGTTCTGCAAGCGACGCCAAAGCAGAAGTTCAACATCAGTAGCGTTATTTCGCAGATATCCGGCAAATCTTTGAAGGGCATGGCGTGGTTTCATGACAGTTGCCCCCACCCCCTAACCCCCTCCCGCCAGGGGAGGGGGGACTTTCTGAACCTTCATAAACGTCCAAACTCCCGGCCCCCCTTTTTCAAAGGGGGGAGTGTACGTTTGCACTTAGTCGGATTGACTTCGGCTGCAATGTTTGCTCCCCCCATCCCCCTCCCAGCCTCCCCCTTGAAGGGGGAGGAGTTTAACATTCCCTCCCTTTCAAGGGGAGGGTTAGGGTGGGGATGGGGTAACGAATGTTGCACCATCGTTGCAATGCAACAGAGTTAAACCCCTGCCTTATCCCCTCACCCGGCCTTCGGCCACCCTCTCCCGGTGGGAGAGGGGTTGATTAGTATTCCTTCTCCCTAAGGGAGAAGGTGCCCCGAAGGGGCGGATGAGGGGGATTTTGATTTGCAGCAAAAAACGACCGGACATAGCTGAATGCAGCCACGTTATCCGCGTAGGCGCGATGAATCTGTACCCGCCCTGTCATCTTCCAACCCGGCCAGCACCCGCACCGGCGTGAGCGGGGCGTGCCGGAGGCGGATGCCGCAGGCGTCGGCAACGGCGTTGGCAATGGCTGGGAGCGGGCCGTTCATGGCCACTTCTCCAATGCCCTTCATGCCGAACGGGCCGGTGTCCTCATGGTTGTGATAGGGGATCGACACTATGTCCGGCAGATCCATGGCTCCCGGAATCAGATAGGTGCTCAGATCTCCGTTTAGCACTTTTCCCTCGCACGTTATCAGGTCTTCGGTCAGGGCATAGCCGATTCCCTGGGCAACCCCGCCGTGAACCTGCTGGTCGAACATGGCCGGATTGACGACTGTGCCGCCGTCGGTTGCCGCCAGATAGTCATGGATGTGGATCGCGCCGGTGAACAAATCCACCTCGATCCGGGCCAGATGTGCGCCATAGGCGAAGATCAGGTGCGGAAAGCCGATGAAGAACCCGGTTGCGGTATCAGGCACGTCCTCGCAGACCGGAGCGACGAACTGGTTGATGCAGACCCGGTCCTCATACGGCATGAAACCGGCCAATTGGCGCAAGGGCACTTCCCGGTTGCTGGGGGGATGGATTATCTTGCCGGGAGCCAGCCTCAGATCTGCGTCATTGTCGATGAACAGCAACAGCCCGGCGCGGTTGATCAGGCGCGCCTTGAGGTCTTCGCACGCTTTGAGCAGGGCGTTGCCGAAGGTGTAGGTGGTGCGGCCTGCGGATGACGAACCGGAAGGGTAGGCGGTAACCGTGTCCGGCTGCTGGAGCTTGAGGGATGACGCATCCTGGCCCAGAATATGCCCGGCCATTTGCAGAAAAGCGGCCGAGTTGCCCTGGCCCATATCGGCCACGGCGTTGTGTATGATGATTTCGCCGTCCAGGGACAATTCCACCTTGGCAATGGCGGAGTCGCGCACTTTTCCGCCGTATCCTGCGGCATTGAAAACCGATGCCAGTCCCACGCCGCGTCTGGTGTTGGGAGGAGCCTGACGCTTCCAGTCCTCGCGCTCGCGCCAGAGCGGATGGCTGCGCAGGATTTCGAGGCAACCGGCTATGCCGGTTGAGGTGGTCAGGCGCACTCCGGCGCAGTTGACGTCGCCGTCTTTCAAGGCATTGGCAAGACGCAGCTCCAGCGGGTCAATGCCCAGTTTCTGCGCCAGCAGGTCCATCATCGACTCAAAGGCGAATGTCGCCTGACAGACGCCGAAGGCCCGCATGGCCCCGGCCACCGGATTGTTGGTAAAGACGCATTTCCCCTGGATGAGCGTATGGGGGATGCGATAGGGACCGGCGGCGTGCTCCATGCCCAACTCCATCACCTCGCCCCCCAGGTGGGCATAAGCGCCGGTATCGTACACCAGCTCGCATTCCAGCGCATGCAGCGCGCCGTCCCGCTTAGCGCCGAGGCGGTACCTGAGCTTGCAGCCGTGCCGTCTGTAGCCCGCCGCCAGGTTTTCCTCGCGGTCCCACTGCATTCTGACCGGCCTGCCGTTTGCGTGTAACGCGGCCAGCGCCAGCAGGCATTGCACGGTTGCGCCGTCCTTGCCGCCGAATCCGCCCCCCAGGCTGGGGGCCGCGATCCGTATCCGGTCAAACGGAATTCCCAGGGCGTAGCCTATTTCGAAGCGATCACGGAAAGGGGATTGGGTCGATACGGTCATACTGATGACGCCGTCGTCCTCCAGCCTCGCCGTTCCGTTTTCCGTTTCGAGAAACACATGGGCCTGAACCGGGGTGGAAAATTCTCCCTCCACCACCGCGTCGCATTCCGCAAACGCGGCTGCGGCGTGCCCTTTGCGGATTTCGGCTTTCATCAGCAGGTTGTTTTCCCTGTCCGGGTGCAGCCTTGGCGCACCTTCGGCCAGTGCCGCTTCAGGATCGAACAGGGCAGGCAGCGGTTCGGTGGCGGCCTTTATTAAGGGAATCGCCCGTTTGAGCGCTTCACGGCTTTCTGCAAGAACCAGGGCCAGGGCGTCTCCGGTGTAGCGGATCACATCATCGGCCAGCACCGGTATGTCCTTGTGGATGATGCCGTGCCGGTTCGGGCCCGGTACGTCGCGTGCGGTCAAAACCTTGATCACGCCGGGTATGGCCAAGGCGGCGGATGTATCCAGCGACAGGAGCCTGGCGTGGGGAACACCGGCGCGCGCCACCCCTGCCCAGATCAGGTCGGCGGGATAGTGGTCGGCGGAGAATATTTCCCTGCCGGACGCCTTGGCATGGGCGTCGCCGCGGATTTCCGGCCTGCCGGTTTGGAGCGGTTGTCTGTCCGTCATTTACGCTGGTTTTCCTTTCCGGGTTTCATCCGCTCCACCCTTTGGAAAAGGGGGGATTGGAGTTTGGATATTTACTCCCCCTCCCCTTGCGGGAGGGGGCTGGGGGGTGGGGGAAGCCACTCACAAGCACTGCTGTCTGATAACTTCCAGCACTCCCTCGATATTCTCAGGTTGTTGCCTGCGAAATTTGATACCCTCAACCTGGCTGTTCTGCAAGCGACGCCAAAGCAGAAGTTCAACATCAGTAGCGTTATTTCGCAGATATCCGGCAAATCTTTGAAGGGCATGGCGTGGTTTCATGGCAGTTGCCCCCACCCCCTAACCCCCTCCCGCCAGGGGAGGGGGGACTTTCTGAACCTTCATAAACGTCCAAACTCCAGATCTCCCTTTTTCAAAGGGGGACTTTTTTACCCCTGATTATCTTGATCTCTTCACTCAGCGCCTCGGCAAAGCATTCCATCACGGCCATTTCCCGCAGCGTGACGCGAATCCAGCCGGGGTAGCGGAAACCGGTCATGGAACGGACCATCATGCCGCGTTTCATGAGACGCCGGTACATGAGCATGTCGTTGATGGGAACCTTGATCATCAGGAAATTACCCGCATCGCCGACCGTCTCCAGGCCGAGTTCATCACAGATACGCCGCAGGTATGCCCTTCCGTTCCTGACCATGGCGCGGGTGGCGGCGATGTGTTCCGTATCGTCGGACAGCGCCGCCAGGGCGGCCTGTTGCGCCTGTACGTTGACCGAATACACTATACTGGTGCGCCTGACCACATCAACCACCGGGCCGGTCCCCACCAGATAGCCGGATCGCAATCCGGCCAGGGCGTACATTTTGGAAAAGGTGCGAAAAACCACTATGTTGGGGAAACGCTCCATCAGTTCAATGGTGTGTGGATAGTCTTCATCTTCCACGAACTCGCGATAGGCTTCGTCCACCACCACGATCCGGTTTGTACCCGCTTTTTCCAGGAAATCGATCAAGACCTGCCGTGACCAGTAGCTGCCGGTCGGGTTGTTGGGGTTGCAGATGAAAAGTATCTTGGTGCGGCCGTCGATCCGGTCCAGCATCCCCTGGGGGTCGAAAGCGTAATCGCGCAACGGGACCAGGCGGGCCTCGATACCGGAGAATTCCGCCACCCATTCGTAGACGGCAAAGGTTTTGTCCGCGGTGATGATGTTGTCGCCGGGCTGGCAGAAAGCCTTGATGACGGACGAGATAACTTCGCAGGAACCGTTGCCCACCAGGAAGCGGTCAGGGGATATGCCGAAGCGGCGCCCCAGGGCTTCGCGCAAATCAAAAGAATCGCCGCTGGGGTAGACGGCCGCCAGGGCGGGCGAAAACGAAGCGATGACACGGGCGGCGGCCGGAGGCGGGCCAAGGGGGTTTTCGTTGTTGTTCAGGCGATACAGCACAGGCGCGCCGTATTCCCGCTGCAACAGGTGGTCGGGCCTGCTCGGCGCGTAAGGTTGGAAACAGCGGACGTATTCGGGAACCAGGGCGTCCAGGTTCATTGCTGCTCGTTTCGGCCGGAATGGGCATAGACGATCAGATCGCCCTGCCCGGCGTCCGGTATCAGCAGGCGCGGGATGAAGCCGGTTTCCTCCAGCGCATCCGCGAAAGCGGTGTCTTCGCTCCGTCCGGTGTTGATTTCCACGATGAAGTTATTGATTCCCTCTTCGCGCAGAAGGTCGAGGTGCGCGGCCAGATTGTCAGCCATATCCTTGCCTGCGCACAAGGGGCGGATAATCGCCAGGGAGCGCGGGTACTCCAGTTCCACCGCCAGTACGGATGCGTCACGCAGTCGGCCAGGAGCATCATGGCTTTCGCGCACTTGGCGGGGAAGGCAGAGGCGATCGTACTGGTCCTCGAGAAAAGCCGCCAGCGGACCGGAGCAATAGACCACGCCGCTGCTTTCCTCCCTGAGTTGACGGTAGTAGTAGACGGAGTGCGCGGCATGGCCGCTGATCCCGGCCATTTCAAGCTCTCCCAGGAAATCGAAGAAGCGTTCGTGCTCCGGGAGCGATCCCTGGCGGCGGACAAGTCCCCATGCGCGGGAACGTGATATGCGAACAACCGCTTCGTCCATCAGCATGCTCAGGATGCTGTCGTCGGGATCGTCATGGAACAGGTAGGGGCCGTACAGTTCAATGCAGGTTTCGGTCAGCGGACGCCAGAGCACCCCACCTGCGATCCAGTCGCCGCCCAAGGCAAAAACGGCGTTGAGATGGCCGTTTGCGAGCATGTCGGCGGCCATGCCGGGCCGGGCCAGGAAAGGCGGGATAAACGGTGAGCCGGATGTGGCTGTCATGGCGGCGAAATGCCGCATATCGTTTTCCGCAGGCTCGGCCAGCCGTATGTCTTTGATAGCGCCGGGCGAGGGGAGGGGGACGGAGCCTGCAAGCGGGTAGTCGCGGTTGCGGGTTACGCGGATCACCACCCGCTCATCCGCGCCGAAGTCGAGACGCATGCTGGATACGCTGCGGGCGGCGATCATCGGTCCGAGCATGTCCAGCGATTCCTCGCTGTCGTGGCTGACGCGCCAGGTAAGGTTGAAGGCGCGCATGTCCGGATTGGCCATGCGGAATGAAATGGAGAGCGCCAGGCGATAGCCGTGATCTTCGAGTTCCAAGTCCACGAAAGAGCCTGCCGCTGCCCGTTGCACATAGAATGAGAACAGTTCCTCGACCGCCAGCACCAATCCGGTGGCCTCACGGTCGGTATAACCGAACCCATGCGCTCCCTTGTCGGCAAACTCCATCGCCAGGGGGAGGAACGGGATGCTGAAAGGCAGGCGCGTTATGGCGCTGTTTTGTCTGGTTGCTTGTTGGAGCATGATGAACCTTGGGCTTTGTTGATCTTGTGCCTTGCAGCATGATGATACAAAATCACAGGGTGGGGCAGAGTGTTTTTTCCACCGGACCAAATTGTCGGTATCCGTAATGTCATCCCGGTTTCATTCGCCTAATGCCTAATTCTGTTTTATCAGTTTAGCCCGTTACCCCATCCCCACCCTAACCCTCCCCTTGAAGGGGAGGGAACATTAAAATCATCTCCTCCAAGGGAAGGGAATTTTAAACTTTTCCCCCTTGAAGGGGAGTGAATTTTAAACTCCTCCCCCTTCAAGGGGGAGGTTGGGAGGGGGATGGGGTGAGGAATGATGCAATAGCAATGTAATGCGACAAAATAGCGTCTCTGCGTTTCAGGTATGATTCGCGACGTGCACGCTGATTTTCCGGCACAAGCTACAGGCGCATAACCATACGGAGTATATTCCGGCCGTCTTCGCGCCGGTAGCTTACCTCGTCAGTCATTTTGCGGATAAAATAAACACCCAATCCGCCGATTTCTCGATCCATGATATCGGCTGTGGTGTCGGGATCAGGGAGCGACAAAACGTCGAACGGCATGCCCCGGTCGGCTATTTCGACTGCAAAGGTATCTCCCTTGCAGTCACAGGCCAGTTCAATGTCACCACTACCGTTGGGATAGGCGTAATGGCATACATTGACAAAAGCCTCCTCAACAGCGACCAGGAGCCCGAATTTTTTCTTCGCATCGAGACAGCACCTGTCCGCGCACTCTTCGATAAATCCGATCACTGCTTCCAGGTTTTCGACAGCGGCAGGTTGTAGCAGCGTAGCGGATTCCATATCCGCTAGCCTAATTCGGAAAGAGCGCCGTTTACCGAGTCATGTATTCCGAAGATGGAGCCGAAGCCGGAGATATCGAAAACTTCCTTGACTGCTCCCACCACATTGGCAAAGCATATCTGGCCGTCTTTCCGCTTCAGCAGCTTGGCAATGGCGAGAATGCTCCGCAAACCTGCGCTGCTGATGTAATCGAGCCCGGTCAGTTCAACCACGAATCTGGTTTCCCCGGTCTCGATCAGCTCGTTGAGAGTCTTCTCGAATGCCGGGGCTGTAATGGCGTCCATCCTCCCTTTTACCGAGACCACTATCGCATTTTTTTGCTTGCTGCTTTGAATATCCATGACCGCCTCCCCTGCAGATTGATTCTATTGAAATAAAATTTGCGCATAACCGCGGCTCTTGCATAAGTCAAAAACGTTCCCTCCCCCCTGGCGGGG
>MTLD01000681.1_pt2 | contig 12113 bp, 9 predicted proteins | sample 1982471 | NCBI WGS metagenome assembly MTLD01 (sample SAMN05712604, study PRJNA340218) | biofilm metagenome | isolation source: sample SPM anode biofilm adapted to -50 mV | place: USA | collected 2012-02-03
AAGGATCGGCGGGCCCGCCTCGAGTGGGTGCTCGCCGCCGGAGGGACACTCCCCGCCCAGGTCCGGACCGATGCACTGGGGCACTTCGCCGCCCTCGACCAGCACCTGGGCTCACCCGAGCGCCGACCGTGAACCGAGAGGACCTTCCGTGATTTCTCCGAACGCCTACTGGAGCGCCCGGTTCAGTGACTGGGCGAAGCCGAGGCCCGCGAGCCGGGGCTACACGCTGCTCGTCCCGGTTCCGGGAGACCTCCCCGTGTTCCTGGAACTCGCGCTCGACGTGCTCGGCCGCCAGGCGTCCGAGCACAGGATCGAGACCCTGGTCATTCCGGACAAGCTGACGCCGGCCATGACCGAGATCACCGAGGCCCACCGCTCCGGGTGGAACGGCCCGCTCCGCACGGTGCCTCTTCCGCTGCCGGAACGCTTCGTGCTGCCGCGGCTGCGCAACCCCGGGCGAAACCATGGCGTCCAGTTGATCGAGGGGGTCACGCAGGCGCGCGGCTCGCATATCCTGCTCCACGACGCGGACCTCTTTCTCCTCGATCCGGCGACCCTCGACCAGCGGTGGATCGAGGCCGATGCCGACGGGCTGCACGCGCTCGGGGTGAGTCCGGTCTGGGACCCCTGGTTCCTCGACCACGGCTTCAACCTCACCGCAACCTGGGAACTCTGCGCGGAGCGCGACTGGCTGCGCGCCTTCCCGCCGGCGATGCACATCGGCCACGAGGCGGAGGCGCTCGGGGAGCGCCATGTCTTCGACACCACCTTGCGGGCCCAGATGCTCAGCGACCCCGACCGGATCCGGACCCACGAGATCGACGAGCAGTTCGTGCACTTCAACTACGTGATCTCCACCTACCGCCACTACCAGAACGCGAAGGGGCGGTTCGTGGACGACAAGTACCGCCTGCTCCTGATCCGGCTCTTCGTCGACCTGTTCGCGCAGTACCCGGCCACCTACAACCTGCCGACCCTCGAGGAGCTGGCGGCGGGTCTGAACGGTGCCGATGCGCCGGTCCGCTATCCCCCGGCGACCGCGGGCGCCCGTGCGGACTACCAGGCCTACCGCGCCAACGTCCGACGGATCCTGGCCGGCCCGTGGGCCGCCGAGAAGGGCGCCGACATCAACGAGCGGCTGGCTCCGTTCGACGACTGGTACGCGTCGGCCTAGACAGTTGCCCCGGCCAGGACATGGCAGCGATGGGGAGCTCGCGGTGGTGTGTCCCGAGGAGCATTGGCCGGTTCAGCCGACGGGGCCCGCGGTGACCGTCGCTGGCACCCGGGCCGGCTGCGACCGGGGCGCAGCCGCGGGAAGCTTCACCAGGATGCCGCGGGCCGCAATTCCCCACAGCAGCCACACCAGGTAGTTCGGGGTGGGGTAGGGGTTGGGACTCGCGAGTGATGGGAACAGCCACACGAGTGTCGCTGCCGCCCCGACCAGCTTCCAGTAGCGGGCAGTGGTCGTGCGCGGTCGCGCCAGCAGGCCCAGCAACGGCCCGGTGACGAAGCAGAGGATCCACAGCACGCCGCCGATCACGCCCGTCTCCGCCGCCCTGGCGAGGAACACGTCGTGGATCTCGATGGTCACGGTGGTCACGGGGTAGGTGTCGGCCTGCCGCACCCAGAGCACGTTCTGGCGCACGAACTCACCCCATCCGATCCCGAACAGGGGCAGCAGGGAGACGATCCGCCAGGCCGCAGCGTAGGTGTTCTGGCGGTCGTAGACGGATCGCTCCGTGGTGAGCCGGGTGAGCAGGGCGTCGCGGAATTCCGGGAACGCCGCGAGGATCGCCGCGCCCGCGACGACGACCAGGATGATGGCGGCAGGCAGGCGCCGGCGGGCCTTCGGCACGAGGAGCCCGACCAGGAGGCCCGCCCCGAGCACAGCAGCCCACACCGAGCGGGTCATCGAGAGCAGGGCGCCGACGAGGCCGCCGACGGCCCCGAGCGCCGCGACCACACGCCAGGGGACGGATCTCGAGGTGCGGTAGAGCAGGATCGCCAGGAACAACGACAGCGCCGCGACCATGCCGAACGGCTCGGGGCTCAGCCAGGGGCCACCGGCCCGGACCTCGGTGGCTGTCGGGTCCTGCAGGCTCCCGATGTAGCCGGGAAATGCGAAGGCGGACAACCCCGAGTACTCCAGGATGCCGACGATCCCGAGGTAGATCCCGAGGACGGCGGCGGTGCGGGCGAGCAGCTCCCTGCGCCGGTCCGTGCTGAAGACCAGGGCGCCGAGGGGGAACATGGCCAGGGGCAGGATGACCCGGTCCACAAGCGCGTACAGCTTGTAGGAGTCGCCGAGCGAGCCGCTGGAGACCCAGGACAACAGCGTCCACAGGACGGTCGCCGCGCCGATCGCGTAGAAGGCACGCCAGCGCAGGTGGTCACGCCGGCGGTCCAGGAAGAGCAGGACCACCGCCACTGCGATCAGCGGACGGTCGAGCGGGATGGGCAGGCCCAGGTCCGCGGTGTGCCCGGAGAACATCGTGAACACCAGACCGGCCAGGAACAGCCACACGTACAGCGGGACGGTCTCGGGCAGGTCGGACCGCAACCGATTCGGCCTGGCGGCGGGGCCGTTGGTGACCATGGCGGCCTCAGGCGTCCGGGTTGTCGGGAGCCCTCGCCGCGTCCGTCTCCGCCGCCATCCGGGCCGGCGCGGGCTGCTCGCCGGCTGCCGCCACGCGTCCCGGCGTCACGGCGCCGCGCTCGCGACGGACGGCGACAACGAGGCTCACGGCCAGACCGACCACCAGCCCGAGCAGGCCGAGCCGCTCGATCCAGCTGGTGCGGTTCGACGACGTGGCTTCCGCGGTCCGGACGAGCTGCAATTTCGCCGCTGTGGACGTGTTGGCGACCAGGTTCGTGTACTTCTGCCGGAGCGCGCCGGCAGTGAGGCTGGTCTGGTCGGCCTTGGCCGCAGCATCGGTCACGGCCGCTCGGGCCGACTTGATCGCGGCATTCGTCGACTGGTCCTTCGCCAGCAGCCGGTCGAGCACCTGCTGGGCCGCCGCGAGTTCCGTCTGGGCCTTGGCGTCAGCCTCTGAGGCCTTGGCGAACTCGTCGAAGACCGCTGCGGCCCGCGGATCCCCGTCGGCGTTCACCGCGTCGATCAGGCTCGTTGCTGCCGTGTTCGCCGCGGCAGCCGCGGCGGCGGGATCGGTGGACGTCGCCTCGATGCGGATGACGTTCGAATCGGGGATCTGGGAGGCGGACAGCTCGACGCCTTCGGGGACGTCAGTGCCGGCCACCCCGGCGTTGTTGACGTAACGGGCGTAGTTGGAGGCGAGTTGGCTGGCGGCCAGCGGGAACCCTGCGATGGCCCCCGAGGTGAGGTCGCCCGACCCGACGGCCACGCGGGCCTCGGCGGTGTAGGTGACGGGGACCACGAAGGCGCAAGCCACGCCGATCGCTGCGAACAGCAGGGTGATCAGGGTGCCCGACACCCAGTGGCGGCGCAGGGCATGAAACGGGTTCGAGGCGGCACGCGTGAACGGCTCTTCCTCGCGAAATTCCGGGCTGGTCAACGGATCTCCCCCCGTCGGTGGTTGTGCAGAACGATCCGGCGGAGCCACGGCGGACTCAGCCGGCCCGCCGTCGATACCTGACCACACAGTACCCAGCGGGGGAAACCCTCCGGGGGATGTTCGTATCCTGATACCGCGTCTCAATATATGAGCAGAGTGCGCCTATTTGGCGAGCGCGTACAGTGCGGCGATCGTGGCGGGGCTGAGCACGGAGTTGAAGACGGCGAACTCGTCGATCCGGCCCGAGTAGTAGGAACTCCTGGGCTTCGCCGGCCAGTGCTTGAGGTTGCCACCGCCGAGGCGCCAGTAGCCGAGTCCGCTCTCGGCGCGGGTCGCCGAGTTGCTGGCGACGAGTGCCCCGTCCACATAGAGCCGGGTTCCATCGCGTCCCTGGGTCGCCGTCGCCATGTGCCAGGAGCCGTCGTTGTACCGGCCCGGGCTCGCGACGTGGGCGAGCGACCCGTAGTAGGTGCCGAAGACCAGGCGACCGTCGCTGGTGAGGTAGAGCGAGCGGTCGTAGCGCTTGCTCGTTCCCGTCTTCTTGTTCTCGAAGCCGAAGATCTTGCCGCCCTTCTTCGAGGTGGTGCGGAACCAGACCTGCACGCTGAACGCTTCGGAAGGCTGGGTGAGGGTGGACTTGTAGACCACCGACGAGCTCTTGCCCTTCGTGGAGATCGCGCGGTTGCCGGCGATCGCACCCCACACCGACTTCGTGACGCCCTTGAGCGTGCCCGTCTTGCCGTTCCCGCTGGCGTCCGCTGCGGTCTTCTTCTTGTCGTCAAGGCGCCAGTACAGGAACGGGTTGGCCTGCTTCACGCCGCTGGCGTAGTCCGTGGCATCGATGGTGGTGGGAGGCGTGACCTGGTCGGAGGGGTCGCCCGCGCCAGAGCCCTCGCCCGCGGTCGAGCTGTCCGGCGCGCCGTAGTTCATCGGAAGCGCGACGAGCTTGTCCAGCGGGAACGCGGCTTCACCGCGCCCGATGCTGGCAGCCATCTCCTGGCTCGGCCAGCGGCCACGGAAGATCGTGGCGTACGGGTTCGTCCGGAGCCCGATCGGATTCTCGGCGGAGAAGGAGACCGCACCCGAGGTGTCGGTGATGATGATCCCGTATTCCTGGGCCGCCTTCGCGATCGTCGTCGCGAGCGGAGACATCTTCATCGAGTCGATGTCCAGGTCGGCGGGAAGGCGGAGCATCTGGCCGATCGAGAGCTGCGTGCCCTTGGTGCCGCCGTCGCTCCGGTTGGCCGGCCAGGAGATGCTGTTCCACTTCGTCCTCGGGATCCCGAGGCTGATCGCGTGGTCGATGTGGCCGTCGAGGAGCTCTTGCGCCCGGATCGTTCCGCCCCACAGCGACAACCCGCTGGCGGACGCGCCGTACCCGTACTCGAAGGCGCCGATCGACTGGTCGGCCCCGGTCATCCGGCCGCCCCAGCAGGCCTGCCACTGCCCGTTCACCTTGCGTGCCTGCCAGAGATCGATCACTTCGTTGCTGTCGGGGTTGTACACGGTCACAGCGCCGTCGCTGGAGGGATCCGGCTGCATGTCGGCGGGCAGGTGGACCCCGCGCATGATCCGGTTGAACTCGGTGTCCCAGCCGTTGTACTTCTGCTGGCAGTTCCAGCCGGTGATGTTGTAGACCGGGTCGGTGTTGTAGGCCACGTACATGGCCGGCGAGTACTGGTGGGTGTTGACGGTGATGTTCGCCACATCCTCCGTGCCGTAGAAATCGTGGGCCTGCTGGTTCAGGCTGGCGACCAGGGTCCTGGAGTCCGAGGCGGTCGGCGTGTCCGCGGGCAGCTTGCGGTAGTAGGGGGACGACGCGGCGAAGACCCGGGAGGAGACGGAGCGCGAGTCGGTTCCGGACGCACTGGTCGCGCTCGCCGGAGGAACTGCCGCGAGCGCCACGACCGCAGCGCTCAGTGTGATCAGGGCGGTTCGGATACCGTGGGCCATCGCACGTTCCCATCTGGTGGTCGTTGGCGATTCCGAAGAGCCGCGATCAGGGCCGGCTCGACGCTTGCCCCATATTCTAGGCCATCCTTAAGGTTTCCTGAATTCAGCGAAGAGCCCGCCCGGTCGCCCGTCGGTGATCGCTACGCCCGGCCCGCTGCGATCCGGGACCACGAGAGCCTCACGACGCGTACTGCCACAATGGCTACGTGGCTGACGGCACGTTGACCTTCGCGATCCCTGTGCGCGACCCAAGGGGAGTCGCGGACTGGGATCTCGTCAAGCGCCTGCTGTCGTCCACCGTGCGCTCGTTGTTCGCCCAGTCCGGTCCGGTTCCCCAGGTCGTGGTGGGAACCTCACCCGGGGCTGACCTGCCGACGTTGCCGGATGCTGTGACCGTCGTACCGGTGAGCCTGGAGTACCAGCCACTGCCCGAGCCGGAGGGGCCCGCCCGCTGGGAGGCGATCCGGGCCGACAAGGGGCTCCGGCTCGCCCACGCACTGGCTGCGGTCCGGCCCGGGGGTCACGTGATGGTGGTCGACTACGACGACCTCGTGTCACGCCGGCTGAGCGCCTTCGTGCACGATCACCCCGACGCTGCCGGCTGGTTCGTCGACGCGGGCTACCTCTGGGGCGGAGGCCCGGTCGCGTCACTGCGAGCCCGCGGCTTCAACCAGCTGTGCGGCTCGAGCCTGCTGATCCGGGCGGACCTGCTCCGGCTGGCGGAGGATCCGTCCGACCCGACGCAGCTCGAGTGGATCAAGGACACCCTGGGTTCGCACAAGAAGTGGCACTCGCTGTTCCCGCTCAAGCCACTCCCGTTCCCCGGTGCGGTCTACCGGGTGGGGAGCGGGGCGAACGTCTCCGGGATCAGCGGCATCCAGCGCCGGATCAGGGACTCGCTTCGGCGCCCCCGCGCGCTGGCCGGCGAGCTGTTCTCGCTGCGACCGTGGGCCGCCGTCCGCGGGGAGTTCGGGTGCTGAGCGTGGCGGCACCGGTCACCCGGATTCCGACGAACGACCATTCGTGGGCCGCCCGGCCCGGCAGGAGGACGTGTCGATGATCATCCTCGACCTGGCCAAGTCGTACGCCCGTGACATCGTCGCGGCCACCCGGCAGGAGAAGGCGCGGATGGCGCTGCGGCTGCGCCACCCGGGAGCCCTGATCAGCCGGGACGTGCGCATCTTCGGCGATCCGGACCGCATCGAGCTGGCGTCGGGCGTGGCGATCTTCGGGCCCAGCAGCATCGTGGTGGAGGACGGCGGGGGGCTCACCGGCTCCAGCGTCCGCATCGGGGAGGACACCTACGTCGGCGAGTTCGCCAACATCCGCGCCGCGGGCACCCGCATCGCGATAGGCGCCCGGTGCCTCATCGCCCAGAGCGTCACCATCGTCGGCTCGAACCACGGCACCAGGGCTGGTATGCCGATTCTCGACCAGGAGTGGAGCGGCACGGGTGTCGAGATCGGCGACGACGTCTGGATCGCGTCGCACAGCGTCGTGGTCGCAGGCGCCCGGATCGGCTCCGGTGCGGTGATCGCGGCCAATTCGGTCGTGCGGGGCGAGGTGCCGCCCAACGCGATCATGGCGGGGTCGCCGGCGCGCCAGGTGGGCGAGCGCAGCGCCTGAGGCTCAGCCTCCGGTGTGACCGAGGTCCCACAGTCGCTGGCCACCTTCGGAGAGGCCGGCCCGGTTCCCGCCCTTCCAGAAGGCGCCCCCATCGGCCTTCAGCGAGTAGTGGTCGCCGTGTGTGGCGTGCCACCACAGCGCTCCGGCGGACTCCTGACGCGTGACGGCGAAGACGGCCTGTGCGGCGTCACGGTTGGCGTCGTAGACGTCCGGTGAGTCCGACCTGCTCACGGTGTAGCCGAACTCTCCGATCAGCGGCGTGAGCCCGGCCTCGCGCACCCGGGAGAGGTAGGCGGCCAGCTTCGGTGCGGTCGAGTACAGGCCGTACGCGCCGTAGTTGTGTTGCTCCAGGATCAGGTTGTCGTACCGCTCGGCGAGCACGGGAGCCATGGTCGGCTCGTAGGCGAACTTCGCATCGGCGAAGTACGGCTTCTGGTAGCCGACGTCCTGGCCCCAGCACGGTGCCCCGAGCAGGACGGGGTTCCGGTTCCCGGTGTCGCGGACGGCCGAGGCCAGCCTGCCCAGGATCCTGACCCAGGCGTCGTTGGTGTACGCCGGTTCGTTGATCAGGCCGGACCAGACCCTCGGGTTGTCCGCGAAGGCGTGCGCGGCCTTCCGCCACCAGGCGATCAGGCCGGCCTCGACCGCGGCCCGGTCGACGTGGGAGTCCATGGGGTTGTCGTGGGCGCTGACAATCACCACGATCCCGGCGGCGGTGTATTCGTCCACGATCCGCGCGGTCAGCTCCAGCAGGGCCGTCTGGCTGTTCTGTGCCACGTACGACCAGTCGTAGGAACCGGTAACCATCAGGTTGAGGCGGACGGTGTTCCACCCCCAGGCCACCGCATCCTTGGCGTGGCCCTGGGCGTCGCCCTTCCAGTCGAACGATGCCGTGGTGCCGACGTTCGCACCTAGCGGGACGAAGAGGTCTCCGGACGGGTCGTAGAGGTAGCCGTCCACGGCGCGGTAGGTGTCGCCTGGCGGCTGGGTCGGCGCGGGTGACCGTACCGGCGGCGACGCAGTGGACGCCGGCGCGCCGGAGGGCGACGGTGAGGAGGGCGACGGTGCCGAGCACCCGCCGAGGACCCCGGACGCGGCGAGGCCGAGCCCCGCTGCGAGCAGGCTGCGCCGCGGTACGGGCGAGGAACGCGTGGTCACGTCGGCGGCGTGGGCTGGACCCGGTCGAGGAATCGCTGCTGGGCCTGTGCGCAGGCGTCGAGGCCGAACTCCGCGGCCACGTCCTCGCGGGCCCTGGCGCCGAGCGTCTCCCGCAGGGCCTGATCGCCGGCGAGCCGGGCCAGCGCGTCGGCGAGCAGGTCGGCGCGTCCGGGCGGCACGAGGTAGCCGTTGCGGCCGTCCTTCACCAGCTCGGGAATGCCGTTGATGGGCGTGGTGATGACCGGTATTCCGGTGGCCATCGCCTCCATCAGCACCACGGGCAGTCCCTCCTGGAAGCTGGGCAGGCAGAACACGTCGGCCCAGTGGTACTGGGCGAGGATCTCGTCCTGGCCGACCGCGCCGACGAGGGTGATCCGGTCGGAGAGCCCGCGCCGGGCGATCTCACTGCGCAGATCAGGCTCCAGTTCTCCGCCGCCGACCAGGCGCAACTCCACCCCCACGCCCCGCTCGGCCAGCCGGGCGACCGCGTCGAGCAGGACGGGCGCCCCCTTCTCGGGAACCAGCCGACCGACGTCCAGCACCCGCAGCGGGCCATCGACCGCGCGCGGCTCGGCAGGGGGAGCGAAGCGGGCGGTGTCGACGCTCATGTGGACGACGGAGAGCTTGTCCCAGTGCGCGGGCGGGGTGAGCCGCATCAACTGGCTGCGGGTGAAGTCGGAGATGCACGCGACGCCGTCCGCATCGGACACCTTGCCGGCCAGGTCGAATCGCTCCACGGCCTCGAACTCGGTCGGGCCGTGCATGGTGAACGACCACCGCCAGCCTCCGTGCGGATCCACGGACTTCGCGTGCGCGATCGCGGCGCGGGCGATGTCCGCGCCGTTGTTGGCGAAGTGGGCGTGCACGTGACGGACGCCGACCCGGCGTAATTCCTCGAGCAGGCGCAGCGCCTCGGCAGCGTAGAAGGTCTGCCAGACCCGGCTGCGGGCGCGCGGCTCACCGGTGCCGAGGGCCCTTCCGATGCTGCGCAGCGTGGCCGTCGGGTGCGCCGCCAGTTCCCTGGCCCCGGAGCGGAGGATTGCGCTGCGGTCCTGCAGGACGGTGGTCCGGGCGGCATCGGCGCGCATGGCCTCGCTCATCAGTTCGCCGGGCGGCTTGACGCTGAAGGTGTGCACCTCGGTGCCGAGCCGTCGCAGACCGGCGACCTCGCGTTCGATGAAGGTGTGCGAAATCAGCGGGTACTGGCTGACCAGGTAGGCGACCGGCTCGTGACTCACCCGCGACCAGCCCCGGTCATGCCGGCGAACGTGCTCGCGGTGAGGAGCCTGGTCGCGTAGGGAATGTCGTCGACCAGGTAGCGATGGGCGAGCCGGCGGGGTTCCTTCAGCAGCCGGTGCAGCCATTCGCCACCGAGCTTCTGCACGGTCCGGCTGGCGCGCTCCACCTCGCCGGCAGCCATGTCGAGGGCGCCCCCGCAGCCGAGGAACCAGGTCTTCGGCAGGTGGCGGACGAGTTGCGCGGCCACGATGTCCTGCTTCGGGAAGCCGAGCGCGAGGTAGACGAGGTCGGGCGAGGCGGCGCGCAGTCGGTCGATCACGGCGGCCATCTGCTCGGGGGAGTTCTCGAAGCCCCACTCGGGGCTGTCATGGCCGACGATCCGCAGGCCGGGGTTCGCGTCGATGAACGCCTGACCCGCACGCTGGGCCACTCCCGGACGTCCGCCCAGGAGGTAGAGCGTGCGACTCTCGGACGCGGCGCGCTCGGCGAAGGCCCAGACCAGGTCGGCCCCGGAGACCCGCTCGGGAAGAGGGGTCCGCCGCAGCCGGCTGGCCCACACGATCGGCATGCCGTCCGCCGCCACCACATCGGCGGTCTGGAGGAGTTCACGGAACTCGGGACGACGGCGGGCCGTCTGCATGATGTCGACGTTCGGGGTGACGATCCGGCCCCCCTGGCGCGCTGCCATCGAGGCGAACACCGTCTCGGTGAGTTCGGCCTGGGTCTGCCGGTTGAACGGCACCTTGTCGATCAGGACGCGCGGGGCGGCGGCTGCCACCCGGGCAGTGGTGGGACGCGTGGCCGCAAGCGCGGCCCGGCTCGATTCGTCGCGACCCCAGCTGCGGTCGTTGGTGAACCGGGAGCGGGCCTTCGCGAACGCAGTGGTCCCGATGTAGATGCTCGCAGCGGGCAGGAGCCGGGGTTCCGCCGCGACCGAGGCTGCGAGTGCCCTCAGCGACGACTGCGAGGTGCGCTCGAACCCGGCGCCCTCGTCGGTGACCGGTGCGGTGGCGGCGAGTTGGGCGTTGCCCCGGTCGACCCGGGTCCGTACCTTCACCAGATCCCCCCAGTGTCGTGGCGCCCGCACGGCGAAATGGCCCTTGGTGCGCACTCGCTCCTCGGAGCTGAACAGCCGCTGGATGAACAGGTCGTCGGCGATCACGTCCGGGAACTCGCCGAACCGACGCCGACCCGGCGCGGACAGTGCGTACACCCCCAGGCCGATCAGGCCTTCGGTCACGTAGGGCAGGCGCTCGAAGACGCGGTAGTACTCGCGCACCCACCGGTCCGCGCCGTCGAGGTCGAACCGGATGTCGGGCGAACCGGCGGCCGGCGTGTCGATGGCGAGGCCCTGGACCAGGCCCTGCAGGGCGCCCGGGCCGAGCACGATGTCGGCGTCGAGGTAGATCCGGGGGAAGAGGTTCACCGAATCATCACCCAGGTTGAGCGCGTTCGCCTTGCCCGGGGTGTCGGTCTCGATCACCCGCAGCCCGGGCAGGGCGCCCGCGTAGGAGCGCGCCAATTCGGCGGTGTCGTCGCTGCAGGCGTTGGCGACGACCGCCACCTCGAGCGATCCGGCGAGTGGATCGTTCGCGATCCGCTCCAGGGTCGGCCCGAGGACGTTTGTCTCGTTATGGGCAGGAATGACCACACTTGCCACGTTCATCATGCCTCCACAGGGGGGTTGTTTGGGGCTGACCGACGCTGGCCTGTTCTATCGAATGACCTCAGTGTGGCGGTCATACTCGGGATTGTCACATCGTCCCGCATTATGGGACGCGCAAAGAGACTCGATCATCGACTCTCGCACCTAGTCAGAAGCACATTTGAGGCGTTTGCGTGAATTCCTGGTGAACGGAATATTGATGCCGCACCGCATAAACGCAGTGTGTACGGGAATTACTTAGTGTCCGTTCACCGAACTGCCGGCACGACCGGGAATGTAACGGTGCCGTTTCACTCGGCGGAGTGCTGGGCCGGAGCTCCGAGGTACTCCCGCAGCCGGTCGCCGGCCGGGGTGGGGACGAACCCCGCTGCCTTGATCCGGGTGAGGTCGAGCGTGCTGTGCCGTGGCCTGGGCGAGACCCGGCGCCCGGCGGCGTAGGCCTCTGTGGTGGTCGCGCTCACGTCGTCGCGGGAGCGCCCGCAGAGCTCGAAGACATCCCTGGCGATGTCGCACCAGGACTGCACCGGGCCGTCGTTGCTCAGGTTGTAGGTGCCGAAGGGCGCGGTCGAATTGAGCAGGTGGACGATCCCGGCGGCCAGGTCGGTGGTGAACGTGAGTCGTCCGAACTGGTCGTCCACGACGCTGGGGGTGGCCCCCTTCGCGGCCAGGTCGGCCATCGTGCGGACGAAGTTGCGCCCGTCCCCGATCACCCAGCTGGAGCGCACCAGGTAGTGGCGCGCAAGCTGGGTGACCAGCGCGTCGGCGGCGGCCTTGGTCTGGCCGTAGACGCCGAGGGGGCTGAATCCCTCGTCCTCGGTGTGCAGTTCTGCGGTGCCGTCGAAGACGTAGTCGCTGGACACATGGACCAGGGTTGCGCGGTGCGCCGCGGCCACCCGGCACAGGTTGGCCACGCCGGTCACGTTGGATGACCAGCAGGC
>MTLD01000378.1_pt5 | contig 12112 bp, 11 predicted proteins | sample 1982471 | NCBI WGS metagenome assembly MTLD01 (sample SAMN05712604, study PRJNA340218) | biofilm metagenome | isolation source: sample SPM anode biofilm adapted to -50 mV | place: USA | collected 2012-02-03
CGAGCCAACGAAGATAGCGCTTTGATTTGGAGGTGGAATCACTCCGTATCGGGTGGCGCTGCGGCACCGCTAAGAATTGAAAAAAAGAGCGTCCTGCTTCTCTTCACCTCCCCGCTCGCCATCAATGACGCGGGAAGTCCTGCAGGCGCCTCTCGGCCAAGAGCCCGCCTTTTGTCAATTCCACCGGGGTTATAGGGAAGCAGCTCGCCCCGTTCATAGCCAAGCTTACGCAAATATGAGGCTATGTCCGACAGATTTTCCCGTGTGGCCGTAATTCCTGGGACAAGTGGCACCCGTGGGATTATTTTTTCACGCGCCACATGTGTCAAACGGGCAAAATTCTCCAGTATCACCCGATTATCCACTCCAGTGTAACGCAGGTGCCGGTCAGGAGCGAACAGTTTGATATCGTGGAATATGAGGTCAATCTTAGCGAGGAGTCGAGCTGAAAACGACTCTAAATCAAACAATCCGCAGGTCTGGATTGCGATGTGGATGTGCTGTTGCTTCAGCCGTGTAAGAACCTCCTCCAGGTAATCCACGTGAAGCGTCGGTTCTCCGCCGGAGAAGGTCACGCCGCCGCCGGAGGCTTCGTAAAAGTGCCGGTCGCGCACAAGAAGCTCCACCAGTTCATGGGGAGGAACCTGTTCTCCCATCCGTTCCAGCGCCAAGGCCGGACACGCTTCGCAGCATCTGCCGCAGGCCGTGCACATATCACGGCTGATCCGCCCCGAATGCTCCAGAGATATGGCGCATTGAGAACAGACAACCGAGCATTCCCCACATGTGATGCAACGCTGCGGGTAAAAGGCGATCTCGCACTTCCCCGACATCGATTCCGGATTATGGCACCACACACACGAAAGGGGGCATCCCTTGAAGAAAACGGTAGAACGTATCCCCGGCCCGTCATCAAGGGCGAAACGGCGGAGAGGAAGCAACAAGGGCCATTGTCCCGTCATACGGCGCCGGTAGCCATCAGTTGCAGCCGTTTCGCCAGAAAGGCAAAGCGGTACAGATAGTTGAGATTACCCTCCAATCGGACTTCCTGGCGCAGCATGGAGCCAAGCACATCCGGCTTTGGAGAGAGAAGGTAATTCATAAGCGCCTTGCCGTCCTTGAATGTTATGGAGATATTCGGCTTTTCGATTACCTCCTCGCTGACATCCAGGGCATCGTTATCGAATACCGCGGCAACGGTAATAGCATCATCACTGCTCCGAAACTGGTAACGCCCCTTGAAGCCCATGATATTTTTCCGGTAATCGCTATCAACGAATAACACGACACCCATCAACTCCAGCAGAATTTTCAGAAAATCCTCGGCAAATTCCGACTCCATGCAACCGATGAACTTCTTCAGCACGTTATCGAGAATAAAATTGTCGGACATGGAAACTCCTTTGTAAGCTGATCTGTCTTTTTGAAATTACTCAAACGGAAGCATGGAACGTTCGGCAGCGGGAAACGGAATCGCCTTGCCGCTACGTATATCGTAGGCAGTCCTGGTGATGATCTCTTCCATCATGGCATCGTTCAGATCCTTGAAATAGGCCGAATATCCTGAGACCCGCACCAGCAGATGCGGATAGTTTTCCGGGTGTTGCTTGGCATCCATGAGCGTCTCGTAGGAAAGAATATTGAACTGGATGTGAAGTCCGCCGCAATGGAAATAGGCTTCAATGGCCTGGCTGAATTTCTGGAGATCGTCCGAGGTTTCTATAGCGGGATATTTCAGGTTGAAAGCCTCTCCGCCGGGGATATGGAGCGGATTGATCTCGCCCACGGCGTTCAGGCAGCCAGCCAGTTCGCCTGCTGCCTGGGATACCGGAGTAATGCCGCTAGCAAGGAGCCGGTTTGCCTTTCTGCCGTTTGGAAGCGCACCCACAAGCTTGCCCTGACCGGCATGGTTGGTCATGGTCCAATAAGCGGGACGATATCTGCCGCCCCGGTAATTGACATGTCCCTGGTAGGTTTCGTAGAGGAACTGAATCAGATTTCGGACGTTTTTGCGGGCAATGGGAGCGTCGGTACCGTATTTGGGCGTTTTGTTCAGGAGATAAAGGTGCAGGGCCTCGTTATCGGCAAAGTTTCCTTTCAGCGCCTGCAGAATCTGGGCAAAGGTATATTTCTTATCAACAAAGACCGCTTTTTCAATGGCGTTGAGAGAATCCACCGTATCGGCAAAACCGATGTGCGTAGCGCCGGAAGAGTTATAGAGCGCTCCGCCAAAGATGAGGTCTTTTCCTTTTTCCAGGGGCCCTTCGAAGAGCGCCGACAACAAGGGAGTGGGAAGGTTTTCCTGATGAACACTCCCCATCATCTCGTTGAGTTGGATCGCATGCTCGACAACCCATCCCAGTTGGGTCTTGAATGCGTCCCAGAACCGGGCGAAATCCGTGAAGGTTGCCGGATCGCCTGTCTCAGGTCCAATCTGCTCGTCGCCGGTAATCGGGCGTTTGCCGTTATAGAGAGCCAGTTCCAGAGCTGATACCATGTTGAGCATGATTGAACTGGAAGCATCGTAACTCCGACCGGAAGCGGACAGTTCAACACAGCCGATGATCGCATAGTCGCGAGCGTGTTCGGTTGTTATTCCCTGGTTCTCCAGAGTCCGTATGGCCACAACATCATTGTAAAATGCCGGAACAGCCTTTGTGCATGCCACAACTTCGGCTACCCGGTCACGGTACGCCGCGCTGTTCTTCTCGTAATGATAGCGGGCGTTCACGCTCGGATCGCGCAGGCGCAGCAATTCCGTAACCTTGAGCATCACATAGGTCAGGTCGTTGACCGCATCTTCGCCATTGCAGTCGATACCGCCAACCGTCACTGCCGGCACCGTCCCTGCACCGCCGAATAGCTCTTCCGCGGTTTCGGGAACCAGATTGGTGTTGTCGTTAAGCTTCAGCCAGAGGCAGCCGATGATTTCCAGGGCATCTTTGAGGGTAAGGGAACCGTTTGCAACATCCTGGAGATAGTAAGGATAAAGGATCTGGTCAAGTCTTCCGGGGCTGATGGCCATGTTGATGTTTTCAGCATGGATATCCACTTGCAGCAGCCAAATGGCGTTGACCGCCTCCCTGAAAGTGCGCGCCGGTTTTGCCGGAACCTGGGCGCAAACCTCGGCCATGGCAAGCAGATTGTTTCTCCGGTCGTGATCCTGCTCGTTCTTTGCTAGTTCCATTGCTTTTTTGCTCAGATTCCCGGCATAGGCGACAATGCCTTTAAGAGCGGTCTGAACGGCCTGGTAGAAGGAAAGCTGTGCCTTATCATCCGCAGTCAGGTTTTCTTTTGCCTGAATCGTTCCGGCATGCCGGGCCGCCTCTGAGATGATAAACTCCACCCCTTTTTCCAGCGCCAGACGATAACAGGGAACGGTATGGGAAATGGTGCCGGCCTTGCTGGCAATGAAGAAGACAATCCTCTCGAAAAGTTTCATGCAAGGGGGATTGTTGAATTTTGCCCTGGTTCTCTCCAGAATGTTGCGCTCCATCCAATAGGGAAAGATTTCCAGATTCAACTCCGCAGCATCTTGGGGCGAGATTTTTTGCGGATTTTTTTCCCGGCTGCTCATGGTGTCCAGTTCCGGCCAGATGGTCAGTCCTGTCAGTTCCGGATACACCGGAGCACCGAAATATTTGGAGGTTGTTGTTCCGGCCAGCAGGTTGTCGTCAAAAAAAAGCGCTTCTTTATTGGAGAGGAAAGAGTTGATTGCTCCGGCATACCTGATTTCCATCGGTTCATCGGGTGAAGATTCTTTTTCCAGGTAACGGGTTATGTATCTGGCGCGTTCAACACAGACCTCTGCTTGGGCAGCAAAATTACGTTCGCGGAGTTTTTTGAGAAGGGGAAGTTTTTCAAGGCTGTACTCTGCCAAGCTGATATCGGGCAAGGTAATAGTTGCCATAGTGACTCCTGTCATCGATAAAATGCCTACATGTTCTCGCTCAGGCGGATCGTCCAGAAATCATCGGAAAGATTGCGATCCGTCATATATTCGTAGGGCATGGTGAAAAACCCTTTTTTGCCCCAGTCAGTACCCCATGAATTACGGATCATAAAGCGCTCGGCCACATCGTCATAACCGACTCCCAGCACCGCATGGCCGCCAAGTATTTTTTCGCTCACCCTGGGCAATTCCAGGACTCCGGTTCTGGCCACCTGCTGTGATTCAAAGCTCTCGTAAACGGAAAAACCGAACACAAAAGGATACCCCTCCGCCAGGCAGGCGCGCATTTCGTCAAGGGTATCAAGGCGGGCATAGGAGAGAATCTGGTAATTGAGGGCTTCTTTGTAGCAGGCCTGGGGAGGCTTTTGGGCAAACTTGGCAACATCATAAGGCCAGTTCTTTTCGGAACAAACCCCCTGTTTGACCAGTGTCTTGATTCCGTCGCGAAGCATAGCCCCGGAATCGGTCCTGACCGAACGCCTGATAACCCGTTCATTGTAATAGATAAACAAACGGCTTATTTCGACTAAAGGTGTCCTATCCTTTCTCATCAGGAATTCGAAGGCTCCGGCCAGAGCATTGGCCGTGCAACAGCCCAAGTCTTTCTGATCCTCCACCGGCGAGCAGATTTTGCGCAAATCAACCTTCACCGGCAACTTAGCCGGGACCTTCCGAACAGCACCGTAAAGATGGTCACGCTGGTCCGGAATATCCGGTAACCAGCCATAAACAACCTTACGGACCTCGGAAGCCGGTGGTGCCGGTTTCTTTATGTTAGTTTTCGATGGTGTCATCTCCTATTCCCCTGTTGCAAGAAATTTCAGGCTCCCGATTATCCCCCCAGCACCGTCTTAGCCCGCTTCCAGAAGGCAATACGTTCCTGCAGACCAACGGTACCGCCGTTGATCCGCTTCGTGATGGTCTTGAAATCCTCGTTGTCGTTATCATTACTCCGGTCGTCAGCCAGCTCGTTCAGGCCATGGGATTTCCAGAACCATGCCGCCGAGAGGGCAGCCGCCTCCGGCTGGCCCAACAGATCCGATTGTTCCTCCAGCGGCAATCCGATCCCTTGGCCTGCTGCACGGTAGTTTCCCCGGCCGGTAAGCTGAATCAGTCCCCGTCCCCGAAAGCGCCAACCATCACCACTCGCCTCGTCGCCATTGCCCAACCGGCCGGCATAGACATAGTTTGCCAATTTTTCCGGATTCTTCTCGTATTTCTGCGCTTTTTCCAGCGTGGGAAAGCGGCTGGGCCAAACCTGCATGAGCCGCTTGGCCGAATAATTCAGGTTCTCCGATAGCCGCGCAAGCTGTCCCGATTCGTGGGCGACCTGGGCCAGAAAGGCCGCCATCCGTTGGCCGCCGGTAATGTCGAACCGGGACATTGCGTTGTTGAGCGCCGTAACCCAAGCAGTTACGTTCGAGCAGGCAGGCATAATGGCGGAAAGTTTTTGTTCAGTAATTTCAGACATGGAACCCCCTTTGATAGACGCATTTTAATGTAACCACGCTCTAATCTAACCACAGCCAGCCATAAAAACAACCTAAAAAGTCAATATTAATTTTTGCAGACTTATTGCAGGAAAGGAGAGTTTTGAGTGGCAGGATTTCCCTGGGATCAATTCCCCCTTTTTCGCAAAAAGGAGGAATTGGAAAGCTCCTCCCCTTTCAAGGGGGAGGTTGGGAGGGGGATGAGGTGAGGAATGATGCAATAACAATCTAATGTGACAAAGCAGAACTTAATAATACTCTTCGCAATAGGAGGGAACCGCATCAAGAAAACCGGGAACGCTCTTTGCGTGCTCAATGGCCGCATCCACATCGGCGATCAGCCGCTCCTTATCCTTGGGATAGCTGCCTGCCAGGTTGAGGAAATTGGATACGTGGTTCGAGCGCAAGATGGTGCGCTCCGGGTTCAGGTTGACCAGCACTTCGCGCGTCTCCAGCATCAGCTCGCCGTGACTGCAACGATCAAGCGAGGTTACGAACTCCTCGTTATGCCGATGAAACAGGGTCAGCAGCGAGAAATATTCCGGATTGACACGATTGACCCAGGATGCGGTAGCCCGGGCATGCTCCAGGCTGCGCCCCCTGCCGGCCAGACCGAGAATAGCGGTGACCGAAAGTTTCATTCCCGCATCACGCGCTTTGGTCGCCAACTCTGCCATTTCTGCGGAAGTGTACCCCTTGTTTATGGCGTGCAGGGTTGCATCGTCACCCGACTCCAGGCCGAAATAAAGGATACGCAGCCGTTTTTCCCTCAACAAGGCCAGTTGTTCTGCGTTCTTGGTGGTCAGGCTTTTGGGAGAAGCGTATGAACCGACACGTGTCAAGCCGGGAAAAGCCGTTGCCAGTGCATCGAGAATCTCGACCAGCCCTTCAAAGGGATAGACCAAAGCATCGCCGTCAGCCAGAAAGACCCTGTCAAAACGGGAACGGTGCTGGGGCGGTATTTCGTTGATTTCCTCCAGTATCTCCTCCACCGGACGTATCCGAAAGCTTTTCCCCTTGTACATGCCGCAAAAAGCGCACTGCTTCTGGGAACAGCCAATGGTGATCTGGAAAATCAGACTGCGGGCTTCGCTGGGAGGACGAAAAACAGGTTCAACATAACGGGGCATACTATCTCCTGATTTGCTATTTATCCGGCCGGGTAACCTGCTCCAGAAACGTCAGGCGACCCAAAGCCTCGGCATCACTGTTGCCGCACATCTCGGCAGTTGGCCGAAGACTGGCACATACAAACGGCCGTTCCGGCATTCCAAAGAGGCGGCAGTGATTATCGTCCGCCAACTGGACACAGCGGACTCCGGCCGGCTTACCTTCCGCCATGCCGGGTATCGGTGATGATATGGACGGTGCAATGCAGCAGGCGGCACACCCGATCCGGCAATTCATTAATGGCTGTCTCCACGATTCATTCGTTCCATGACTAGAGCAACGAATCATATCCGCTCCATCGCCCAGGTCAACAGTAATTTATTCAGCAGTTCCTTTTCAGACCGGCTAATCAGTGCTACACTTCGTTCCACTTTTCCGGCGAAACATGAAATAAAAAACACCTTATTTCGGTTTCAAATCAAAGATGATATCAAGAGAAGGCAACGAAGTTAGCGCTTGATTTGGAATTGGAATTAGCCATGCTGTGGAAATTATTCGACATACGAAAGGTTAATCGAGATGATCCATATCATTCAGAACGATCCGGAAGTGCCGGTGGGAATTATTGGAGAAGAACTGCAACGGCGCGGCGTGAAACACAAGGTTGTCCGTCCGTATGACGGCGAACAACTACCCGGATTATCCGGAATTTCGGCGGTAATCGTTCTGGGTGGAGCCATGGGAGCCAATGACGATGCGCGCCATCCCTTTCTAACGAGCCTGAAACAATTCATCAGGGACGTAGTCGAACGGGATGTTCCCTACCTGGGAATCTGTCTGGGCGGACAACTGCTGTCGGCCGCAATGGATGGCGAGGTAACATCCAACTCCAATGGCGAAAAGGGAACCTACTCGATCATGCTGACCGGCGAAGGAACCGAGGATCGGCTGTTTCGTGGAATCGGACAGGGATTTATCAGCTTCCAGTGGCACAACGACAGTTTTTCAATCCCGCCGCATGGCGTCAGGCTGGCCTCCACCGCAACCTGCCACAACCAGGCATTCAGGATCGGGGCACGAGCCTGGGGACTGCAGTTCCATCCGGAAATGAGTCAGAATATGATCAGGGAATGGAGTTCATGGACACCTGAAACAGCTACCCGGACAGAGGAGTTTGTGGCGGTTTTCAAGGAATGGGAAACCGACTATTGTTTGGTTTCGCGGCAAATGGTGGCAAATTTTCTAAAAATTGCAGGCATCGAATGCGAAACGCCATGCAATGAACCGTAGGAGCGGGCTTACGGCTGCCACAAGTACATGAAGCTCCCGCCGGAAAAGCTGTTCATGCCGCTGAAAATCCCGGTCAGCCCACCTTTTGCTTCCGCGTCGGCATAGATGCTTCCCTTGTAGCTGCCGGGCCGGTAGTAGCTGATCACCCGTGCATCGTCATCACCGATCGACTTTTTCAACCCTGCTATAACGTCGTCAAGATATTCGATCTTGTCGATCAACCGCACCCGAAGCGCCTCACTGGCAGTGTAAACGCGGCCATCGGCCAGTTTCCGCAGCTCATCCCGCGACAACGTATTGCCGGAGCGCGCCAAAATCACATCCAGAAAACGGTTATGGAACTGGTTGATGATCTCCTGAGCCAGTTTTTCCTCCTCGGGAGTCGCCCGGCGAAATGGCGACATAATATCCTTTTTGTCTCCGGACTTTACGGTCTGTTCCTCAACCCCCAGCTTGCCCATCAATCCCACAACGTTGAACTTCATCAGGATCACGCCGATGCTCCCGGTAATGGCTGTGGGATGGGCAACAATCTTATCCGCCGCAGCTGCCGCATAGTAACCGCCCGAAGCCCCTACACCCATGATGCAGGCCACTACCGGAATTTTACGCCGTTTTTTGAATTCCATAATCTCGTGATGAATGATATCGCTGGCGGTCACGCTTCCACCGGGGGAATCGATGCGCACGATCATTCCGGCAACCTTTTTGTCCTTTTCCGCTTTTTGCAAAGACTCGCGCACCAGCGACACCAATGAAGGAGAAGTGCCTCCCATGAAACCGTTTGACTTTTCATGTTCGGAAATAGTGCCGCTGATATCAAGCAGCAGGATTTTCTTGGCGCCATCCCCCTCTACCACCTGTTCTTCAAGCGGACTAGGCCTGGGCATAAGCGGAACGTTTACAAAGGCGCAACCGTTGAAAATCATCACCGCAAACAATAGTAACAAAAGAATGGCTGTTTTTTTCATAAAGGCCTCGTCTGTTCATAAATCGAAAAGAACACCACGTCTCTACCCCACATACTCCGCCAGGATCGGTCCGTCAGCCTCGGCCCAGTCGAGGGCAAACAGTTCCTCCCGCAGCAGCCAGGCAATGGCGGCATGTTCATGCAAGGTGATTTCGCCGGTTTCAATGGCGCAGATGAAGGGATAGAGGGTAACGGTAAAAGTAGGATAGCTGTGTGTCGTGGGTTTCAGCGCCCGTCCAACTGAAATAGTAACCCCCAACTCTTCCATCACTTCACGTTTCAGGCATTGTTCCGGGCTCTCGCCGGGATCGATCTTGCCGCCCGGAAACTCCCACTTGAGCGGCAGACTCATGACTGCGCTGCGCTGGGCAGCCAGCACGAGACCATTTTGCTCAATGATGGCGCAGGCCACATGAATGCCGGGAGTATTCATTTCCGGAGTTGTGCCGGATACGTCAACACGATCGTTATTGATGCATTCACCGTATTCCGCCGGAGACCCGCATCACTTCTTTTCAACGTCTGCAATCGCCGCCTTGACTGCTGCAAGATTGATCTGTACATCACCAACCAGCAGTTTGTTTTTTTTCGTTTTCGCGTTAATCACCACGACCGTAGGGGTAGAATGCACGTTATACCCCCGGTAAACCGTCAGGTTGAATTGCATGCCATAGAGCGTATCGGAGTAATTCATCTGGCGGAGCTTCACGCCCAGTGGAGCAACCGCAGCTTTGACATCCGCTTCGCTGGGATTTGAGTTTTTCAGCGACAGATTGGCCAGCGCTTTACGCAGACTGATATACTTTCCCTTTTCAAAAGCCAGAAACTGGAGGTTATAAGGGGTGAAATTAAGCGTTTCCTTGTGAATCGGGAAATCAACAAAACCAACCTTGACGGATTTTGCTAGCTCCGGATACATTTTTTCAATAACCGGTTCGACTTTCCTGCAAGCAGGACAAAACCAGTCGCTGACAAAGTAGACTGTAGTCGGACTCGATGTCTTGCCCAAAAACAGATCGAGCTCGGCAGCCTCAGCCACTTTTTTCACACCCGTAACGGCAGTACCCAGTCCTATGACGAAAAACAGAGATGCAAGAACAAGATAGACCAGCTTGGATTTCATGGTTGCTCCTTTTGCAGTATAAGTACGGAAACTATCCCAGGTAATGCCGATGCAGGCAGCAAAAACCATTGCTGCGAGCGAGAGGCAGATCGGGCACCACTGACCAATATCATATTTCTGAATCCAGATGAAATAGGCTTCGGCACCGACGGCGCCAAAAACCATCAGCGCCGCTATCCAGCCACACCAGCTAAACCGTTTCCGCAAGGCGGCAATAATGCTCAACAACGAAAAAAAACCGATACCGAACCAGCCAAAATCAAGGCCGAACACTCTATAGTTGGCTGTTTCGCTGCAGGAAGAACAGATTTTGACCAACGCAACAACCGACAGGATCAACCCCGCCGCCACAGCAAACCACAAAATCAAACCAGGGAGATTAAACGCTCCCTTTGCCCCGGCTTTCGGGTTTGATAGTAAACTCGCCACACCCATTCTCCATTTTCGTTAATCCGGCACAGCCTCTTTGTTTCGTCAGGCCACATCAGAAACCATGTCGAAAACATTACACCTTCATTGCCCTTTTTGACAAGTTTCAATTCGGAAACGATAATGGGAGGCTTCTATCGCCCACATGGATTTCGGGATATATCTCAATCAGGCGCCTGCATTTTGCGATAGAGAGTGTTTCTGCTGATGCCGAGCCTTCGTGCCGCAGCCGCCATATTACCGCCGCATTCCCGCACAGCCTCCCGAATGGCAACCTTTTCCAGGCTTTCCAGGCTGGTCCCATCCGCTATGAGCAGAGCCGCTGCCCCGCCATGTTCCGTTCTGATCGCAACGTGTTCTCCCTGAGAGCTTTGAGCAAGAAAATCGTCGGGAAGATGTTCCACCGTAATCTCATTGCCATAACCGAGCAATGCCACTGCTGTGCGCAGGACACTGTGCATCTGGCGGATATTACCCGGCCAGGGGTGCTTCCCGAATATCTCAACGACCGCCGGGCTCAAGTCCACAGAGCCCCCGAACGGCGCCAGACCGCTAATGATTGAGCGGGCCAGTTCCAGACTATCCATCCGGTGCCTGAGGCACGGCAGGGTGATGAGCATGCCGTTCAGGCGATAATAGAGATCCTCCCGGAAGCGACCCGCATCGACTTCCTCGCGCATTTTGCGATTGGTGGCGCAGATCAACGCAAAATCAACCTGATACGACTCCGCCCCACCCAACGGGGAAACGGTGCGCTCCTGCAATACCCGGAGCAGTCTGGCCTGAAACTGCAACGGCATGTCCCCGATTTCATCCAGAAACAATGTACCGCCGTCCGCCTGCCTGATCTTGCCGGTATAGCCCTTCCGCTTGGCCCCGGTGAAAGCCCCCTCCTGGTATCCGAACAACTCCGATTCTATCAAACCCTCGGGAAGCGCGGCGCAGTTGAGCGCCACAAACGGACCATTGCGCCGGGAACTGCTGTTGTGCATCGCCCGGGCAAACAGCTCCTTGCCGGTACCCGATTCCCCCTCCAGTAATACAGGAATATCGTGTTCCAGAATCTTGCGGGTCTTGGCAATGACCTTCCGCATCTCAGGATCACCCAACTCCAGGTCCTCCAGCAGCGTTTTACGCTCTGCACCATGGGCCATTGCCGGAGAGGATGCGGATTGTTTCCCCACAACCAGAGGCCCCGCCGATGAGACAAGCAGTCTCGTTTTGCCACGGCAGTAAATGGTAATGCCGGTAAAGGTGTGAAGCTCCTGCACCGGCCGCGGGAATTGCCCCGGCTGGTCGAAGATTGCCGCCAGAGGCGCATTGAACAGGGTGGAAAAGGTATGGGATTCGGCCTGATAACGCTCCATTTCGAGATGCTGGAGTGCGTTGCGGTTGGCTGCCAGAAAACGACCGTCCTGGGAAAAAACAATGATTCCCTCATACATGGTGCCGACGAACTCGGGACGGACATGAAAATGCAGCACGAGGTCATGCTCGAATCCGCTTGAAAACATCTGGTTTTCGATCTGCTGGATCGAGATTTTCACCAGCGCCATGGTGTGCGGCTGGTGAATGCGCCCATCTCCGGAAACATCCAGAACGCCCAGGATTCTTCCGAAGGGATCGAAAACAGGGGCAGCCGAGCAGGTAAGAAAATGATTGCTGGCAATGAAATGCTCGGCACTGTGCACCACAACCGGCTCCCGCTCAAACAGCGAGGTCCCTATGGCGTTGGTGCCCCGGATTCC
>MTLD01004580.1_pt1 | contig 12081 bp, 11 predicted proteins | sample 1982471 | NCBI WGS metagenome assembly MTLD01 (sample SAMN05712604, study PRJNA340218) | biofilm metagenome | isolation source: sample SPM anode biofilm adapted to -50 mV | place: USA | collected 2012-02-03
TATGACATCGGCTACGGCGGCCTCGACCATGTCATCGCCTCCGGCAAGAACGTGAACCTCCTCGTGCTCGACACCGAGGTCTACTCCAACACCGGCGGCCAGGCCTCCAAGTCGACCCCGATGGGTGCTGTGGCGCAGTTCGCCGCGGGCGGCAAGCCGCAGGCCAAGAAGGACCTCGGCATGATCGCCATGGCTTACGGCAACGTGTACGTCGCCAAGGTCTCCCTCTCCAACCCGGCACAGTGCGTCAAGGCGTTCATCGAGGCGGAGGCCTACGACGGCCCGTCCCTCATCCTCGCGTACAGCCACTGCATCGCGCACGGCATCGACATGGCCACCGCGGTAGAGACTCAGAAGCGCGCGGTCGCCTCCGGCCACTGGCCGCTGGTCCGCTACAACCCGGAGCTCGCCGAGCAGGGCAAGAACCCGCTCGTCCTCGACAGCAAGGACCCGAGCATCTCTCTCGAAGAGTACGCCTACGGCGAGAACCGCTACCGCGTACTGAAGAAGAACAACCCGGACGCCGCCGCTGCACTCATGGCGCGCTCGGCGGAACTCACTGCACGCCGCTTCGATCTGTACAAGCGGATGGCCGAAATGGAGTTCGAGAAATAAGAAAGAAATCTAACAAAAGCGCTTGACAGGGACCAGACCCGTGCATAAACTCTTTACCTGTGCCGGGGATGGTCCCGCTTATCACGAAAGAGTAGTAACAGGAGAAGTCGTAATGGCTAAAGGTGTAGTTAAGTGGTTCAATGACAGCAAGGGTTTTGGTTTCATCGAGCAGGAGAACGGTGAGGATGTGTTCGTACACTTCTCGGCGATCCAGTCCGACGGCTTCAAGTCCCTGGCAGAAGGCGATTCCGTAACTTTCGACGTGCAGCAGGGGCCGAAAGGTCTCCAGGCGGCCAACGTAGTCAGGATTTAAGACTACCTTTAAACGCAAAAAGCCCCCGGGGGAAACTCCGGGGGCTTTTTTTATGCCGATAGGCGATGATCTTGGGCTGGTACCATCTTCTCTTACTCGATGCAGGTCCCGACCGAGCCGGAACGGCAGATGGTCTTGTCGGTCCAAAGTGCCCCATCGAGCTTGGCCCCCGCCATTCGGGTTCCCCTGAGGCGCGCCTGGTTAAGCGAGGCGCCGCGCAGGTTGGCGCCGGTCAGGTCGGCGAGCTCGAGGTCGGTCTCCGCCAGGTTCGCCCGCTCGAGGTTCGCGGACTGCAGGTTGGTGCGGTTGAATTTGGCGCCCGCCAGGTCGTAACCCACCAGGTTGAGGCCGCTTAGGTCGGCACCGGAGAAGTCGCGCGTGGAGGAGAGGATCCTCTGCACCTCGGGCTGGGTCATGCGCCGGTTCGTGACCTTCGCATTGACCGCCGCGCCCCCCCCCTTGCCCTTCGCGCTTTTCTTACCCTTCGTTACCTTCTTTTTCTTCCCCTTAACCTGCTTTTTGCTTCCCTTCTTCTTGCTGACCTGGGCCGCAGACTTCCCGGATTCCACTTCCTTGGCGAGGGCGGCCAGCTTCGCCTCGGCCGCCTTGAGGGTCTGCGCCTCGGCGCTCTCCTTGGCCGCATTGTCTTTGGCGGGGGGGGGCGCAGGGGCGTCGGCCCCCACTGCAAGTACGGGATATGCCGCAGCCAGCCAGGCGGCGAGGGTGATGCGTGCGATATGCGCTGCAAAAGGGCGGTTCATGGGCGCCTCCGTAACGTGTTCCGACTCCCCGGATAGGTCCCGGGGTGTGCTTTTTCCCTTATCGGCAGGGGTGCGAAAAAACTGAAAGGTGTTTACCTTGTGGTATGGACGAAATTCTCATTATAATGGAGGCGACGCCCCGACAAGAAGCGGGGCGGTGTGCTATATTTAACAGTCGCGCGCCCGGCGCGCCTGACGCAGCTAATTTTCATCGGGAGCATCATGGCAACGAACAAGATCATCGTAAAGGGTGCCTGCGAGCACAACCTCAAATGCATCGACGTCGAAATCCCGCGCGACCAGCTCGTGGTCATCACCGGCATATCCGGCTCGGGAAAATCGACGCTCGCCTTCGACACCATCTACGCGGAGGGGCAGCGGCGCTACGTCGAGTCCCTCTCCGCCTATGCACGGCAGTTCCTGGAGCAGATGGAGAAACCAGACGTCGAATCGATCGAGGGACTCTCCCCGGCCATCTCCATCGAACAGAAGACTACCAGCAAGAACCCCCGGTCGACGGTGGGGACCGTCACCGAAATCTACGATTACCTCCGCCTGCTCTTTGCCCGCATCGGCAAGCCGCACTGCTACAACTGCGGCAGGCTCATCACCTCGCAGACGGTGTCGCAGATGGTGGACCAGATCGCGGCGCTCCCCCAGGGGGCGAAGCTGACCCTGCTCTCCCCGATCGTGCGCGGCAGGAAGGGGGAGTACAAAAAGGAACTGGCGCAGCTTAGAAAGGACGGCTTCGTCAGGGTCGTCGTCGACGGCGAGACCCACGACCTCGCCGAGGAGATCACCCTCGACAAGAAGAAAAAGCACGACATCGACATCGTGGTGGACCGCCTGGTGGTGAAGCCTGGCTTCGAGAAGCGCCTCGCGGATTCCCTGGAGACGGCGCTCTCCCATGCGGACGGCATCGTAAAGGTGGCGCTCTCCGAGGATGAAAGCCGCGGCGTGAAGGAGGACACCCTCCTCTTTTCGGAGTCGGCGGCCTGCATCGAGTGCGGCATCTCCTATCCCGAGATGACCCCGCGCATGTTCTCCTTCAACAACCCCTACGGCGCCTGCCCGGACTGCACCGGTCTTGGCACGCGCATGTACCTCGACGCCGAGCTGGTCGTCCCGGAGCCCGAGCTCTCGCTCGCCGACGGCGCCATCGCGCCTTGGGAAAAGCGCTTCTCCGGGTGGTACCAGCAGACGCTCGCCGCGCTCGCCAAGGCCTACGGCTTCGACATGCACGCCCCCTTCAAGAGCCTCTCCAAGAAGGCGAAGGACGTGGTCCTGAACGGTTCGCAAGGGGAGCAGGTCGAGTTCTGGTGGATCGACGAAACCGGGAAGAAGCACAACTACAAGAAGGCCTTCGAAGGGGTGCTGAACAACCTGGAGCGGCGCCACCGTGAGAGCGAATCGGAGCAGGTGCGCGAGGAACTCGAGAAGTACATGGGGGTGATGCCGTGCCCGACCTGCGAGGGGGCGCGCCTTAAAAAGGAAGCGCTCCACGTGACGGTGGGGGAGAGAAACATCCGTCAGGTGACCGCGCTCTCCATCAAGGACTCCCTCGCCTTCTTCGCCGCGCTCTCGCTCACCGACAAGGAGGAGGACATCGCGCGCAGGATCCTTAAGGAGATCCGGGAGCGCCTGAACTTCCTGGTCAACGTGGGGCTCGACTACCTCTCCCTGGATCGCTCCTCCGGCACCCTTTCGGGTGGTGAGGGACAGAGGATCAGGCTCGCGACCCAGATCGGCTCCTCGCTCGTCGGGGTCCTCTACATCCTCGACGAGCCCTCCATCGGGCTGCACCAGCGCGACAACGGGCGCCTGCTCTCGACGCTTCGGCACTTGCGCGACATAGGGAACACGGTGCTCGTCGTCGAGCACGACGAGGAGACCATCACCGAGGCGGACTGGGTCATCGACATGGGGCCGGGGGCCGGTGTGCACGGCGGCGAAGTCGTGGCCGAGGGGACTCCGGCCGAAATCATGGCGAACCAGCACTCCCTCACCGGGCGCTACCTCTCCGGCGCGCTCACCATCCCGATACCTAAGAAGCGCAGGAAAGGGAACCGCTTCCTGCACATCGAGGGGGCGGCGGAGAACAACCTGAAGAACGTGAGCGTCGACGTGCCGCTCGGGGTGATGACCTGCATCACCGGCGTCTCTGGTTCCGGCAAGTCGTCGCTCATCATCGACACCCTGTACAAGACGCTGAACCAGCGCCTCTACAAGAGCCGCGAGAAGGCGGGGGCGGTACGGGCGATCCGCGGCACCGAGGTGCTCGACAAGGTGATCAACATCGACCAGTCCCCCATCGGGCGGACGCCGCGCTCGAACCCGGCGACCTACACCGGGCTCTTCACCGAGATCCGGGAGATCTTCGCCCAGCTGCCGGAATCGAAGGTGCGCGGCTACAAGCCGGGGCGCTACTCCTTCAACGTGAAGGGGGGGCGCTGCGAGGCCTGCTCGGGGGACGGCATCATAAAGATAGAGATGCACTTTCTCCCCGATGTGTACGTGGAGTGCGAGGTCTGCAAAGGGGCCCGCTACAACCGCGAAACTCTCGAGGTGCGCTTCAAGGGGCATTCAATCGCCGAGGTCCTGGACATGACGGTCTCGCAGGCACTCGTTTTCCTGGAGCACATCCCGCGCATCAGGACGAAGCTGCAGACCCTGGAAGAGGTAGGGCTCGGCTACATAAAGCTCGGCCAGTCGGCCACGACCCTCTCCGGCGGCGAGGCGCAGCGCGTGAAGCTCGCCAAGGAGCTCTCAAAGCGGGCGACCGGGCGCACCATCTACATCCTCGACGAGCCGACCACGGGCCTTCATTTCGCCGATATCGCCAAACTCTTGGAGGTGCTGCACAAGCTCGTGGAGGCGGGGAACACCATCGTGGTGATCGAGCACAACCTGGACGTCATCAAGACGGCGGACTGGATCATCGACCTCGGGCCGGAAGGCGGGGATCGCGGCGGCGAGATCATCGCGGTGGGCACCCCGGAGCAGGTGGCGCGCGTCGAGCGCTCCTACACGGGGCAGTACCTCGCGAAGATGCTCCCCTAGCGACGGGGGCAGGGAGGAGACCATGACGGGCGGAGAAAAATGCAGCCACACCAAAGAGGAAAGGAAAGGTTGCGCCGTCTGCCAGGAGGAGCCTGAGCCTTTCTGGTGCGGCTCCTGCAACAGGGGGGGGTACCACATAAGCGGTGCCCGTACTGCGGTCTGAAGGCGCAGAAAAAGAAGGGATAGCCGAGACGCTTTAACGAGAAAGTACGTTATAATCTGCTCATTGTTTTTCAGCGGTGTACGGAAGGAGCTTCTCATGTGCAACGCATCGCTTTTAAAGATCATGCTTACCCTGTTGCTGCTGACACAGGTCGGTTGCTCCAATCTGCTACCGAGGTCTAAGGCGATCACCGAGTCGCCGTGGCAGGAGTACGAAGCGGCGAAGGCATCCTTTGACAGTATCGCCGTCGGCAAGACCACGGTCGAGGATCTGCAGAAGATGGGGTTCGATATCAAGTCTTCCCCCAACATCAGGGTTCTCAACTACCTGGACATCGCCGCCATGCTGCAGGGGATGCCGGCGAAGGACATCGACCCGGGGCTGCAGGCCTGCCTGCGGGCGCGCGAGGATTGCCGCGCCTACGTCTTCGAGCCCAAACGCAACTACAGTAAGCGGGTCGGCAACTTCTGGCTCGATATCCTGAACTTCAAGCGAAAGACCCACGAGACCGGCTGGCGTTTCAAGGCGCTCGTTGTCTTCGTGAACCATCATGTGGCGTACAAGCTTTCCAGCGGCGAGCCGAAGATCGACCAGATGACCGACCAGGTAAACCCGCTCGGGCCGCTGCAGGCGCCTGCGGATATCTTCACCAGGGCGCTCTTCTGAAAGAGAACCGGAAACTGTCATACAGCCTGCAGCGTTACCGACGTTGCAGGCTTTTTTTATCCCCTGCAGCTGGCTCCCATGTCTGCCCGACTCATCTCTTGGTTCCCGCGGCAATTGATGCTATTGTGCATCGGTCAAAAACACGCAGGAGAGTCCTATGCATGACGCGCAGCACCCGTTCCATACCCTAACCCCGAACTTCATCATGGATGCCGTGGAGAGCCAGGGATTCCGCTGCGACTGCCGCACCTCGGCCCTCAACAGCTACGAAAACCGCGTCTACCAGGTGGGGATAGAGGAGGAAAAGCCGCTCATCGCCAAGTTCTACCGGCCCGGGCGCTGGAGCGACGACCAGATCATCGAGGAGCACCGCTTCACCCTCGAACTCGCCGGCCACGAACTCTCCGTGGTGGCCCCCTGGCTTAACCCGGCCGGAGCGAGCCTATTCCATTACAAGGGGTTCCGTTTCGCGCTCTACCCGCGCCAGGGGGGGCACGCCCCCGAGTTCGACAACGACGCGAACCTCCTTATCCTAGGCCGCATGTTAGGCAGGATCCACAGCATCGGCGCCGTGCGCCCCTTCGAGCATCGCCCCGCACTCACAAGCGGAGACTTCGGCTACGACAGCGCGGCCTTCATCGCCGAGCGTTTCATCCCGGACGAGTATCGAGAGAGCTATCAGGCGGTGACGCGGCAGCTTTTGCAGGGGATCGACGAGGCCTTCGCCTCGGTGCCGCAGCTTGCCTGCGTCCGTGCCCACGGCGACTGCCATGCCGGAAACATCCTCTGGCGCGACGACGCCCCCCATTTCGTAGACTTCGACGACGCGCGCATGGCGCCGGCGGTCCAGGACCTCTGGATGATGCTCTCGGGAGACCGGCCGCGCCAGCTGGCGCAGCTCGCCCAGCTGGTCAAGGGGTACGGGGAGTTTTACGACTTCAATCCGGCCGAGCTGCGCCTGATCGAGCCCCTGCGGGCGCTGCGCATGATGCATTACAGCGCGTGGCTTGCCCGGCGCTGGGACGATCCCGCCTTCCCCGTCGCCTTCCCCTGGTTCAACACGGTGCGCTACTGGGGCGAGCATCTGCTCCAGTTGCGCGAGCAGCTGGCGGCACTGGATGAGCCGCCGCTGGAACTTCCCTGACTTGCAAAAAAAGAGGCGACCCATCGGGCCGCCTCTTTTTTGGACGTCGTACCGCACCGCGCTAGCGGGATTTCTTCTCCAACTCCTGGTCCAGGTGTTTCAACTGCTCGATGCGCTGGCTCAGCTCCTCTATCTCGCGGTTGAGAGCCTGGTTGTTCCCGCGCAGGGCGCGGTTTTGTCGTTTCTGTTCTTCGGCCAGGTTCACCAGGTCGGTCACCGGGGCCGCCAGCAAGGTCCACTGGCTCGCAGGATACTCCTTCTTCAGCCGCCGCAAGAGGCGCTGCGCCTGCACCGATGCGGGATGATCCGCCTTTGTTTTCATGGTCAAAAGGGCCAGGCGGAAAAGCGCCTCGTCGGTCACCCCCGCCACGCCGGGCGAGTTGCAGACCGCGGTCAAAACCCCGGTGGCGCCTGTGGCGTCACCCTCCTGGAGCAGCGTGTTCGCCCTCGCGAGCTGTCTCGAACCGCTGTAGCGGTCGAAGAAGTTCGCCTCCCCGGTCGGGGTGGTGGCGCATCCCCCGCAGAGCAGGAGGATCAGGATGAGTAGCCGCGTCTCTCTCATGCAGTCTCCCTTTCCGGGGTTCCGATCAGGTAGGTGCTCCCCGCCTTACCTTTGGCCCGGTCCTTCACCTTGGCCGCAGCCCTCGCGATCTCGACTGCGGAGGCGAACTGGTCCCTGCCGCATATGATCACCGCGATGGAGATGGTCATCACCGGGAAGAAGCGCTGCACGCCGTAGCGGTCGCTTCCCTCGATCCCGCCGGCCTTCAGGTCCTCGGGTGAGTAATGCTTGGCCACCTCGGCGCTGAAGCTGCGGATCACTTCCTCGCAGACCGGCCTCACCCGGTCCACCGGGATCACCATGACGAAGTCGTCCCCCCCCACGTGCCCGACGAAGCCGCCGATTCCCCCGCGTTCTTTTACCGCGGCCTGGATCAGGTCGCCGGTCAGGCGGAGCAGCTCGCTCCCCTTGGCGTAGCCGTAATGGTCGCCGTACGGCTTGAAGTTGTCCAGGTCGGCGTAGCAAAAGGCGAAGGGGGCACCACCCTGCAGCCGCTCCTCGAGCACCCGCTCTATCGCTATGTTCCCGGGGAGCCGGGTGAGCGGGCTTGCGTCGAGGCTCATCTGTTCGAGGACCTTGAGCCGCGCAGCCATCTTGGTGAAGTCGCGGGCGAGGTCGCTGATCTCGTCGCCGGAGGGGACCTCGGGGCGGTAGTCGAAGTCGCCGGCGGCGATCCGGTGCGTGGCGCTTTGCAACTCCCGGATCGCCCCGAAGGTGCGGTAGGTGACCACCGGGGCGACGCCGATGGCGAGGAGGAAGCCGGTACAGGAGATGGCGATGGTCCACCAGACCGTCCGCTTCTGCCGCTCGTCGGCGCGCGCAAGCAGCACCTTCAGCTTGTCCCTGCGTTCCAGGTAGCTCGTATCGATGGCGTTCAGGACCCTGAGTGCGGGGGCGCGCAACGCACTGTTGCCAGTCAAAGTGCCGGAAAAGAGTTTCTCGGATGCCTTCTTGTATTCGAGATAGAGCCGCTTAAGCTCCTTGAGATCCTGGGTGGGGGGCGTCCGCTCCAGCACGGTGAGGCTTGCCTGCGCCTCGGACTGCCGCTGGCGGAAGAGGTCTATGAACGCGGGATCCCTCAGGATGATGTACTTCCCGGCGAAACTCTCCTGCGCCAGCAGCGAGGTGCGCAGTTCGATAAGGGCGCTGATGACTGGGAGCTCGTTGTTGGCGATGTCCCGGGAGATGTTGGTGCTGCGGTAGATGTTGTAGGAAGAGAAGACGAGAGCCGCGGCGGTGAAGAGCGCCATGGCTGCGTAGCCTGCCGTTATCTTCTGGATCAGGGTCAGGTTGGACAGACTGAACCGGGAAGAAGTTCTTGTGCTGGCTGTTTCAGACATGGGTATAGATATTAGGGCACGGCACCGGCAAAGTCAACGCGGCGGTTGGTCTCAGGGGTGAGATATTAGACGGCACTGTGACAGTACCCTGGTTGCGGCCTCTTCGATAGTCTCGTCGTTCAGCAGCACGACGTGGTGTGCATGCTTCTGATACAGTGCGAAGCGCCGTTCGTACAGATCGTCTAGCCCGCCTTCACTCATCCCGACGATGCCGCGGGGCGCTTCACTTGCTATGCGTTCATGCAGTTTCTGGATGGGAAGCGCCAGGAAGACGACGGTGGAGAGCGAGGCCAGGTGGCGCATGGCGGCCGAATAGACCACGCTCCCCCCGGTGGAAATGACGGCGCGGCCGCGAGGAACAAGCGCCAGCACCGTCTCCTCCTCGACCCGGCGGAATTCCTCCGCGTCCAGTTCGTCGACCACCGCCTGCAGCTTTTTTCCGAAACGGCGCTCTATGCAATGGTCGGTGTCGATGAACTCCCAGCCGAGCCGTGCGGCGACGCTACGCCCTATGGCGCTCTTGCCGGAGCCGGGCATACCTATCAAGGTCAGTCGTTCCATGTCACCCCCAGCGGCGGGCGTACGGCCGGTTCTCCCGCACCATGCCGGGATCCAGCGATTACTGCCGCACCGGCAGCAGGGTCGCCTCCAGCAGGGCGCGCAGCGCCTTGTCGCTTCCCGCCTCGCGATTTACGATCGCCTTGCGCTCCCGGCGGGAGATGAGGGCGCCGAGGTGTTCGGCGGCCTCGACGGTGCCGCCGGCGATGGAGGCTGAGAGCTGACACAGGATCTGCACCGGCAGACCGTTGCGGTATCCCTGCACGAGTTTCCCGATCTCTTCGTGGCGCTGCTCGTAACTCCAGGTCTGGTAGACCTCATCGCCCAGGTTGTTCAACTTGCCCTGTATGCCGCTCAGCTTTTCAAGCATCCCTTGTTTCTCCTGTACGCCGCTGTCCAGTGGGCGGCCTATTTCTTGTGTTCGTGGCTGAAGATGTGATCCCTGCAGTAGCCGTATTGCCCGTTGCACTTGGGGCAGTAGCGGAAGTCCATGTCAGGGTGCGTCTTCTCCGTGATGCCGCAGGTGGTGCAACGGTGCACCAGCACCTCCTCGCGCGGGGCGAAACGCACCTTTTTAGCGATCTGCCTCTTGCCGTGGCGCAGGTTCAGGTATATGTCGTGCGCGAAGAAGATCAGGTAGTTCGCCGTGGCGGCAAGCACCATGACCCGGGCGGGCCACCCTCCGAAGACGAGCTGGTAGGCGTAGCCTAGCCAGGTGAGAAGCGCTAGCCACTTGATGCGTACCGGGATAATGAAGAAGAGCAGTATCTGGAACTCCGGGAAGAGTGTCGCGAAGGCGAGGAATACCGATCCTGCCAGGAAGGCGTTGCTTACCGGGTATGCCGGAATCAGGAAGGACGCCAGGAAGGTAATCAGGCACCCCAGCAGGAGGTAGATGTTGTACCGGAACGCGCCCCAGTGCTCCTCCAGCGTGGAGCCGAGCATGTAGAAGAAATACCAGGCGATCAGGGTGAAGATAAGGCTGGAGTTGGGCGGGTCGAACGGGATAGTGAAGATGCGCCACCATTCCCCCGACATGAAGAGGTCGGCGGAGAAGTAGGTTGCCATCCGGTCCAGCTTCCCCGTCATGTACATGAGGTAGAAGAAGGATTGCCCCGCGATAAGGTAGATGGTTAGATTCGGGATGGCGTAGCGGCCGAACTTCCGGTCCAGTCGGTCAATTATTCTCATGGCGCTCGAGATGTTCCTTTGCTTGCAGTTGTGTCGGTGCCGGATGATCGGTACCTGTGCTGCGGGTCGCTTTGCCTGTCGCCGCCGCGGCCTTCCCGGGGAACCTGCGCGCCATGATGGCGTCCCGGTCGTCGGGTGCGATTATCTTCAGGGTCGCAAGCTCGTCCAGGTCCACGGGGCGGGCATGTTCGACGGTGAAGGCGAAGTCCTCGGTATCGAAGTCGGAGCCGGCGCGGTACGTGCTGCGCACCAGCGCCTGCAGTGCGGTGGGATTGGCCGCCATGTGCGCGCGCCAGGCGTCGCGCTGCTCCTGCTTCATCCCGTAATACCAGATGTGATGCGAGAACTCGTGCAGCATGAGGGAGCAGAGCTGGTCCCTGGTGTAGTCCTGGTATAGGTTGCGGTAGATCAGCTTCGAATCGCGCCGGTACGCGCCTAAATGGTACTTCACCTCGCTCGGCATCATGACCTCGTCGAAGGATGCACCGGACACGCTCAAGGTGCTGCGCTGCGGGTCGTAACGGTCGAAGAGAAGACGAAGAAACGGGTCCTCGTGGGAGAGTTTCTTCGTCAGGGCCCCCTGGCCCCAACTGATGGGAACATAGGTCGTGCTGCAGCCGGTCAGCATGAGCGCGAGCAGCAGCAAGGACAGTTTCTTTACGACACCGTGCATTGGGACTCCAGGCGGGCGGCGCTGCCGACCCGGCGGAAATGTAACACATTACCGCCGGACAGCGCAACCAATCGCGCCGGGGCCATCTTGTAAAGGGCTCACATAAATGAATGCTGTTGATTATTCGTTGTACCTCCCCTAAAATGTGCCGTTAAAAACCAAGGGGAAACAGTGACGCGCGTCCTACTCATCGCAGACACCGAAAGGGTGCAACGTATCTTCCAGTCCATGGCGGAGCAGGGTTCCCTGCATTTGCAGACCGCCTCGACCCTCCCCCTGGGAGAGCTCGAACTTACCGCCTCTTCCCCCGAATTCACCTTCGTGCAGAGCCGCATCTCCGGGTTTTCCGGCGACATCCTGTTGCGCCATCTCGACAAGATGCTCCCCTCCGGCGGGAAGCTCGTGCTTCTGGCCGGAGACAGCGAGGACGCCGCCCAGGCCAAAAGACAGGGGAGGACCTCGCTCGATCTCACCATGACCGACGCCTTCCTTGAACGAAGCGTAGCGGCGCTCCTGGCTGGGATTCCCCTTCCTGAGCCGCCGGGGCAGGTACTGCCGGACGAGCAGACACCAGCGCAGGAACCGCAGGCCACGAAGCCTCAGGCATCGGAACCCGCAGCGGTGACAAACCCTACGCCCGTGAGGACCAAGGGAGACACGCCCGTACCTGATGCGGCGACAGCCGCCGCGGGTAAAGAAACTGGGCCCCATGACGAGGCAGGGAGCGAGACGCCGGCGTTCGTTCCGTTTCAGCCCAAGGCCTGGGAGCCGGAGGCGTTCGAACCGAAAGTGCCGGAACCGGAAGTGTCGGAACCGAAGTCGGCCGGGGAGTATCCCCAGGCACCGCGTGTCACTGGGAAAGCGGCGGCCTCGGCATTCGAGGAGGTCATGCAGCGGGCCGAGGCGGATGTCGCGCCGATAGATGCCTCCATGCTTGAGGTGGAGGACCACGTTGAGGTCGGCAGAAAAGTGCTCGACGCGGCTGCACGGCAAGCGCCGGCAACTGCGGCAGCCGCCGACGAAACGGCGGTGGTG
>MTLD01003248.1_pt1 | contig 12077 bp, 11 predicted proteins | sample 1982471 | NCBI WGS metagenome assembly MTLD01 (sample SAMN05712604, study PRJNA340218) | biofilm metagenome | isolation source: sample SPM anode biofilm adapted to -50 mV | place: USA | collected 2012-02-03
GGGGACTGGCGGGCTTCCTGGCCAAGCCGTACCAGTCGACGCAGTTCCTGGCCGTGCTCAGGCAGGCGCTAGCGTCCCGCGAGCAGCAGCCGTAGTACCTCCTCGGCCACCTTCAGGCCCACGATGGCGGGCATGTACGAGATGGTCCCCACGGGCCGCCGCACTCGCCCCGGCCCCCGGTGGGGCTCGATGTCGAGGGGGTTCGCGGGCCGCTTGTTATCGGCGGGCTCCAGGGAGTAGACGCAGCGGATGCCTTTCGTGATGCCGGCCTTGCGCAGGCTCCGGCGCATGACCGTGGCCAGGGGGCACATGCTCGTTTCGCTGAGGTCGCCCACGCGGATCTGCGAGCTGTCGAGCCGCCCGCCGGCGCCCATGCTGGAGAGGATGGGCAGGCCCAGGCCGTGGGCGGTCTGGAGCACGGCCACCTTGCAGCTCACGGAATCGATGGCGTCGACCACCACGTCGGGCCGCGGGGTCAGCAGCTCCGGCAGGGTGTCGTGGTGGATGAAGACGTGCCGGGCCTCCACGTCGCAGTCGGGGTTGATGTCGCACACCCGCGCCGCGGCCACCTCGGCCTTGGGCTGGCCGAGGGTGCTGCGCAGGGCGAGAAGCTGGCGGTTCAGGTTGCTGGGGCCCACCACGTCGTGATCCACCAGCCGCAGGTGGCCCACGCCGGCCCGGGCTAGGGCCTCCACGGCGAAGGACCCCACGCCGCCGAGCCCGAAGACCACCACGCGGGCGGCCCTCAGACGGGCGAGAGCGGCCTCGCCCAGCAGCAGCTCGGTGCGCGAGTACCACCTCATGCCAGGATCTCCTTGAAACAGCATTCCGCGTTGCGATGGGTCAGGACCGCCAGTTCGCCCACCGGGCAGCCCCGCATGGCCGCCGCCTCCGCCAGGAGGGCGGGAAGCGCGGTGGGGCCCGCCGCATCCGATTCCAGCAGCAGGAGATCGCTCCGGACCGCCGCCAGTCTGGGGTGCGATGCGGCGAAGGAGAGGAAGACGCCCCGTGTCTGCAGCTCACGGGCGGTTTCGGGGCTGCCGTTGAAGGCGTGGACCAGGGCACCGGCCGGGGGCACACCTTCGCTGTCGAGCGCCTCGAGGAGGGGGCCCCAGGCGCGGACGCAGTGGAGGGCCACGGGCCGCCGGAGCCGGATCGCCAGGTTCAGCTGCAGACGGAAGGCCTGGATCTGGGCCCCACGGTCCACGGGGCGCCGCGCGAAATCGAGACCGCATTCGCCGACTCCAGCGCGATGGCCGGTCAGGAGGGCCTCGAGGCGCCCTTCCCAGCCGGGCCGGGCTCCGGCCACCTTCCATGGATGCAGCCCCAGGAGGGGCACGACCTCGCGGTGGGCGGCGGCGAGGGCCAGGACGGGCTCCCAGTCGGCCTCGGCCGTGGCGCAGCAGGCCAGGCGCACCACGCCGGCTGCGCGGGCCTGGTCAAGGATCGCCGCCACCTCGCCGGGCGGGAGGTCCTGGAGGTGGCAGTGGGCGTCGAAGCAGGCGGGCACGGGATCCGGGGGCGAGGGGCCATCATCGCACGGGCTCCGGAGAACCTGCGGTGTTCGGCTATGGCACAATGACCGGGCGGGGATCCCATAGCTCAGATGGATAGAGCGTCTCCCTCCTAAGGAGAAGGTCGCGCGTTCGAATCGCGCTGGGATCACCATTTTCCTCCGGGGGTTCCGCGCTGCGCGCACACCCCCGGGCCCCCGCGCAGGCGCCCGGCGGAGCTGTGCTCCTGCTTTGCGCTCCGGGTGTGCCGGGCTATGCGCACACCCCCGGGCCCCCGCGCTGCGCGTCTCCAGCTCCGGATTCCCGGGCTGGCGCCGGGGGGAGACCGGGTGTGCCCGTACGTCCGGTGTCAGTGGATGGGGGCGTAGGAGAGGCCGCCCTCGGGGTTGAGGAAGACGGCTTCGTGATCCAGGAGGCCGACGAGGCGGTGCCCCTCGGCGAGCCCGGTGGGGATCCAGTCGAGGGTGCCCTTGGCCAGGTCGAAGCGGGCCAGGACGATGCCCTTGGCATCGGGGGCACCGGTGCCTCTGAGCTGGGGGCCGCTGAAGGCGGAGAAGAGGACATCCTTCCCGGCCCAGGGGAGGACGGGGCCACGGCCCGTACGGCCCAGGTTGGCGCGGGCGGCCACGGCATCGTGGTAGGTGAAGAAGCTCTGCCCGGGGGCCTTGGGACCCCTCTCGGCGTCCAGCACCGTGAAGGCCAGCCCGCCGCCTTCCGCCATGTAGAGGGCGCCGTCGCCCGCCAGAGTCATGCGGTTCAGGGCCACCAGCAGGGGCAGGGCCGCCGCCTCGCGGAGGGCGCCCTTGTCGCCGTAGGTCCACAGCACCTCGCCGTCCTTGAGGCTGCGCTTCTCGACGTAGGGCTTGATGGTGCGGTAGTTCAGGTAGATGCCGTCATGGTCGGCGGCGAGATCCTCCACGGGGCCAGGCAGGGGGTAAGTGGCGCCCAGCTGCCCGTCCCGCTCGATCACCACCAGGCGCTCCTCGCAGACCACCCAGATGCGGTTGGCGGTGTCGAGCACCCAGCGCTCGGGCGTGGCGTCGCAGACGGCCTCCGCCGCGGGCTCGGGCTTGGGGGCGGGCTTGGCGCGGCGCAGCTGGGCTCGCTGGGCCGCGGGGATGCCGTAGAGCAGGGCGCCGGCGGATTCGTAGGCGGAAGCGGAGGTGTCCGCCGGGGTCGGGACCTCGGCCTTCGGCGCGGGCGCCTTGCGGGCCGGGGGGAGGGGCAGGGTCTGGGTGGCCAGGAGTCCGCCGCTCTTCTGCCACTGGCGCAGGGACCGGCTGCCGGCGTCGTAGAAGAAGAGGGATCCGTCCACGTCCTGGAAGGCCCATCCCTTGGCCTGCGTCCCCGGGTCCCAGCCCTGGGCGTGGAGGCCCGAAAGCGAGGCCATGAGCAGAAATGAAAGGACGCGGGGGATGCGGGTTTTCATAAATTACCTGCCTATATTTTATTATGCGCATCTGGCAGTAGGGTGGAATACCCCGGGCTGTGATCTGCGGCACGAATCGGTCCGGGGCTGCGATCATGGAAGATCCCGAGGTGACCGTGGTTCGTGCCCAGCTCAAGGACGAAGTGTTCATGAACATGGCCCTGGAACTGAGCCGCCTGGGGACCTGCTGTCGCCTGAAGGTGGGGGCCGTCCTCCTGCGGGCCGATGGGGGCATCGCGGCGGCGGGCTTCAACGGCGCGCTGCCAGGCATGCCCCACTGCACGCCGGACACCTGCCGCCCGGGCCAGCGCTGTCTGCACACCAGCCATGCGGAGGAGAACGCCCTGGGCTTCTGCGACGGATCCGTGGCCACGGCCTACGTCACCCACGAGCCCTGCCTCGTCTGCACCCGGGCCCTGGTGCGTCGGGGTGTCCGGCGCGTGGTGTTCCGTCATCCCTACGCCAGCATCGCCGAGCAGGAACGGGCCGAGCGGCAGGCTATCCTCGACCACTTCGGCGTGCGCTGGGACTGCCACGAAGGTCCTTGATGGGGGCCTGCCGGGGCGCATACTCGAGCCACGCCCCTGCTTCCCTGGAGCCGTCCCGATGGCATCCGCCTCCATCCGCCTGCGCGCGAACGGCCGCGACCTGACCGTTCCGGCGGGACTGACGCTGCTGGAGGCCCTGGCCCGGAACGGCATCGAGGTGCCCACCCTCTGCTCGGACCCCCGGTTGAAGCCGGCCTCCGTTTGCCGGCTCTGCGAGGTGGAGGTCCGCGGCCAGGAACGGCCGCAGTGCGCCTGCGCGACGGAGGCGACCGAGGGCCTGGAGGTCGAGACCCACACGCCCGCCCTGGAGGACTTCCGGCGCTCCATGTTGGAGCTCTACGCCCGCCGCGTTCCCGCTGAGGCGCCGGAGCGCATGGCCGGCAAGCCGTTCCAGCGGCTGCTGGAACGGTACGGCGTGGCGCCTTCGGGGAACGGGCGGACGGGGTTCCGCGAGGCGGGGCACCCCTACCTGGACGTGGACCTGTCCTGGTGCGTGGCCTGCGGCCGCTGCGTCCGCATCTGCGGGGAGGTGCAGGGCCAGGATGTGTGGACGGCCGTCTCCCGCGGCGCGGACTGGCAAGTGGCCCCGGAGACCGCGGGCAGCCTGCTGGCCAGCGGCTGCGTCAGCTGCGGGGCCTGCGCGGACACCTGCCCTACGGGCGCCATCGAGGACGCCGCCCGGATCCTCCACGGCCGGCCGGACCGCTGGGTGCGCACCACCTGCCCCTACTGCGGCACGGGCTGCGAGTTGGACCTGGGCCTCAAGGGGGGACGGATCACCGAATCCCGGCCGGTCCTCGAGTCGCCCGTGAGCCGCGGCCATCTCTGCGTGAAGGGGCGCTACGCCTTCGGCTTCCAGGAGGCGGAGGACCGCGTCACCCGGCCCATGGTCCGCCGGGGCGGGGCCTGGGAGGAGGTCTCCTGGGACGAGGCCCTGGACGCTGCCGCCGCGGCCCTCCGCGGAGCGGTCATGAGTGCCGGCGCCGGCGCAGTGGGGGTGCTGGCCTCCAGCCGCGCCACCAACGAGGAGAACTACCTCACCCAGAAGTTCGCGCGCCTGGCGCTCGGCACCCACAACGTGGACTGCTGCGCCCGGGTCTGCCACGCGCCCAGCGCCACGGGGCTGGGCCAGGTGCTCGGCACCGGCGCGGCGACCAACAGTTTCGCGGACATCGAGCGGGCGGCGATGCTCCTCGTGGTGGGGGCCAACGCCACGGAGAACCATCCCATCGTCGGCGCACGGCTCCGGCAGCGGGCCCGGGCCGGCGTCCCCCTGGTGGTCATCGATCCGCGGCGCACGGAGCTGGCGGCCGAGGCGGCGGTCCACCTGGCCCTGCGCCCGGGCACCAACCTGCCCCTGCTCCTGGCCATGGCGCGGGTCATCCTCGACGAGGGATTGGCGGACATGGCCTTCCTCCAGGCGCGCACGGAGGGCCTGGAGGCCTTCACGGCTTCGCTCCAGGCCTGGACGCCGGAACGGGCCGCCGCGGTCTGCGGCGTGGCCGCGGAGGACCTCCGGCGCGCCGCCCGGCTCTATGCCACGGCAAAGCCCGCCATGTGCCTCCACGGCCTCGGCATCACGGAGCACATCCAGGGCACGGATGGCGTGATGGCCCTGGCCCACCTCGCGCTCCTCACGGGCAACCTCGGCCTGCCCGGGGCCGGGGTGAATCCCCTGCGCGGCCAGAACAACGTGCAGGGCAGCGCTCAGATGGGCTGCGAACCCACGCGGCTGACGGGCTACCGGCCCTTCGCCCGGGCCTTGGACGACCACGTCCGGGTGTGGGGGGCGGAACTGCCGGGCGCCCCCGGCCTCACCGCCATGGGGATGCTGGATGCCGCCGGAGAGGGTCGCCTCAAGGCCCTGCTCGTCGTGGGCTACGACGTGCTGCTCAGCCACGCGGACGCCCGGACCACGGCGGAGAATCTCCACGAGCTGGAGGCCCTCATCGTTGTGGATCTGTTCATGACCGAGACGGCCCGCGCCTTCGGCACCGTCTTCCTGCCGGCGGCCAGCCCCTTCGAAAAGGAGGGCACCTTCATGAACGGCGAGCGCCGGGTGCAGCGGGTGCGCCAGGCGCTGCCCCCGAAGGGCGACAGCCGCCCGGACCGGGAGATCCTCTGTGCCCTGGCCGAGCGCCTGGGGGCGGGCGACGGTTTCCGATTCCCGGATGCGGAATCGGTCTGGAACGAGATCCGCGATGTGTGGCCCGATGTACAGGGCATCACCTACGAGCGCATGGACCGGGAAGGCGGGATCCAATGGCCCTGTCCGGATGAGCGCCACCCGGGCACCGCCATCCTGCATGCGGAGGCCTTCCCGGGCGGCGGACGGGCCGCGTTCCGGCTCCTGGACTACACCCCCAGCGCCCAGGTGCCCACCGAGGCCCACCCCTGGCTCCTGAACACGGGCCGCAGCCTCTTCCACTTCAACGCGGCCACCATGACGGGGCGGACCTGCAACGGGCACCTCCGGTCGGACAACGGCCTGGAACTGCACCCCGCCGATGCCGCCAGCCTCGGGGTGGCGGATGGCGAGGCCGTCACGGTCGCCAGCCGGCACGGCAGCTTCACGCTCCTGGCCCACCTCACGGATCGCGTGAAGCCCGGCGAGCCCTTCGCCACCTTCCATTCCGTGCCCGCCTTCGTGAACCAGGCCACGGGCCCCGGCCGGGACCGGCACACCGGGACACCGGAATACAAGGTCACCGCCGTGGCCCTCCGGAAGGCCTGAGGCGGGGAAGGTCAGATCCCCCCGGGCTCCTGGGACGCCTGGGGGACGCCCTCCAGGGTCAGCTCAGTCCCATCGTCCAGCACCAGCACGGACGGTTGGCCGGCCCGCACGTCCACGATGGTGCGGCCCCGCAGCCGGTCCCAGGCATCGTGCTGCCAGGGGATGCCCACGGGATAGGTGCGCCGGTAGGCGTCCAGCAACTCCTCCAGCCTGCCACAGAGGTGCTCCAGCGCCCGGCGGAAGGCCGTCTCGAAGCCCTTCGGCGGGACGGGGTCCAGGCCGGCGGCGGCGAGGAAGGCCTCGGGGCCCGCGGGGAGGTCGCTGCCGGGGCTCTCGGGGAGCCAGTGGCGGCCCCGCTGGCCGGCCAGGGCCTCCCCGCCCAGCAGGACGGCCCGGTCCCGGTGGATGCCCAGCCAGAGCGAGATGCGCCCGGCGGGTCCCCCGAGGCCGTCGAAATCCAGGGGCGGCTGGGCTTCGTCGTGGAAGACCACGGCCCGGAGGGGGAGCCACTCGAAGGTCTCGGCCACCTTGTCCGCCACGGGTCCCGCGCTCAGCTGGCGGAGGCCCGCCACGGCGGCGGCGAAGGCCTGGCGGAGGGTGGCGAGGCAGACCACACCCCCCGGCACGCCCTGGTCGTCCAGGGGCATGGGGGGCTCATGCCACCCTGCGGCCAGGGCCGGCACCACCTGCTGGAAGAGGATCAGGGCGGGGTCCCAGTCCCAGTGCCGGCTGGGCTCGTAGCCCAGCTCCCGGCAGAGGTCGAACCAGGGCCGGCCGGGGGCCGGATCGCCCGGTGCATAGATGCCGCGGCCATCCAGGAAGATCTGGCAGCCCGGCTGGCCGAGGGGCGAGCGCACCCGGCTCAGCACCAACTCGTGCCGGCCGAGGGTGGCCAGGTCGGTCTCCTGGTACGGGTGGTCCTCCCGTCGCTGAACCTTCAGCGGCGCGCCCAGGATCCAGGCGTCCAGGACCATGTTCCCCCCGGTGGAAGGGAAGCGTGGGTCAACCCTGGGGATCCGTCAATGCCCGAAAGGGATTAGATGGTTGAAAATCAATCGAGTTTCGTGAGCGCGATGCCCGGGTAGTAGTGCTTGAGGATCTGGTCGAAGGTGGCCCCCTCCAGGGCCATGCCGTAGGCCCCCGTCTGGCACATGCCCACGCCGTGGCCCCAGCCCCTGCCGTAGAAGATCCAGTGCCGGTCAGCGCCCTGGCCCACGGTGAGGTAGCGGAACACGTTGTCCTTCAAGCCGAGCAGACCGCGGATGTGCATGCCCCGCAGGCGGTGGGGGCGGCCCCGGTCGTCCACCAGGGTGGCCTCCAGCACCCGGCCCTGGGCATCGTGCAGGAGCCGGAGGCCCTGGATGCCGTGGACCCTCAGCCGTTTCTGCACCAGGGCCAGGAGATCGGCCTCCGAATACTCCACCCGCCAGTGGGCCGTGGGGCTGTAGCGGTCCCAGGCTGCGCCGTCGGGATCCAGGCGGCGCACCAGCACCAGGGCCGCGCCCGAGGCATCGGGGATCCATTTCAGGCGGTCGCCCACCTGGATATCCGAGTGGGCCACCAGCCGGAGGGAACCGTCCGGGGATTCCTCCGCCAGGAGCAGGCCAGGAGCAAGGGGGAAGGGCTCGGGGCCGCCATTCTTCCGCCGCACCTGGCGGTCCAGGAGGAGGGTGCCCTCGCCAGGGGCCAGGGGCTGGAGATCCTGCCAGAGCCTAGCCAGCACCTGCAGGGCCTCGCGGAGGGTGGGGCGCCCCTGGGCGGTCCAGGCGCTGGCGGACACCAGGCCACGTCGCGTGAGGAACTCGGCCAGGAGGCGGTCGGCCGCAGGCAGTCCGTCCGCCTGGAAGTAGGCCGCATCCTGGGGACGCTCCTGCCCCTGCACCACGCGGTCGAAGCCGAGGGCCCGGGCCATGGCGAGGTACAGGTCGCCCTCCGTGGCCAGGGGCAAGGGCTCCAGGCCCAGGCGCTGCTGGAGGGCCAGCACCGGCGCCCCCAGGGCGGCCGGCGTGGCAGGGGCGGCCAGGGTCCTCGGATCCAGCCAGGCGGGCGGGATGATGCCCGAGGCCAGGCGCAGCAGGTCCCACCCGAGCCAGGGCTGGCGGGCCTCCGGGGAGACCGGCACACCGGAAGCGAAGGGCAGGGTGAGGGGCCTCTCCGGATAGCAGGTGGCGGCCTTCAGGTAAGGTGCGTCGCCGCCGAAGACTTCGGACACGTCCACGGTATGTCCGCCGCAGTTGGCCATGAAGAGGGCCAGGATGGGCTTGCCGCCGTAGGTGGCGAAGAGGCCCTCCGTCTCCTTCACGGCCCGGTCGGTGAGGGACTGCTCGCCGTCCCGGCCGCCGTAGACCTGGTCGGCCACGGTGTCGGTCATGTCGAAGCCGTCCCTGGCGCGCTTGCCAAGATTCGCCACGGCATAGGTGCGGGCGGCCACGGCCTGGGCCTTGAGGGCCTCCAGGGAGGGGAACTCCCAGGCCCCCATCTCCTTCGGCACCACGCCGCGCAGGTAGGTCTCCAGGTCCAGGGTGTTCACCACCGTGAGACGGCCCTGGGCATTCGGGAAGATCTCCACCTTGCCCCGGTACCGGCCCTTGCCCACGAGCGTGGTCAGCTCGCCCGCGGGCTTCAGCCAGATCCCGCCGAGGGGCAGGGGGCGGCGCTCGTAGCGCGCGGTGATGGCATAGAGGGCCCGGCCCTTGCGGGGGGGCACCGACCGGGATTCGGAGGAGACCCAGAGCTCGTCCAAGCCCAGGTCCGAGAGCTTCTTCAGCACGGGCTCCGCCGCTTCAGTCGTGGGGAAGTGCCCCGTGAGCACCCGCCAGGTGTCTGCATCGGGCACCTTCACCCGTTCCGGATGCTCGCCCACGGCCCGGAGCCGCTTCATGAGGGCCTCGGCCTCGGCCAGGGCCAGAGGGTGGCTGACCTGGACTCGGTATTCCATGGTGGGGTCCGAGGTGCCCCGGCTGTCCCACCAGATGCGGAGCTTCTCGTCCGGGGCCAGTTTCATCACCGGCTTCCCGGCCCGGTCGCAGACCTGGCCGCCCCCTTCGAGCTGGACCACCCATTCCGTGGCCTGGGTGTCGAGGCCGATGCGCACGGTGGGTTCGGCGGCGGCCAGGGGGAGGACGGCGAGGAGCAGGATGGAGGCGAGGAAACGGACCATCGGTCCATTATGCGCAGAGGGGGCGGCGGGTTCCGGCCCGTTCAGATCCTGAACCGGGACCTTTTCCGGCCTCTCAGGCCACGGATCTGATCCAGGTGTTCAGGACCTGCCATCGCCGCGCCTGAAGCGTCTGCGCATCCAGGAGTCCTCCCCCGGGACTCCGGCGGTGGATGAGGAGGGCCACGCAGGCGCCATCCGCTGGTCGGAAGAACAGGGCGGGCCCCGTGTAGCCCAAGTGGAACCACCAGCCGGAGGGGGGGCCGGGATCGGGACCCTGGTCCGGCGGAGGCGTAGGCAGGTCTGCCGAGGACGCCTCGAGCACCTGGATCCCGAGATCCATGGGGAGATGCGACAGCAGCTGTCCGAAGCGCCCCGATCCGGCGAAGGCCACCTGGAGGCCCAGGCCCCAGCGGATGCCGTCCTCCCCGGGGGCCGTATCCACAGCCATGCGGGCGGGCCAGCCGGCGGCCACCCAGCGGGCCAGGGCGGTCCTCAGGTCCTGACCTGTGGCGCCGAAACCGGCGTGGCCCCGCATGCCCGCCCGGGCGTTGGCATCGTGGGGGAGGCGTGGATCCCGCGGCGGCAGGGGGAGGTCCGTGGCCAGGGGCCAGGCCGCCGCATCGGGGCCGTCGGGAAGCTCCACGGGCGCCTCCACCCACGGGGCGGGCTGGAGGCCAGAGGCCGCGCCCAGCCGCGCGAAGGGCAGGCCGGTCTCCCGTTCCACCAGCTCTGCCAGGAGGCGGTAGTTGAGGTCGGAGTAGGTGGCCAGGCCCGCCGTGGCGGGGCGGAGGAGGGGATGGCCAGCGGCCGGCCGCCGGAGTTGCACCGCCACCGGCTCGCCCGTGAAGGGCCGCCAAGGCGGCAGTCCCGAGCTGTGCGACAGCAGCTGCCGCACCGTCAGGGGAACCTCCCGGTCGTGGAAACCCAGGGCCCAGCGGCGGTCCGCGTCGAGATCCAGGAAGGCCAGGGCCAGGGGCGCCGTCACCAGCGGCTTGGCCAGGGAGGCGAGGTCGTAGAGGGGGCTCACGCCCGGCCGAGTTCCGCCAGGCTCTTCGCCACGGCCTTCTGCACCTGGTCGGCCACGCGCATGGCCTCCTGGCCCTCCTCCCAGGTGACGCCCTCCTGGCTGCGGCCCAGACAGGCCGCGTGGAAGGCCTCGATCTCCAAGCGCAGGGGCTCGCCCTCCTCGATGTCGGCGTGTTCGGGCCGGACCTCGGGGCCCTCGGGTCCCATCACGAGCCGGAGCAGCTCCAGCTTCTGGGCGGCGAAGTCGAGGCTGGCGTACTCCTTGTCGCCGAAGGCGCGGAGGGTGCGCTCCTTCTTGCGGGCCACGCGGCTGGCGGTGACGGTGGCGAAGGCGCCACCCTCGAACTTCAGGCGGGCGTTCACCAGGTCGGCATAGGGTGTGAGCACGGGCACACCCACGGCTTCCACGTCGATGACCGGCCGGCCCACGAGGGCGCGGAGCAGGTCCAGGTCGTGGATCATCACGTCCATCACCACGTCCACCTCCAGGCTGCGGGCTGGGAAGGGCGACACGCGCACGGCCTCGAGGAAGCGGGGCTTGAACCCCCGGTCCCGCAGGGCCGCGACGGCTGGGTTGAAGCGCTCCAGATGGCCCACCTGCGCCACCAGACCGGGCTTCGCCGCGCGCGCGGAGTAAAGGGCCTCCAGCAGGGCCAGCCCCTCGTCGAGGGTGGCGGCCAGGGGCTTCTCCATGAGGACGTGCTTCCCGGCCTTGAGGGCCTGCAGGCCCAGGGCATGGTGGAAGCCCGTGGGCGCAGCGATCTGGACCGCATCGGCGTCACCGAGCGCCTCTTCCAGAGAGGCCTTCCAGGGGGCACCGAACTTCCCGGCGATTTCCGGCCCGCGGGCCGGATCCGGATCCACCACCGCCGCCAGCACTGCCTCCGGTGCTGACGCGGCGATCCGGGCGTGATGCTGCCCGAGGTGTCCCACACCGACGACGGCGACGCGCAGCTTGGACATGGTTCCCTCCGGACGGATTGAGCCTAGCAGGGCTGCTACAGTGAGAGGCTCACACTCCGAGGCGACCATGAACCTGAAGCTTGAAGCCGTGAACCTCATCCGTTGGCTCCATTTCGTGGCCATTGCCGCCGGCGGGGGCGCCGCCATCGTGGCGCTTCTGCTCTCCGGCTTCGAGGAAGGCCGCGAGGACTTGCGCGGGCTGGCCGCCACCGTGTGGTCCAAGGTGGTGGTCTGGGCCTTCCGCCTGGCCCTCATTGCCGGCATCGTCCTGCTGGTGATGATGATCCAGCAGGGCCAGAACCCCTTCAAGAACGGCCACTATTTCCACATCAAGCTGCTGCTGGTGGTCATCCTGGTGGGCCTGTCCGAGACAGCGCCCAAGGCGCTGGCCGTGGGGAAGCGCGGGGCGGCCCTCCTGGTCCTGCTGCTGTTCCTCGCCGCGAGCTTCATCGTCTACAACAAGGCCCTCTTCGGCCAGGCTCCCAAGGCCGGCCCCGAGATGCCCGCCACCGCGGGCAGCGCCTTCCAGGCCCGCTGAATCCATGCCCACCCGCAGGAAGGGGCGCCGATCGGCGCCCCTTCGCATGTACCCGGATCCTGCAACCTGAAGCCTGAATGCTCAGTCCTCGGGTTCCTCGTCGTCGGCGTTGTGCCGGGGGCCCCGCTCCGCAAGCCCGCGAAGCGGGGGAGTGGGAGGACGGCG